>Ga0126311_10001917_pt1 | contig 10246 bp, 11 predicted proteins | sample Plot61_FD_92539 | JGI IMG/M metagenome (GOLD analysis project Ga0126311, IMG submission 92539) | Serpentine soil microbial communities from UC McLaughlin Reserve, CA, USA - Plot61 | ecosystem: Environmental > Terrestrial > Soil > Grasslands | place: USA: UC McLaughlin Reserve, Lake County... | reverse complement strand
TCGGTGAACTGTTTGACTGGCGAGTTGCGACGTGACGGAGCAATCGAAACGGTCGCGGTCGAAATGCCCGGTCCGCCGATTCCCAGAGAAACTCCACCCTGATTGCTGAACTGTCCCGCATTAACCTGTGGGAAGAACAATGACGTTCCACCGGTCAGTCCGAAGCGAGCTTCGTTGACGATGTTCTGCGAGATGGTCCAACGCCAGCCGGTAGCGTTTGAGAAGCGGTTCGAATCCTGGCTGCCGAAGTTCGGGAAACCGGGAAACGCCGGGTCAACGTTGTTCAGAAAGTCGACTGACGATCGAAACTGTTGATAGTTCCAAATGTTTTCGATGTGATGGTTCTTGGCAAGGGTGAAGTCCAAACGAACCGTCGGGAACTTGCGAGTTTGACCACCGGGATTGAAGAAGGTCGCCTGCTGCAAGTTCGGATTGGAAGTCTGGACGAAGATCGCATTGACGCCCGCCAACGAGCTCCTGATGTCAGTCAGCAGTGTGCTGATCGTCGGATCGAACGATGAGATCAATCCGGCATTAGCCGCCAACGTCAGCACGTTAACTGAACACGTGAAGTTTGGCGGAGTCGGAACGCAGGTCACGTTCGCTGGTGGAGCCCCAGCGTAGGTTGCGTTGGTGGTGGTAAAGCGATGGATACCCTGTTGGGCCAATGGATTCAGTATCGTGCGAGTTCGCGGCGAGCTCTTTTCCGGCAGGCGATACTCTTCGTAGTTAACGAAGAAGAACGCTCTATCTTTACCGCTGAACAAGCCGGGGATGCTGATTGGACCACCAATCTTGCCGCCGGGCTGGTTCAGCAGGATGCGCTGTTGCGGCGCCTTATGAGTTACCGGATCTGCAGCAAGGTCGCGATTGTTGAACCAGTAGTTCGCGTTCAGCGCCGGATTACGGTGATACCAGTAGAGGCCACCGTGATACTGGTTCGAGCCACCCTGCGTGACGAACTTGATCTGCACAGCACCTTCCGCGGAGCTCTCGGCACCGGGAGTCGAAGTGGAGACAGTGACCTCGCCGATGGAGTCGGTTCTCGGTCTGATGTAAGTGAAGAAACCGTCACTCGATTTGAGGAGGTTATCTTGCACGTTGATTCCGTCGAGGGTGATGTTGAGAGCACCCTTCGGCAGGCCGTTGACGGATGAAGTGCGTGGCCGTCCGGGGGTGGCCGTGCCGGGCATCGCCAGCACCAGGTCGAGAGCGTCGCGCGAAGCGGTCGGCAAATCGCTGATCTGTCGTCCCGTCAAAGTAGTACCGATCGTGGCTGATTGCGTTTGCAGCAATTCACCACCGCCGACCACTGTGACGGTTTCACTTGCCGATCCGATTTCGAGTTCGACGTTAATACTCGAGGCCTTGCCGACGTCTATCTTAATGTCGGTGACCGCAGCCTGTTTAAAACCTGAGGCTGCTATCGTGGCCGTGTACACTCCCGACGAGAGCGTGGGAATGTTGTAAGCTCCGTTGTTGTTGGTCTGTGTGGAAAACTCCTGATTGGTAGCAGCGTTTTTCACGGTCACGGTAGCACCGGCTACCACCGCGCCTTTCGGGTCAGTCACGGTGCCTGACAGTGAGCCTGTCGAAGCACCTTGTCCGAACGCCGAGAGCGCGCAAAGACCAACGGTCAGGAGTACTAGAAGGTACTTCTGTAAACCGTTTCTCATCACGTAATCCTCCAAAATGGTTTTAGCCCATGCTCAACAAAGGAAGGCTTTGCTCAGCACCTTGTTCTAAATGAAGAAGCCGAACTAACAACTGTGACTGGTATGAATGGGGTGCCCGCTCAAATGAAATTTGCAGGAGCGCCCGGATCGAAGCAATCATTGAGCCATCAATGAGCCGGGCAAAAAGCTACAGGTTTTGCCAATCTCGTGAAGCGCGGCGGGGCACAGCTTACAGTTTTCTGGATTTCTATTCAAATAATTGGAACGGGTTGGCTGTTTTTTGCTATGAGCGGGGGCAAGCCCCTCTTCCTGACTTGTTCTATTTTTGCCTGCTTCAATAGTCCCTTGTAGGGAGGCATCTGAAGTATTCACCAACTGGCCGGTTGGTGGAATAAGAAACGAAAAGAGGCGAACAAGTCAGGAAGAGGGGCTTGCCCCCGCTGACAATTTATTTCACGACCTCGAACTCGAAGTAGAGCTCCTTCCCGCGAAAGATCGTAGATAGGTAGAACTCCCAAAATTTTCGCGTGAAGCGCATTGAAGGCCAGCGCTGATCGAGGTTCACAACGAATTCAATCCCCAACGCGCGCCACAGATTCGCAAGACTCACGTGCGTCGCTAACGGCTTCAACTCCGCGGTCGTGTAAAACGGAAACGGCGTACGCGAAGGTATGAAGCAAGTGAACGTATAACTGTTGAAGTGATTGCGATGCGTTGGATCTGTTGCCCAGTCTGGATTCGAATAGTGGGGAGTGAGAATCTTTAACTTGCCGCCAGGCTTTGTAATGCGATGCAGCTCATTCACAAACCCAAGCACATCAGGAACATGCTCGATCACGTGACGGCAAATGATCTCTTCAAACTCATCGTCCGCAAACGGGTATGGAAACGTTCCGAGATCGTGAATGACGTCAGCATGACTCGACCGGTTCGCGTCGATACCGATCGCACCCGGAAACTTGTTCTGACCACAACCTACGTCGAGAATCTTCTTGGCGATATCGGGCATGCTCGAGACTATGTAAGCAGCGACACTAACTCTTGCAGGTTGATTGCGTGAACAGGTTGGCCCAACGCGCGTGACACTTCATTGACGTTCATTCCATCCAACATGATCGCATCGTCACTCTTCAACATCTGCTTCGGTATACAAACGAACTCGCCTGCGACTCGCTCACGCGCCCGCAAAAGATCCTGACCCGTTAGTAAACCCGCAACCGAAACATCGCCACCGAAGTAACTGTTCTCGAGCGCCTCGACGATCAGTCTCGTCCCGAATCGCGCGTTGAACTTCTCGATCATTTTTTTCAACACCGGCGCGAAGAGTGTTCCGGTAAAGATCGTTCCCGATGTTTGCTTGACACTGGTCCAACCTTCACGCTCGAGTCGTTGCATGAGCTTCGTAAACTCGTTTGCAAATGATCGGACCATGCCGACACCATCTTCGATCTGTGGATAGTCGCCGTAATGCGAGCGGGCGGGAATGCGACGTTCGGCACGCAAGTAGATCTCGTCACCCAATAAGGCGAAGTTTGTTCCGAGCTTCGACTTCAACTCTTTCTGAATCTCACTGACTTGATCGATCACTTCGCGACAGAACTCCGGCGTGACTCGCGTGAGACGTGCATCCGTGTTGTAGCGAGTCAGACCAAGCGGCACGATCGCAACACTCGTGATGCGTGGATACTCAGCCGCGAGCTCGAAGATCGTCTTCTTCAATATTTCTCTGTCGTTGATCTCCGGACACAACACAACCTGCGCATGAACTTCAATGGTCGCATCGAGCAGGCGCGCAAGCTTTGTCGAAATGTCGGCGCGCTGTTTGTCGACGCCGAGCATGTAAGCGCGCACGTCGAGATCCGTTGCGTGTACTGAAACGTATTGCGGCGAGAGTCGTTGCTCCACGATGCGGCGAATCTCGTCTTCAGTGATGGAAGTGAGCGTTGTGTAATTGCCGTAGAGAAAAGAGAGACGAATGTCCTCGTCCTTTATAAATAGAGAGGGGCGCGCATCAGCCGGATTGCCGTTACAAAAACAGAAGATACATTCGTTCGCACACTGCCGCGGAACAATCTGTTCAAACGAGAGCCCGAAGTCTTCACCTTCGGCACGCTCGAGCTCGACTTCCCAATCCTCGCCACTCTTCTTTCGTACTTCAAGAACCAGCTCGGTTTCGCCCGCGGTTTGAAAACGAAAATCGAGGTAGTCGCGAACAACTCGGCCGTTGACCTTAATGATCCGGTCTCCGCTTTCAAGATCCATCTCCGCGCCCAGGCTGTCAGGCGCAACGTCGTAGATCTCGACGCCGCGGCGGCGAATGTTTGTAACGGCCGGAGTGACTGCAAACTCGTACATCGAACATACTGTGCCATAGATCTTTCGGATCGAAAAATCAGGAAAGTCATCGGGATTGTGCTTTTCCTGTACCGAGTGTTCGATTTGAAGCATTTGCCCCTGCTTATGAAAAACTTAATTTTGCTCCCGCTTTTAGCGTCGCTTGTCTTCGCATCGTTTGTCTCCGTCTCAGCTCAGGAAACTGCCGGTGTCGTGCCGATCAAAGCCTCGGTCACCGACTCGCCGGGCACGTCCACTCCCGAGCGGTCGTTAACCGAAATCTATCGTGTCGGCCTTGGTGACGTGCTCGATATCAGCCTGCTCAACTCGGCAAACAGCAGGTCTTCGACTTTATTTACAGTGGTCGCTGGCGGCGTCATTGACCTTCCCATTGCCGGCGGCACGATCTCCGTCGCGGGACTCACGCCCGACGAGATTCAGAACGTCATTTCAGCAGAACTAAAAAGAAGAGCGTTCGAGGAGAACGCTCGAGTTTCTGTTGGAGTCCGCCAGTACGTGAGTCATTCAGTGACGGTGACGGGGCTCGTCGTGAGTCCCGGCATCCGGTTTTTAAGACGTGAAATGGTGCCGCTTTACGTCGTTTTAGCTGAATCACAATTGCGAAACGACGGCCAACGCGTGGTGATCCTCCGTGGCGGTACACTCGGTCAGCCGCACGACTTAAGCGATCCGGCCACTCTGAACCTGACGGTGCAGTCAGGCGACGTGATCACCGTGACGAATCGTCCGCAGGAGTTTTATTACATCGGCGGGCGTATCAATTATCCCGGACAGAAAGTGTTTCAACCCGGCATCACGTTGCTGCAGGCTTTGCTTGCCGCAGGTGGGACGGGCAAACACGACAACAAGATAGAAATCTCACGCGAGGGTGCCGACGGCCGCCTGGCGACAATTCTTTACACGATCAAGCAGATCAAATCGGGAGCCGTGCAGGATCCCAGGCTTCAGCCGGGCGATCGCATCGAAGTCTCGCTAAAATAATTGACAATCCCCGCCCGCTTTGTTAGTTATTCAGGGCGCTTCGTTGCCAATCCAATAATCCAACATAAGTCCAGACGGTAGATTACTCTGTCTGAAGAGTGCAAATTAAATGAACAAACTGAAGCCGGCACTTTTAGGGGGCCTAATCGTCGGAGTACTCTCCGCGATTCCACTTCTTAATTACTGTTGTTGCATCTGGGGCATAGGAGGCGGCGTCCTGGCCGGATTCTTATACATCAAGTCGTCGCCCATACCCGTTAAAGTCGGAGAGGGTGCCGTCATCGGAGTGCTGACGGGGATCGTGGGCGCGGTTCTTTACTTCATCATAGGTGTCCCACTCGCCTATTACATTAGTGGCGCCAATCTCGAGGAGACGCTGGCAAGACTCAACGTTCAGCTTCCCGCAAACATATCAGGACTCCTGCTGTTCGCGCTCAGTGGCCTGATCGGCGGGTTGGTACTCCTCGTCCTATCGATCATCGGTGGACTCATATCAGTCCCGATCTTCGAGAAACGCACAGACGCGCCACCGCCGCCACCGCCATCGCAGGATTACGTCGGCTGATTTTGATTTACGAACGATCTTCGAAGACTGGATTCAGGAGAAACTGAATGTCTCAAGAGTGGACTCCCCCGCCCAGCTCGGGCGCGCCTGCCGCAGTTCCGAATTACCTGGTTCCAGCAATCATCACACTGATCTGCTGCTTACCGCTGGGCATCGTCTCTGTTGTCTTTGCAGCTCGAGTGAACGGACAGGTACAGGCTGGCGACACTCAAGGTGCGTTGGAGTCCTCCCGCAAGGCTAAAATGTTCGCCTACATCGGACTCGGGCTCGGATTGGTTTGGTGGATCATCTGCATAGTTCTAATGGTGCTTGGCGTCGGCATTGGCGCAATGACTAATCCCAACGCTTTCTAGCAGAAACTTCCCCGGCGCGGGCTACGAAAGCTGTTATGTCCGCCGCCTTTTTCTCATAGTAATTCCTACTCGGACTCAGACGTTGAGCCCACCGGCTTTCGTCCGATATTCGGCATTATCATTTCCCAACCTTAAGGAGTCTCACGTTATGGCAGAAAACTGGCCCCCGCCGCCCTCACCGGAAGTACCAACCATGAATTACGCTCTTTGGGTAGATCGAGTGCTGGCGGCACTCGCTGACGGTGGTATTGCAGTATTGGTAATGTTAGTTCTGTATTTCCTTCTGTTTGTCGTGGGTAGTGCTGGTTCACTCTTGCTAGGAGCGGGTGAAGCGGCTGCCACTGGCGGTCAATCCGCGGGCGGATTGTCCGGTCTTTTCGGCTGTTCCACGTGTTGTTTGTTCGTCATTCTTCCGCCAGTCTCTTACTTCGCTGCTGGTTTGCTGAATAAGGTTTATCTCGTCAGCAAGCGCGGCTATTCGGTGGGCCAGGGTTTGATGAAGCTCAGGGTCGTCGACGGTCATGGCAATTTGATCCCGATGGGAACCTCTGTCCTTCGTCTTCTTTGCACGGTCGGGCTGGGTTTTGTTCCGGTCGTAGGTGGCGCCCTTGATTTGCTGTGGCCGCTTTGGGATCCGCAGCGCCAGACACTTCACGATAAAGCGGTTGGAACCTTTGTCATTAAGACTGGTTGAGAATTTTGGAAATGTTCAGAGGTCAAAATTTATCATCCAGGCTTGCCGGGATTGTTCTGTTGCTCGGTTTAGTTATGCTCAGAGTTGCCACCTGGGCTGACGCCAATCAGGTTTGGCTATTTGGCAGACAACTGCACTGGGGCTGCTGGTTCAAGGAGCATTATGGATTTCCGTGTCCGACGTGCGGAATGACGCGCAGCGTTATCCTCACCATGCATGGCGATCTCCACAACGCTTTCCTGTTGAATGCCGCGGGTCCGTTATTGATTGCGGGACTGATCCTCGTGACAATAATCTTGCTGCGTTTGCCAGTGATAGGCTTGAAGGAAACAAGATCCCAGCAACTGGCTTTGGGACTTTCGCTGTACGGATGGGTTTTTGTCTGCGTCATGTTGGGCCAGTGGACTCTCAAGCTTCCTTGAGTGCTGCGAGCGGAGGTTGGGTATGACCGAGAGTGTCCACAGTATCACCGCTCCGGCCATCATGGGAATGCTATTGCGCGTAAGCTGAGCTAGTGGCATGTTATTGAGTCGCTTCAAACTCTTCTTCGAAAAACCGGAAAATGAGATATTGCACAAAGTGCGGGGCGCCCAACAACGATTACGCACAGTATTGCACGAATTGTCAGACTGTCCTGGCTCAGATGACCCAGTACCAGCCGTTGCAGACCGTTAATCAGGGTTCGCTCGTGAACTGGGAAGCGATGGGAGCGGACAAAAAGATCCCCGCGGGTATTTGTGCGATCCTCGTCGGTGGGTTTGGTATTCACAAATTTATCATGGGCTACACGACGGAGGGAATCATTCAACTCGTGCTGGGGCTCTGTGGTATTGGGTGGCTGATCGGGTTAGTTGAAGGAATCATTTATCTGACGAAATCCGATGAGGACTTTGTGCGGACGTATTTTCATGATCGAAGAGGGTGGTTTTAAGTAGAGGATGTACCGGCGTTCGACTGTTATTGCTATCTGGTCGGTTTTACTTGCAGGAGCTACATACCTGTTTGTGTTTGAGCCGGGCAAGACCGGACTCTTTCCGGTTTGCCTGTTTCGATTCGTCACCGGCTACACCTGTCCCGGCTGTGGCTCCACTCGAGCGATGCATCAGCTTCTGCACGGCCATGTCGTAGCAGCTTTCGAGCTCAATCCACTTTTCCTCGTTGCGATTCCGTTTCTGTTGTATGCGCTCGTTCGTTATAGCGTGACGGTGCTGCGCGGTGACGTGCCACGTCAGAACACGTTGCCGGCGCTTTACATCTACGCGCTATTCTTTGTCGTGCTTTCGTTTTGGATCTTTCGTAACACGCCGTTCTATCCGTTTATTTCTTAATGAGGTATTCAATGATGCGCGCACTCGTTGTCGCTCTAATGTTACTTACGCTCGTCTTCTCGAAGCCACCTGTTTCGGGAGTTGCTTCTGACACTCCGGCAGTGCCGTTACGACCGGTTCACACGTTTTCGATCGTGGCGCGTGACGCGGCGACTGGAGAGCTGGGTGTTGCCGTGCAGTCACACTGGTTTTCAGTTGGGTCAATCGTGGCCTGGGCTGAAGCGGGCGTTGGCGCAGTGGCGACACAGTCGTTTGTCGATCCGAGTTACGGGAAGAACGGTCTCGACTTGATGCGCGCGGGCAAGAGTGGGCCCGATACGTTGAAAGAGCTGCTGGGGAAAGATGAAGGACGTGAAGTCAGGCAAGTGGCGATGATCGATGCGCAAGGCCGTGTGGAAGCGTGGACCGGAAAGAACGACATTCAGGCCGCTGGTCACATCGTCGGGAAAGACTTTTCCGTGCAAGCGAACTTGATGCTGAATGAAAAGGTGTGGCCGGCGATGGCGCGTGCATTCGAAAACGCGAAAGGCGATCTTGCGGATCGCATGCTCGCGGCGCTTGACGCTGCACAGGCAGCAGGCGGCGACATTCGCGGGCGCCAGTCAGCAGCGATGATTGTCGTCACCGGCAAGCCGACGGGACTGGCGTGGAAAGATCGCACGTTTGATCTGCGAGTCGACGATAGTCCTGAGCCGCTAGCGGAGCTGCGCCGGCTCGTGCGGTTGCAACGCGCTTACAATCACATGAACGCCGGTGACCTTGCGGTCGAGAAGAAAGATAACGAAGGCGCGCTGCGGGAATATGGAGCGGCGGAAAAGTTAGTGCCGAACAACGCGGAGATGATTTACTGGCATGCGGTGGCGCTGGTTAACATGGGACGTGTTGAGGAATCGTTGCCGCTGTTTCGGAAAGTGTTCGCGATGGATCGAAATTGGATCACGTTGACGCCGCGACTCCCGAAATCGGGCCTCCTGCCGGATGATCCGAAGCTCATTGAGAGAATTGTGTCCGTAGGAGGGAAATGACACGGACGCACAGTCGAAGTTGTGTGATTGCGTACAACTGCTGGTCTAATTCTGCTTGACGCCAAATCGCTTCTGGCCTTATAAGAATAGGCACTGTGTAGCCCCGTTCCTCTCGCCCGGAACTCGAAATCCAAGGACCAATTGCAATGCGCACGCTAACCCCCGGCCAATGGTATCTCCGTTTCACCTGCGAACACTGCGAGCAGAAGGAAATTCTTTTCGCCGATCTCTCGCGACGTCAAACTAAGATCAAAGCAACCTACGTTGTTCAGTGTTCGAGCTGCTCTCACACTGGATCATATGATGGCGACGACATCGAACGGTACCAACACCCTTCAAATCCCGACACTTGAATCCGCAACTTGTTGATTGGTCCTTTCAACTACTAAACACAAGCCCATAATGAAATAGAACACAGTGACTACTTCAGAGTCGCCCCAGTTGTAATGGACCAGCCCGCTTACGAAGAATCCCAGCGCACCACCTAAAGCGCCGACAGCCAAACCGCGCGTGAAATCGTCAATCACTTTCCGTCGAGTAATCCGCCAGAGCATCCGAAGATACACGCCGATCAAGATCAACCAGACGATCAGCGCCGGCAGTCCACGCTCCAATGCGATCTGCAACAGGTTCGAATGCATGTGACCGATCGGCTGGCGCCCGTTATCAAACAATCCCCACTCGCGCCAGTGTCCTTTGATGGAGTCGATGCCGACACCGAATAACAAATGCCGTGGTTTACTGACGAGTAGTTGAAATCCTTCCCTCCAAGCCATTTCGCGCCAGCTCGTCGATTGATCGCTCTTGTCAAAGAAACCGATGCTGCGTCGCTGCTGTAGCAAGACGACGCCGGCCAGCACGAGCGGGATTGCACACGCACCGACGACGACGATCGTGCGACGCGACGATGTCAACAACAACATCGCCAACGCCGAAACCGCGAAGCCGATCCACGATGCGCGTGTGACCGTCATCGCGAGTGCAAACACGAGTCCCGCCACGGCAAGGACCAGCAACACGCCAGCAAGACTTCTCTTTCGCGTAAGCGCGAGAAAGATTCCGAGTGCGAGCGACGCGATCAGTTGTAACACCTCCGCATACGTGACCCAGTGATTGTAAAAACCAGTGGCGCGCCAGTCGCGACCACGCGACCAGCCTGTGATGCCGAGTTGTTCCAACGCAGTCGTGCCCGGCAACAACTGTGCACGCGGCAGCTCGAGTTCTGGCGTCCACTCAACACGATAGATCCTGACTTTCGCAGTTGAAGGT
>Ga0126311_10001916_pt1 | contig 10252 bp, 6 predicted proteins | sample Plot61_FD_92539 | JGI IMG/M metagenome (GOLD analysis project Ga0126311, IMG submission 92539) | Serpentine soil microbial communities from UC McLaughlin Reserve, CA, USA - Plot61 | ecosystem: Environmental > Terrestrial > Soil > Grasslands | place: USA: UC McLaughlin Reserve, Lake County... | reverse complement strand
GAACGGGTGGAGGCGCTGGTCGCGGAGCGGGGTCGGGTGGTCGCCGGCCTGGCGGAGCAGGGCTGGCAGCTTCCTGACACCCAGGCCAACTTCGTCTGGTTCCCGATGGGGCCTAAGACCCCGGACCTCGCGGCCGCGTTCGACGAGGCCGGCCTGGTGGTGCGTCCGTATGGCAACGACGGGGTGCGGGTGACGATCGGCGAGTTCGAGGCCAACGACCGGCTGCTGGACGTTGCGGCCGCCTACCGTGCAGCACACCGCCCCTGAGGGGGCCGAGAAGGCTGCCGGCCCTGGTCGCATGGTCCCAGCGGGCCATGCTCCGAACTAGTCCGAACGGGGCATGGTCGAGGGCGGTGCGCTGGCCGTACGCTGGAGTGCGTCAGTGACGGAACGCTGCCGTTCGTGAGCAATCCGTGATTTCGGCTTAAGGTGCAGGGCCGAATGGTCGATACAGCACTCGAACAGTCGGATACAGACGCCGGGGGCGGTGACCATGGTAGACAGCGACGGACAGCAGGCGCGCGAGCCGAAGGTGCTACGCGTGCGTGTCGTCGCGCCTACGGCCGCCGTCGCCGCGTTCTCCACGTTGACCTTGGTGGGCGTCGCGGCGCTGGGCTTCGCGTCCGGCGACCTGGGGTCAGAGCCGTCCTCGTCGGACGCTCAGTGGTCCGTCACCTCGCCCCGCGACGTCCGGGCGATCGCCACCGTGTCCGAGCAGGCCGCGGCCACGCCCGGCGTGGCCGGCTCCGCCAATGGGTCGGGTAACACCGCGTCGTCCGAGAACTCCGCGTCCAGTGTGGCTACCTCCGGGAACGCCGCGGCCGATGCGACGCCGTCCTTGTCCGTGACGCAGGGCGGGGCCGTCGTCGGTGAGACGGCGCCCGGCCGTCCCGTCGCCGTTCCCTCCGACACCTCCGGTGCCGCCGCGCCCGCGCCCGCGCAGGCCGGTGCCTCCACACCCAAGGGCACCGGTCAGCTGAGCATCCGGCTCAGCCTCGCGCTGCTCGAGCAGGCACGGCAGTCCGTGGCCGACGGCCTGCAGGCCGGCCTCAGGACGCTGAGTCCCGTCGATTCCGAGCGCCTGCAGCGCGAGCTCAGCACGTCGCCTGCACTCAACGCGGCGGTGACCGACGCCACGAGCACGGCCGCCGAGAGCTCGCTGCGTGCCGCCCAGGAGACGAGCGGCCCCGACGTCCAGCCGGCCGTGGTCACGAGGGCCGCGGAGACCGCGTTCATGCGGGTGCTGCCCGAGGAGCTCACCCGGACCGTGCACCCGGTCGTGATGGCCGCGCTGGCCGAGACCGGCGCCGAGGTCTCCCCGCAGATGCTGGATAGCGCACTCGATGACGTGACCGTCGACGCCGCGAGGCAGCTGTCCGCGCTCGCCGTTCCTCAGGTGCGCACGCAGGTCGCGGCGCTGGTCGAGACGACCGCCGGCGAGGGCGTGAGCGCCCCCACGGCCTCCGTGACCACCGAGCCCCCGCCCGGCGGCGGCTCGACGACGAACGACCCCCCCGGCTCCGGACGGAACCCCGGCTCCGGAACGACCACCGACCCGGACCCCAGCGACTCCGACCGGTCCAGCGGCACCAGCTCGACCGGGAGCTCGAGCGACCCGGCGTCGGGTTCGCGGGCCACCTCCGAGTCCTCCGAGACCAACCGGCGCATACCGGGCGACGATCCCACCAGCCCGACGTCGACCGACCCAGCGCCGGACGGTGTCGACCACGTGGTCGTCGTCCCGTCCACGAAGGAGTCGTCGAGCACGGACCCGTCAAGCGCGGAGCCGTCGACGCCGGAGCCGAGGCATGCGGAGCCGGCCACGCCCGATCCGGCCATGACTCAGCGGTCCACGAGCGAGCCGTCGACGGCTCCGGACGCCCCGAGCTCGGCGCCGGAGTCGGCCCCGACCTCCCCGGCGCAGACCGTGCCCGAGAGCGCGCCGGAGACCGCTCCGGAGGCTGGTTCGGACACCGCGTCGGAGGCTGCTCCGGACACCGCGTCGGAGGCTGCTCCCGAGACCGCGCCGGAGACCGCTCCGGACACCGCGCGCGACGCGGGGTCGACCGTTACGGACGCGCCGTCGTCCGACGCCTCCTGAGCTAGCGTCCTCGCCCGCGAGCGGGTTCGTGTTGCCTGCGGCCACGAACCGGCGTCGACGCGGGTACGTTGTCCCCAGCACGGCCGTGACCCGGGTCACACCTGGTCCGACCGCGGCCCGCGCGCCGGCGCACCCGTCCTGCGTGCAGCAAGGCACCGTGGGCGGGAGACCCCCGGCTGCGGGACGACGAAGGAGACCACGTGACCGACAGCGCCGTCGGGCGCGGGGAGGCCGTCAGCACCGTCGACGGTGGCCCCGAGCTGATCCAGCTGCTCACCCCTGCGGGAGAGCGGACCCACCACCCCGAGTACAGCCGGTACGTCGAGCACCTCGATGCCGACGATCTGCGCGGTCTGCTGCGCGACCTGACGCTGGTGCGGCGGGTCGACACCGAGGCCACCGCGCTGCAGCGCCAGGGCGAGCTGGGGATCTGGGCCAGCCTGCTCGGCCAGGAGGCCGCGCAGGTGGGGTCCGGGCGGGCACTGGCCCCGCAGGACTACGCCTTCCCGACCTACCGCGAGCACGGTGTCGCCTGGTGCCGCGGCGTCGACCCGTTGAACCTGCTCGGGCTGTTCCGCGGCGTAAACCACGGCGGCTGGGACCCCGACGAGAAGAACTTCCACTTGTACACGATCGTGATCGGCGCCCAGACCCTGCACGCCACCGGTTACGCCATGGGGATCCAGCGCGACGGCGCGGTCGGCACCGGTGACCCCAGCCGCGACGCCGCCGTCATCGCGTACTTCGGCGACGGCGCGACCGCCCAGGGCGACGTGAACGAGGCGTTCGTGTTCGCGGCGGTGCAGAACGCGCCGGTCGTCTTCTTCTGCCAGAACAACCAGTGGGCGATCTCCGAGCCGAACGACCGGCAGACCCGGATCCCGCTGTACCGCCGCGCCGCCGGGTTCGGCTTTCCCGGCGTTCGGGTCGACGGCAACGACGTCCTGGCTGTGTACGCCGTGACCAAGGCGGCGCTGGAGAGCGCCCGGTCGGGCAACGGCCCCACGTTCGTCGAGGCGTTCACGTACCGGATGGGCGCGCACACGACGTCCGACGACCCGACTCGCTACCGGGTGGCGGCGGAGGTCGACATCTGGAAGGAGCGGGACCCCATCGTCCGGCTCCGCAACCACCTGCTGGCCCAGGGACTGGTGGACGACGCCTTCTTCGAGGCGCTGCAGGCGGAGAGCGACCAGCTCGCGGCACACGTGCGGCAGGGCTGCCTCGCGCTGCCGGACCCCGACCCGCTGTCGATGTTCGACCACGTCTTCGTCGACGAGCACCCGCTGCTGCAGCAGGAGCGGCGCGAGTTCGCCTCCTACCGCGAGTCGTTCCTCGACGGAGGGGAGAGCTGATGGCCTCGATCACCCTCGCGAAGGGCATCAACACCGGCCTGCGCGCCGCGATGGAGGCCGATCCCAAGGTCGTCCTGATGGGCGAGGACATCGGCAAGCTCGGTGGGGTCTTCCGGGTCACGGACGGCCTGCAGAAGGACTTCGGCGAGCACCGGGTGATCGACACGCCCCTGGCCGAGTCGGGCATCATCGGCACCGCCATCGGGATGGCGCTGCGCGGCTACCGCCCGGTGTGCGAGATCCAGTTCGACGGGTTCGTCTACCCGGCCTTCGACCAGATCGTGTCGCAGCTGGCCAAGATGCGGGCGCGCGCCCTTGGCGCCGTCACTCTCCCGGTCGTGGTCCGGATCCCGGTCGGCGGCGGCATCGGTGCGGTCGAGCACCACAGCGAGTCCAACGAGGCCTACTTCGCCCACACCGCCGGGCTGCGGGTGGTGTGCTGCTCGGACCCGGTCGACGCCCACTTCATGATCCAGCAGGCCATCGCCAGCGACGACCCGGTGATCTTCTACGAGCCCAAGCGGCGCTACTGGGAGAAGGCGGACCTGCCGGAGGGGCTCACGCTGGGCGACGCCATGCCGCTGCACCGGGCCAAGGTGGTGCGCGAGGGGGAGCACGTGACGCTCGCCGTGTACGGCCCGATGGTCAAGACCTGCCTGGAGGCGGCCGCTGCCGCCGCGGAGGAGGAGCACAGCCTGGAGGTCGTCGACCTGCGCTCGCTGTCGCCGCTCGACGTCGACACGCTGGCGGCCTCGGTCGAGAAGACCGGTCGGCTCGTCGTCGTCCACGAGGCGTCCACGTTCGTCGGCATGGGCGCGGAGGTCGCGGCGCGGATCAGCGAGCGCTGCTTCTACAGCCTGGAGGCCCCGGTGCTGCGGGTCGGCGGCTTCAACGTGCCGTACCCGGCGAGCAAGCTGGAGGAGGAGTTCCTTCCCGACCTCGACCGCGTGCTGGACGCCGTCGACCGCTCGCTCGCGTACTGAGGAAGGGGAGCCGACATGCCTGACATCAAGCAGTTCCGACTCCCCGACGTGGGCGAGGGCCTGACCGAGGCAGAGATCGTCACGTGGCGGGTGAAGGCCGGCGATGAGGTCGCCGTCAACGACGTCGTCGTCGAGATCGAGACCGCGAAGTCGCTCGTCGAGCTGCCGGTGCCGTACGCCGGCCGGGTGCACGAGCTGCTGGTCGCCGAGGGACGCACCGTGGACGTCGGGACACCGATCATCGCGGTCGACGTCGATCCCGCCGGCGCCGCAGGCCACCAGGATCCACCAGGTGCCGCCCCTGGTGCGACCACGGTCGAGGCCGCCCCCGCCGAAGGTGCAGTCGAGCCGGGGCTGATCGGCGGGCCGGCGCCCGGCGGTCGTACCTCGGTGCTCGTGGGCTACGGGCCCCGCACGGCGTCGACGGTTCGACGTCCCCGCAAGGCGAACGTCGACTCGCTCGCGGAGGGGCCGGTGAAGCCCCAGCGGCACGGCGGCTTCGAGGTCGGTCGCATGGTCGAGCAGCAGCTCCTCGAGCAGGAGTCGGTGCCGCGTCCCCAGCCGCACCGGCGTCCGCACGCGGAGGTGCCCGGCGTCCACCCGCCCGAGCACACGTGGTCCGGGCCCGTGCGCTGCAAGCCGCCCGTGCGCAGACTGGCCAAGGACCTCGGCGTGGACCTGCGCAGCGTCCGGCCGACCGGACCGGATGGCACCGTGACCCGGGACGACGTCCTGTCGGCGTCCGAGCCGCTGATGGCGCCGATGGTCGTGGCGTCCGGCGAGCGGGAGACCCGGGTGCCGGTGAAGGGGGTGCGCCGCGCCACCGCGCAGGCAATGGTTGCCAGCGCCTTCACGGCCCCGCACGTGACGGAGTTCGTCACCGTCGACGTCACCCGCACCATGCGGCTGGTCCAGCGATTGCGTGCCGACCGCGAGTTCGATGGCGTCAAGGTCTCACCGCTGCTCGTGGTGGCCAAGGCGCTGCTGCTCGCGGTGCGGCGCAACCCCGAGATCAACGCCGCCTGGGACGAGCAGGCGCAGGAGATTGTGGTCAAGCACTACGTGAACCTGGGCATCGCCGCGGCCACCCCACGCGGGCTGGTCGTGCCGAACATCAAGGACGCGCAGAACCGGTCGCTGCGCCAGCTCGCGGAGGACCTGGCTGCGCTGACCGCGACGGCCCGCGAGGGTCGCACCGCACCAGCGGATATGGCCGGCGGCACCATCTCGATCACGAACGTCGGCGTCTTCGGCGTCGACACCGGCACCCCGATCCTCAACCCCGGGGAGGCGGCCATCCTGGCGCTCGGCGCGGTGCGTCCGACGCCGTGGGTCCACAAGGGCCGGGTCGTGCCGCGCCAGGTCACCACGCTCGCGCTGAGCTTCGACCACCGCCTGGTGGACGGCGACCTCGGCAGCCGGTTCCTCGCCGACGTCGCCGCCGTGCTGGAGCGCCCCGACCGTGCCCTGGTCTGGGACTGAGCGGACCCACTACCCCGAGACGACGCGATCCCGGCACCGGAGCAGGTCCGAGTGCCGGGATCGCGTCCGTTCGCCGCGGAACGGGCGGTGTCAGGCCAGGTGGCGACCCTGGTACGTCGGGCTGGAACCGCGGTCCGGCTCGACGTCGGCCTGGTGCCGTCCGCCGCGCCGGACGCCGTCCGCCGAGCCGCGGTCGCTGGGAATGCCGTCGCTGGAGCCGCGGTCGCTCGAGGCGCGGTCGCTAGAGACGCCGTCCCCAGACGCACCGTTTCCGACACCGTTGAACCCACCGTTGCCGGAGACGCCCGCCGCGGGGGTGGACCGCAGCGACGGCGCCGCCTCCATGGCGGCGCCCGCACCGATCCCGCCGCCGGCCACCGCACCCACGCGCTCACCGAGCCGGTTGCTGGAGTCGCCGGCGTAGCCGGGGCCGGGCAGGCCCGTCTCCTCGGCCTGCAGCAGCGCCGCGGCGTCGGCCCGCTCGCTGGCCGCCGCCTCCAGGCCGGACTGCGAGCGCAGCTCCACCTGCGGGAGGAACGTCACGACGACCAGCCCGACGGCCACGACCACGGCGGCCGACAGGAAGACCAGGCTCATCGACTCCGCGAAGCCCACCAGGAACGGGTGCGCCAGCCGCTGGTCGATCTCGTTGATGAAGGACGAGTCGTTCAGCGCCGAGCTGCCGGCCAGGGAGCCGGAGCGCAGCGCCTGCGCCGTCTGGGCGTTGGCCGGGTCCGCGAGCGCGGCCCGGAACGCGCTGGTGACCTGAGCCTCCCGGAACGCCGTGGCGAGGTTGCCGGGCAGGCTGCTGAACAGGATGGACAGGAAGATCGCCACACCCAGGGTGCCACCGATCTGCCGGAAGAACGTGGCCGACGCGGTGGCGACCCCGATGTCGCGGGGGGACACCGCGTTCTGGATCGCCAGCACGAGCGGCTGCATGTTGTTGCCCAGGCCGTAGCCGAACACCAGCATCACGATCATGGTCTGCCACAGCGGCGTGTCGGCCGTCACGCGGCTGAAGGCGAGCAGCGCCACCAGCATCAGCGTGGTTCCGATCACCGGGAAGATCTTGTAGCGGCCGGTGCGGGAGATGAGCTGGCCGGACACCACCGAGCCGCTCATGATGCCCAGCGTCAGCGGGAGCAGCTGCAGGCCGGCCACGGTCGGCGACGACCCCTTGACGATCTGCAGGTAGAGCGGCAGCACCGAGATGCCCCCGAACATGCCCATGCCGATGACGACGTTGGCGATGGTGCTCACCGACACCGTGCGGTTCTTGAACAGACGCAGCGGGATCAGCGCCTCCTCACCCATCGCGCGTTCGGCCAGGAAGAACAGCACCAGGCCGGCGGCGCCGACCGCGTAGCAGGCGATCGAGCGGGCGGAGTCCCAGCCCCAGCCGCGGCCCTGCTCGGCGACGGTCAGCAGCGGCACCAGCGCGATGGCCAGGGCGGTGGCGCCCTTCCAGTCGATCCGGTGGTCGCGGGGGTGGTGCTCGATGTTGAGGGTGTGGTTGACCACGAAGAGGGCGGCGAAGCCGATCGGCACGTTCACCAGGAAGACCCAGCGCCAGCCGGTGATGCCGAGGATCGTGTCGGCGCCGGCGAAGAAGCCGCCGACGACCGGCCCGAGGACGCTCGAGGTACCGAAGACGGCGAGGAAGTAGCCCTGGTACTTGGCCCGCTCCCGCGGCGGCACGATGTCGCCGATGATCGCCAGGGCCAGGGTGAACAGGCCACCGGCGCCGATGCCCTGGAACGCACGGAAGGCGGCGAGCATGTACATCGACGTCGAGAAGGTGCACAGCAGCGAGCCGAGGATGAAGATCGAGATCGCGGCGATGAAGAGCGGCTTGCGCCCGTAGATGTCTGACAGCTTGCCGTAGAGCGGCGTCGTGATCGTCGAGGTGATCAGGTAGGCCGTCGTCACCCAGGCCTGTACCGACAGCCCGTTGAGGTCGTCGGCGATGGTCCGGATCGCGGTGGCGACGATGGTCTGGTCGAGCGCCGCGAGGAACATGCCCATCATCAGGCCGGCCAGGATGGTGACGATCTGCCGGTGGGTCAGGCCGCCACCGGAGTCGACCGGCGCAGACGCGACCCCGCCGGGGGCCGCCGCGGTGGTGGGGGCTTCGGTGCTCATCGGCTCTCCCGGGAGGTCAGCGTCTTCGTCAGCAGCGGACGGTGCCGCTCGATGTCGTTGGTGAAGCGGGTGAGCAGGCAGGTGAGCTGCTCCACGTCGCCGTCGGACCAGTCGGCCAGCACGATGTCGAACATCGCCTCGCGGTCGGCCCGGATGCGGCGGAACAGCTCTTCACCCCGCTCGGTCGCGGCCAGCTGGACGGCGCGCCGGTCGGCCGGGTCGGGACGGCGCTCCACCAGGCCGAGGTCGACCAGGGTTGCGGCCTGTCGGCTGACCGTGGAGGGGTCCGCGGCCACCGAGGTCGCGAGGTCGCGCGAGCGCATCGGGCCGTCCTGCACCAGGTGGAACAGCAGCACGTACGCCGACCAGTCGGCGCCGTGCCGGGAGTGGGCCGCGGCCTGCGCCTTGAGGCTGCCGAGCTGACGCATCAGCCGGACGACCTGGGCGCTCACCTGCCCGGTCGACACGCGCGCGTCAGGTGCGATGGACATGGGGAATCCCTAAGGGAGCGAAGTTACTTGCTTGCGTCAAGCAACGAGCATGGTCGCCCCCGGGGCTGCCGTCAAATGCGCCTGCCACGATCGGCCTACCCTGGACACGTGCCCGACAACGCCGTGACGTCGACCGTGCCCACCAGCGGGGACCGTCGCGTCGTCCGGCCCGCGCCGGGAACCAGCGCCGGTGGTGCGCGCGTTCTGGCGGCCCTGGCCGTGCCGGCTGTGGTCGCCTGCTGCGCGGCGCTGCTGCTCACCAGCGGCGCCGCCGGGACTGCGATCGACGACCCGGGCGGGCTCACCCGCTGGGGCCTTCCCCTCGTCCGGGTGGTCAGGGACCTGGCCGCGGCGCTGACCGTCGGGTTGCTGGTCGTGGCCGTCACCGTGCTGCCTGCCGACGGCGGGACGTCCACCGGGCGCCACGGGCACGAGCGGCCACAGGCCCTGGGCGGCGTCACCGCGCGGGCTGGCCGACTGGCCAGCGCCGCGGGAGCGGTGTGGGTGGTGTCCGGCGCGCTCGTCCTGCTCCTGACCTACTCGCGGATCTCCGGCGTCGCGGTCACCGACCCCCGGTTCGCCGGCGGCCTCAGCGCCTTCCTCACCAGCATCCAGGTGCTGCGCTCGCTGCTGATCAGCACGCTGGTGGCCGCGGCCGTCACGACGGGCGTGGCGGTCGCGACCCGGCACACGACGCTCGCCCTGATGTCCGTCCTCGCGCTCGTGGCGCTGCTGCCCGTGGCGCTCACCGGACACGCCGCCGGGACCGCGAGCCATGAGGTCGCCGTCGACAGCCTTGCCGCGCATCTGGTCGGGGTCACCGTGTGGGTCGGCGGGCTGGCCGCGCTGGTGCTGCTGCGCCGAGGACTCGCCGCCGGGTTGCCCGTGGCCGCGGCGCGGTACTCCCGGCTGGCGCTCGCCGCGTTCGTCCTGGTGGCGGCGTCCGGGGTCGTGAACGCCTGGGTCCGGCTGGGCGGCTGGTCCGGCCTGGCCACGTCCTACGGTGCAGTGGTCGTCGCCAAGGCGTTCGCCCTGGTGCTGCTGGGTGCGGCCGGTGCCTGGCATCGTCGCTCGATGCTGCGGCGCCTGGCTGCCCAGCCGGCCGCGGTGCGGTCGTTCTGGCGGCTGGTCGGCGCCGAGCTGGCGGTCATGGGGGCCGCCGTCGGCCTCGCCGTGGCGCTGTCCAGCTCAGCCCCGCCGGTGCCCGAGACGCAGCCCGGCGGTGGGCCGGCCCTGGCCCTCACGGGCTACCCGATGCCTGCGGCCCCGACCGCGACCACCTGGCTCACCGGCTGGCGGTTCGACCTGTTCTGGACCTCGGTCGCCGCCGCGCTGCTGGTCGGCTACGTGCTTGGGGTGCGCCGGCTGGCGGTCCGCGGGGACCGCTGGCCGGTCGGCCGCATCCTGTGCTGGACGGCGGGGTGCCTGGTCCTCGTGTACGCGACGAGCGGCGCCCCGGGCATCTACGGCCGGGTTCTCTTCAGCGCCCACATGCTCGGTCACATGACCATGTCGATGGTTGCGCCACCGCTGCTCGTTCTGGGCGCGCCGGTCACTCTGGCGCTGCGGGCACTGCACCGTCGCGCGGACGGCAGCCGGGGGGCCCGGGAGTGGCTGTTGGAGGTCGTCCACTCGCGGTTGCTGCGAGTCCTCGGGAACCCGCTGGTTGCCGCCGGGCTGTTCGCGGGCAGCCTG
>Ga0126311_10001915_pt1 | contig 10253 bp, 7 predicted proteins | sample Plot61_FD_92539 | JGI IMG/M metagenome (GOLD analysis project Ga0126311, IMG submission 92539) | Serpentine soil microbial communities from UC McLaughlin Reserve, CA, USA - Plot61 | ecosystem: Environmental > Terrestrial > Soil > Grasslands | place: USA: UC McLaughlin Reserve, Lake County... | reverse complement strand
GTCTCCTTCCCAGGGTGCCACCTGCGGAGCAGGCGGCAGCGGGGACGCGGGGACAGAGGGAGGCGCGGAAGCGCCCCCAATGGCAGGAGCGGTGGCTTCCCCGCTTCCTCTCTTCCCCACTTCCCCGCCGATGTAACTCAGCATGTCGTTCTTGGTGACCCGGCCAGCGAGTCCGGTACCGGGGACCGCGCTGATGTCCACGTTATGCTCGGCAGCCATGCGGCGGACCACCGGCGTCGATTTGCGCCGCAGCCGCTCTTCGGCTGTCTCCGCTCCTCCGTTGCCGCCGGTGGCATCTGCCACAGTTCGACCTTCAGTGCTGGCGGCCGCGGGGACTACCCGTGATGGCGGCGTAGCGGGCTGAGTGGCGCCGTAGCCACCCTTGGAAGGAGCGGCCGGTGCTGGAGCCACGGGCGCGGGAGGAGCCCCGGCGGGCGTCGCCGGCTTGGTCGGTGCCGGTGCGTTGGGCGGTGGTGCCGCCGGACGGGTCCCCTCGGGTGGGGCTGGCTTTGGCGCTGCACCGGCAGCGGCGTCGGTTTCGATCCGGGCCACCACGGTTTGTACTGAAACCGTCTGACCCTCCTGCACCAGAATCTCAGCCAGTACACCTGCGTTGGGAGCCGGGATTTCGGCATCAACCTTGTCGGTCGAGATCTCGAAGATCGGCTCGTCGCGCTGTACCGTGTCTCCCACCTTCTTGATCCACCGGGACAGCGTCCCCTCGGCGATCGACTCGCCCATCTGGGGCATGATTACGTCTATTTTGGCCATCAGTCGTCTTCTCCAGTCGCGAGTCGCGAGTCGCGAGTCGCGAGATAACCCGGACTATGACCGAGACTCGTGACTCGTGACTCGCGACTCAACACTAATACTTCGCCAACCACCTCGCTGCCCTCACGATATCCGCCGTCTGCGGCAACACGAAGTCCTCCAGCTGCGGGGCGTAGGGCAGAGGAACGTCGTGCGCGGCCACTCGCTTGATCGGCGCGTCCAGCCACTCGAACGCGAGGTCGTTGATCCGGGCGGCAATCTCGCCGGCCACTCCACCGGTGGCGGTGTCTTCGTGCACAATCAGCACCCGGCTGGTTTTCTTCACCGTGGCGGCGATGGCCTCATCATCCATGGGCGACAACGACCGAAGGTCGAGTACCTCGACGGACAGTCCATCCTCTCGCTCCAGTTGCTCGGCCGCCTCGAGGGCCTTCCACACGGTGGCCGCATAGGTGATGATGGACAAGTCGCGCCCTTCTCGCGCCAGCCGAGCCTTGCCGATGGGGACCACGTGATCGCCGGTGGGCAACTCTTCCTTGATCCGGCGGTAGAGATACTTGTGCTCGAAGAAGAGAACGCAGTCGTCGTCCCGGATGGCGGCCTTCAAGAGACCCTTGGCATCGCTCGCCGTCGCCGGATAAACGATCTTGAGGCCGGGCGTATGAAGAAAAGCCGCCTCCGGGTTCTGCGAGTGAAACGGCCCTCCCCGAACGTACCCCCCACTCGGCCCGCGAACCACCATGGGACACGGCAGGAACGCGCGGTAGCGTGCGGTCGCGACGTAGTTGGTCAGCATGTCGTAAGCGCAGGAGATGAAATCGATGAACTGCATCTCGCAGACCGGACGCATGCCCATATGTGCCGCTCCCGCCGCCGCGCCCACGATGGCCGCCTCCGACAGCGGCGTATCGATCACCCGGCGCTCGCCAAAGCGGGCCTGAAGCCCTTCGGTAACCTTGAACGCGCCACCGTAGGCCCCGATATCTTCGCCCAGGCAGAGCACCTCGGGGTCACGCTCCATCTCCTCGAACAGTCCCTGCCGGATGGCCTCGAGATAGGTGGTCTCAGCCATCGTGGGTTCCCCAGCCCGCCGGCCGCTCGTGGCGGTCGACCGCGGATCGAATGCCTTCCCGGAACCAGAGCACCGGCGCCGCGACCGGATCGGCGTACACCCCGCTGAGCGCGTCCATCGGCTCGGGCGCGGGTGAGGCCTCGGCCTCATCGGTGGCTCGATCGATCTCCAGCTTGACCCGATTGTCGACGGTCTCCAGATCGGCGGTCGAGAATGCGTATTGTGAGGTGAGCTCGCGGATGTAGCGGTCGACCGGATCGTTCTCCCGGGCCCAGCGATCGATCTCGCCGGCCGGCACGTACGACTGATTGTCGTGCTCGGCATGGCCCTTCCGCCGATAGGTGACCAGCTCGATCAGGGTGACGCCCTCTCCCGCCCGAGCCCGGTCCACTGCCTCCTTGGTGACCTGGTACGTGGCCACGACGTCGTTCCCGTCTGCCCGTACGCCGGGAATCCCGTAGCCAATCGCCTTATCCTTGAAGCTGCTGCAGGCGGTCTGCCTGGTGGTCGGGGTGGAGTAGGCGTACCCGTTGTTCTCCACGATCACCACCAGGGGACAACGCTGGACCGCGGCGAAGTTGATCCCCTCGTGGAATGCTCCGGTGGACGTTGCCCCGTCGCCCACGTACACCAGCCCCACCCGGGGCTCGTTCCGGAGCTTGAAGGAAAGGGTGACCCCGGCCATGACCGGCACCATGTCGCCCAGATGCGAGATCTGGCCGATGAACCCGCGCACCGTGTCACCGAAATGAATGTTCAGCTCGCGGCCCCGGGTGGGTGAGTCGCCCTTGGCCATGTACTGCCGCAGGATTTCCCGGGGAGTGGCGCCCTGCACCAGCATGGAGCCGAGATTGCGGATGAGAGGAGAGAGGACGTCGCCCTTGGAGCGGTCCAGGGCGTAGGCGGACCCCACCGCGTCGGCCTCCTGGCCCAGTGAGCGAAAGAGTCCCCCTACCACCTTGGTCTGCCGATACAGATTGACCAGCCGCTCTTCCAGCGAGCGGGTGAGCCGCATGTAGTAGTACAGCTCGAGCAGCTGATCGCGGTTGAGGCCGGGCGGAAGTCTGGCCGACTCGGAAGCGAGCGGGCTGGTTACTGCCATGCTGATCCTGGTCTGGGGTCTCGGGAGCCGGGCAGGAAGATCGACCGCCTGAGGGGGAGAATCAAGCTGGAGAGAGCGTCACGCTGGCCCGGAAATCGGGCGGCTTCCGGTGCTTGGTAGCCTGCTCGTAAGCGTAGGCAATCCTAATCAGCGTGGGTTCGGTCCATGCCTTGCCGAAAAACGAGAGATTCACCGGCAGCCCGTAGGCGAAACCCATCGGAACGCTGACAGCGGGGTATCCGGCTACGGCTGCCGGGGTCGAGCTTCCTCCGGTGAAATGATCGCCGTTCACGAGATCGGTGGGCCAGGCAGGATTTCCGGTGGGAGCCACGATGGCGTCCAACCGATGCTTCTGCATCACTGCATCGATGCCAAGCTCCCGCGACAGCTGCCGGCACCTGCGCAGGGCCTTGGCGTACCTGGGTGAGGTGAGCGGCCCCTTCTTCTGGGCCTGGAGGAAAAGCTCCTGGCCAAAGTACGGCATCTCCTGCTCGCGGTGCTGCTCGTTGAAGGCGATAACATCCTGGAGATCCTTAACCGGCGCTTTGGGCCCCAGCGTTTCGAGATAGCGCGCCAGATCCGTCTTGAACTCGTACAACAGCACATCGAGCTCGGCTTCGTCGTAGTCGCCGGTATGCGGCACGTCGGCTGGATCGACCAATACCGCGCCCTCCCGGCGCAGCACGTCCAGGGCTGCGTCAGCCAGCCGGTCGGTTGCGTCGCTGTAGCCAAAGAATTTTGCCCGGGCCACGCCGCTGCGTTTCCCCCGGACACCGCGGGGCTTGAGAACTTTGGTGTAGTCCTGGCTGTGACGTCCTGCTCCCGCCGTGGCGGAGTCGCGAGGGTCCGCTCCGGCCATGATGCTCAGCAGCAGCGCTGCGTCGGCCACGCTCCGACAGAGCGGGCCCGCGGTATCCTGGGTATGTGAAATCGGGATGATGCCGGCCCGGCTCACCAATCCAACGGTGGGCTTGATCCCGACGATTCCAGTGGTGGAGGCGGGACAGACAATGGAGCCATCCGTCTCTGTGCCCACCGCGACGACACCCAGATTCGCGGAAATCGCCACCGCGGAGCCCGAGCTCGACCCACAAGGGTTCCGGTCGAGTGCGTAGGGATTGCGGCATTGACCACCCCGGGCGCTCCAGCCGCTGGTCGAGTGGGTAGACCTGATGTTGGCCCACTCGCTCATATTCGCTTTCGCCAGCAGGACCGCGCCGCCGGCTCGGAGCCGCGCGGCAAGGCCGGCGTCACGAGAAGCAATCGAGCCCTCCAGCGCCAGCGAGCCGGCGGTGGTGGTCATCCGGTCGGCGGTATCAATGTTGTCCTTGAGGATGACTGGAATCCCGTGCAGAGGACCCCGGGGTCCCTTGGCTTTCCACTCCCGATCCAGCTCCTCGGCCAGACCAAGCGCGTCGGGATTGGTCTCGATGATGCTGCAGAGGGAGGGTCCCTTCCGGTCCAGCTCGGCGATCCGCTGCAGGTAGTGCTCGGTAATCGCTTTCGAGGTGAGCCGACCGGCCTGCATTTCCCTCTGCAGCGCACTCACCGAGACTTCGTCGAACTGAAACGGCTCCGCTCGCAGACGAACCGATGTCAGAGAACGGAGCCATGAGCTGGGAAACTGGGAGCTATGCTGCGTCAGGACGGCGGCACCCAGCCAGGCCGCCCTCCCCAAGAAAGCCCGCCGTTCGAGGTCGCCGCCCCGCATCGTCGTTGCTCGGCTGCTTATGCCTTGACCGTCACCGGCCGTCGAGCACCGGTTGCCTGAGGCTCGGTCTCGATCCGCATACCGTAGAACGAGCGATAGATGAACAGCAGGGCAGCCACGAAGAACGCCACCGCGAGCACCCGGCTCAGCGTGCCCGAGCCACCTGTGCTGAGATAGACCCCCAGCTCCACCGCGAGAAGCCCGAACAACGTGGTGAATTTGATTACCGGGTTCATCGCCACCGACGAAGTGTCCTTGAAGGGGTCGCCCACCGTGTCGCCCACGACAGACGCCGCGTGGAGCTCGGTTCCCTTCATCTTCAGCTCGGTCTCCACGATCTTCTTCGCGTTGTCCCATGCCCCGCCGGCATTGGCCATGAAGATGGCCTGGAAGAGCCCGAACATCGCGATCGAGATCAGGTAGCCGATGAAGAAGAACGGCTCGATGAAGGCGAACGCCAGCGTCGAGAAGAACACACCCAGGAAGATGTTGAACATGCCCTTCTGGGCGTACTGGGTGCAGATCTCCACCACTTTACGGCTGTCTTCCACCGAGGCCTTGGTCACCCCTTCCAATCGGATGTTGGCCTTGATGAACTCGACCGCCCGGTAGGCCCCGGTGGTCACCGCCTGGGTGGACGCCCCGGTAAACCAGTAGATCACCGCTCCCCCCGTGATCAAGCCGAGCAGGAAGGGCGGGTGCAGAATCGAAAGGTTTTCCATTCCGCCGGTCAGGCCGTGGGTCAGCGCCATGATGATCGAAAAGATCATGGTGGTGGCTCCCACGACGGCCGTGCCGATGAGCACCGGCTTGGCCGTGGCCTTGAAGGTGTTCCCTGCCCCGTCGTTTTCCTCCAGCAGCTCCTTGGCCGATTCGAAGTCGAGATCAAACCCGTAGTCGCGCTTGATGTCCTGCTTGACGCCGGGGATCTGCTCGATCAGCGACAGCTCGTAGATGGACTGCGCGTTGTCCGTGACCGGACCGTAGCTGTCCACCGCAATGGTCACCGGGCCCATTCCCAGGAAGCCGAACGCCACCAGACCGAACGCGAAGATCGCCGGGGCCTTCATCAGATCGCCCAGGCCCAGCGTGCTCACGCCATACGCGATGGCCATCAGGCCCATGATGGTGATGCCCAGCCAGTAGGCGGAGAAGTTGCCCGCCACGAACCCCGAGAGGATGTTGAGCGACGCTCCTCCTTCGCGGGAGGAAGTCACCACCTCGCGGACATGCCGCGACTCGGTCGAGGTGAAGACCTTCACCAGCTCCGGGATGATAGCGCCCGCCAGCGTGCCGCAGCTGATCACGGTCGAGAGCTGCCACCACAGGTCGGGATTACCACCCAGGCTGGGCACGATGACATAGGAGAGCACATAAGTAAGTGCGATCGAGATCAACGACGTCATCCAGACCAGCTGGGTGAGCGGAGTCTCGAAGTTGAACCGGGCCCCACCGCTGTAACGCGCCCGGGACATGCTGTTGCTGATCAGGTAGGAGAAGCCGGATGCCAGCACCATCATCACCCGCATGAGGAAGATCCACACCAGCAGCTGAGCCTGGATCGAGGAGTCCGCCACCGCGAGCACGATGAACGAGATCAGGGCGACGCCGGTCACGCCATACGTCTCGAATCCATCCGCCGTGGGTCCTACCGAGTCGCCGGCGTTGTCACCGGTGCAGTCGGCGATCACGCCGGGGTTCCGGGCGTCGTCTTCCTTGATCTTGAAGACCACCTTCATCAGGTCGGACCCGATGTCGGCGATCTTGGTGAAGATGCCGCCCGCGATTCTCAGCGCCGCTGCGCCCAGCGATTCGCCGATGGCAAAGCCGAGGAAGCAGGCTCCGGCCACATCCGAGGGGATGAAGAGCAGGATCGCCAGCATGAACAGCAGCTCGACGGAAATGAGCATCATGCCGACGCTCATGCCGGAGCGAAGCGGGATCTCGGATACCGGCCACGCCTTGCCCCGAAGCGCAGCAAACGCCGTCCGTGAGTTGGCCAGGGTGTTGATCCGGATCCCGAACCAGGCCACCCCGTAACTGCCCGCCATACCGATGATGCTGAAGAGGAGAATGACCAGGATCTTCGGCAGCTCCAGGCCGGTCAGCACGAAGTAGACGACGATGACTGCGCCGATGAAGCCGAACAGCACCAGGAGTAGCTTGCCCTGCTGGACCATGTATGCCTTACAGGTCTCGTAGATCAGCTCCGAGATCTCGGCCATGGACCGGTGTACCGGCAGGTTTTTGACGTGGGAATAGCTCATCAACCCGAACAGCAGTCCCAGCACGCAGACCACGAGACCGGTAAGCAGAATTTGGTGTCCGGTGAAGCCGAGGAAATCGCCCTGATTCAGATCGGGCAGGCGGAGATTTACCTCGCCCCCCGGCCGGTGCTCGGCGCCCTGGACCTCCTGGGCCAGCAGTCCGGGGAGCCCGGCCGGGAGCAGCGTCATCCCGGCCAGCAAGAGGAGCAGGAGCCGGGCAGCGTGGCGCGAGACCGTGCGAGGGACGAGCATCGTGGAAATTCTCCTAGGCATCACTGGCATGTTGAGCGATGGGGTATGAAAGATCAGTAGGACCCAATGGGACGGTGACCCGGTTCTGCCCGGGTATGTACCAGGGTAAGGAATCGCTTGGCGAGCTTGTCGGCCTCACTCTCGCCGACCTGGTTGGTATCCACGGTGACCACGGTATAGTGGCCGCCTTCTGCCTGCACCGACACCCCGATCCGGCCGATCGAGCCGGCAAACTGGCGGCGACGAGGCCCCTCCTCCACCGGCGCGAGCGTAGCGCCGAAGAACTGGACCGCGCCGGCCAGCACGTCGTCAGGAGAGAGGTGGGTGCGGTGGAAATACTTCACTCAATCTTCGAGGTAGTACTCGATCCCCAGGTGGGTGATCTGTTTCTCACCCATCAGGTACCGAAGTGTGTTCTTGAGCTTGAGCTGCTGAATGAAGAGATCGTGCTCCGGGTAGAGTCCGGGTGCCACCTGCGGGCTCTTGAAATAGAAGGAGAGCCACTCCTGGATCCCGGTGAGTCCGGCCCGCTGTGAAAGATCGAAGAAGAGCGCCAGATCGAGCACGAGGGGCGCGGCCAGAATCGAGTCGCGGCAGAGGAAGTCGACCTTGATCTGCATCGGGTAACCCAGCCACCCGAAGATGTCGATGTTGTCCCAGCCCTCCTTGTTGTCGCCCCGCGGCGGGTAATAGTTGATCCGCACCTTGTGGTACATGTTGCCGTACAGCTCGGGATAAAGCTCCGGTTGAAGGATGTACTCCAATACGCCGAGCTTGGACTCTTCCTTTGTCTTGAAGCTCTCCGGATCATCCAGCACTTCGCCATCCCGGTTGCCCAGGATGTTCGTGGAATACCATCCGGCCACGCCCAGCATTCTGGCCTTGAACATGGGCGAGAGCACGGTTTTGACCATGGTCTGGCCGGTCTTGAAGTCCTTCCCGCCGATGGGCACGCCCTTGCTCTTGGCCAGCTGCTCCATCGCGGGAAAATCGCAGGTCAGGTTGGGGGCGCCGTTGGCGAAAGGCACCCGTTCCATGATGGCCGCGTAGGCGTACAGCATCGAGGGCGCGATCGTGGGATCGTTCGCGTCGACCGCCTTCTCGAACGCTTCCAGCGTCCAATGGGCCGGACCTGGACTGATGAAGATTTCCGTGGAGGCGCACCACACCATCACCAGGCGGCTGCACTTGTGCTTGGTCTTGAAGTCGCGGATATCCTTGCGGAGGGCCTCGGTCAGGTCCCGCTTGCTGCTGCCCGGCTTGACGTTCTTGCCTTCCAGGCGTTTGACGTACGCCTGATCGAACACCGCCGGTATTGGCTTGATGTTCTTGAGGAACCCGGCGATGGGCTCGATGTGCTCGTGCCGATCCAGGACGCCGGCGTGGATGGCGGCGGTATATGCGTCGTCCGGCACAGGGTCCCAGGCCCCGAATACCAGATCGTCCAGCGCCGCCAGCGGCACGAATTCCCGGATCAGCGGCGCGCGCTTCTCGGTTCGCTTGCCGAGCCGGATGGTGCCCATCTGGGTGACCGACCCGATCGGCCGAGCCGCCCCCCGGCGGACGTTCTCCACTCCCGCCATGAACGTCGTTGCCACCGCACCCAGTCCTACGCACAACACTCCGAGCTTGCCGTCCGCCGGCGCGATTTGCCGGACCGTCGCTTCAGCCACTGCTATGTCCTTTTGCCAGGGGGTCCAGCGCCGGCCGCTTGATCTTCCTTACCTCGTCCACCCGCTGGACCGTCCCAGCGTGCAGCCGCTCTTCCGCCCGCAGAGCCTCGTCCACCAGCCCCGCATGCCGATAGACATAGACGAAGCGCTGCACCACCGTGATGATCGAGGCGAGCGCCAGCAGGGCAACGATCGATTCCAGCAGCAGGGCGTGGGGACCCGCGCCGGCCAGCAGCGATGCGAAACCGACCAGCAGCACCCGTTCGGCCCGCTGCGCGATGCCAACCTTGCAGTCGAGTCCTAACCCCTCGGCCCGCGCTCTGGCGTAGGAGACCAAGAGCGAGCCCAGAATGGCGATCATGCAGATGATGACGGCGAGGTTCCGGTGGGCCACATCCGGCGCGGTGAGCAGGAACGCTCCGATCCCGATGAAGGTCGCGCCATCGCCCACACGGTCCAGGGTGGAATCGTAGAACGCGCCGAAACGGGTGACCATGGCACCGCTTCGCGCCACCTGGCCGTCCAGGGTGTCGGCCACTCCGCTCAGCAGGAGCAGGGTGCCGCCCCAACGGATGTGGCCGGTGGCGTACGCCACCGCGGACACGAGAACCAGACCCGTCCCCACGGTGGTGATCGTGTTGGGCCGCACCCCGGAGCGAATGAGCCGCTGTACCAAGGGGTTAACCGTGGCGTAAAACGGCTTCTCCAGCGCACGTAGCAGCTTCACCGTCGGCTTGATCCTCGCAGAAACGGGTGATCAAAATTGCCGCGAAAGGATAACTGGCAGAACCGGTTAGGGCAATTACGCGGATCCAGGGGGAACCGGGCAGCGCGGCAGCGGGGCAGACAAAGCACCGACTTCAGCGGTCGGGGTAGAGCAGGACTGATCCGCGCCGATTGCGGAAATGTTCCAATGCCGGCTGCCAGCTCTTCACGATCCTGTCCGCGGCGACGCCGGCGTCGATTTGCTGCCGCAATAGCGGGCCACCGGCAAGACGATCGAAGTGCGCGGGTATCCATCGAAAATCTTTCGGGTGAGCCTTTCTTATCACACTCAGGAGATGAACCGCGGTGGCCGTGGGGTCGTACGAGGAACGGTCGGTCACCTCCAGCCGGATCCCGGCCAGCGCGGTGTCGGCATACTTGGCATCGCCGGGCGTTCGCGGCGTGAACTGGACCCCGGAAAACCGCACGCCCGGAAGAGCGGCTGCCCTGATCGCTGTCAACACGCTGCTGGTGTCGATCCAGGGAGCGCCCACCTGCTCGAACGGAGCATCCGATCCCCGCCCCACCGACAGATTGGTGCCCTCGAAGAGGCAGGTGCCCGGGTAGTGAAACAGACTTTCCAGTGAACGGAGATTCGGGCTGGGAGGAATAAAGGGAAGACCAGTCTGGTCCAGGGCCT
>Ga0126311_10001914_pt1 | contig 10254 bp, 8 predicted proteins | sample Plot61_FD_92539 | JGI IMG/M metagenome (GOLD analysis project Ga0126311, IMG submission 92539) | Serpentine soil microbial communities from UC McLaughlin Reserve, CA, USA - Plot61 | ecosystem: Environmental > Terrestrial > Soil > Grasslands | place: USA: UC McLaughlin Reserve, Lake County... | reverse complement strand
GTCGGAGCCCGCGACAGCGGGCGAAAGCCTGTAAATTTCACGCTGTCACCCGTTTCACGGGCTCGGCCTTGTTTTTGTGATCTGATCCTGGGGCTTGCGCCCCAGGCTTTATGCTTACGCCTGCTTCGCAGGCTGAGCGACTTTTGTGCAAAGCCCATGAGCGCTCAAGTTGAAGTAAATCAAAGTAACCTTCCTGTGTTGCCGGCGGAGCAGCGCGAGACACTCGTGAGCGTTCGTGGTCTGGTCAAGCACTTCCCTGTCGAAGGCTCGACCGACGTAGTGCGTGCCGTCGATGGAGTGTCGTTCGAGATCTTTGCCGGTGAGACGCTTGGCCTCGTTGGTGAATCAGGCTGTGGCAAGTCGACGGTTGGGCGCTGCCTGCTTCGCTTGATCGAGCCGACTGCTGGTCACATCTATTTCGCAGGACGAGACATTCTCGCGCTCAACAAGAAAGAGCTGCGCGAGATCCGTCGCGAGATGCAGATCATTTTTCAGGATCCTTACGCATCGCTAAATCCGCGCATGAAGATTGGTGACATCGTCGGTGAGCCGCTCGTGATTCATAACGAGGGAACAAAGAGTGAGCGGCGCGATCGTGTCGCGGCACTCCTGCGACGCGTCGGGCTCGATCCTGATTACGTGAATCGTTACGCGCACGAGTTCTCGGGCGGGCAACGACAGCGCATCGGCGTCGCGAGATCGCTGGCGTTGAATCCGAAGCTGATTGTTGCTGATGAGCCGGTGTCGGCGCTCGATGTTTCGGTGCAGGCGCAAGTCGTCAACCTGCTACAGGAGCTTCAGGAAGAGTTCAAGCTGACTTATCTGTTTATTTCGCACGGGCTTGCTGTTGTCGAGCACATCTCGACGCGTGTGGCGGTGATGTACCTCGGTCGCATTGTCGAGATCGCGGGTGCGGCCGAGTTGTATGCGCAGCCGCTGCACCCGTACACGCAGGCGCTGTTGTCAGCGATTCCGATTCCGGATCCGAAACAGAAGCGAAAGCGCATCGTGCTGCAAGGCGACGTTCCGACGCCGATCAATCCGCCGTCAGGTTGTCGCTTCCGAACGCGTTGTCCGCTTGCGATTGAAGATTGTGCGCGAATCGATCCCGAGTTGAGGGAAGTGTCGCCGGGACATCACGTCGCGTGCATCCGTGTGCCGGGTTGGGACCAGGCCCAGTCCAAACCATCCACAGATTACAGAGATTAATTTTTATAATCTGTGTAATCTGTGGATGAAACAGCTTTCTCACCCGTCCATTGTCCTTAGGAGGATACCAATGAGCGATCCGATAGCGGTGCCGAGTGCGTCTGCGACCGGCCCCGAAATGTCAACGGCCGAGACCCTGACCGGCATCTTCTTCGAGCCGTCCAGAACGTTTGAGTCACTACGCGCAAGACCGCGATTTCTCGTTGCCGGCATTATTCTGTTGGCGCTGACCTGCATCGTAACTGCGATTCTTTACTCGAGGGTTGATATGGGCCAGTACATCCGCGACAGACTGGAGCGCTCGCCCAACGCGGCCCAGGTGCCCGAAGCGCAGAAGGAGACGCAAGTCAGGGTGGGAAAGGCTATCGGCGCTTTCGTGGTGCCGTTATCCGTCCCAATCGTGATTGCGGGCGGCGCGGCGTTGTATATGTTAGGCGTGATGGCGTTTGGCGGGGCGATCAGTTACTTGAAGGCGGTGTCGGTATGGACTTATTCCTCGTTACCGCCTGCCCTGTTGGGAGCGTTAGTCGCGATTCTGGTTCTGTTCCTGAAAGCACCCGACTCGATCGATCCGGAACGCCTGGTGGCAACTAATCCCGGAGCGCTTTTGGGCGAGGAGTCGTCAAAGGTGCTGGTGGCCGCTTTGAGCCAGTTTGATCTGCTCAGGTTTTATGGACTCTTCCTCGCGGCGTTGGGTTTGCGAAAAGTCGCGAAGCTTTCGTCTACCCAGGCATGGGGAGTTGTAATTGCGCTGTGGGCCATCGCAGCAGTGCTAAGGGTCGGCCTGGCAGCGATTCGCGGTTAACTTTTTACTCGTAGCGCAGTGATTCGATCGGATCGAGCCGGGCCGCTTTCCAGGCGGGCCACAGGCCGAAGATCAGACCGATGCCGACGCTCGCGATCAGACCACCAATCGGCGCCCAGAGTGGCACGTAAGACGGGAGTAACAACCGCAGCAGCAACGTCAATCCCCAACCGATCGACAGTCCGACAATTCCTCCCAGACCCGTGAGCGTCGCGGCTTCGATCAGAAACTGCCACATGATGTCGCTACGTCGCGCGCCGATCGCTTTGCGCACCCCGATCTCGCGCGTGCGCTCAGTGACTGACACGAGCATGATGTTCATGACGCCAATGCCACCCACCATCAGGCCAACCGAAGAGATCGCCACCATTGCGATCGCGAGACCGGCGGTGATCGAACGAAAATTATCGAGAATGCTTTCCGACGTTTCCATTCCGAAATTGTCGTCTCCAGCAAACGACACTTGCCTGCGCACGCGCAGCATGTCGCGCACCTGGTCTTTTGCTTCGTCCATCCTGCCCGGACGCGCGACGGCGAGAATGTAGATGTCGTCAGCGTTTGGTTTGAGCTTTTGCGCCACCGTAAAGGGCACGTAGATCACATTATTCTGATCGTCACTACCGCCGCCGATGATGAACTGTTCGCGCTTCTCCAGCATGCCTACAACACGAAACTCCTGCGTGCCGATCTTGATCGTTTGACCAACCGGCGAGCCGAGCTTGAAGAAGTCGTCTGCGACTTTCGAGCCGACTACACAGACTTGCTGGTTCGTATCGTTCTCGGTTTGTGTGAAAAAGCGACCTTCCGAAATTACCTGCGTCCCGGCTTTTTCAAACTCCGGCAGCGTGCCCTGGAGTGCAACTTGTGCGGACGTCTTGCCGCCCCCCGAAACCATCAGTTTGCCGCCGAAGAAGTTGTTGGTGATGTCGAGAAAGGGAACTGACAGCTCGACTGCCGGCAATGCCTGGAGCGCGATGGCGTCGTCGTAGGTCAGCTCTTTACGCATGCGCTCTTCACGCGACATGCGACCGATGTGGATACCGGGGTTGTACTTGCTGATATAGATCGAGCGAGTGCCGAACGATTCGACTTCGCGCTTTACGGAAACATCGACGCCGCTGATGATGGACGCGATTAGCATGACGGTGATGATGCCGATGACGACGCCGAAGACCGTCAGGAACGAGCGCAGTTTGTTAGCGCGCAACGTTGCCAGGGCCATCTTAAGATTTTCGTAGATGTCGCTTCGCAGGATGTTCATTTTAATCAGCCCTCAAGGCTTCAATAGGATCCAGCCGCGCCGCCTTCCACGCCGGAAACAGACCTGAAAGCACACCGGCGCCACCCGAAACGGTTAGGGCCAATGCGATCGCGGCGATCGACAGGTAGGTAGGAAAGACCAACGCGGTCACTACGGTGCCAATGACCCATGCCAAAAAGATTCCCACCGCGCCACCAATGAGCGCGAGTGTCACGGCTTCAACGAGAAACTGCTTGAGAATATCGAGCTTCCGCGCGCCCAGAGACTTTCTGATACCGATTTCTTTCGTGCGTTCAGTGACCGATACGAGCATGATGTTCATGATAACGATCGCACCGACTACCATCGCGATAGCGGGAACAGCGACTGCCACCAGAAAGATGGTGCCGAGAAGTCGATCGCGCAAACCCGTGATCGCATCGGGAGTAACGATGCCGAAATTGTCTTTCTCACTTGCTCCAAGTTTGCGGCGAACGCGCATCAGGAAGCGCGACTCCTCGACCGCATCGTTGAAAAGCTCGTCAGTCTTTGAAGTGGCAACGAAGTAAAGCGAACGCTGGCGAATGAGACCACCGTAGTTCACCGCGTAAGTCTTCAAAGGAAGAATGACGAAGCTGTCCTGTGGAATACCGAATACAGTTCCCTTCGCCACTTCGACGCCGATCACACGATAGGGAAGTCCGCGGACCGTGATCTCTGAGCCAACGGCATTGCCTGCGGGAAACAGTTTCGTTGCGACGTCGGCGCCGACGTAGGCAACACGCGCAGCGCCTTCGTTTTCAGGCTCGGCGATGAAACGTCCTTCGCGGACGTCGCGATTCTCGATGTCTACGCAGTTGGCAGTTGCACCGGAAACAAAAACATCTTCAAGCACTTCGTTGCCGCGCTTAACTTCCGACGGAGTGCCTCGCGCTCGCGCGCCGATCTTACCAATGAACTGAGCGCGTGCTTTCAGATACTCGTAGTCGTCTATCGTCAGCTCTTTATTGCGTCGCTGGGCTGCGGCAATCGTGTCAGTGTCTTTAAAGTCCTGGAGCGGGTTGAAGCGTTGGACCGTAAACGATTTGGCGCCGATGCCTGCGATCTTCTCGTCGACGTAACGATTGAAACCCGCGATGAGTGAGACGACCACGACAAACGCCGTCACGCCGACGATCATGCCGAGCAGCGTGAGCGCCGAGCGCAGCTTGTGGGCCCAGATCGCGGCGACAGCAAGTTTGAGAGTTTCGATGAACTTCACAAGGGTGCCTAATTAAGCCACAAAAGGCAGAGAAAGCACAAAATTTATTTGGCAGAAGACACTCGGTAATTCCTTTGTGCCTTGTGGCGATCTTACTCCCAGCGCAGGGCGTCGATAGGATTCAGGCGCGCCGCTTTCCACGCGGGCCAGAGGCCGAAGATGATTCCGACTGCCGCCGAGATCCCGACTCCGACACCGATGGCCCACAAAGGAACGTAGGCCGGGAGTGGAGAGTACTTGTTCATCAGGAGGCTCGCAATTTCACCTACTGCCAGTCCCGCCAGACCACCGATCCCCGTCAGGACCACAGCCTCGATCAGAAATTGCGACAGGATGTTGAACCTCGTGGCTCCGACAGCTTTGCGCACACCTATTTCTTTAGTTCGTTCCGTGACCGAGACGAGCATGATATTCATCACGCCGATACCGCCGATCATCAGTGCGACAAAAGAAATCGCCGTCAGCACGAGCGCAGTGGCTCCGGTTAGCTGATTGTAAACGTCGAGGAGGGAGTCCTGCGAAGAGATGCCGAAATTGTTCGGCTCACCCACTGGCACGCGACGCCGGCGCCGCAGGATGTCAGTTATTTCATCAATCGCAGGCTTCACGTCGGCGCGTGAGCGCGGTCGCACGATCACGAAGAAGACAACTTCCGGAAACGGCCGATCGGGATTGTACTTGTCGAACGTTGTGATGGGAATAAAGATCGAGTTATCGCGCGACTGCCCGAAGAAGTTGCCCAGTGGCTCCATCACACCGATGACGCGATAAGGGTTGCCGTCTATCCTGACGTCTTTATCGACCGGATCCTCGTATGGAAACAGCGCCTGCTTCACGTCGACGCCGATGATCACGACGTTTGAGCGGTCCTGCATGTCGATGTCGTTGATGAAACGCCCGCTCGCGACATACTGCGTGTGCACAAACTCGTAATACGGTGTGACGCCGAGAAGGATCGGCGTTTCAGTCTGTTTGTCCTTGTACCTGACAGTCGCTGCGATCATGCGATGAATCGGTGACACACCGACGATCGATGGCGCTTCAACGCGGAGTGCTTCGACGTCGTCCATCGTCAGGTCTTTGCGGTGGATCTCTTCCGGTCCGGGTGGCCGACCAAAGCTGGGCGCGAACTTGGAGACGAAGATCGTGTTTGAACCGAGCGACTCGATTTGATCGGCGAAAGCTTTGTTGAGTCCCTGAATGATCGACACCATGAAGATGACGGTGAGAACACCGACGCTGACGCCGAGGATCGTCAACGCCGAGCGCAGTTTGTTGGTGCGCAACGTGTCGAGCGCCATGAGTGCAGATTCTTTGATGTCGTCTAGTCTCATCTTATGTTTGAGCTCGGTGCCTGGTAATCTACTCAGCCCTAAGCGCTTCGATCGGATCCAGCCGTGCGGCGCGCCACGCGGGCCACAGCCCGCTCAAGATTCCGACCACCGATGACATCGCCACACCAGCTCCGGCAGACCAGATGCTGATCAATAGCGGAAATCCGATGAGCGCCGAAATCCCATAAGCTAATCCAAACCCCGTGCCGACACCGATCGCACCGCCAATCGCAGCCACCGTCACCGCCTCAATCAAAAACTGCGTCAGGATATCTTTACGTCGCGCGCCGATCGCCTTGCGAATTCCGATCTCTTTCGTGCGTTCAGTCACTGACACCAGCATGATGTTCATCACCACGATCCCGCCGACCAAAAGCGAGATCGCCGCCACACCAACCGTGACGATTTTGATGTTCGACGTCGCTGACCCATACAGATTCAGAAACACGTCCTGCGTCTCGAGCGCGAAGCCCTCGTCTTCCGCATCGGGCGCCGTGTGGCGACGATTTCTCATGATCGTCCTGACCTGGTCCTCCGCCGGTTCGAGTTGCTGCGTTGACTGTACCTGAATAAACGTGACGATGGATCGCCTGACACCGTACGCTTTTTGATAAGTCGAATAGGGAATGTAGACGACGTTGTCGCGCGAGAAGCCGAAGATCGAGCCCAACGGCTCGAGCACGCCAAGCACGAGATACGGGCGTCCGTCGATGCGGATGTCCTGACCCACGGCCTTGTCTGGTGGCGCATCGGCAAACAGGTTCTTCAACATGTCAGGACCAATGACACAAATCTCACGCCCCGATGCGCCTTCGCTCTCAGTCCAGATCCGGCCCACGTTGACATTCACGCCGTCGATATCAAACATCGTGATCGGATCGACACCGCGTACACGCACATTCTCGGCTTTCTGATCGCCGTGCTTAACAGTCTCGATCGCGTTCGCTGCGATTCCCACGCGCCAGCACGCAGTACACAAACGCGCAATCGCCTCCGCATCTTCATGCGTCACGTCTTTGCGCCGGTTGAACTTTATAAAGTCCTCGCGCGACTTGATGATCTGCGGGTTCTTCGAGATCGTGAAGACTGTCGATCCCTGTGACGAGAAGGTCTGCGCGACTGTTTGATCGAGACCCTGGATGATCGTGACGACGGCGATCACCGCCGCCACACCTACCACGATGCCCACCAGCGTCAGCGCCGTGCGCAACTTGTTAGCGCGCAGGCTGCCGGTGGCGACACGAAACGCCTCCCAAATCGCCGCAAGCCGAAACACGGTTAAAAAAACCTCTTAGCCACAAAAAGCGCAAAAGAGGAACTCTCTTCAGTTGTTTTCCTCATTTTGTGCATTTTGTGCCTTTTCGTGGCTCTATTTAATTCTCTCGTCTTTTTCGATTAGACCGTCGCGAATCGACACGACGCGGTGGGCGCGTGCGGCAATGTCGTGCTCATGTGTCACGACGATGATCGTGTTGCCCTCTGAGTGAAGACGTCCAAAAAGGTCCATGATTTCCATGCTGGTGTGCGAGTCGAGCGCTCCGGTTGGTTCGTCAGCCAGCAGAATCGAAGGACGATTGACGAGCGCGCGAGCGATCGCGACGCGCTGTCGCTGACCGCCCGAGAGCTCGTTGGGCTTGTGAGTCATACGCTCAGTCAGGTCAACGGCGTGGAGCGCTGACTTCGCCATTTCATGTCGCTGCGACGCGCTCACACCACCGTAGATCAACGGCAGCTCAACATTGTGCAGCGCAGTCGCGCGCGCGAGCAGATTGAACGTTTGAAAAACGAAACCGACTTCCTGGTTGCGAATGCGAGCAAGCTCGTCGTCGTCCATCTCAGAAACGTTCTTGCCGTTAAGCCAGTATTCACCCTGGCTCGGAGTATCGAGACAGCCGATCAGGTTCATCAACGTCGATTTGCCCGAACCCGATGGACCAATAATCGCGATGTACTCGCCACGAGGGATATCAAACGAAACTCCGTGCAGCGCATGCACCGACTCAGTTCCCATCTGGTAGGTCTTCCAGATGTTGCGCATCGAGATCAGCATCTTCGGGTCGTGCCCGCTGACCTCGGCGCGCGGCGTGGTCACACTTTCTGGCGGAGTAAGGGTAAGCGTAGCGTCATCACTCATCTAGCTGGCCTCGTTTCCATTTGAGTTGCCTGGCTTCTTCGTTTGACGCTTCACCGTCATACCGTCTTTGAGCGTCTTCAATACGCGACTTGGCCCACGTACGATCTCCATACTCTGCTGCACACCACTCGTGACTTCGATATCAGCCTCACCGGTGATGCCTGTCGTCACTTCAATGAACCTGACCTTGTTATTCTCGATGATGTAAACGCCCTTTTGCGCCTTCAGCTTCTCACCACTCGGCGACGCAGCGGGAACACTGCCGGAGACGGTCGGAGACGCTGCTGCCGGAGCCTTCTCAACGATTGCTTCGAGCGGCACGGCCAGCACGTTGGTCTTGGTGTCGGTGGTGATCGTCGCGGTCGAGCTCATACCGGGACGCAGTGCGTTCTGAATATCTTCCGTCAGGTCTCTGAGCTCGAGCGTGACCTTGAATTCCTTCGCTTCCTGCACGTTCACGCGGTTTGACAAGCCGCCCGTCTGGTCAGACTTCGAAATGGCGAGCGGGTTTTTCTGCATGACGACTGCCTTGATTTCCTTATCGCCGAGCGCGTCAACCTTGACCTTGGCTTCCTGGCCCACTTTGACGTTGTTGATTTCCGTCTCGTCGACGTTTACTTCAACGTTGATCTGCGACATGTCAGCAATCGTCATCAACGGCGTTGTCGATAGACCAGCCACGGCAAACTCACCGACGCGCGTTGGAATGTCAGCAACCACCCCATTCAACGGCGACAACTGCGTCGCTTTCGAGCGCTGGCTCTGTTGGCCACGCAACATAGCCCCCTGCTGGCTGGCCCGCATCTCTGACGACTTGATGCTCGTTTGTGCATCTTTCACCGCGATGCGCTGTTGGTTCGCACGCTCAGTGGCCTCTTTCACCGCAATGTTCTGCGCTTCGAGATTGGCCTTGGCTGTTTCCAGAGAGATCTTAGCAGTGTCCAAGCGGTCGCGGGCAGTGTCATATTCAACCCGCGAGGCCACGCCAGACTCGATCAATTCCGTGTAACGCTTTAGCTCGCGCTGGGCCGTGTTGAGCTCAACATTTGCACGATCGACAGCGGTTTGCAGCGCGACGACTTGCTGTCGTGCTGCCGCCACTGCGGCTTCGGCTACGACCAGCGACTGTTGAGCTGAAGTCACCGCATTGCGTGCGTTTTGCACGTCGTTTATTGACGCCTGCGTAGCGGCCCACTGGGCTTCCTGGTTCGACTGTAGCTGAGTCGGGTCAACGCGGACGAGGGGTTTGCCCTTCGTAACCATGTCGCCGGCGGTCACGTAAATCTCTTCAATACGGCCGGGGACCTCGCTCGTCAGCTTGATATAGCGTATTGGTCGCACCTCGCCGGATGCCGTCACCGTCTGTTTCAGCTCGGGTCTGACCTCGAGCTTCACGGTTACAACTTCGGGCTCTTCCTTACGGGTTGCAACCACGCTGATGACGACGACGATGGCGAGCACCGCAGCCACCACGGCGCCGATAATGATCTTCTTTTTGCGACTCAATGCCATTCTTTCAATTCCTTTTTGCAGGGGGCCTTCAAATTCTCGAAGAAGCTTCTACGTGGAAACTTATCAAACAGTTTCATGTAAGAGCAAACGCGATCCGGCATACTTCCAACGCTAAATGGTGCGATTTATTAACACTTGTGAACGCGGAGGCATCGTTGGCTGCCAGTCTAACGCCGAAGGCGTTCGCTAATTTCAGCCCATGGTTGGAGCGTAGCGACAACCGTGGGATCCTAATCTAATCACGCGAGGAACCCTGAACGGGTTTGTATTGCCTTAGAACCCTTACAGGGTTTGTAGTTCCTGGTTTGTGTATTCCCAGGGTTCTCGCTTCGCTCGAACCATGGGCTCGAATTAGCGAACGCCTTCGGCGTTGGGCTGCAATTAGCGAACGCCTTCGGAGTAAGCGAGGCTCAGCGTTCTTATGATGCGCTGGCTGGGAGCGGCGTTTCGCGCTAAAATGATTTGCTTTTTTGAAGACTATGATTACGTGCGATAGGTGCAAAACTGAAAATCTCGACGGCTCGCAGTATTGCGACGAGTGTGGTGCGCCGTTGAGACCAAATGGCCGTCCGAATCCCGTGCAGCAAAGACCCGCGCACGGCAACAACGGCAATCATGCTCCGTCGACCGGATCACAGCCTGAACTTGCGGTGCCGCGCGCCTCCGCCGGCCTCAATTATTCAGCGCTACGCACAACTGCCAAACCGCATGCCCGCCTGGTTATCGAAAAGGGCCGCTCGACCGGAAAGCAGTTTATGT
>Ga0126311_10001913_pt1 | contig 10258 bp, 13 predicted proteins | sample Plot61_FD_92539 | JGI IMG/M metagenome (GOLD analysis project Ga0126311, IMG submission 92539) | Serpentine soil microbial communities from UC McLaughlin Reserve, CA, USA - Plot61 | ecosystem: Environmental > Terrestrial > Soil > Grasslands | place: USA: UC McLaughlin Reserve, Lake County... | reverse complement strand
CGCTCATGGCAGGGGTTACCTGGCAACTCGGTCGGGCTACGGTCGTGGACCCGTTCGCGGCGGCCATCGCGGCCGTAGCGCTGATGCTGCTCGTCCGGTTCAAGGTGAACGCGGCGTGGCTCGTGGTGGGGGGTGGTGCGTTGAGCCTTGCCATCCGAGCCCTTTTCGGCGGGTAATGTTGGACGGCGTCAAGGGGGGTGCCCTACCCATCCTGGCAGTCTGACTACCGATAGCCACCGATCTAGGCTAGAGGCCCACATTGATCGAGCTATAGTGATGCCGGAGGGTCGACGGCCGTTTTCTGGTCGCCGAAGGGAGAAGTCATGAACCGCATGATAGAGGTTCCCCTCGACCGCGAAGGCGCCTCGCAGATCTTCCAAATCGAGATCCTCCCTACTTGCTGTAAATTTGTCCATGATGGACGGCTGGTTCTGAGAGGTACGAGGCCGGGGGTAAGCGGAGCGCGTGCAGAAGGTTTTGGCGACTCTCAAGGAGCGGAGTGATTACTAGCCTCTGTCGCCTTCGGGGCTTTCGGCCCGGACTAGCTCGACGCCCTTCTTGTCCTCCGCCCGACGCGCCAGCACGGCGTTGATCTCGACCCCCACCAGCACCATGAGCCCCGTTACGTAGAGCCAGAGCATGAACACTATCACCGCCCCGAGTTGGCCGTAGACTTGGTCGTAGCTGCCGAGCCTGGAGGCGTAGAGGCTCAGCGCAGTGCTCGCTGCGAACATGAGAACCGTAGCTGTAAAACCTCCTGGTGTGATCCATCTGAACGGCAGACGAGCGTTGGGGGCCAGATAGTAGAGAACGCTGAGGGCGGTGGTCACGACCATGAAGGCGAGCGCCCAGCGCGCGATGCCCCAGACGGCCAAGAGGGGACCTGACGGCCCGCCGGGCCTTCTTATGTAGGTCTCCACCTCGAAGACCACGAGCGATAGGGCCGCCATCAGGAGCGTAAAACCCAGCGCCAAGAGGATAGAGGTGCCACGTATCTTCCAGAACGGCCGGGTCTCCGCGAGCTCGTAGGCCCGGTTGGCCGCCTTAATGATGGCTATCGATGCCGCGGAGCCCATCCAGAGTGTCGTGAGGATACCAACAAGGAGTACGCCGGGGCCCGCACCACGCAAAGTCCGGTCCAGGTAACCCACAAGAAGCTCGATGGCCTCCCGGGGCAGGAAGCCCGCCGACTTGCCGATCAGGGCCCTGATCGCCGACTCGGGGTCGTTCAACACGAGCCCCGCCAGCGCGACCAGGAATATGAGGAAGGGGAAGAAGGAGAGCAGGAAGAAGTAGGTCAACTGTCCGGCGAGCCCCAGCAGGTCGTTCTCTCGCATCTTGAGCAGCACCTGCGCTAAGACCCTAGGGCCCACAATGTCATGCAGGTCCGAGAAAAAGGTCTTCACGGCCGTGCCTTCCGCTGCCACAAGAGCCACACAAATCCCAAGATAAGGGCGGCCAGCACCGCGTACCCGATAATCGACGTGTACCGTTCCACCAGCTCCCACTCGCGGCCGAGTATCCACCCGAGCACGATTAGCGATCCGGTCCAAAAAGCGCTCCCGAGGAGGGTGTACCCCACGAATCGCCATCGGATGGGCATACGCTTGATGCCCGCCGGTATCGAGATCCAGGCACCCACTCCAGGGACGAGTTGGCCGACCAAGACGGCCTTGCCTTCGTGTCGCTCGAACAGCTCGCCCACCTTATCTAAGTCCGACCCAATCAAGAGTCCGAACCGCTCGATGCGCTTCACGAGCCGGCGCAAACGTTCCTCGCTGATCCAAAGCCCAAGGTAGTACAGGATCAGCGAGGCCACTACCCTCGCCGCTAATGCCGTAAACAGCGCCAGAATGAACGAAAAGCGTCCCTGCCAGACCAAGAATCCGATAAGGGGCAGAGTCAGCTCCGTGGGTACCGGCAGATAAAGGCTCCCGCACGCGACGAGAATAAACACACCAACGTATCCGAGAGAGTAGACGGTGTCTAAGGCCCACCGTGCACTATAGGAAACCAGATCACCCATCTCGTCTTACCCAGCAGCTTCCTTAAAGAGCCCAGTTCCATAAGTACCATATGGCTCATGGTTTGCACAGCCGCGGGAGGCTACTCTGCTGACAGCAGGTCGTGCATCGGTGGTCGCGGTCGGGCCCACAGGCCATGTCGAAGGGTTCTTGCTGTCGGACTTCTCGCCGTGGCGACAGGGACGCCCTATGGGTTGACGCTTCGGTATCGGCGGGTCGGCGTAGAACATGCGACCGGACTGTAGCCGCACCAAGATTTGTGCACGGTATCCCTCTAGGTTCCTCTGCAACCTCACCGGGTCGTAGCCGGCGTCGAAGACGAACAACGCGGTGCCGCTCTGGGGCAGCCGGTGGACCAGAGCCTCGACCTGCTTGAATCCGACCCCGGCGACGAGTTGGTAAGCCCAACCCGCCACGCTCGGCTGACCCGCGGAGTGGCGGCTGGGGTGGTAGGAGTATCCGCGTCCCGGGCTCGCCTCGGCGTCGCAGCGCGGCCACACCGAGACGTCCACGGCGAAGATCGGAGGCGCCACGTTACCCGGGAGGTGCCGGACGAGCAGATCCCTGAGCGCCTCGTCGTCAACCTTCGCCCTTTTCAGCACGGCGTAGAGGCTGCACCAACCCCGTCGGTGGACGGGCGCGAGGCTCAGGTGCGGCGGCGAGGGCACCGCGCCGGCTGTTAGGGCCGCGTCCGTAAGCTCGAAGAGGGCGTCGGCGCGCCTGCTGAAGGCTGCGTAAAGCCGTTCGCGGAGGGTTCGCCGATCCGCTCACCTCGCCGTTTTTCTTCGAGGAGTCCATTCGACGGCGTCGCGCGGGCCGCGTCAACCCGAGACCGGTGCGGCGTCCGCCAGCTCCTCGATCTCCTCTCGGGAGAGGCGGATCGAGGCGGCGGCGACGTTCTCCTCGAGGTGGCGGACCGAGGACGTGCCGGGGATGGCCAAAATGGCAGGCGCACGGGCGAGAAGCCATGCGAGGGCTACCTGTGCCGCGGTGGCGCCGCGGCGGGAAGCGGTCTCCGCTACTCGCCCCTCCGGCTTGGCGAGCTCGCCAATGGCCAGCGGGAAGAAGGGGACGAAGGCGATGCCTTCCTCCTCGCACGCCTCAAGCAGGGCCTCCGAGGAACGGTTGGCGAGGTTGTAGAGGTTCTGCACCGCCACCACCGGCGCTGTCTTCCTCGCCTCCTCGAACGCCTCGAGGGTCACGCTGGAGAGACCCAGGTGGCGTATCTTGCCCTCCTCCTTGAGCTCCGCTAAAGCGCCGAACGATTCGGCCAGGGGCACCCCGGAGTCCGCGAGAACCCGCCCGTCCCCTAGCCTCAGGTACACCAGGTCCAACCGCTCCAGCTTCAGACGTCTGAGATTGCCTTCCACGTCGGCACGTAACTCGTCCGGACGGGCATGGGGGTTCCAGGATTTGTCCGGACCACGTTTTACACCCACCTTGGTGGCGATCGCGAGATCATCCGGGTAGGGGTGGAGGGCCTCGGCGATCAGGCGATCGGCCACCTCCGGTCCGTAGAAGCCTGCGGTGTCGATCAGGTTCACGCCGAGTCCGATCGCCCGCCGCAGGACCACCTTTGCCCCATCCGGATCCTTCGGCTCTCCCCACACGCCCGGTCCCGGCAGCCGCATTGCCCCGTACCCGAGGCGCCTCACCTCAAGGTCTCCGCCCAGCTCGAAGGTCCCTGCGGCCGCCGCGCTCGCCCTGCCGTTCTCCATACCTCGAACATTCGTCATGGTCTTTCCTCCTCATCCATGATGTACTCTTCCGATCGGACACCAGGGGTGTGTGCGGCGCCCCGCGCGAGGCGTCCGAGCCACTCCTTCAGCAGCGCCGCCTCCGCCTCTGAAAACCCCCGCAAAACGTCCTCGGAGCCCCCTTCGCCGTCGTTCGTCTCCAGTAGGCCAAGCAACCGCAGCGCCTCGGCGCTTGCCATCTCCGGGCCCGCCACCGGATCGCCCGAGCGATCCTCCCGCTCCGGGAGAGCGATGGCGGAGATGACGGCCTCGCGCACGGTGACGCTCAGGGCGGCGTGCCAGCCGAAGTCGGGCCGCGAGGAGAGCATAGAGGTCACCCCGTACACCGCCGTCCAGACCACCTGCGCGGCGAGCTCGGGCTCCACGCGCGCCCTCCCGGCCCGCGCTATGTGTCGCGTGAGGGAGCGCAGCATGGAGCTCGCTTCTTCAGCGGCCCTCGGGAGCCGCCCGGCACCCAGCTTGCCTTGCATCACCGCGTAGAGGTGCGGGTTCTCCACCCCGAAGGCCACGTGGTCGTCCCAGCCGCGCCTGAGGGCCTCGATGGGGTCGTCGGTCTCGCGCTCACCCGCTTTCTTGCGGGCCAGGGCGCGCTCGAATCCCTCGGTGACCACAGCCTCGATCAGGCCCTCCTTGTCCCCGAAGTGGTGATAGAGGGTGGGCTGGGTCACCCCGGCCGCCTCGCAGATCGCGCGCGTCGAGATCTCCTGCGCACCCCTCTCGGCCAGCAGCCTAGTGGCGGCCTCTATGATCCGTGCGCGAGCGTCCTTAGCGTCCATAACGGCATTATATATCAATGATATAGATTTGTCTATACCGTCAGTAAAGAACAGTCTACCTGCGAGCGGGACCTTACTGACAGGCACTAGTGACGACGGTTAGTAAAAAGGCAAGTTATTAGAGGCAAGGGAAGATACAAACCACTTGCTGTGGTCGGAAGTGTAGCGATCGGTAGGGAGCCTTAGCCTCTCGCGGCTCCGCGGACTGCAGCGGCGGTCCTTAAGTAAGCCGAAAGAGATGCCCCGCAATAGGGTATGGTCGTATCGGTTCCGAAATACAAAGCCGCTTGAGAAACGGTTCCGCACCGTGCTTACTGAGAGCGGCGCCCAGCAGGTGAAATTGTCGAGAGTTTGAACATAGGTCGCTCCGCCTGGCCGACGAGATCGATGTGGAGTTCGCTAGTCTAGCGGTTAGGCGCCCCTGCTCTGCTAAGCCCCGAGCACGCGGTTACGTGCTCTGAAGTTCGCAACCTCTAGCAACGCTCAAGCAACTGCAAATATTACTCATTTAGAAGATGCGCTCTCGCCGCCCATGACGTTATGATCCGCTGGTTGCGTAACTGGGTGGGGGTTATTCACCTGTCTTCCTCCGCTCCACCGAAGAAGGGTGAGGAAGACCTTTCTAGTGCTAGGACTTAGTTTGGCCAGGAATTGAGTAGAAATACTCATATCCTATCCATTCCGGCTAACGTCCAGCTAACACCCGCCGGATATGCTGAGACACAGAAATGGCTAGTGTGGAGGCATGAGAAGGCGAGCGCTACTACTGTCGACGATGGCCAATGAAACCCTCCGACCGGTCTCATTCCTACGACGAGAGGATTGGACGGATGACGATAAAGAACCACCATCCCAGGACTTTGCTGATGCTACTTGCGGCTGTTGCTCTGGCGGTCGGGCTTTTGGCTCTGGTGGGGTCGAAACCGGCTTGGGCAGCGTCGCGGAGCTTCGCACAGGCCGAGAACTACCCGGTTGGGACCAACCCCTCCTCGTAGCCACCGGGGCGAAAAACCTGGCGCGGCTCCCGCTGCAGAGCAACAAAAGCTGGACCTTCACCACCGAGGCTAACTAGGGAGCAGATAGCACGGCAACCAATCGGGCGGGACTTCCTTGCACCCGCCCCACTAGGCAAGGAGTAGCGAGTTGGTTAGGAGCATACTATCCGTGAACATAGCGATCCAGAAGACGCTGCTGGCACTTGTGCTTGCGGGGGTGCTCCTTGCGCTCTGGCCTAGCCTCGCAGAGTCCGCGACCACCTTCACTGTCAACCACACCGGCGACGCCCCGGACAGGAAGATAACCGACATGGTGTGCGACACATCCTCCAAGAGTGGCAAGCAGTGTACCTTGAGAGCTGCCATCCAGGAGTCGAACGACACCCCTGGCCCCGACACCATCAACTTCAACATCGGCGGCACCGCCTCGGTGAAGACTATCTCCCCGACCTCCCCGCTGCCCCCCATAAAGAAGGCCGTTACCATAAATGGTTACACTCAGCCGGGGGCGAGTGCCAACAACGACTGCTCCAGCACCAACGCGGTCTTAAAGATAGAGTTGAGCGGTGCAAACGCGGGGCCGAGCGCCAATGGCCTCACGATCACCGCAGCAGACAGCACCATCAAGGGCCTGGCCATAAACCGCTTCGACGGGCACGGTATCCTCGTGGAGGGCGCTAGGGCGACTAACAACAGTATAGAGGGTAACTATGTCGGTACCGACGCCTCCGGTAACATAAACCTCGGCAACGGCGACGACGGGACGCACATCGGCGCCAACGCTGGCGTGTACGTCAAGGGGGCGGCCAACAACACGGTTGGGGGCACCGCTCCCGCATCGCGCAACGTCATCTCCGCCAACAGCGACTCGGGCGTCTACATCGAGGGCACAGCCGCGACTAACAACAAGGTAAATGGTAATTACATCGGCACCGACGCCTCCGGCACACAGAGGACCTGGGCAACTTCATGATCGGTGTGTACGTCAAGGGGGCTCCCAAAAACACAGTTGGGGGCACGACGGCCGGTGCACGCAACATAATTTCCGGGAACAGTAATTTCGGCGTCTACATCCACTCCGGTGCCAGTGACAACAAGGTTATGGGCAACTACATTGGCACCGACAAGACCGGTACGGTCGCTATGGGCAATGACGTCGACGGCGTACTCGTTTACGAGAGCGCGTCGTCCAACACCATCGGGGACACGGATAGCGACGCGGGCAACCTGATCTCCGGCAACGGCTCTAACGGTGTCGACATCAGTGGGGGTGCCTCTGGCAACAGCGTTTCGGGCAACTCGATCCACTCCAACGGAGGCGCCGGGGTGCAGGTTCGGAGCGGTGCGGGCAATAGAGTCCTCTCGAACAGCATCTTCTCGAATACTGGCCTCGGCATAGACCTCGCTCCCAACGGCGTCACGGCCAACGACATAGACGACCCCGACACCGGAGCAAACAACCTCCAGAACTTCCCCGACATAATCTCAGCAACGAAATCTGGGGCTACGACCACCATCACCGGCACGTTGAACAGCACACCCGACCAGACCTACACCATCGAGTGCTTCCTAACCGAGACAGGAGGGGATTCCTCCGGACATGGCGGCCCCACACTTCGGTCTTGAGCCCGGGCAGGATCTCCGCTCGGCCGACCTTCTGGGTGATCTCGTAGTGGTCGGCCGAGGCGTCGGTGTGTACAGGCTCCAGCACAGGGGGATGGGAAGCGGGATCGTGAATGGCTCCGGCAGCTTGGCCGCACTCTTGAGCAATGCGCCCGCGCTGCCCTCGGAGCTGTTGTTGCCGCTAAACAGGCCGCCGCACCCGGAGGCGCCGAATGGCAAGAACAGTCCCACCCCTCCGGCGAGGCTGAGCCTTAAGAATTCTTTGCGCGAGAGCTTCACGTAATCGACTCTCGGAATGACACCGGCGTTAGCCCGACCTGCGCCGGAGGTGAACGGCGACCGCTGCGACGGCGCAGGTGATCGCGGAGACGACCGGCAGGCTCCTGAGGATCCAGAGCACAGGCCCGGAGGGGGTGCTGCTGAACATGGCGAAGCCGATCATGCCGGCTATCGCGGCCAGCGCTTCGCTAAAGAAGAAGCCTAGGATCAGACCAAGCAGGGCCACAGATACTGTCTTCATCTGGAACCTCTTCTGTGCGGGTCTCATACTTCGGTGCCTCCCTGGTTTTGCGGCGTTACCAGGGTGAACCTACGGCCAAACCGGTTGCAGAGTCATCGGCCGAAGGATAGATCTGGGTGGTTCATCGGTGGTTTATTCGCGTGCCGGAAACAGAGAATGAGGCCACCGCAAGAAGGGTGGCAGTGTTATTCGGGGTCGCTGCGGTCCAGGCCCGCCTCGGGTGCCTAGCAGATGGTTAGCAGGTGCCTAACGCAGCAGGTTCAACTCGCGGGCCTGAGTGACGGCCTCAGCGCGGTTGCGGGCGTCGAGCTTGCGATAGATATTGTTGACGTGGGACTTGACCGTACCCAAGGCGACGAAGAGGTCTTTGGCAATCTCGGCGTTGGTCCTGCCGGAGGCCAGGAGGGTAAGTACCTCTAGCTCCCGCTCACTCAATGGGTTTTCGAACCGATTGGAATCTGTGTTGTTCTGCGACGCCAGATCGGGAGAGGCGGATACCTCGCCCGGCGCGGGGGTTCGGTCCCACCCCCTGAGGGCATAGGCCATGACTCCGTCCTCCGCTTGGAGCGTCAGGTGACCCTTGCCGGCCAGCTCGTCGAGCATCTTCGAGGCTTCGTCGACAGTTAGCGAGGTCCGCATGGCGGCCGTGGTGGGCGTGATCTCGCCTCGTTCGGCCAGCGCTTCGAGAAGCTCCCGCTCTTGGCTCTTCTTGTCGTCGGGTCTCCCGAGTTTGAGGTTGGACCTCTCCAACACGGCGAGCGCGAGCGGTATGACCGCACCCAGGACCGGGACGATCCACCAGAGGCTCGTAAGGGGAACCAGGACTAGGCAAGTGGCGCCCAAGACGAACACGTATAGGGCGGACTGCCAGTTGACCCATGGCGAAGTCGCTTCGCGTCTCGGTAGTGAGCCCTGCACTGCCAAAGTCTGCCCTGCCGCATTTGGGTACCTTTCCTCTTCGCCGCGGCGCAGGTCGTGAGTGCCGATCTCGAGTTGGTCCTCCGGACCCTGGTTCCGGTCACCATCCACGATGCTTTTTCGAGTGTCGTTCCTCTGATGCTCCATCCGTGTCACCTCATCGTTGCTCACCGGACCACCACTCAAGGTTGGAATGCGGCATTCGCCATTGCGTGCGGTAATACGCCTCCACGGTTTCCCTTACGTGTGCAGGTAGCCTATTGTTTCACTATCCGGCGTGCTCCTCTTAGGCTCTATTCACAGAGTTGCCTAGAAGGTGTGTTGTCCGAAGCCTACCTTCGAGATTGCACATAGCATCAGAGCATAGCCGCCCTTCGAGCCGATTGGTGCCCACGAGAGATCACAGCCAGACGACTACAAGGTGCGGGCACCCTACATGAGAAGTCCCGCGACCTCGGATAGGCTGTAGGCGGCGCTTACTACTTCCTCTGCTTCCTCATCCGACAAACGTATCAGGCTCGCGTTCCGGGTCATGCTCGGCTAGGAGCCGGTAGTAGAGGTGGCGGTGGGCTAACGTTACGCGCTCTTGCACTGCTCACGGAACCGCGCACAAGTCGGCTCTTGCGATCATTATCTGGACATGGGACAAAACTCCTAGAGCGAGGTATCCGGACCGCTGCTAACCTGGGCCAAGCTTCCTGGAAGGGGAAAGCCATCCTGCCGGTTCCGTGCAAGAGCGACACAAAAAAGGTCCAACTTACCGTTGACCGACGCCATCAAAGCATCTGTGCCTGCTGCGAGAACCGGTTTGTAGCCAAGGAAGGAGCTAACAGCATGGAACCAACCACTCTTTTGCCCGTCATCTCGCTGCTGTCCCTGGTAAGCGTGGAGTATGGAGGATGGGCGCTGCTCGGCTTCCTCACCGGACGCGGCCAGCTTGGGGAGTTCCGAGAGCAGTTCTTCCGGGCCGGGCACGCTCACGCCGGGGTGTTGCTGGTCCTGTCCCTCGTCTACTTCCTCTACCTCGACCGGACCGGGTACTCGACCGGGGTCCAGTGGCTCGCGGGCCTGCTCCTGCTCGTAGGGATCATCGCCCACTCGGGCGGATTCTTCCTCCATCTCTCGCGCGGGCAGAAAAACCGAAGCTCGGTGGGAACGATCGTAACGCGAACGGGTGCCCTCCTTCTCGCGGCGGCGCTGATCATCCTGGCCATCGGCCTGCTCTAGTGAGGAGGGTCTCAGCAGCCCGCACGCAGGAGGAGGAGAGGACCTAGCTATGGAGGACCAGCAACAGCGCTACGAAAGGGTACGGGCTCGCGTGCAGGCCATCAAAGGCTTCTACATCCACGTGACCGTCTTTGTGTTGGTCAACATCGGTCTGTTCGTCATCAACGCCCTTACGGGTGGACTCGCGGGCGGGGTGTGGTGGTTTTACTGGCCGCTGATCGGCTGGGGCATCGGCTTGGGGGCGCACGCCCTGGGCGTGTTCGGCTTCGGTAGCGGCGGCGGTCCTTTGGGCCGGGACTGGGCGGAGCGAAAGACCAGGGAGATGATGGACAAGGAGCGAGGATCATGAGAAAGGGGACGGTAATGCACAGGAAGCGTTCTGCCTCCGAGAGGCAGGCGGTCTTCGGGCAGGCGGCCT
>Ga0126311_10001912_pt1 | contig 10258 bp, 9 predicted proteins | sample Plot61_FD_92539 | JGI IMG/M metagenome (GOLD analysis project Ga0126311, IMG submission 92539) | Serpentine soil microbial communities from UC McLaughlin Reserve, CA, USA - Plot61 | ecosystem: Environmental > Terrestrial > Soil > Grasslands | place: USA: UC McLaughlin Reserve, Lake County... | reverse complement strand
GCTCCGCCGGCGGCAGCGCCGGCCAGCGAAAGCTGCGCCGTGGCACCCTCGGCGTGCATGCGGAAATGCTTGCTGAGAGTCAGCTCCTGATACTGGTACGAGGAGCCGATTCCCTCGCCGTAGACGACGTCTGGCTCCTCGAGCATCCGCTCGAAGCCGAGCTTGCAGATCCGCTGGCCGTGCTCGACCATGAACGGGACGTCGCGCGCCCTGACCTCGAGCACCGCCCGCGCGCCCTGCCGTCTCCCCTCGCGGTCGAACCCGAATCCGGGGTCGAAGAACCCCGCGTAGTGCGTCCGCAGCTCGCCGGCGGTTGGGTCGTACGCCGTCATCTCAGCGCCGAGCCACGGTGGGATCTGGACGCCCTCTTGCGAGATGAGGAGGTAGAAGTCCTCCGGCTGCAGGATGATCCTGCCGGCAGCCGCGTACACGGGGTCCCAGAAGGCGTCCGCCTCGTACTCGCCGATTCGAGCCAGGTCGAGGAGCGGCGCGTTCGGCTTCGCCCGGTAGCCGACGTGCTCTTGGCCGCGGTCCAGGTCGACGCTCAGGAACAGCCCATCGGCGATCGCGAGATCCTCCGCATCGATCGGGACGTTGTCGGCGTGCAGAAGCGGAGCTCGGTCGTGCATCGGAAGGATGTCGGCGTCGCTGCAGCGCGCGTCCCCCTCGATCAGGCGGATCTGATTCAGGGTCAGCCCCTCGTGGACGCGGACAGCAAACGATCGGGAGACCACCTCGAGGAACAGCGGCCCGGCGTAACCCGTCGGGACGGCGTCGAAACGGAAGTTCCGCTCGCTGATCGCGCGCGTGAAGATGTCGAGGCGCCCCGTCGAGCTCTTCGGATTCGCCCGCGCGCGGAGCCCCACCGGCAGGTCGAGCCGCTCCTGCAGCGGGATGAGATAAGGCCGGTTCCGCTCGAGGACCGCTCCGTTACGGATGTCGAACTCGTTCAGGACGAGGTCGCCGAGCTTGTCCTCGATGGTCGAGTCGCGGTCCGGGAGAAAGCTGCAGCGAAGTGCGTAGGCGCGCGCGCCCAAACGGAGGTCGAGGCTCGCCGGCTGGACGTTCGAGTCCGGGATCGGCGACGCCGCGGCCACTGACCCGTCGTCGATAGCGCGTCGGAGGTGCTGCGCGGGAAGGATGCCGCCGGGCACGAGCGCGGTCGAGTCTAGTCGGGCGCACCGACGGTGCGGCGACGATCAGCGCCGGCCGGCGCGCCGTGGCGCGACCGGCCGGCGCTGCAGCGACCTACTTCGCGAGCTTCGTGTGCAGCAGGCTCGCGACCGTCTTCGTGCGGCCGTTGAAGATCGATGCGCACTCAGCGTCTGTGACCAGCGCATACGCCGACGCGTGCGCGGCGTCGGTCACGTCGAGTGCCGTCGTGTAGATGCTCGACGCGGCCGAATTGTCGTAGAGGTAGCCGAACGTCCCGTTCGGATCCCCGAACCGCCCGATCGGAACTGCGCCCATGCAGCTCTCGAGCCCTCCGAGCTCCTTCTCGAGGTTCGTTGCCCTCTTCGTGAGCGCCGTCACCTTTTTCGAGAGCGCCGCGAACTGCCTCGGCGTCACAGCCTGCTCACTGGCGGGCGCAGCCACGGCGTAGAGAGCGACGGCGAACAACGCCGCCGCAAAGACGATGAGAACGCGCTTCATTGAAGCTCCCCTTTCGTGGAATGACCTCGGTTTCGGCGGTCATATCACACTCAGGACGCCAAAAACTAGCCACGGCTCGGCGCGCAGGCGACCCGATAGGTCGGCTCCGCCGGCTGGAGGCCGCCGGCCAGGGACGTGCCTAACCGTCGACGAGCTTGTAGCCGACCCCCCAGACGTTGAGCACGTAGTCGCCTCCGCCGTTCGCGCAGTTGAGCTTCCGCCGCAACCGCGAGGCGTGCGAGTCGATCGTTCTCGTGCGGCCTACCGAGCGAAAGCCCCAGACATCGCGGAGCAGCTCTTCCTTGGTGAAGACACGCGTCGGCTCCGCGGCCAGCCGGGCTAGAAGCTCGAACTCCCGGCCCGCGAGGGTAACGGCCTCGTCCCCGACGGTTACGCGCCGCGTCCTGCGATCGACGACGAGCTCTCCCGCCTCCAGACGTTCGGCGGGCGCCGGCGAGACGCGACGGAGCACCGCCCGGATCCTCGCCCTCAGCTCTTCGTAGAAGAACGGCCGCGGGAGATAGTCGTCGCACCCACGCTCGAGCGCGCGCACGCGATCGACCGGGTCGGCCTGCGCGTCACCCAGCATGATCACGGGGACCTGTCGGTTCCACGTTCTCCCCGGCTCGCCTTCCCGAATCCGGCGGCAGACGTCGAGGCCCGACGCATCAGGCAAAGCCGAGTCCACCAACACGAGGTCGGGCCTCACGCGCTCCGTCAGCTCCAGGACCTCTCGCCCCCGCTCCGTTCCGACGACTTCGAACCCGTCGCTCGCGAGGTGCCGCTCGAGGTAGCCACGCGTCTCGGGCTCCGGCTCGGCGAGGACGAGTGCGAGTGCGTTCGTCATGGCGGCGAAGCTAACAACCGTCCCGAGCTCCGTCTAGATGTCTTTTCGAGCAAGTTCGCAACGGAAAATCGACAGCTCCTGAGCCGGTGTGGACGCAGGCCCCAAGGAGCCGCTGCCGCTTTCGACGATGATCGAGGCGCATGGCCGACGCGTTCCACCAGCTCTGGGTCCCGCTTCGCGGGGGGGTGGTCGACCTCGAGCCCCTCGGCCGCGAGCACGAGCCGGGGCTCTGGCAAGCAGCGCGGGAAACCGACTGGACCTGGATGCCGCTCGACGCGAGTCGATCGCCCAACGCGTTCCGACGCTGGCTCGACTGGCTCCTCCAGAACGCCGCCGAGCAGAAGATCGCGCCGTTCATCACGGTCCAGCGCGCAGACGGTCGCATTCTCGGCAGCACTCAGTGCCACGACATCCGGCCCGAGCATCGGCGGTTCGAGATCGGCGGCACGTGGCTCGCACGGAGCGCCTGGCGGACGGGCGCCAACGTCGAGGCGAAGCTGCTCCAGCTCGAGCACGCCTTCTCGCTCGGCTACCAGCGCGTCGAGTTCAAGACGCATCCGGAGAACGCGCGCTCTCGCCGCGCGCTCGAGGCGCTGCCTGCACAGTTCGAAGGCATCCTGCGCAAGCACCTGATCATCCGCGAGGGTGAACCGCGCGATTCGGCGTACTACAGCGTCATCGACGACGAGTGGCCGGCGGTGCGGGCAAACCTCCAGCGACGGCTTCGCGAGTTACAAACGCCCCGATCGCACGACGCCCCCTAACAGCCACAACCCCAGCACGCCTGAGAGCGCGAAGCCGATCAACGACAGGAGGTTGACTCCGAGTACCTGTGGCCCCTGCTTGGCGAAGATCCCGATCAGGCTCGACCCGATCAGGCCGCCGACCACGATGAGCCCCACGACCAGCCGGTTGAACGCGACGTCGACCTTGTGCATGAACTCGTCCAGCCCCTTGTGCACGAAACCGACTTCGATCTGGCCGTCGCGGATCTCGTCCAGGAAGTCGTGGATCTGGTACGGAACGTCGTAGACGATCTGCGCCAGCTGCCACCCCTCTTTGCGCGCGCGTGAGGCAACGCGCCGAGGCGTGAACCGCCCCAACACGAGGCTGCGGGCGTACGGCTTCGCGACCTCGAAGACGTTGAAGTCGGGGTACAGCTCGATCCCGACCGAGCCGAGCGTGGCGATCGCCTTGTCGAGCAGGACGAATCGTGTCGGCAGCCTCAGGTTCATCGAATAGCTGAGGTTGAAGCCCTCGCGGATCACCTGGATCGGATCGATCTCGGACAGGCTCGCGCCGTAGTAGCGGTAGAACAGCTCGCGGAGCTCGGCGGCGAACTCGTCCTCCCGCTCCTTCGGATAGCGGACGCCGAGGTCGGCGAGCCGCCGCGGGAGCGCCTCGACGTTCTCGTTCGCGGCGTCGACGAAGAGCCGCGTCAGCTTCGACATGTCCTCGTCGGTCAGCTTCCCCGCCAGGCCGAAGTCGACGAGCCCGATCTGGTCTCGCTGGTGCAGCACGAGGATGTTCGCCGGGTGCGGATCGCCGTGGAAGAACCCGTTCCGGAAGATCATGGTCATCCACGCCTCCGTCATCAGGTACGCGAGGCGGCGGCGCTCGTCGATGGAATACACGTTCGGGTCGAGGTCGCGGAGCTGGATACCCTCGACGAACTCGAGCGTCAGGACCTGCGAGCGCGTGTAGCTCCAGTAGACCTTCGGGATCTTGACGTGCGGGTGGCCTGCGAAGTGCCGGCGAAACGTTTCTGCGTTTCGCCCCTCGTGCCGGTAGTCGAGCTCTTGCCGGATCGAGCGTGCGAACTCGTCGACGATCCCTCGCGCGTCGATGAAGTCGAGCGCCCGGACACGCTCTCTCGCGATGCGCGCGGCCTGGTACATCAGCGCCAGATCCGCCTCGATCTGTCGGGGCGCGTCTGGCCTCTGCACCTTCACCGCCACGCGATGCCCGTTCGGGAGGATCGCCTCGTGTACCTGGCCGATCGAGGCCGCGGCCATCGGTACCTCCGTGAACTCGAGGAACAAGCGCTCGATCGGCTGCCCGAGCTCGCGCTGGATCACCGCCTCGACCTGCTCGAACGGGAACGGGCGCACGTCGTCCTGTAGCCCGCGCAGCTCGGCGATGATGTCCGGCGGCACGACGTCCGGCCGTGTCGACAGCAGCTGGCCGAACTTGACGAACGTCGGCCCGAGCTCGTCGAGCATCTCTCGCAGGTGCTGCCCGCGCTGGGACGGCGTCGCCGGGGCCAGCGGCTTCTTCGGCCGCCAAGGGAGCAGGTCCGTCAGCCGGTGGCTCTCGAGGAAGTAACCGAACCCGTGCTTGACCGCGACCTGGGCGATCTCCGAGATCCGGCCGATGTTGCGGGTCGTCGACGGCTGGGGCTCAGCCATGCAGGGAGTCTTGCACGACGGGTTCGAAACCCCTGCTACTGGCTAATGCGGAGGCTCGACGAGCCTCGGCCGGTCCTCGACCAGCCGCAGGCGGTGCTCGAGCTGCGCCAGGCGAAGCTCCAGCTCCTCGAATTCCGTCCGAGACACGAGTCCAAGGTCGCGGCCGAGCTTCTCGATACTGTCGCCGGCCCGCTCGCGCAGGCGGACGGCGTCACCGCGCCAGCGGCTCGACAGCTCGTCGATCTTCGCGCGCGCCTCGTCCCGGCGGACGCCGCCGATCGAGGCGAGCTCGTCGGCGAGCTTGTCCGCGCGCTCACCCGTCAGCGCGACTGCCCCGAGCGCTGCGAGCGCGAGCTGCTCGACGACCGAGCGCTCGTCGCCGCTAGCGCGCGCGTCCATGCGGGCGGGTACGGCGGCGCTGCTGCCGACGCCGTCGCCGCTCCTCGGCCTTTGCCGGGTCGGCCGACGAGCCCGTCGGGACGAGCTCGGGCTCCGGCTCCTCCTCCAGCACCTCCGGCGCCACCTCGACCTCCGGCGCCGCCTCTGCGGCCGCGACGCCGACCATGCCGACGGTCTTGCCGACCGCGACGCTCTCCCGGCGCCGCGCGTATTCCGGCTCCCGTTCCTTCCACATCGTCAGAAGCGGCGCCGCGATGAAGATGGACGAGTAGGCGCCCGCGGCGATGCCGACGATCAGCGCGAAGGCGAAGTCCTTGAGCGTCGCGCCGCCGAACAGCAGCAGCGCACCGACCGGAAGGAGCGTGATGAAGCTCGTCGCCAGCGACCGTCTGATCGTCTCCCACAGCGAGACGTTCGCGATCGTCGCGAACGACGCTCGACGCATCAGCGGGATGTTCTCCCGGATTCGGTCGAAGATGATGATCGTGTCGTAGATCGAGTAGCCGAGCACGGTTAACACTGCGGCCACGGTCGCCGTCGTCACCTCCCGCCCCGTCAGCGCGTAAACGCCCACCGTCAGCGCGATGTCGTGGATGAGCGCGACGATCACCGGCCCCGCGAACTTGAACTGGAACCTGATCGTGATGTAGAGGATGATCAGGAGCAGCGAGACGATCACCGCCAGGATCGCGGAGCGCGCGATCTGGCGGCCGAAGCTCGACGACACGCTCGTCGATCCGCGGATGTTGGCGTCGAACTGGTCTCGCAGCTCGCCCGTGAACTTCGCCTGCTGCGTGGGGTTGAGCGCGTGCGTCCGGACCTGGAACCTCGTATACGAGTCTTCGTTGGTCAGCTTTCCCTGACCCTGGACCACGGCGCTTCTCTGCCCGATCGTCGCCGCCTGGTCGCGGACGTCGCCGAGAGACACCGGGCGCGGCGTCGTGAAGGTCGTTTGGGTGCCGCCTTCGAAGTCGATCCCTAGATTCAGCCCCTTTACGCCGAGCGCCACGACGCTCACCAGAACCGCGACGCTGGAGATGGCGAGCCACAAGTAACGCTTCCCCATGAAGTCCAGCTCGAGCCACTTCGCCCGCTGGGCGGCTGCGGCGCCCATGAAGCGCGGGTTGTCGAACCAGCGGAAGCCGGCGAGCAGGCCGAGCAGCGCGCGGGTGGCCGCGACGGCGGTCACGAGCGAGATGACGGTGCCGATCAGCAGCATCAGCGCGAATCCCTTCACCTGCGCTGTCGCTACCGCGAACAGGACGAGCGCGGTGATCGCCGTGACGACGTTCGCGTCGATGATCGTGTGGAAACCCTTCGAGTAGCCGGTCGCGATCGCGTGCCGGACGCTCTTCCCGGACCGCACTTCTTCCTTGATGCGTTCGAAGATGACGACGTTTGCGTCGGCCGCGACTCCGATCGTGAGGATCATCCCGGCGAAGCCCGGCAGCGTCAGCGTTACGTGGAAGAGCAGGATCGCCGCGTACATGAACGCGGCATAGATGGCGAGCCCGATGACCGCGACGAGGCCTAGGAACCGGTAAAAGAGGAGAAGGAACAGCGCGACGATGAGCAGGCCGATCAGCGCCGCCGTCTTGGCCTGGTTGAGCGAGTCCTTGCCGAGGGTCGCCGAGACGATCGTGTCGGCCTTCTTCTCGAACCGCACCGGGAGGGCACCCGTCTGCAGCACGAGCGCGAGCTGCTTCGCCTCGCCGATCCCGTTCAGGCCCGTGATCTGAGCGCCGTTCGAACCGCTGATGCCGTTCGGGTACTGCGTGAAGTCGATCGTCGGGAACGACCGGATCTCGTTGTCGAGGACGATCGCGAAGCTCTGGAAGTAGTTGCGCGGGTCGCCTTGGTTCCCCGAGGCCGAATAAGCGAGCTTCCCACGCTGTGCCTCGCTAGCCGTGATGTCCGCAAACCTCTTCCCGCCGTCACCCGTGAACTGCATCAGCACGATCGCCCCTTGCTGTGGATCCAAGTCGGCCCGCGTTCCGGACAGCTTGAGGTCCTCGCCCGTCATCTCCGGGATTGGGTTCGACGGGTCCGTCGGCTGGTACTTGAAGAGGTAGAAGGACGTCCGAGTCGGAGTCCCGACTCCAGGGCACACGACCGTGTCCGTGCCGCAGGTGAGCACGATCCTGTTGCGCGGGACCCCGAAGATCTTGTACCCCTTGGGGAGGTTCGCGGCGCCGGTGCCGCCGCCGCCCTTGTCTCGGCCGCGCGCCGCCGAAGCGGACGCCTTCGCCTTGAGCCGCTTGACCTTCCGCAGGTCGAGCAGCGCGGCTCGGCTCTGCTCCGGGCCGGCGAAGAGCCGTTTCTTGTTGTCGAACAAGTACCAGTGGGTCGATTTCGCGTTCACCTGCGCCTGCACCGGCGACAAGAGCGCGAACAGGCCGTTCTTCGGCACGATCTGGCCGCTCGGCGACTTCGAGGGGAAAGCGATATCGGCCTCGAGGTCGTAGAACTGCAGCTGGGCAGTCTTCCCGATGAGGTCAGCAGCCTGGCGCGGATCTTTCACGCCGGCGAGCTGGATCACGATCTGGTCGTTGCCCTGCTTGCGGATCTCCGGCTCCGAGACGCCGAGCCGGTCGATCCGGTTCCGCATGATCGTCATGGAGCGATCGAGGTCGGACGGCTGGATCTTGTAGCGCGGCCTGTTCTCGGGCGGAACCGCCTTCAGGACGACCTCGAGACCGCCCTGGAGATCCAGCCCGAGGGTGGGTTTCTTTTGGATCGGCGACCCCGGAATCGCCAGCAGCCCGACGATGACGACAGCGAGGCCGAGAAGCCCCGTGATCGTCAGATATTTGCGCCGCTCGGACACTTGGGCCAGCTTAGCTTCGCTGTTCGGCGGTCGAGCGCTCGTGCTCTCGCTCGGGGTCTTCGCCGGTCTCCTCGGCCGACAGCTCGGGCTCCTGGTCCTCCACCTCGAGCTCCTCGACCTCGTCGTCCTCTTCTTCTTCGGTCACGATCCCGGCCACTGCGCGTTTCGCGACGCGCACGTTCGTCCCGGGAGCCACTTCGAGCAGGATCTCTTCGTCGTGCACTTCCGCGATCCGTCCGTAGATGCCGCCGGCCGTCACGATCTCGTCGCCGACCTCGAGGTTCGACAGCAGCTGCTGTTGCGTTGTTTGCCGTCGGCGCTGCGGCCGGACCAGCAGCACCCACATCAGCAGCAACAAGACGACGATCACGATTAGGGCCTGCATGAGCTCCCTTCAGCGAGGCGGGCGAGCGCGTGCGACTTGAAACGGGAGAACTCTCCACGCTCAATGGCCGCGCGAGCGCGTGCGGTCAGGTCGAGCAAGAACTGCAAATTATGCAGGCTCAGGAGCCTCAAGCCGAGCAGTTCCTCTTGGTTGGCGAGGTGTCGCAGGTATGCGCGCGAGAAACGAGTGCAGGCCGGGCAGCCACAATCGGAATCGAGTGGTCGCGCATCACGCGCGAAGCGGGCGTTGCGGAGGTTGAGCCTTCCCTCCCATGTCAGCGCCGATCCCGTTCGGGCCGTCCGCGTCGGTAGGACGCAGTCGAACATGTCGACTCCTCGGTCGATCACCTCGAGGACACCCGCCGGATCGCCTATCCCCATGAAGTAGCGAGGCCGGTCCGCGGGCAGAAGCTCGCACGAGAATGCCGTCAGCTCGAACATCTCGTCGCGGCTCTCGCCGATCGAGAGGCCGCCGATCGCGTTGCCGTCGAGGCCGAGAGCCGCGATCTCCTCGATCGACCGGCGGCGGAGGTCACGGTCTGCGCCTCCCTGGCTGATTCCGAACAGGAGCTGTCCCGGCGCGCGCGTTGCATTCCGCTGGCGCGCGGCCCACAGGGTCGTGCGACGCACCGCCTCCTCGAGCTCCCGACGCGGCAGCGCCGGCGGCAGCACCTGGTCGAGACACATTGCGACGTCCGACCCGAGCGCCGTCTGGATCTCGGCGGCGAGCTCGGGCGTGAAGCGCGCCGGGCGTCCGTCGTAGACCGACCTGAATGTGACGCCGTCGTCATCGACGCCGAGGATCGTGTCCCGCAGCGAGAAGACCTGGAACCCTCCGGAATCCGTGAGGATGGGTCCGTCCCAGCCCATGAAATGGTGGAGCCCGCCGAGCTCGGCGATCAGGTCGTGGCCGGGACGGAAGTGCAAGTGGTAGGTGTTGCCCAGCACGATTGAAGCGCCGAGGGCCCGCAGTTCGTCCGGATCGACGCTCTTGACGGTTCCCTTCGTGCCGACCGGCATGAACGCGGGCGTCGGGACGTCGCCGTGAACGGTGCGGAGAACGCCTGCGCGCGCCGCGCCGTCCGCTGCGACGACCGTGAACGGGTCGTTCATACGCGCTTCTCGTACAAGCTGGCGTCGAAGTGACCGCCGACGAGCCGGTCGCCGCGGTGCTCGAAGCCGAGCGCCTCGTAGTAGCGGCGGATCGCCGGGTTGTCGCGCATGCAGTCGAGCCGAAGGAACGACCGCCCAGCCTCGCGCACGTTTTCCTCGGCCCACCCGATCACCTGCCGCCCAATCCCCGCATGCTCACGCCGCACCGCGACCGCGTGGATGTAACCGGCGACCGGCGGCTGCTCGCCCCAGAACAGCTCGTCCTCCCACTGGAGCACGAACGTGCCGGCGATCGCCTCACCGACGCGGATGACATAGAGCTCGCCACGACTGAAGGAATCCTCGACGCGGCTGCGCGGGAATGGATCAGGCCACTGTTCGATCCCACGCCTCCTCAGCCAGCGAGCCGCCCCCGACAGGATGTCGAGCACCTCGTCCAGGTCCTCGCGGCGCGGGAGCTCGACCCTCACAGGATCAGCATGGCGTCGCCGAAGGAGTAGAAGCGGTAGCGCTCCTCGATCGCGAGCCGGTACAGGCGGCGGGTCTGTTCGACGCCCGCAAACGCCATCACGAGGGCGAGCAGCGTCGAGCGCGGGAGGTGGAAGTTCGTCAGCAGTGCGTCGACGC
>Ga0126311_10001911_pt1 | contig 10261 bp, 11 predicted proteins | sample Plot61_FD_92539 | JGI IMG/M metagenome (GOLD analysis project Ga0126311, IMG submission 92539) | Serpentine soil microbial communities from UC McLaughlin Reserve, CA, USA - Plot61 | ecosystem: Environmental > Terrestrial > Soil > Grasslands | place: USA: UC McLaughlin Reserve, Lake County... | reverse complement strand
TTTTCAAAAGTTAAAGGTGATAAAACGATTCACGAAATCATTATTACACAATAATTTTGATGACATACATTTTTTTCATAAAAGGATCGAATGATCTACAAAAAATGATATAATTTACTGTTAAATTATAATAATAATAATAATAGTATTCATTCATTCATTTACCTACAAATATTTTATTCTTCACCATTCTATCATATCAAGGTAGTCAAGTAAATTGAATTAAATCTAAAACAACAAAATAACAATAAGTGAGACATATATGTGTGCAACAATTAATGAGCTCATCTAAGACCATTTATAGTAGTATAGGAATTTCACATCATAAATCATTTGCAGATAACAAATTATCTAATCTAAAAAGTAATCGCAGCATTCTATGAAATGTCACAAATAGACTAGTTTTTATTCTATTTATTTCTTAAACATCTTAATATTATACTCATCGATTGTGAATTTCCTTTTGCTTCCAAACGGTTTGAAGGCTTTACCAGCCCCATGATAAAATTTGGAAAAAAATTCAACATAAATCAGCCTAGCTCCCTGTATTCCAGGTTCAAAAACTCCAATGATAATATTAAAAGTGTGACCTATCAAAAAGATCATAATTCCTAATATGCTAAAAGCTATTGAATTATCTAAAGATTTGAGGAAGATAAAATCTATAACATGTGCAAGTATAACTGAAGCAAGTAATATTCCTACAATTCTAGTATAAGAAAGTATGTGACTAATTATTGATGGCAATTCCATAAGTGCCCTGACACCCTCACCATAAAACATCATTCCTATACCGCCAAGGAGTAATGCAAAATAGCCAGTTCCTTGAATATTCTGTATAGGATTTATATTTACATGATTTATCATAGCTAAACCAACTAACGCAATGCCCCAGCCAAACATTAGCCATCCAATTTTGCTGATTATATGTTTTATCTGACGCTCCCTCATACTGTTGAGTATCCCAAGTATCAGGCCAAATGAAACCATACCCAACCCAACGTACCCACTCATTAACAAAAGTTTACGCAAACCAAAAGTTCCAATAGGATTCAATAATGCACCATCAGGTGGCAAGTTTAACCCAAAATTATTCAAAAATGAAAAAAGATACCCATTTAGATGAAATCCGAAATATAGGTCAAAACAAAATCCCAATATAATAGCAATTATACAACCTGGAATCATAGCTTTGGCTAACTTTACCATCTGAGAAGGACGTAAAATTGTTTTAGCGAAAGTTCGTAAAAATTTTGGCATAATAGTCAAATTACGTTTTTTATCCTGTACTCTTCTGATTACCCATAAAGAAACTAGGAGAATCACTAAGGCATATCCAACATCACCTATCATTAAACCATAAAATATAGGAAAAATTAAACCAAAAATCAATGTAGGATCAAATTCGTTACCAGAGGGTAAAGAGTAGAATCTTACAAAAGATTCAAAAACTTTGAATCTTTTGGGATTTGCAAGAAGTGTTGGAGGATTGTCTTTAGTTTCTAATTCATAAATGAGTGTTCCCTTGCTATATCTTTCAAATGCTGCTTTTAGATTTTCGATCTTTGAGCGCGGAATCCATCCTTCTAGTGCAAATGTATCATTGGTAACTCCAAGCTCTTCAATTACTTCTAGCTTTTGGTTTTCTATCTCCAACTCTTCTTCTGCGCCTTTCAGAAAGGCATAATTTGACTTTGAAATTTCAGTTAATTGATTATTGATTAGTTTTAATTTAGCATTAAGATCATCATGAAGGTTTTTTTGTATGTGGATAATATCAGTAGGCTTTCCTTGTAGTTTGGGAACTGTTTCTAAGTGTATACCATATACACTGACTGCGGTAGCAAGAATATTTGAAGGAAAATTTGGAGGAAGAACAAGCACAAAATACAATAGGTTATCTTTGGTCTGAGAATACAAGATAATAGGTCCACCATTTGATTCCAATGTTTTTTTAAACTCTGGAAACTTTTCTAAAGTAACACGACCAAAGTAAGAGCGAGCAAAAGCTAAATGCAAAAGGTTTAGATCCTCTGGAAAGAATGAAAATTCTTCTAAAAGCTTTAAATTGTTCTCTGTCTCGTTGATTTGTGTTAAGATTCCTTCCTTTTGTCGTTCAAGTGAAGCAATACTTTTATCAATATCCAGGGACTTGAGTCTTTGAATAAGTTCTTCAATTGAAGAAAATTTAGATTTTTCTGATACTGGGAAAGGGGGAAGAGAATTAAGTAGTCCTCTAATGCGTAATAACTGATCGGAAATTTCTCTATGTAAATCAGTTTCTTGTTCCTTCATTAAAAAGGAATCTGCTTCTTTTGAAAGAGGTTCTAATTGAATGACGTTCATTTCATGTATAATGGATATAATTTGAGGTCTGTATTTTTTTAGTCCAATAATTGCTATTTTAACCATTGCAGCAGGTTTCAATATTGTACTCATCCTCTTATCACATCCATTACATTCCAGAAAGAAAAATTTCGATTATTTTTTTTATTGTCTGTTGATCTAGTTGAATGGATATAGTTTGAGACTTTTTCTCTGCTTCTCCCATAATCTTATCAGCTTCTTGGGAAGCATTAAAACGACCCCCTTCAATACTTTTTTCTACCAATCTTTCTCCCTGAAGTTTAAATGCAGTGATTGAATCGTCTAGATCCTTCTGCAAAGTATTAATTTTTTCTTCAATTAATTTTCTATGTGTTTCAATTTCTAGCTGGACTTTATCCTCTACTTCTTTGATTCGTTTCAGAGATTGGAGATACTCTTCTTCTTGCGTGTTAGACATATATTAAATCATCCTAGAAAATATTTTCCTATAAATGAAATTAAAATTATTGTAGCAAGTATGTTTCCAAACTTAAATGCTCGAGAGATTAAATAAAATTTTTTTTGCTGCGAATTTACAAAGTCTCTTTTATTATGGTTATTATTATTATTTTTATTTTTATACATTAACCTCTACTTCAGCCTCCTTAGTAATTTCATGTTCCCTTTCTCCCATCTTTCTCTTTACAGTTTTTAGCATTATGAAAGTATCACGTTCCATCTCATCCAGTCGAAATGTAATAAATTTCACTGCAGATACCAATTTAGGAATAAATATATTTTCTATTGCATTGGATTTACGCTTTGTCCTCTCAATCTCGTATAGAAGTTTCCTTAATGTTGTTTCTTTCTCTGCAATCTCTAATACAGTATTATGAATCTTCTGGAAAATTCTTATAGACTCGTTTATAGAGGTAGGAAGCTCTAATATATGCTCAGCAAGTAATTCCCGTTGACCTCCTACGATCTTTGGGATATGTACTCCCATAATACTCTTTGACATTACTTGTAAATTTCCCAGTTGGGACATTTTCATTGCTTCGTTCTCAAGTCGCATGGAGCCAGCTAACATTTCAGCCATTCTAATAGTTTCGTATCCTTTCAACAATTCAGATTGTAATGTTCCTCTAAGAGCCGCAGCTGTCTTACTGGTATTAAAAAATTCGAGGATTAAGGCTTGACGTTTTAGTTTTAAAAGTTTTAGACCTTTTCTTGCAATAACAATCCTACGCTTAGTACGAATATACTCAAGGCGAGTTGGTCTAATATCGGTTGCTAATGTCATACTTTCTGTCTATTCACGCTCCTCCTTCCGTCTCTTTATCAACTCGTCTTCTATACTTTGTAATATATTCAGACTTTATACGCTTCATTTCTGATTCAGGCAGATTGCTTAAGAGTTCCCACCCTATATTTAGAGTATGTTCTATTGATCTATTTTCATCAATTCCTTGATTAACGAATTTTCGTTCAAAGTTATTGGCGATTTTAAGAAATTTTCTATCCGTTTCACTTAAAGCCTCCTCTCCTACAATTGCAGACAATGCTCTTGCATCTTTTCCCTGGGCGTAAGTGGCATAGAGCTGGTCAGCGAGGTTTCTATGATCTTCTCTTGTTCGACCATTTCCAATACCTTGATTCATTAAACGAGAGAGACTTGTAAGTACATCAACAGGAGGTTGTATATTCAATCTATTTAATTCCCTGCTTAGCACGATTTGACCTTCTGTAATATATCCTGTAAGATCTGGAATAGGATGAGTAATATCATCTGCAGGCATAGCAAGAATAGGAATTTGCGTAACAGATCCTTTTCTTCCTTTTATCTTTCCTGCTCTCTCATAAATTGATGCTAAATCTGTATACATGTAGCCGGGGTATCCTCGTCTTCCTGGTACTTCCTCACGAGCTGCTGAAATTTCTCTTAAAGCTTCACAATAATTAGTCATGTCAGTCAATATTACTAGAACGTGCATCTCTCGTTCATAAGCAAGAAATTCTGCTGTTGTTAATGCTAGTCTAGGTGTCAGTATACGTTCCATAGAGGGATCGGATGATAAATTTAGAAAAAGAACACTTCTACCCAGGGCACCACTTTCTTCAAATTGTTTGATAAAGAAATTTGCTTCTTCGCTGGTAATACCCATCGCAGCAAACACAACAGAAAAATTTTCAGAAGCTCCAAGAACTTTTGCTTGTCTGGCTATCTGGGTTGCAAGTAGATTATGGGGTAATCCAGCCCCTGAAAATATTGGGAGTTTTTGGCCTCTTACTAGAGTATTCATCCCGTCGATATTAGACATGCCTGTCTGGATAAATTCAGACGGTTCTTCTCTAGAATAAGGATTAATGCCAGCACCAACTAAATCATACTTTTCGCTTGAAATAATTTTTGGTCCAGTATCTCTGGGTTTTCCTACTCCATCAAACGTCCTTCCAAGCATTTCATCAGATACAGAAAGCATGGCAGTTTCACCAGAAAATTTTGTTGAAGTGCCTGCTGTGCCTAGGCCATATGTAGGACCAAAGACTTGAATAACGGCTAAACCTCGTCGTGTATCTAGTACTTGGCCTTGACGACGGTCTCCATTCGCCATCTTGATCTCAACAATTTCTCCATATGCTGCATCATTGACTCCTTCTACAAATATAAGAGGGCCGGCTATTTTTGATAATGTTTTAAATGCAACATTCGACATTTTTAAATCGCTATCTCCATTAGCAATTTGTCAAATTGTTGTTTCATATTTATCTTAATCTGATTGATCAGTGCATCTATCTCTTCTTCTTTAGTCCACTTTATCATCGAAATCTGTTTTCTTACTTCCAAAGATCCCACCTTTGAAGATGAAATACCTTTTTTTATTGCTTCAGCTTCAAGTTTTCCAAACTCTAAGATAATTGAAAGCATCATATACTGTTTTTTAATAGAAGAATATGTGTCCACTTCATCATATGCACTTTGTTGCAAAAAGTCCTCTCTAATCGAACGAGCCGTATCTAAAATTCCCTTTTCTGGTTCTGGTAACGCATCATAACCTATTAATTGCACAATCTCTTGCAATTCTGACTCTCTTTGTAATAGTTCCAATGCTTCTTGCCTTCTTTTAATCCAATCAGAAGATACATTATTCTTGTACCATTCATTCATATCATCTGCATACAAAGAATAACTTGTTAACCAATTAATAGATGGAAAATGTCTTCGTGATGCCAAGTTGGCGTCAAGCGCCCAGAAGACTCGTGTAACTCTAAGGGTATTTTGCGAAACGGGTTCAGAAAAATCTCCTCCGGGAGGAGATACCGCGCCAACTAACGTTAAGGAACCAACTCTTTCATCAGGAGAAATTACAATTGCTTTACCTCCTCTTTCATAAAATTCGGCCAATCTGCTCCCAAGATAAGCTGGATATCCTTCTTCTCCTGGCATTTCTTCCAATCTGCCCGAGATTTCTCTTAACGCTTCTGCCCACCGAGATGTACTATCTGCCATTAAGGCCACATTATATCCCATGTCTCGATAATATTCACCCATAGTAATACCTGTATAGATACTTGCTTCTCGTGCTGCGACTGGCATATTTGAAGTATTGGCAACAAGTATTGTTCGTTCCATAAGTGGGCGTTTAGATTTGGGATCTTCTAATTCAGGAAAGGTAGTAAGAATTTCTGTCATTTCATTTCCTCTTTCTCCACATCCAACGTATACGATTATGTTACTATCTGCCCACTTTGCTAGCTGTTGTTGTGTTACTGTCTTACCACTTCCAAATGGGCCGGGTATAGCTGCGGTACCGCCTTTTGCAATAGGGAAAAAAGTATCAAGAACACGTTGCCCTGTTAGCAAAGGAGATTCGGGTGGGAGTTTACTCAGTACAGGTCGAGGTTTTCTTACCATCCACCAGTTTGATAACCCAACATCAATCATAGCACTATTTGTTTTTACTTGTGCAACATTTTCACTTACTGTATAATTTCCTTCTGTTATTTCAGACAATTGGCCATGAATCCCATATGGGACTAATATTTTGTGTCTAATCAAAGGAGTTTCTTGTACTTCACCTATTATTTCACCTTGGGAAACATTTTCCCCTTTTTTCTTAATCGGAACAAATTCCCATTTTTTATGCTGATCTAGTGCGGGAATAATTTTTCCTCTACTAATAAAGTCACCGCTCTGTTGTCTTAAGATATCTAATGGACGTTGTATACCATCATAAATTGATTTCAGTAATCCCGGACCCAGTTGTATAGAAAGTGGTCTTCTGGTATTAACTATCTTTTCTCCAGGTCGAAGCCCTGTGGTATCCTCATAAACCTGGATAGTAGCTTTGTTACGCTCTAGTCGAATAATTTCTCCTAGCAGACCTAATTCTCCTATACGTACAACATCATACATTTGAGCTTGTTCAATATCAGTTGCTACAACGACTGGACCAGATATACGAGAAACAATGGCTGTTGACATATTCTATCTTACTCCAAAACCATCCTTTTTAATATTTAATATTTATTCCCAGTACTCGTCTAGCTAAAGAGGATATCGATTCTTCATGAATATCTCCCTGCAATAAAGGCATAAATAAAACTAGTGGTTCTATTGATGCTTCAACTTTTTTTCGAAATATGGATGGGAGATAATCTCGAATGAAGTGGCTTGCAATAATCATCGAATATTTATGTGAAAAGAAAAGGTTTTCCATTGTTTTAAAGGATTCATCTCCTCCATTAACTATGAATGTATCATCTACTCCTAAAAGTCGATAACCAATTACAAGTTCACGCTCTCCTATAACGGCTATTCTACCCTTTGATTCGGTGTGTGGTTCTTTAGAAGGCATTCTAATCTGTCTCCAAAACCAACATCGACGTTATACGCTCTAAGGAAAGATCATAACGCTTTCCATAAGCAATTCTCTTTATGTTATCCCATTCATATTCTGCAGTAATAATGAAATGAAATATTGATCCTAGAGAAAGTGGAACATTTTTTAATCTTTTTAAATATGATTTACTTATGAATTTATCAAAGGCTACTTCAAAATCAATCAGACTATGTGTTTTAATGTAAGTGTCTTTAAGGAGGTCAGCTAAATTGTAATGATTTTGCACTTTTCCGACAAACTCTTCAATACTCTTTGATCCCAATATATCAATTAGTTCATCTGTAGAAATATTTCCTCCTTTTATGAGGTGTTTATTTATTAATTCCCGATCTAAATCAGAATCCTTTCCTTTTAATAGGCTTAAAATATTCCTTTTATCTATTTGAACTCTAAATAAATCTCTAATGACGCCTTCATCACCCTGAAAAAACCGTAATGACTCAATTAAAGTGGTATAATAATATGATATAAGATCGGCCATCATCGGACCAAGATCTCCTGTTTTTTGATAAGTATCAAGATGTTGCATCAATATGGGTCCATAACGATATTTTACTAAATGATTTACTACCCCATCTACTCCCGTCTGTGATAAAATAATTTTCATTTCATCATGAGATATATTTCCTGCAGAAATCCCAGCTGGAAAATTTCGACTTGAAACTAGGAAAGGTTCAGTTTCAGTGATAGCACGGCCAATTATCTTTGATGATAAAATTAATTCAATATTATGAATATCCCACTTTAATAAATAAGCTCTGATTGCATCTCTACCGCTAAAGGGGGTGGATTCAAGAGCAATTTTGTTGATTTCAACAATATGTCTGTTGAGGGCAACTTCCAAAAGCTCTGGAGGTGAATAAAGAGATGCAGCTCTTTCGATTTCTGGACCATACCACGTAGACTCAAGAATACGTGTCATTTCTGCAACATCTTTAGCATGCACTAAATTTTGAAGAATATTTTGAGATATAAAATTTATTGAAAGGGATTTTAATCGGCCAAAGGAAGATGAATAGGATGAAGTACCCATCTTATTTCATCAATCTCTCTAATAGAACATTCTGAATTTTATCTTCATGGGTTCTTAACAACTCTTCAAAAGTCAAATCAAGTTCCATTGTCCCTGTCTTGTTTTCAGCTAAAATTCCTCCAATAGTTTGAATTGATGAACCCGTTGTAATGTTCATTCCATTTAAAAGGATAGTGTCATCATTACGACAGTGTATTACGATATCCTGACTACCCAATTTCATCTTAGCGTATTTAACCATTTTTTCTATTGTCAATTTATAATCTGGTTTTCTACTATAGCTTTTTAATTCCTCTCTTATCGAAGTAATTGTAGAATCCATATTTGCATTAATTGCGTCAAAGAGGATTTTTTTTGCCTTTAATTTAGCTGCCTCAACTATTCTAGCAGCTTCCTTTTGAGATTTTGCTTCAGCCTCGTCTGAATAATGTTGTTGCATTTCCTTGATGGTACTTTCCTTTTTGTGCTGGATCCGTGCTATTTTTTCAGATAAGGTCATATCAAGCAGGTTAATTTTCTTTGTTCTTCTTTCCTCGATCTCTTGGATGAATGTATCCAAGTTCATAGTTAAATCATACTCCTACTACTCCTACTACTACTACTATAATATACCAAGTAATAGAATGATGCCTAGTACAAAACCGATGATCCAAAGAGTTTCCGGTATGACAAAGAAGAATAGTACCTGTCCAAATTTTTCAGGTTTCTCTGCTATTATTCCCATTCCTGCAGCACCAATACCTTGCTGTGCATTGCCAGTCCCTATTAGACCTCCTGCTATTGCGATTGCTGCAGCTATTGCCAACAATGGCTTTGTTAGACCCTCATTTGTAGATGTTGAGGTTTCAGCAGCGAATACTTGAGTAGATGATAATGTAAACCCAGCAAGGACCAATCCTGAAATTATGGCAAAAAGAGACAATTTTGAACGATTATATCGTATCATTATTAGCTAAGGTTTATTATAAAATAGACATTTATAAGAGTTTTCTTAGAAGCCAAACTCTTTTTTATTTTTAATTGAATGCTAAAGCTTTTGAGATTTTAATAATTTAAAAATTCATTTGCCAATTAATGTGGTAGTCTGTATAAGCTAATAATAATAATTACTTGAAATTTTTAAAAATTAACATAATCATTATAATATGTATCCAAAAAGGAGTTGTATGGAAAGTTTCGGACAAATACACACTACTTTTCAAAAGTGGGTATTATAAATAATTTAAATTGAAGATTGCTAGTTATTTTACTAAATTTAGAATTTGTTTCTTTTGGTTATTTATTTCTTAATTTAAAGCTCTGTAATATATTACTTTTAAAAAAATTAAAAAATTTTTAATTGTAAATTGTATATTGGTACAAGGAAGATGACAATATCCTAACATAACTAGTTTACAATAGAATGTTCTTTTTTTTATATATAGTAAAAATTTTGACAGGTAATGGTATTAATTATTCTAGTTTAAGAAAATGAAGTTTTGTTGGGGAGAGAGAATGTTAGCTAGTTGAATAAAGAAATAGAATATTTAAATTAATAACTACAAAAAGTAGAATTTTTATATAAAAATGAAATTTTTATTTTTATAAATTTAATCAGCTTTACTTATTTTTATTATAAATTTTACAAATTAGTAAAAGTGGACTCATAATAAATTAGTTTAACTGATTATTTTTAAGAATTTAGATATATTTTAAATAGAAGTATATAACATATATAATTATGAAGGTAACCAAAAAGGTAACTAGAAATGGACCAGATATTTATAGCTGGAGAGACATGGTAAAAGGTTCAGTTATTGTAATTGGAGCATTTAGTATTTTTTATGCATTCATCATGTTTGTTACCGGCGGATTTAAATAATTTCTTCGAAATTCAAGACTAATTTTTTTTTGGAAGAGAACGAGATAAATAAAACATTTATTATTATACTTCTATTTTAATTTTAATTTCTTTTAGAATCCAGATATTTGTAGTGTTTTAGATTTGAATAGTTTTGAAAGATAATGTATATTCATA
>Ga0126311_10001909_pt1 | contig 10265 bp, 12 predicted proteins | sample Plot61_FD_92539 | JGI IMG/M metagenome (GOLD analysis project Ga0126311, IMG submission 92539) | Serpentine soil microbial communities from UC McLaughlin Reserve, CA, USA - Plot61 | ecosystem: Environmental > Terrestrial > Soil > Grasslands | place: USA: UC McLaughlin Reserve, Lake County... | reverse complement strand
TCGTCTAACACCGCTAGTTAGTGGCAGGCGTGTGCGGAAGGTTTCAGAAAAATTCGGCACCCGCCGCGGGGACACCGGGCGGACGCCATTTTCTCTTATTTTGGAGCTTTTTTCGAGGGTTCGGGCGGGCCTTTACCCTGGGAGCGCGGGCATCCCTGCCCGCCAAAGCGTGCCGGAGCACGCTTAAGGAAGAACCGCCGACACTCAACACTTGAGTCTCGGCGGTTCTCTGTTTTCGCGGCTCCGCCGCTCAAGGAGGGCAGGGATGCCCGCGCTCCCGGCAGGGGCGTACGCACTCCACTGCCTTCGTGTTACTCGGTGCGGCGCGTGGCGTTGCGGTAGCGCTCGACCATGAGGCTGTACTTGAGCGTGAGTTCGCCGAGCGAGCGCGTGAGCGTAGTGCGCTCCCGCGGGTCGACGCAGGCGTCGAGGCGTTCCCTGAGGGCGTTAATCTCGGCGCGGAGCTGCGCCTCTTCGGGCAGCACGCCCGCGTTCTTCAGAACGGCGAAGCCCGCGTGAAGCTCTTCGGGCGCGGAGAAGTACGCGTCGAGGTTGACGGGGCGGCCCGCGCCTTCGAGGCGGTCGAACTCGCCCGCCCGCTGCGCCTCCCGTATCTTCTGCTCTACGAGCTTGTCGAACACGTTTTCGTACTCCTCCCCCGCGCCTTCGATTCTACACCCGGCGCGTCTTCCAGCGCCCGCGCCGGAATATGAGCGCGCTCACGACGGCGAGCGTCGAGAAGGCTATCGTGACGGCCAGGAAGACCCCGTTCGGCCCAAACCCGAAGTAGATGGCGAGCACGTACGCGAGCGGAATCTCCCAGAGCCAGAAGACGAAGAGGTTGATGATGGTCGGCGTGCGCGTGTCGCCCGCGCCGTTGAAGCTCTGCGTGATGACCATGCCGTAGGCGTAGAAGAGGAAGCCGCACGCGATGATGCGCAGGCACGCGCGCCCGTACGCGTGAACCTCCTCGCCCGCCGCGGCGTGCGTGAAGAACCCGACTATCGGGTCTGCGAAGACCACGAAGACGAGCCCGATGGCCCCGAGGAAAATCATGTTGTAGAAGGACGCGCGCCAGACGGCCGCTTCGGCGCGCTCGGGCTTGCCCGCGCCGAGCGACTGCCCGACGAGCGTCGCGGCCGCGTTCGACATCCCCCACGACGGCAGCAGCGCGAACATAATCACGCGCAGGCCGATGGTGTTTCCGGCGACCGCCGCGCTCCCGAACGAAGAGAGTATGCGCGTCAGGCCGACCCAGCTCGCCATGCCGACGAAGACCTGAAACGTCGCGTTGCCCGAGAGCCGCACGAGCCTCGCCATGACCTTCGGGTCGAGGCTCATGTGCCTGCGCGAGAGCGTTATGCGCCCGCCCGGCCGCACGAGCTTCGAGAAGGCGAAGAGCGCGCCCGTCCCGCGGCCGATGCTCGTCGCGACGGCCGCGCCCGTCACGCCCATCTCGGGGAACGGCCCGAGCCCGAAGATGAGGCACGGCCCGAGCACGATGTTGATGGCGTTCGCGAGCCAGAGCACGCGCATCGCGACGGCCGCGTCGCCCACGCCGCGGAAGATTGCGTTGATGAGGAAGAGCATCACGACCGACGCGTTGCACCCGAGCATCACGCGCGTGAAGTTGCTCCCGCGCTCGACGACGGCCGCCTCGCCGCCCATCCCCGCAAGCAGCCGCGGCGCGAGTACGACGCCCGCCGCTCCTACCACTATCGACAACAGGAGCCCGAGCACGAGCGTCTGCGCGGCCGTGTGCGCGGCGGCTTCGGGGTCGTGCTCGCCCGTGCGGCGCGCGACCATCGCGGTCGTGCCGATGCTGAGCCCGATGGCGAGCGTGTAGACGATGGTCATCATCGACTCGGTCAGGCCGACGGTCGCGACGGCCTCCTTGTCTATGTGCCCGACCATGTATATGTCCCACACGACGAAGACGCTCTCCATCAGCATTTCCAGAACCATCGGGACGGAGAGCAGAAGTATCGCGCGGCCTATCGAGCCCTCGGTGTAGTCGTACTTCGGGTGCGCGCCGCGTATGGCCTCGCGCACGGCGGCGAAGAGTCCGGGCTGCTCGGCCTGCGCCTCCGCCGTCTCCAAAACTTCGGTCGATTCGGACATGGGCCTCGTCTTCTTTCTTCGGGAGCGAAGAGTAGAATTAACTCATCTATACGACGGCGTGCGCGAATGGTTGCCGCAAATAACTGTCGATTGCGACTCTCACTTCGGCGCGAGCGCGTCTTCGTAGACGGCGCGGGAGATGTCCGCGATGAGCTTGTGCGCGCGCTTCTCGTCCGCGATTCCGCGCACGAGCACGACGAGGACGTACGGCTTGCGGCCGGGCGGGTAGACGACGCCCGCGTCGTGCTCGATCTTCGTTATCGAGCCGGTCTTGTGCGCGACGCGCATCCCCGCGGGCAGCCCCGCGGGAATCCCCCCGTTGAACTTCTGCGCGGCGAGCACGTCGGCCATCTCGCGCGAGGCATCGCGCGAGACCGCGCGCCCCTCCGCGAGCGCGCGAAACAGGACGAGAAGGTCGCGCGCCGTCGTCGTGTTGTTCATCCCGCGCTCGAAAGCCTTGCCGTCCTCGACGCCGCGCAGCACTCGCATGTCGCGCGCGCCCGCCCTGCGCAGCAGCGCCATGACGCGCGACGGCGTGACGCGCTCGATGAGGATGTTCGTGGCGAGGTTGCTGCTCTCGGTTATCATCAGGCGCACCAGCTCGCGCACCTTCTCCGTGCCGCCGACCTTCTTGTAGAGCGTCTGTTCGGAGTCGTCCTCGGGCGAGACCGAGAAGGTGCTGCCGTCCGCGATTGACTTGAACTCGTTTTTGACGGCCACGCTCTCGTCGAGCCCGAGCGTGCCCTCGCGCGCCTCGCGGTAAACCTCGAACATGACGGGCACCTTCATCGTGCTCGCCGCGTGGAAGCTCACGCGCTCGTTGGACAGAAGCTCGCGCCCCGTCTGCAAGTCTTTAAAGGCGACCGCCACAGTCTCCGCGCCGCTCTCCGCGACGAGCGCGCCGATTCTCTCCCCCAGCGCGCGCGCGCCCCCCGCCTGCGCGCGGCCCGCGTTCGCGCACAGCAAGACCGCGCACGCGAGCGCGAAGGCTTTCGAGACGAATGTTAGTCGTGAGTGCATCGGCGCGCCGTGATTGTCTTTGAGCGCGCCGTTTTGCGCAAGGCTCAAGGATTAGACTCGACGACAGTGCCGCGGGCGTTGGCGAGCGGGTCGCGAGTTCCGTCTGGCGTTCGCCCGTCGTAGCTTGAGACCCGCTCGCTAACGCTCGCGGTTCTGTTTATACTCCCGGCGCGGAATAATTCTTAACAGTCAGGGGATTCAAAACAGTCATGAGCACGGAACAGTCTACGGAGCTTGCGACGCTCGCGGGCGGTTGCTTCTGGTGTCTTGAGGCGGTCTACAAGGAGCTGGGCGGAGTCAAACGCGTAGTGTCGGGCTACGCGGGCGGGCACGTCGAGTCGCCCACGTACAGGGAGGTCTGCGAGGGCACGAGCGGCCACGCGGAGGTCGTGCAGGTAACTTTCGACCCTTCGGTCGCCTCCTACAAAGAGCTTCTCGAAGTCTTCTTCACCATACACGACCCGACGACCCTGAACCGCCAGGGCGGGGACGTGGGCACGCAGTACCGCTCGGCGGTCTTCTACCACAGCCCCGAGCAGCGCGAGACGGCCGAGCAGGTCATCGCGGAGATGTCCGCCGCGCGCGTCTGGGACTCGCCCATCGTCACCGAGGTCGTGCCGCTCGACAAGTTCTACCCGGCCGAGGACTACCACCAGGACTACTTCGAGAAGAATCCTTCGCAGCCCTATTGCAGCGCCGTCATCGCGCCCAAGGTCTCGAAGTTCCGAAAGCTCTTCCTCGACAGGCTCAGCGCCTGACCGCCGCCCGGTCGGAGTCGCAATCGAACCTTGCGGCGCCCGGCGTCGTAGTGGCTTCAGGAGGTGAGAGAGTATGTACTGTTCGACTTGCGGCGTGGCCGTCTCGCAGGGCCTTAGCTTCTGCAAACACTGCGGCGCGAAGCTGGGCGTCGAGAGGGGCGACGACCTCGTCAGGTACTCGGAGATGAGGGCCGAATCGTTCAACATCGCGGCGATGGTGATGGTCTTCATCTTCGGCCTCGTGGCCATCACGGGGCTGCTGGCCGTGTTGAAGAATGGGCTCGACTTCGAAACGCCGCAGGTCATCCCCTTCGCGATAATCAGCTTCGTGATGCTGTTCCTCCTCGAAGGCATTCTCATCTGGCGTCTGGTGCGCCGCGACCGGCACGCCAAGGCGGCCGCCCCCGCGCCTCCGAGCGAGCAGACGACGAAAGGGCTCGACGCCGCGCGCGCGCGTGCGCTCTCGGAGGGCGTGCCGCCGAGCGTGACCGAGCACACGACCCGCGCGTTCGAGCCCGTCTACGGCGAGCGAAAATCGGGTTGAATAATTATCCGCCCGAGAAGTTGAAGTGGAGGGCGCTCGCGGAGTCGGGCGGCCTGTCGCCCTCGTAGAGCACGCGTTCGAGGAAGAGGCCCGACGGCGGCGCAGTCCAGGCCGCGGGCTCGTTCGAATACCTTTCCGTCAGCGCGCCCGCGCCTTCGACACTCAGGTTCCCGCGCCCGACTTCGACCAACACGCCGACCAGACGCCTCACCATCTTCCAGAGGAAGTGGCTCGCGCCCACGCGGAAGAGTACGAGCCCGCCGCGCTCGAAGACCTCCGCGCGCTCGACGCGCACGAGCGTCGAGCGCTGCGTCGCCGGCGACTCGCAGAACGAGCTGAAGTCGTGCGTGCCCTCGAACAGACTGCACGCGCGCGCCATCGCCCCAACGTCGAGGCGGTCTCTAACCCACCACACGAAGGGCTTGGCGAAGGCCGTCCGCCGCGTCGAGATTTGGTAAAGGTAGTAGCGCGCCACGGCGTCGTGTCGCGCGTGGAAGTCGGGGGCGGCCGCCGAGACTCTCAGCACGTTCACGTCGTGCGGCAGGAGTTGGTTGACGCCAGCGTGAATCTGCCGCGCCGACGGCTGCCTCTCCTTACCCTTCGCCCTCGCCTTCAACTTCAAATGCGCGACCTGCCCGAGCGCGTGTACGCCCGCGTCCGTGCGCCCCGAGCCCCCGACCTCGACCTCCGCGCCGAAGAACTCCGCGGCCGCCCGCGTCAACTCGCCCTGCACCGTGCGAGCGTGCGGCTGCCTCTGCCACCCGCCGTAGCGCGTCCCCTCGTACTCGACCTCAAGCCTCCAGACTCTCACGCCCCGCCCTCACGCTCTTAAAGATTCCGAGTCATGTATATTCTCACACGTGGGGTCGAGACTCTGGTACATGAACGCGGACTTCGAGGCGGAGCTTGACCACCTGGCTTTCGCGGCGCGGCGCGCGTACAGGCGTCGTGCGTCGTTCGAAGCGCTCAACCGGCGGCTGTCGGAGAAGCTCCTGTGGCTGGCGCGCGCGGGCGACGCGCTGCTCGCGGAGGAGCCCTGGGCGGACTCGCTCGCCAGCGAAGCGCGCGCGCGCGGGGTCGAATTAATCTCGCCCGCGCGTGCGGAGTCTCGGTCGCACAGGCTCTTCACGCCCTGGGGCTGGACGCCGAGCGCGGCGCGTGTCGGCGAGAACGCCGGCGCGGTGGTCGAGCCCTTGCCGTTCGAGGCGGTCGCGCGCGTGAACTCGAAGCTTTGGAGCCACGCGCTCGAAGTCGAGCTGGGCGTCGCGATAGAAGGCGCGGCGACGGCCTCGACGCTTGAGGAGTTGAACGAGGCCGCGCGCCGCGCGTGCCCGCGCGCGGGCGACAAGTGGGTCGTTAAGAGTCCTTACGGGTTCGCGGCGCGCGAGCGTGTGTTGGGGCGCGGCCCCTCGGTCGGGGGGGCGCAGGCGGCGTGGGCGTCGAAGCGTCTCGCGCGCGGCGAGACTTTGATTTTTCAGCCCTGGCTGGAAGTCCTGCGCGAGTACGGCGTCGTCGCGCTGATTGAGCGCGACGGCTCGCACACAGTCCGGGGCGTCAGCGACCTGCGGACGAACGGCGCGGGCACGGGCACGGGCTACGTGCTCGGACGCCCGCCCTCGCCGCAGCGGATGAAGGAGCTTGAGGGCATCGCGCGCGTGGTCTGTGAGCGGCTCTACGCAGAAGGCTACAGCGGGCCGGTAGGCGTGGACGCGATTGAGCACGCGCGCGGACTCCACCCGCTGCTCGAAGTCAACGCGCGATACACGATGGGCTTCATCGCCGTCGCCGTCGAGCGCGCGATGAAGCCCGCCGAGCCCTTCCTCTGGGACACCAAGTGAGATTAAGAATTTGCCACGGAGACACGGGGACACGGAGGGCTTTAAGGAATTGAGATTCTCAACCTCCGTGTCTCCGTGGCTAACTTAAAGTCAGCGCGTCAACTCGTCGGCCGTTTCGGTCGCGCCGTAGACCTTGCGCAAGGCTTCGAGCATGCCGCGCGAGTCCACGGAGATGGCGCGGTTGACCGCCGGGTCGTAGTAGAAGTTCCCGACGAGCGACTGTATGTTGCCGTCGAAGATGAGGCCGACCAGCTCCATCTCGCGGTTGAACGTGGGCGAGCCCGAGTTGCCGCCGATGATGTCGTTGGTCGTGGCGAAGTTGAACGGCGCCTTCATGTCCACTTCCGACTTCTTCTCGGCCCAGCGCGGCGCGAGGTTGTAAGGGAACTTGCCCGCGTGCTCGGCCGAGCGCGCGTAGAGCCCCGAGTAGTAGGTGAACGGCTCGACGCGCCTGCCGTTCTCGCTGTAGCCCTCGACCGCGCCGTAGGAGAGCCGCGGCGTGAACGTCGCGTCCGGGTAGAGCCCCGTGCCCTCCTTCTCGAACAGCGCGCGCGCTATCTTGCCGTAGGCCGTGCGCTCCGCGCCGACCACCTCCGTCTCGTAGCGCGTGCGCAGGGCGCGCGACTCCGCGTCGATTGAACGCGCGAGGAGTATCAGCGGGTCGTCGGACTCCTGAATCGCCTTCGGGCCGCCGCGCGCGAGCGTGCGGCGGAACTCAACGTCCTTCAGCTTCGTCCCCGAAATCAACTCGGCCGCGCGCGCCTCGGGCGTCTTGCCGCGAAAGATTTTCGCGAGGCGCAGGCCGCCGCGCCCGCCGTAGAGGTCGCGCAGGAGCGTGAGCGAGGCCGCGAGCTTCATCTGCTCGAAGTCGTCGTAGACGGGCGCGGTCGAGTAGAGCATCGCTTCGAGCGCCGGGCGGCGCGCGGCGGCGTACTCGGGCAGGCGCTCCGCCTCGGGCTTCGCGTCCTCATCGGCGAGTCGCACGAGCGTGCGCGCGTGGTTGAAGAGGACGCTGTTGAAGCCGGACATGGCGTAGTCGGTGAGCGTCAGCCCGCCGAACATGCGGCGTTCGCGCTCGTAAGAGGCGAGCGACTCGCGCGCCTTCACTATCGCGTCCCACGCGTCGCCGTACTCTTTGCGCCTGCGCGCGTCGGCGTTGACGTAGTTGCGCAGCGCCTGCTCGTCCGCGAGCTTGCGCGCGATCAAGCTTTTGTCGCGCAGGCCTTCGAGCTGGCCCTTGAAGACCTTCGTGAAGTTCTCGGCGTAGTTCAACTCGTTCTGCCCGCGCCGCGTCTGCTCCTCGCCCGCGGCCATGTACTTCCTCAGGGAGTCGCGTCGGCTTTCGAGCGTGCGTATGAGAATCGGGATGCCAACGTCGCGCAGGAAGCCGAGGTGCGAGACCGTGTTGAGTCGCTGCGTCGTGCCGGGGCTCCCCGAGACGAACGTCAGCTCGTGCTCCTTCGGCCCCTGCTTCGACCACTTGAAGTAGCTCTCGGGCTTGAGCGGCTTGCCCCCTTCGTAGACGCGCACGAGCGACATGTCGAGGTCGTAGCGCGGGAAGTTGAAGTTGTCGGGGTCGCCGCCGAAGAAGGCCGCCTGAAACTCGGGCGCGAAGACGAGGCGCACGTCCGTGTAGCGCTTGTAGACGTAGAGGTTGTACATGCCGCCCTGGTAGAGCGTGACCACGTCGGCGCGCATCCCGGCGGCTGCCGACTCGGACTCGACGCGGCCTATCTCGGCGGCGCGCGCGGCGGCCGCGTCCGCGTCGCTCATCCCCTGTTTGACCGCGCCCGTGACGCGCGCCGTCACGTCCTCGATCTTAACGAGCTGGTCGAGCGCGAGGCCGGGAATCTTCAGCTCCTCCTCGCGCGTGTGCGCGACGAAGCCGGTCTTGGCGAGGTCTCGCTCGGCCGTGCTCAGTTCGCCGACGATGTCCTCGACGATGTGGTAGTTCGTCAGCACGAGCCCCTCGCCCGAGACGAACGAGCCCGTGCCGTTGGGGAAGCGAACGGTGGCCGACTGGACTTTGCGCACCCACTCATCCGTGACCTCGAAGCCGTAGCGCTTCTTTATCTCGGCGCGCGGGAGGTTGTTGAAAGTCCACATGCCCTCGTCCGCGAGCGCAGGGACGCCCAGCGTCGTCAGCAAAAGGAGCGAGGCCAGCGCCCCGCAAAGCATTCTTCTAGTCTTCAACTTTTTAGACCTCTGCGAAAGTTATGGATTCTTACTCGTCAACGGAATATGCGGAAGAGACTTCTTTGATGCCGGCCGCGCGGCACGCGGCTGCACGTCCGGCTTCAACACGTGCGCGCTTCAGTCGTCGGCGCGCGGCTTGGAGCGCAACTGCTTTACGCGCGAGCGGCGCGTCTTCTCTTCGAGCGTGCGTTGGCGCGCGGCGCGCGTGCGGCGCGTCGGGACGCGCTTCGCGGGGCGGTGGTTCAGGCGCGCGGCCTCCTCGCGCAGCTTGCGCAGGCAGTTCATCTTGTTGCGGTGCTGGCTGCGCTCCTCGCGGCACGCGACGACGATTCCGCTCGGCACGTGTCTCAGGCGCACGCCCGTCTCGACCTTGTTGACGTGCTGCCCGCCCGGCCCGCCCGAGCGGAACGTCTCCGCCTCGCACTCGCGCAGTAGCTCCTCGTCGGACTCGGGCAGCTCTATTAAATCACGCGCGCCCGCCTCGGCTTCCGTTCCAGACATCGCCCGCCTCAGTGCATCTTGAAAGGCCCGCCCGGCGGCTCGGGCTTCAGCTCGGGCCGCGCGGAGTCCTGAACGACCTCGTGCATCTCAAGCACGTTCGACGCCGAAAAAGCCTCGCGCGGGAGCGTGCCCGACTGCGCGTGCCCCTTGACGAAGGCGTCGGAGCGCACCCAGTTGAGGAAGTCCGCGCGGCTCTCCCAGGTGGTGAAGACGACGTAAGGGTCGCCCTCGTTGACGGGCCGCAGAACCACGTTCGAGACGAAGCCCGGCATGCCGTCCACGAGCCCCGCGCGCTCGCGGAACCGCGCCTCAAACGCCTCCGCGTAATCCGGCCTCACGTAAATCCTGTTCGCGACGGTTATCATCCGCTGTAGTCCCCTTTCTCCACATCATACCACCGCGCGCCCTCTGCGACGGTCACGCCGCGCGACGCTTTTGAGTTATCTTGTCGGAGTTAATTCGACCCGGAAGGAGACGAAGCGTGATGGGTGAGCCGGAGCGAAAGGACGACGACGCGCGCGGCGACGCGGTCGAGTCGGCGGGCGAGACGACGGCCGCAGACACGGTCGGCGGCCCCGCGGACGAAAGGCCCGTCGGCGAAGACACTGAAGTCGAAGTCGAAGAAGGGTGAGAGTAAAAAAGAAAAGGGGTCGGACTCCCCCAAGCCCGACCCCAATGGCCACTTGCGTGGCCTGCCCCAAAGTTTCACTCGTTCTCAGAAGGAACGCCCGTTAACAAGATCAATATACCCCCCGGCCGCGCGCCTTTGGTTGCAAGCGTGTTGCGATACGGTGGCATATCGCCGACCTTCGCGTCCCTCCGATTTTCCCTTTACATTATCAACTCCGGCGGCCCTCCGTCCGAGTCCTCGTCCTCGGAGAGCGACTCAAGAAGAGAGCGCAGCTCGTCCCTGCTCATCCCGCTCGACACTATGTGATGATTGACCCAGCCCTCTTCCGGCGGGCAAAGCTCAAACAGACGCGCCCTCGCGCGCGAGCGCGCCTCCGCCTCGTCCCGCCCTATGACGAGCGCCACGCGCAGCGCGACCTCGTGCTCGCCCTCTGACAAAACCTCGCCCGAGGCCGCGCCCCCCGCCCGCGTCGCGTAGAGCGCCATCAGGTAAAGCTCGCGCAAAATCTTCCGCCCTCCACTCGGAGACTTTACTAATCCGCGCCCGTGTGGCACAACGGCAGGAGACGCCTTACCGGTCGGCGACAAGGGGGTCTTCAGAAAAACTTATGTCACAGCCCATCCGTGAGAAGAGGATTCGAGTCGGCGACGACGTAG
>Ga0126311_10001908_pt1 | contig 10265 bp, 7 predicted proteins | sample Plot61_FD_92539 | JGI IMG/M metagenome (GOLD analysis project Ga0126311, IMG submission 92539) | Serpentine soil microbial communities from UC McLaughlin Reserve, CA, USA - Plot61 | ecosystem: Environmental > Terrestrial > Soil > Grasslands | place: USA: UC McLaughlin Reserve, Lake County... | reverse complement strand
TTATAATGGGTATAGGCTATATGATTATACCAAGATTTAGAAATATTCCACTTGCATCTACAAGTCTGGCATATCTCTCGTTCTTATTAGTATTGTGTTCCATAACAATATATGCCATTCACCAGGTATTGCCAACAATAGACAATAATAATAATATGATAAAGTGGAGCAATTTATTAAGACTTTTAGGTATAACTATCTTTGCAATAATAATATTCTTGGCACTAAGAGTTAAACCAAAGCTCTTAAGGTTGTCAGACTACTTTATAGCTCTATCTATAATTACACTAATAATAATTAATCTAGTTCAATCAGTTGGATATTATGAGTATAATAATAATAATAATAATAATAATAATAATTCACTACCTCATATTCAGCTATGGCTACTTTTTCCAATACTCATGATTTATGGAATAGAGTACAAGACTCTGCCATCTTTCATTGGATTCATTAGACCTAGAAGAATATTAGGTTTTGTTTCATTTGGCCTTGTTTCTGCATCGATAGTTTTTGGTCTGTTATCTACTCTGTTGTATGAAGAAAGTAACTTATTTTCAATAATTTTTAATATTGTATTTTTATTTTCAGCATTGACATTTGGTAGCGCAGTTTATATCACTGGTAGTTTTGATAACAGTAGTGAAATACGACGTCTCATTCAGGGAGAAAAGAAAGCACGCTATAACTATATAGCTATTCACATAAAATTATCTTTTTTGCTTCTTTATATTGGTATTACAATGGCTTTTTTGTTCAATTTATTTCATGAAGCCTTTGCTTTTTATGATCTTGCCATTCATATTATTGCTATAGGATTCATTGGAAGCACAATCACATTATATTTGCCACTTATGCTTCCACCGATAATTGGAAGGACGATTCATTTTACTAATTTCAATAAAATTCCTTTATTTTTAATCATCTTATCTCTGAGTATACGTGCAATAGGAGATTTTGTTATGACACAATCATCTCCTCTTTCTCTGGTACCTTTTCATCTTGATCAGTCAATAATAATGCTACACTTCTTTAGATTATCAAGTTGGTTTATAGTAGCCGCGATGTTGATATTTGTTATTATGATTCATAGATCTCTAAGTGAATCAAATGAGTAAGATAGTTGGTAGATAAAAAAGAAGAAGAAGAAATATAAAAGAAGAAATGATGTCGTTGTTGTTGTTGTTGATATAATTCTTATGGATACATAAAACAAGAATTGTCTAACAACAATCTACTAACTTCTAAATTATCATGCTTTGATAATATGCAGATATATTATTGATAGTCGATTTATTGTTATTTATTTCTAAATTTAGTCCTGACTAGAAAAAATGTATAATAAATGTTTTAGAATTTCTCTAAGGCTATTTTAAATAAATAACCTGAATATTTTAATTCTATTCTTTCTTGTCAACCATTTTTTCTATGGCGTTAACCAAACCTAACGACTTTTTATACCATTAACAAGGTCAAAATATATACACAAATTGTGACAAGTTTATTGCCAAAGATAGGTATAAATGTACTTGTTTATAATACCATCAAGGGCATAAATATGTCAAAAGAAGTTTTAATGTTAGCAATAATTATTATTGGAACTACGACAACTACAACAATATTACCAAGTGGTACAATATCTCCAATTGGCCAAATACTACCAGTACCTTCTCTAACAACTGTATGGGCGCTTAATGTAACAGGAACAGAAGGACCCGATACACTAACTGGTACGGCGGACAAAGATACGATAAGGGGTTATGCGGGAGATGATATGATATCTGGTCTTGAAGGCAATGATGGACTCAGAGGTGGTGAAGATGATGATACTATACATGGCGACGATGGCAGAGACCGAATTCGAGGTGATAAAGGAAACGATGTGTTATTTGGCGACGATGGTATTGATATATTAATTGCAGGCCCTGGCGATGATAAATTGACAGGAGGACCTGGCAAAGATACTTTTAACTGTGGAGAAGGAATTGATACAGTTACAGATTTTGATCGAGTTATAAATGACACTGTACTGGCTAACTGCGAAAATATAATCCCTTCTTCTTCTCCTACAACAGATGATACTGCTGTAACAGATGATACTGCTACAAATGCTCCGATACCTCCAGCAGAGGATTTTGGGCCAAATAGTTTCAATTTTCCATTAGATGAAGATAATGGCAATGGAAATGATGGTGATCTAAAGTAATCTACTGGACCCACTGATGATGGTGAAACAGGATTAGAGTAAAGATAGTGTTATGACTATATAATAAAAAACAACAACTACAACAACTACTTCCTTTATTTCTATTATTAGAAGAGATTTATTTGATAAAGATTAAGTTATCTACTATTGCATATTTTTTTCATATCATATCATTAGTTAAGATAAATAATCTTCTAATTTTGTTATTGATTGTTATTTGGGAAATGGACTATTACACAATATAGCCTATCGTAGAGTCTACCTATTATTATCTTTTGTAAAAATATAACTGTAATGAATGACGCTGGTATCATCGCTAACCACATAGAATTTGCTGCAAATTCTCCAGACATTTCTGAAGCTAGGAATATCATTATCAAGAAAATGGAACTGGCCATTGTGAACAGAAACAATAACGAGATTATTCCCATTATCAAGATATGCAAAAGTAATAATCGATCAGCCGCCATATCGTATGATATAGAAAATATACTAACGTTAATAACCTTATAGCTATGCATTAAATAAAACAACGAAATGGAGCCCAAAATCAAAGATAAGTCTTGGAATCCTGCAGTGGAGCAGATTATTCTAAAAAGATGGGACGAGAACGATATTTACAAATTTTCAATAAAAAAAGAAAAGGAGACCTTTTTAATTGATACTCCGCCACCGTATCCGTCTGGAAGGCCGTGGCACATTGGCGCTGCAGCACACTATGCACAAATAGATATGATTGCTAGGACTGCTCGAATGATGGGATATAATGTAATGTTTCCTATCGGTATTGACAGAAATGGTCTACCAGTTGAAATCTATACTGAGAAGAAGCATAAAGTTAGAATGCGTCAAATGGACAGGGAAAAATTTCTTGACCTTTGCAGAGCTTCACTTGACGATCTAGAAACTGAAATGATTCAGATAATGAAAAATATGGGTTTAAGTGGCAATTTTAAAGAATATTACCGTACAGATTCTGATGAATTCAGAGCTTTAACTCAGAGCACTTTTATTGAGCTTTGGAAACGTGAACTTGTTTATCTAGCAAATAGACCCAATAATTATTGTCCTGATTGTGGGACAACTATAGCTGATGCGGAGATTACCTATGAAGATATCCCAACTAAACTTATTTATATGAATTTCAAAGTCAGAGAAACTAACGGGAGTATTATAATTGCTTCTACTAGGCCAGAATTACTTTTTGCATGTCAGTCTATTATTGTAAATCCAGAAGATGAGCATTATTTAGGACTGCAAGGTAAACATGCAGTATTACCTTTATTTGGCAGAGAAGTCAAAATTCTTCCACATCCTTCAGCAAAACCTGATTTTGGTTCTGGTGCTGTAATGGTATGTAGTTACGGTGATCAGAATGACGTCCAGCTATTCCGAGAGTTAGGATTGAAAGAAATAGTGGCTTTAAATTCAAATGGAATGACTACCAGTGCTGCCGGGCCATACAGTAACCTTCGGGTGAACCAGGCAAGAACAAGAATTATTGAAGATTTAAAAAATGCAGGACTTTTATCAAAAGAAGAAAACATAATGCATAGGACACCGTTATGTGAGAGAAGCAAAACACCAATTGAAATAATACCATTACAAGATTATTTCGTAAAACAGCTAGATTTCATCCCGCAGTTAAAAGGACTTGCAATGAAAATTAAGTTCCATCCTGAGATGCATAAACAAATCCTGCTCAATTGGCTAGATTCAGTAGCAATTGATTGGCCTGTCTCAAGGAGACGGTTCTATGGCACAGAAATTCCAATATGGTATTGCAACAATTGCAAAACTCCGAATCTTCCTAAACCTGGTAAATATTATAGACCATGGAAAGAAAAGCCGCCATTTGAAAGATGTAACAAGTGCGGTAATACTGAATTTATTGGCGAAGATAGAACATTTGATACTTGGATGGATTCTAGCATTACTCCATTATTCATTACAAAATATAAAAGTGATCAAGAATTATACAAACACACCTACCCAACAAAAATAAGGCCCCAAGCAAAAGATATTATAAGAACATGGCTTTATTACACGATGCTGCGCTGTTACCAGCTGACAGACCAACTTGCATGGTCTGATGCTTGGATTATGGGATATGGAGTTGATGAAAAAGGTGAAAAGATGAGCAAGAGTAAAGGTAATGTAATTGATCCATTTCCTATCGTTCATCGCTATGGTGCAGATACTTTCAGGTTTTGGTCTGCAATTGAAGCTAATTTGGGTCATGATTTTCGATGTTCAGAACAGAGAATCTTAAACGCACAAAAGTTTCTTTCCAAACTATGGAACTTAGGCAGATTTCTCTCGTCGTTTGATTTTATTTCTGAAGCTCCTCACGAGCTTGCCACCTCAGATAAATGGATTCTTGCAGAATTGTCAAATCTGGTTGAAGAATGCGAAAAAGGTTATGAGGACTTTAACTTCTTTATTCCGGCCAACGCAATTAGAGAATTTACCTGGAATCTATTTGCCGCCCATTATGTAGAAATGGTAAAAGGTCGCGTGTATGATATAAATGATTCTCTCGGTCGAAAATCTGCTATATTTACTTTGCACAAGTGTCTATCAACAATTTTAACATTACTGGCGCCTCTGTGTCCTTTTATCACAGAAGAGCTGTGGACAAAGATGTACAATACGCAAAGCATTCATCTGCTACGTATGCCCCAACAGCAAAAATACCAGCTAGAGATGAGAAAGTATACTCAACATATTATCGAGTTCAATTCGCAAATATGGAATAAGAAAAAACAAACCATTTCAAGGGAAACTGGAAAGCCACTTTCACTAAAAGATTCGATTGATATTGCCGTTCCTACAGAGTTAGACGCATTTAAAAAAGATCTTTGTATTATGCATAATTTGAGAATGTAAATAACATTTAGCGCAGTATCTTTTTATGAAACACTTCAGCTGACACCCAAGCATAAAGAGGCTTTTCTAATCTAACTTTGGTTAATAAAACCGACATTTTTATTGACATAGAATTAAGAGAATATATAGAATATTAATATGCTAACCTTATCATTGAGTATTGATATTCACCAACACTTTTAGTAGTATATCTACTACTATTACTACTAAATCTGATAGTCATTTCTATTAACTATCACCAGCTAGCAGTAAACAATAGCAATCTAATAATATATACATATATATCAAAAGCGAATATTTTTAAAAGCAATCATTATTTAACATGCTGTATTATGTGTGCACACCATGAAAAAGACCAAGGCTCGCATGAATATCACAATCTTGCTACTGTTGGTTGGGCGATATTGGTAATGGGACTATCTCTAGCTGTAGTTATTATTTTATGGATGTGGTTTGGCCATATAGGGCCGACTTTTTCAGAAGATGTTTTAGCAGAACAGCAAAGAATTCTAAGAGAAAAGTATGGTCTCCCAGCAGAACAAGTAGTGGAAGATCCAGCTGAGCTACAAACTCCTCCTTCACTAAGGAATTTAAAAGATAATAGTACAGATATCACAGCAAATAGGACATAACATTATCTGTTTAATCTTATAATAAATTTACATCATGACATCATGGGAATTTTAGAACATAGCTGAGGGATCTTAATATTGATATATAATTTTGAATTCAAACTACATAAAATTGATTTCGCTGCTACCAGGAATAATTTCTTGCTCGAAAATTCATAAAATATATTATATGTAGGAATTTGGTTTTATTTTCCGTAATGAATATTTTAACTTTGTATAATAATGCTCTTGAGAAAAATTTGCAAACCAGAAATTATATCTCCTGTATAATGATTTAATGTTATTATTATTATGAATACAGTAATTGGAATGTCAATATAGTTGCATATCATTTGCTCCATGAATATTGATGATATATATGTGATCATCATGTCAAAAATAAGAGCAAGCTTCTAATTGTAGAAAGTCTATCGGAAAATGTATCAAAATGGAAGAAGATGCTATCCAAGAACATGCAGAAAAAATAAACAATAATGGGAATTTGTGGATAGACATTGAAAAACCTACTCGCAAGAAAATAGAAATACTTGGACAAAAATTTCCTTTTAATGAGCTAAATCTTGAAGATTGTCTTTCCAAAATCCAAATTACAAAGATAGACAGATATAAAGATCATATATTTATTATATTACATTTTCCAACTTCACACAAAGAAAAAGGAGTACCTCGATTTAGCCAGTTATCTATCTTTGCAGGAATGAATTATTTGGTTACGGTACATCAAGGGGATCTTAAGCCACTAATAGAGATGTTTCAAGTCTGCAAGAAAAGTCATGAGCAGAGGCAAGCCCTAATGGGAAGATCATCTGGATATCTGCTACATAGTATAATCGATGTATTAGTGGATGATCTTTTACATATATTGATGAAAGTAGTAGGCAATCTGGATGATATAGAGGATGCAGTATTTGATGATAAAGTAGCAGTTGCAAAAGAGATTTCGCTATTAAGAAGAGAAATAACAACACTCAGGCGTGTTGTCATTCCACTAAAAAGAATTGTATTGGAGATGACCAAGGACATACAGAAATTCTCAGAAGAAGATCTTACACTTTACTTTGATGATGTTAAGGATCATATAGATAAGGTGTTAGAAGCTCTAGAAGAATCTAAAGAGACTATAGAAATTTATAAAGATACAGATTTTATGCTTAGCACCGAAAAGACAAATAAAATACTTGCAGTTCTTACAATTCTCTTTACTTTATCGATTCCTTCTGCAGTGATAGGTTCTTTTTATGGAATGAATATCAATTTACCTGGCGGCCTTGAAACAGGCGCTTGGAACTTCTTTGGCATATACACAACTTTGATTGTTATACTGATAATCTCCACATTTGCTGCATTATTGATGATTTGGTATTTCCGTAGGCTAGGATGGATTGGAGTACCATAGAAAAGATATGATTCTTTCATTTTAGTCAAATTTCTTATTGCCTATTGTCATGATTACTTTTCTTCTTAATTTTTTAATTTTAATATGGCTTCTTAAAATGAAAAGTATATAGCAATTAATCTACACTAGATTCATTGATCTTAAAAATTGCTTTCCACTTATAGTAGTATTCTAGAACAGATAAAAGTAAAGGTCAAAATTAGATAAATATTTTTTGACAGGATTATCTCCTGGGCATTATATATACTTTTTTTATCAAAATGAGAATATGTATATACTTCTAGGACTGCATTTGTATGTGACAGATAGGAAGATAGATGAAAAAGGATTTCATCTTAAAATGTGATAGAGATGGCTGAAAATAACATTAAGAACAATCTTGACTTAAATGTTAGCGTGTCAGTAATCGTAGGTGATATAAAGGTACAGTTCAATGGCTCTGCTGAATCGGTTCTTACTTCTGTAATTACTTTTATAACAAAACAAGTTCCTGCAATCGATTTGGCAAAGAAAATTTCATTAAATTATGCACTTACTGATCTCATAGATACATATTCAAATTTTATCAAAATTACTCCAGAAGGACCAAGAGTAATCCCGGATACAGTAGAATATAGTACAAAAAAAATATCTGATAAAGAGATGGTTGGCTTACAGTTGGTAGCCTCAAAAATTGCAAAAGAACTTGGCAAATTTTCAGATGATGGTATGCAGGTATCGGAAATTCAATCTGCAACCTCACTTAATCCAAAATCTGTTAGCTCACGGCTATCTGAATTGGTAAAAGCAGGACATGTAGTAAGGGAGAATACTAGGAATGGAAGCGAATCTGTAGTTTATAGAATCACTACCTCAGGTATTCACTGGTTGGGATCTACAATCGCCAAAAAGACAAAACTCTCTTTATCTCCATAATCAGAGTGATGATTCAGAAGGCGGCCTCTTCTGAATGTATTGATAATTTCTCATTGTCCCGAGTCTAGTTAGAATACTTTCTCTTACCATATCTGTAAGTGAATGTGACACGGCAGTTCTGTCATAATTGTATCCACGTCTGGATAGTTCTTCATGAACTTCACCTAAATGCTTTTCTGTTCCGAAATATCCTTCGTGTAATAGTACTTCAAGGAGTCCTCTACATGTTGTTCCTCCTTTTGGTATAGTCTTGCGTTGTAATTCTATTGTATTTATTGTATGTATTTGATTAATTTTGTCTGAGTTGATTTGCAATTTTAGAGAGTCAATCTCTTTTCTTACTTCATTAAGTTGATTATTCAAAGAAGGATCGATATTAGTATATGAATTATCGATACCAGAAAGAACATTTTCTACTACTTGTTTGACCTTACTTTCAAGACAAGTTATTTCAACCTCCCAGTCCCGATGCTTTAATTTTATTTTGACTTCATCGGGAAAAGGTTGAGATTGTTCATCGTGCAATTATACACCCGTTGACAGTTGATCAACATAAACTTGTTGCCAATCTCATATTGTTCATGTTGCGCAACATTAATAAATATGGCTGTGATTCTATTGTTGAACAACATGGCAATACAACTAAAAATTCCTTCTGACATAAATTTTACCAATATTGGCTACATGTTTGACCGAACGCTTGGGCATTGTTTACCAAGTGAACTTCATAGAGTACTGAGAGGAAAAAAAATTATTTTCAGTGTTGATGAGAAAAATCTTGTCCCGATAGAAGGCTGGGGTAAAAGACCAAATCCTTATTGTGCAGAAACAATAACAACTATTCAACCAATTAAGGAGAATACAATGGTTGCTGCACTTGATTCTAGCAGCACCCAAATTGCAGAAACCGAGGACGGGGTTCTTTATGCGGTAAAAAGTGGAATAGCAATATCACTGGCTGAGCAGGCTTTAATGCATTTTAAAATTGGTCCATTATTGTTCTATTTGAGCGAGGAAACTATTAAGCAGTCAGAACTTGATCATAGATTAACAAAGCTTGTCTTATTTGATAGTGATTCTGCAAAACGATTAATTAGAATACGAATCGAGAGGGCAATTCAGATGGAACTTTCGAGTCATTTTACAAATTCCATAATCCTTGTAGATGGTTCGCTGAAATCATCTTTGTTTGAGAATAAGGCTCAGGGTATCCTCAAAGTAGCAGAGAACTGCTTACTTTATAAGAATTCGATAGTGGGAATCAGCAAAAGTACTAAAATTAAAATTCTGGATAGAGTTTCTAGCCCTCTCACAAAGATCCGTGGTCCAGCCTATATGGATGTAGAAATGATTGTCAAAAGCTTAATCCGAAATACTATAGGTAACAACCTTCTAATAAAGTTTGGAAACAATAATAGTCATGTACTACGCGCAGATATTGTTACAAATAATAGTAACATAGAAGAAACCCTTGGAAAGTTACTTGGAAATGATTCAATTTCAGGAGGATATCCTGAGACATTGCGACTTGCACATCACATTTCGACCTTTACTAGTACCGAGATATCATGTCTTAGAAGCCATGTATTGAATAACTATGATGTAATAGAGCTTGCATCGGAAGATATTCGCAGGACTCTACTTGGATCAATACCAATATGAAAATTCTATCAAAAAGTGGTAATGAACTAATTATGATAGCGATGCAAACAGATACAGCTAGTAAGGGTGATTATTTGTTGATTGAAGATGAAAATTCAAAGAGAAAGATGATTGTTCAGATCTATGATGAGGAATATCTTTCCTCACAATCTCTGATAGAGGACATTGTTAAGGATGAAGTAGTAACTGCTTCTAGTATGGAAAATTTACATGATCCTCTCAACATTGGAAGTTTATCAAGAATGATCAGAGATGCAAGACTGTTTCACACTAAAATAAGGGCTGCCATAGATTCATCAAGCAGATTATCAAGTGATGTTACATGGCTTCCTTCAAGGGTATATTCTAAAATAAGACGGTTAAAGATTTCTGAACTATGCTCCTTTCTTGGAAGGACAGGAATTTTTCCCATTTCAATTGGTAATGCCGGTGCAGAAAATGAAGAATTTGAGATCTACGCAGAGGACCTGGATGGCAGACTAAATATTATTACAGGGAAAAAAGAATCAGGCAAATCGCATCTTTCCAAAATGTTAGTTAAAACACTAGTCCAACATGGAGCATT
>Ga0126311_10001907_pt1 | contig 10268 bp, 7 predicted proteins | sample Plot61_FD_92539 | JGI IMG/M metagenome (GOLD analysis project Ga0126311, IMG submission 92539) | Serpentine soil microbial communities from UC McLaughlin Reserve, CA, USA - Plot61 | ecosystem: Environmental > Terrestrial > Soil > Grasslands | place: USA: UC McLaughlin Reserve, Lake County... | reverse complement strand
GGGATCGTCGGGCCATGCATTCAACAACGGTATCGTAACGTTCGGCTTAATGGCGTCGTCGTCCGGACTCGTCATTCCGCTCACGATCTTTGTGGTTGGCACGCGCGTCTGGGCACTCGGGAAGAAACATGGCTTCATGACGCCGGTGCAGATGTTTCGAGATCGTTGGGAGTGTAGTCACATCGGCACGGTGATCTTCGTCGTGCAAGCGGTCCTGCTCGTGCCGTACATCATCATCGGCATTATGGGCGGCGGCACTACGCTATCCGCGATCAGCGGCGGGTTCGTACCTTTCTGGTTTGGCGGTGCTATCGTCGCACTCGTGGTGATGAGTTACGTGTTCTTTGGCGGTATGCGCGGCACGGCGTGGGTCAACACTTTTCAGACGGTGCTCTTCCTGTGCTTCGGCGCTGTTGCTTTGGCCGTTATCGGCGTCGGCATGGGCGGCTTTCGCAGCGCAGCGCAGTCTTTACAGACACCTGCAACATCCTGGTTGCTCACGCGTGAGCGAATCTCGCCGTACTATTTTTTCAGCTACACGTTTATCCCGCTCTCTGCGATCGCGTTTCCACACATTCTGATCTTCTGTTTGACCGCGCGAAAGATGGCGCAGTTTAAGAAGACGGTCATCTTTTATCCGCTTTGCATACTCGCGATCTGGTTGCCGTGCGTGTTTCTCGGCGTGATGGCAAATCGAGTGACCGATATCCCGCAGATTCGCGAGAAGCAGGAAGCGCGCCGCGTGCTGGCAACGCAGGGACACAATATGGATCCCGAACACCGGGACGAACAGCGTGAGAAGGCGGCGGGCGACGATGTGATCATGCTGTTGCTGCAACGCTATGCCCCACTCTGGCTGGCTGGATTGCTAGGTGCAGGGATCATGGCCGCAGTGATGGCAAGCGACTCGCAAATTCTCGCTCTATCGACCATGTTTACGGAGGACGTCTTCGCCTTCTACGGCGGTAAGCGCCGCTTCGGGGAAGCGGTGCAGGTCCAAACTGGACGCATTTTTATCGTTCTCATCACACTCTTTGCTTACATCGTCGCTTTGCAGGCGCCCGAAACTATCTTCGAGCTCGCCATCCAGTATGCGTTCTCCGGTTATGCGGCGTTGTCTCCGCTCTTGATTGCAGCGTTGTTCTGGAGAGGCAGCACTAAGTGGGGAGCGCTCGCAGTGACTCTTTGGACGGCAGCGACTGTTGTTGCTGTCGCGGTGTTGCAATCTATGGTTCCTGCACCAGCGCCTGGCCCACCGGCGGTTTTGTGGGCGCCCGGAGGCATCGACGTTTTATCTCGAACTCCCGGCGGCACGGCAGTCTTTGGTTTCATGCCAGTGGTGCCAATGGTGATTGGCTCCACGTTGTTGATGATCGTCGTGTCACTGCTCACTCAGAAACCCGCCACGAGTACGTTGGCGAAGTATTTTGGAGGTCGAAAGCCGTGAAGAAACTGATTCTGCTGATGGTTGTTATCGCGTGTGCTTCGTCTTATGCGGTTGGTCAAACTGCGAGTGGTAAGTTATCCACAGATTACGCAGATTATTTAATCGGTGTAATCTGTGGATGGGATCTAGCCGAAGCAATACAAACGCCCATCCTGCGATCCAATCACGACGCGTCCATTCGCAATCGCCGGTGACGCCGACAACGGTGCGCCCGCATTAAACTCCCAAAGTTTCGCGCCATCACTCACACTCAAAACATAAAACCGCCCGTCATTCGAACCCACAAACACGCGTCCATCAGCAATCGCCGGTGACGACTCGACTCGAGCACGCGTCGTAAACGTCCACGCCGCTTTCCCCTCCAACGTCAGCCCATGCACCATCTTGTCGCGTCCACCAATAACCACGCGCGTACTCGTAACCGCCGCCGACGAGTAAAACGGAAACTTCCGTTGCGGGTGTTCATAGCGCCACGCGATCTCTTTTTGCCCAAGGTTCACGCTCAACACCTCATTGTCGAACGTGCCGTAGAACGCTGCCCCACCTCGCAGCGCCGGCGACGCGCCCGTGTACGCTCCTGACGAAACGTTGAAGACTTCTTTACCATCCGAAAGTCGAATCGCGCGGAACAGCTCGTCGCAGCCGGCGATGAAAGCCATTCCGTCCGCGATACCCGGCGTCGAGTGCACTGGTCCATTCGTCTTGGCTTTCCACTGCACCGCACCGTTGCGCGCTGAGAGGCAATAAAGATGCTCGTCGTAAGAGCCGATCAAAACCTGATCGCCGACTACGACCGGCGATGATTTGATCTCGCCATTGGCTTTGAAAGCCCATAGCTTTTTACCGTCAGATGCGTTTATGGCATTCAGCCAGCCACCCAAATCACCGATGTAGACCACGCCGTTGCCGTAAGCCGGTGACGACTCGCCAATCGGATTTCCTGTCGAGAACTTCCAATAGACCGATCCGTTTTCGAGACTCAGCGCAACGAGCTCGCCCTTTTGCGAACCGACGAAGACGGTGCCGCCGACAATCGCTGCCGACGATTCGATCGACTCGCCCGCTTCGTAGGTCCAAAGTTGTTTCAGTGAACTGGGGACGTTTGACTGCGACACGCCGGTCAACGACTGATTGCCGCGGAACTGCGCCCAGTTGTTCGCAGGCGCGTCCTGGGCCAACGCGGAAACGCTGAACAAAACTATAAGAATCAAAGTCTTCAATAAACGCATTGATAAACCTCGATCGCTCCTTGCTTGTCGAAGGGTCGTGGATTGAAAGTGCCGGTCCATTGCTCAGCGGCTTCTGACGCGAGCTCGGGCAACTCTGTCTCTTTCATCCCAGTCGCTCGCAGGTTACTGCGCAATCCACCTGCCGCAGCGAGCTCTTCGAGTCGTCGTGCCAGCGCTTCGGTTGCATTCGAATCGTTCTGCTTACTGCCAATACTTGACCAACTCAGAAGCTTTGCGTAATCGTCACCTGCTACACGTTCATTCCAACGAACAACCGCCGGCAACAGCATCGCGATCGCCGCACCGTGCGCCGTGCCGTAACGCGCAGTCAACGGGTTGGCACAGGCATGCGTCGCGCCGAGCATCGAGTTCTCAATCGCCACGCCGGCGTAGTAAGCGCCGAGTTGCATCGCGCCGCGCGCCTCGAGATTGTCCGGTTGACTAAGCACACGCTCGTAATTTGGCTCGAGCAAGCGCCACGCTTCACGCGAGAAGAGCTCGGAAAGAGCATTGCGCTTTGTCGTAACGTAAGTCTCAACAGCGTGAGCAATCGCGTCGAAACCGGAAGTTGCCGTAATGCTTCGTGGTTGTGAAACGGTGAGAACGGGATCGAGTAGTGCAACTCGAAATGCTGCCTTGGAATCGCCGCAAGCCATCTTCGCGTGAGTCTCGGAATCAGAGATCAACGCGTAACTTTGACCTTCGCTTCCAGTGCCGGCAGTCGTTGGTATCGCAATCATCGGCAGCATCGGCTGAGTTGCCTTGCCATAGCCGCGATAGTCAGACATGCGACCACCGTTAGTGAGCAGAAAGTTGATGCCCTTAGCACAGTCGAGTGAGCTGCCACCACCCAGACCGATGATCGAATCGATGTTCAGCGGGGTGACGAAAGCGGTTCCGTTCTCGACCATCCGCGAGTCGGGATTGACTTCGAAGTCGTGAAAACGAATGATCTCAACTCCCGCCTTTTCCAGCGGCCCGACTGCCTCATCGACGTGCCCACTCGCAACCAGACCATGATCCGCGACGAGCAGCGTGCGGCGAAAGTTCAACTCGCGCGCAAGGTCGCCGAGACGCTCGATCACTCCAGCGCCAAAGACGACTCGCGTCCGCGGTTGAAAATCAAAACTCTTCATCTTGTTTTAGCCACAAAAAGGCACAAAAAGCACAAATGATTGATGCTGCCATTGAAGATCACTTATGTGCTTTTTGTGCCTCTTGTGGCAAAGTTTTACTGCTTACGTGCTGTCGCAGGTTTTCCGGCGGCTGCTTCCGACAATGCGTACAGTTGATTGCGATTGGAAATGTAAAGCACGCCGTTAGCCGGAACCGGCGTCGAATAAACAGAGCTGCCCATGTTTATTTCGCCGAGCACTTTCTTAGTCTTGCCTTCCTGCATGATCACAACGTCGCCGTCCTCATCGCCAAGATAAATCTTGCCGTCGATTAACATCGGCGAGCCCCAAACGGCCGCGAAGAGATCGTGTGTCCAGTAGACCTGTCCTGTCTTCGCGTCGAGGCAATGCAGGAAGCCACTGAAGTCAGCCTGGTAAAGGAGCCCATCTTTGATGGCCGGGGTAGAGATCGAGCGACGAATCTTGTCGTAGTGCCAGACAAGCCCAGTCTTAGTGATATCGCCGCGCTTAGTCGCGTCGATGCAGTACATGTGGCCCACACCTTCGCCGTGTTCCGGATCCTGACCGTTTGAGATGTACACACGATCTTGATAGACAACCGGCGTACTGATCAGCTCGTTGCGCGTCTTGGGCCAGACTGACTCTTTCGGATTCGTGTCAAACTCCCAAAGCTTCTTGCCGGTCGCGGCTTCATAGCCGCGAATCCAGCCGTCGCCTTGCGCGTGAATGAGCTGGACCACGCCGCCGATCGTTCCGACCGTTGGTGACGACCACTGTCCGTGCAGGATGCGATCCTCAACGGAGTTGTCTTCCCAAACGAGCTTGCCCGTTTTTTTGTTCACCGCAATGATTGACGGTGCTTTTGGTGAAGGAACGTTGACGTGGCTCTCGTCCTGACCGTTGGAAGTGCTGACGAAGATCAGATCGCCGTTCATCACCGGCGACGAATTCGCAAGGTTGTGCGGCAGTGAGCCGACTTCTTCGATCATGTCGAACTTCCAAACAATGTCTGCATTCGTTTCGCCGGTGAGCTTCTCATCCTTGACTACACCATCATTTTCCTTATCGCGAAAACCCTGCGTGTCGAGACACATCAACTCAGCACGGTTCGATACGTAGTAAACGCGATCTCCTTCGACTAACGGCGACGAAGCAACACCCTGGTACGGCCAGTCGTTAACGCGCCCGGCAACCAGCTTGTCGTGGACCATCTGCCACATGAACTGGCCGTCTGACTCGCGAAACGCCATCACGACACCCTTGTCGCCCGTGATCTTCGGATCACGCAAGCCTTCGTTGTTTGTGCCGACGAAGACCAGGCCACCCGCGACGACGGCGTTGCCGTACGTTTGCGACCCGAGCTGAGCCACCCACTTCACGTTCTTTTGGGTTTTCACGTCCCAGGTTGTGGGTAGGCCTTTCATGTCGGAGATCATGTTGCGATCCGGTGTGCCGCCCCACATGGGCCAGTCGCCGGAACCCGGATCGGAAGCCGAAACTACCGGCACCACGGCGCAAACAGCAGCACTGAGCAGGATCAGAAAAATGACGGCGTTGGATTTTGTGCTTTTATTTTTCATTTGTTCGCGTACACCTTTATGTTGTCGAAATAGAGTTCCGCGAGGCCGTTGCCGAATATTCCGGGCGCGCCCTGGCGATTAGGAATGGGATCAATGCGTTCAATCATCCACCCGCTGGGTTCGGGTTCGTTTGCCAGCCATGCCTTGCCGCGGGCACGTGTCTTCCCATCAGGCATATTCTGAACTTCCAGTTTGAGACGGTACCAGGTGTCAGGCTTCCAAGCGAACGGCATGCTCTTCGTACGCCCAGTTTCAGGCTGCCACGGCTCGAGATGCAGCAACTGGCTGTTGCCGTAAATAGTCAAGACGTAGCGCTGCGCGATCACACCGGCGTCGCCTTGTTGACGACGTTTCTGCGTTGCATTGACGTCCGCTTCAACAGTGTAATTGGACCAGTCTGACGGTCCCATGTAGGCGCGTGCGCGAGTCAACAGAGAAGATCCTTCAGTCAGCTTCGTGAGCACTTTGTTTCCGTCGTGATCACGCACGGCGAATTTTAATGTGGTATTCACCCATGTCGGCGGCAGTGAGTTTACGGCATACGAATCGAACGTCTCACTCCATGGCAATGGCGGAAACACACGCACACCCGCAGTCCCGCTCACACCTTCGACAGTCGCTTTGACCAGGCCCGCCTGGGCAACTGCCTCGGAACCTGCTGTAAAGTGACCATTCTCGATCGTGCCTTTCAGTTGTTCCAGTGACCATGTTGCCGCAGGTTCTTCACGAATGAAATTGCCAAGCGCGTCAAAGAGCCGGACACGAAAGTTCACTTTATCGCCTGGCTTCAGAATCAGCTCTGTCGGCACGACCTGAACGTGCGTTGCCGGTTGCGAGCTGACTGCGCTACCCACGGCGTTCGCATTTGTCTGCGAAGAACTGTTGTTCGCTTTTTTGCCGATGGCATAGAGACCTGAATCACTTGCGAAGAAGACGCGGCCGTTCGATACCGCCACCGATCCAATGATCGCTTCCGGTTGCGCTTCAGTGCCGAGTTGGTCCTGATCGAGAATCTCACAGCCGGTCGCGGATGGTTTGAGGATGAAAAACTTTCCGTTCTCGGTGCCGACATACAACTTACCATCCGCGAGCACCGGCGATGCTTTCTGAATGGTGCCGAGGTTTTGCAGCCAGAGTTGCTTCCCGCCGTTTACGTCGAATGCGGCGAGGTTGGCGCCGTTGTCGATCTGGTAAAGTCGATCGCCATCAAGTACAGGAGAAGAGAAGCCGCCCTGCCAGCCGTAAACGCTCCACTTCGTCTGGTCCTTCTTGATCTCGCCTTTTGAAGTTGCGTCAACGGCGACCATCATGCCCATTTCGTTCGATTCGAGATTCTCCTCACTGTGCGTCAATATCGCGGTGTTGCCGTGTACGACGACACCCGTGTTCAATCCGCGTTTGCTGATTTCATACTTCCAGACCGGCTCGCCAGTTTGCGGTTTGATTGCATGGACCACGCCGTCGCTGGCGCCCTGGATCAGCAGTCGCATGCCGTTAACGTTGACGATGATTGGAGGAGCGTACGTTGTGTCGTACGGACGGCCACCAGGAGCGCTTATCCACATGGTCTCACCGGTCTTTTTATCAAAAGCCATGAAGCGATGTGCGCCGCGTCCATGCTGGCCCCACTGGAACGTCACGCCGCTAACGATCACGAGGTCGCCGTCGATAATCGGCGACACTGTGCGGCCGCCGTGCGTGGTGAGCAGTCCGAAGTCTTCGCCGAGCGAACGTTCCCACAAAACTTTTCCATCGTGGTCGAGGCCGATCAAGTTACCACCGACGCCAAACACGTAGATGTTCCCTGTCGAAGGATCTCCGACCGGTGAGGCCCAGCCGACGCGATGTGGCGGCACGTCGCTCAGGTAGACGTTGAAGCGATGTTCCCACAGGAGTTTTCCGGTGTCGGCGTTGAAGCACATGACACGTTCCTGGAGCATCTCGCCTTTCTCGGCGGTGTTCTGGAGGTAAACACGATTGCCCATGACGATCGGCGCTGAGCGACCACCGTACGGCGCTCGCCAGGCGAGGTTCTCGCCAGTGGGAGACCATTTGACGGGCAGGTTCTTTTCATTGGAGATGCCATCGCGAGCTGGTCCGCGCCACTCGGCCCAATCGCTAACGGCAAAGAGCGACAAAGCAAGGCAAAGATTCAAAGAAATGGAGATCAGGTTAGTCATTTTGGAGGCCCACCACTGATTATGGATAAAAACGTTTCCCAGTTCGAAAAAAGCAGTTCGGGATTAGAAGTCTCTGCGCGCTTGCAACCTTAAGGATGTACAATACGTAAGCTCACGTTGCTGCGTTACATTTTTTTCGTGATTCTATCAGGTTCCGTCTGGTATTGCAGTTTACAGAAAGTCGGTTTACAGGATTACATGATTTTCAAGATCATGTAAATCATGTTCATCTTGTAATCCTGTAAAAAACTGACGTTCCCAACACGCTCGTTCAATTAATTAGATTTTCTTCACATCGCGAGGAGAAATTATGTTGGCGCTACAGAAGGTCTTCCTCTTTTCGCTACTGGCTCTGCTGTTCCCACAAACTCAGACCAACCCTAAACAGGAACTCAACGATCAGCTCTTTGAAGCCGTGCGTAAGGGCGACGCTGCCGCCGTCACTGCCGCACTGGACCGTGGCGCCGACGTCAATGCGAAGTTTCGCTACGGCACGACCGCTCTGTTCAAAGCAGCCGAGCGCGGCAATGCAGACGTCACCAAAGTCCTGCTTGACCGTGGCGCTGACCTCAACGTGAAAGACACGTTCTACCGCGCAACCGCGCTGTCGTGGGCCCTTCAAAACGATCACTTTAATGTCGTTCGTATGCTGCTGGAGAAGGGGGCTGACGGTGCCGACGATGTGCTGGCGACGGGAGTTCAACAAAGTAAGGAAGAGATTGTAAAGCTGGCGCTCGATAGTAAAGCGCTCAAACCGGATGCATTAACGGCAGCACTCGCTTTGTCGTCTTTGGATGAGAAGAATGTAGCCATCACCGAAATGTTGAAGAAAGCCGGTGCCCACCCTCCGCTTCAGGTCGATGCCGCGACGCTCCAGACCTACGCGGGCAAGTACAAAGGCGAGACTGGTCCGGAGGTGACGATCTCGAGCAAAGACGGAAAGTTGTTTGTTGCAGGTTTTACCCGTGAGCCTCAACCATTGATGGCGTTGGACAAGACGACGTTTCGGCCGATCGCGTTTGGTGGGATCACCTTGACCTTCAACGTCGAAGGTGAGAAAGCCGTGAGCATGACTTTCACACAGGGGCCCACCAATAACGTAATGAAGCGCATTAGTGACTAGGTGAAGTTAACCACAGATAACACAGATCCAAGCCACGGATAAAAAACAGTCCTGAGGTCGACTTATGAAACGATTCGCAGTTGCTTTTATTCTTCTCGCCGTTGGCGTAACAGCAGCACACGGACAGAACTGGCCGCAGTTTCGTGGTCCAGGTGCGACGGGCGTCAATGAAGGTCTCGCCAAACCGGCGAAATTCGACGCCTCGAAGTCAGAAAACGTTCGTTGGAAAACTCCGATTCCCGGTCTCTCGCACGCGAGCCCCGTAGTCTGGGGTAACAAAGTTTTCGTGGTCACGGCTGTAAGCAGCGGCAAAGACGAAACACGCTTCGGTCTCTTCGGCGACGTCGCGCCAGTCAAAGACGATCCGCAGCACGCGTGGAAGATCTACGCACTCGACAAGGCGAGTGGCAAAATACTCTGGGAGCGCGTTGCCTACGAAGGCATTCCCAAAGTTAAGCGTCACCCGAAGTCGACACACGCAGCTGCGACACCCGCTACCGACGGAAAGTACCTGATCGTCAACTTCGGCTCCGAAGGTCTTTACGCTTACGACCTCGACGGCAAGCTTAAATGGAAAAAAGATCTCGGCGTGCTCGACGCCGGCTGGTTCTACGATGTCGACTACCAGTGGGAATACGGCAGCTCGCCCATCATCTACAAGAACATGGTGATCGTGCAGGCCGACATTCAAAAGAATTCCTTCATCGCTGCTTACGATCTCAAGAGCGGTAAGGAGCTTTGGAAAACAGCACGCGAAGAGCTTCCTTCATGGGGTTCGCCGACAGTTTACGAAGGCAAAACGCGCGCTGAGCTGATCACAGTCGGCGCCAAAAAGATTCGCAGTTACGATCCGGCTACCGGAAAAGAGTTGTGGTCCCTCGGGCCGATGTCTGAGATCACCACGCCCACGCCTTTCGTCGCACAGGATCTAATCTTCATCACGAGCGGTTACGCGCCGATTCAACCCATCTATGCGATCAAGCCGGGTGGTAACGGCGATCTGACACTCAAGGACGGCAAAGAGTCGAGTGAGTTTATTGCCTGGAGCAAGCAGCGCGGTGGCCCATACATGCCGACGCCGATCGTCTACGGCGAATTGCTTTACACGTGCTCGAATCAGGGTGTGTTTACTGCCTACAACGCCAAGACCGGCGATCGAGTTTACCAGGAACGCCTGGGTGGAACTGGCGGAGCGTTTACGGCATCGCCCGTCGCTTCTGATGGAAAGATTTATCTTTCAAGTGAGGATGGCGATGTGTTCGTTGTGAAGGCTGGACCGAAGTATGAATTGCTCTCGAAGAACCCTGTTGGCGAAGTCATGATGGCGACGCCCGCTATCTCTGATGGGCTGTTGATCGTGCGCACGGTGTCGCATCTTTACGCCTTCGGTGAGGCGCCTGTCGGCAGCGCAAAAAATTAGAACTGATAAAACAAAGGAAATGACTACAGTGAAACGAATTGCTTTGACGATCATCGTTGGAATCGTTTTCGCATTAACGGGTCTGAGCTTCTTCTCGGAGAACGCAGCGGCAGGGAATTGGCCGCAGTGGCGAGGACCGGACGGCTCCGGTAT
>Ga0126311_10001906_pt1 | contig 10269 bp, 3 predicted proteins | sample Plot61_FD_92539 | JGI IMG/M metagenome (GOLD analysis project Ga0126311, IMG submission 92539) | Serpentine soil microbial communities from UC McLaughlin Reserve, CA, USA - Plot61 | ecosystem: Environmental > Terrestrial > Soil > Grasslands | place: USA: UC McLaughlin Reserve, Lake County... | reverse complement strand
GGCGTGGAAATCAACATCAAGGTGCTCGAAGCCAACGCTCAGACGCACAAGGAGCTTGTCGATCGCCTGAGTCAGCAGATCCAGACTCAGATGGGCATCCTCGCAGCCAACGAGCGAAGCGTGGACGCTGCGGTCGGCGGTCTGGTTCAGAGTCAGCAGACGGAGGGCGCACTGAATTTCGTCAAGCGCATCTTCGATCCGATCGGCATCACCGGCGAGGCCAACACCGGCGCCACCGATGCGGCGCAGGCGATGGTTGACTACGCGAAGGAGACGCTCGATCGGGCGACCCGCGAGCGGGCGAGGCTGCTGTCGCAAATGGATGTAGCATCGACGGCGCTGCAGGCGGCCGTGGACAAGCTCGCGAGCGCGGTCAAGGAGCACTACGATCGCGTGGCTCAGATCGATCGCCTCCGAGTCCACGTCAAGGAGAACATCCTCTACTACATGCAAGCCATTTGGCGCCAGGAGCCGCCCGACCAGCGCTACTTCCGCCTGTACGACCTCGACGTGCCAGTGGTCACGGCCGTCGTGCCCGCCGCGGGACCGGCCCTGGCGGTGGGCGGCAACCCCATGCGCGGCGTCCTCGGCGCCATGAATGCCGCGCTCGGGAATGAGACGTACGAGGTGACGCTGCCGAAGCTGGCGCTAGACGTGAAGATTCGGAAGCTGGTGGAGATTGCCGACATCGATAACGTCCTCGCCTTCAAGGGCAACTACATGGTCTTCGCGCTCAAAGAGAACAACTACATCACCTGGCAGATGATGCAGGACTACGTCCAGGTCGGCGACGAACTGCTGCTTCACGATCCTGACGAGGCCGGCAGCTACAGCGTGGAGGACCTTCAGAAATTGGCCACCTCCGTCTACCGTGCAGATCCACAGCGATTTCAGGCGCTGAAGGATGACTTCAAGCAGATGCTCATCGACCGGCTGACGTCCACGAGGAAGGACAGCGAGCTCGTGATCGTGCCGACGTCATCGCTTTACGCTGAGTGTCTGGTCGGCACGCACCCGCTTCTCGAGGACTTCAAGCTCATCCATCGTGCGCTCGATGTGAAGAAGGTGCAGGCAGAGGTGCGTCATGCTGAGCTGGAGAATATCCGACTGGCGGCACGCGCGCTCAAGGGCAAGGATGACGATCCTGACATCGAGAAGAAGATCGTGATCGAAGGTGGCGCCACGGCGGTTCTTCCGGGCGATTGAGCCGTCCATAGGAATCCCATGGCCAGTCTGACCAACAACGAAAGAGGTCTTACCGACTCGTTCGCCCCCACCCGCAATTTTGGATCTGAGACACATGGCAGAGAGCCCCCCACCAATCACCGGACAACTTAACGACTGGGAGCGAGCGACGCGCGAGCGGGGGACCGAACCCACAAGCCGCGGAACAGCGCGCGAGCTTCAGGGCCGAGGCACACAAAATACGGCAGCCGGGGAAAAGGGAACCCTGCAGCAGCGGCGCGCGCGACGGCAGCAACTATCGGCATTCCAGGCTGCTGTGAAGCCTCCCACAACTCGCGAACAGCAACTCGATCGCCTCGAGCGGGAAATGGCGGGCTTGGCGGCCGGCGGCGCGGCCGCCACAATTGTCAACTCCCAAAAGAATGCTCGGCCGGCAAAGAGCCACAAATGGGAAGACGGCAGGTGGGGTGTCGGCTTTGGAAACTCATGGGCGGATTCCGAGGCACGCAAAGTGGCAAACAAAGTCCTCGGTCGCCCCGAGTCGCAGAAGCCTGCGGATTCGGATCTGAAGGCAGACTCGAAGTATGCAATCGCGTACTGGGCCGCGCGCAATAAGACTACCCAGGAGTTAGAATCAGCCGGCCTTCGCGAAATGACCTGTTTGACCATGATGAAAGAACCACTGCAAGCCTACGTTAGGGTTGCCGGAATGCTAAGTGATGACAAGGGTGAGCGGGAAAAACGGCTCGACGACGTGATGACGAAAGCGAAAGACGCACGGAGCGTTGGTGCGAAAGAGGTTGAAGAGGCGCGGGGTACGGTAGTAGTGGAAGAATTGCGTAAGCAGTTGGGATTCGAAACGGTTCACGTCGATGCCGTACCCAACGATCCTACGAAGTATTGGAACAACAAGAAGAACAGGAATTACTCGTCTGACGAGGACGCACACAACAAAGATAGACGGCTGCCACAACTGAATTTTCGGAAGGTTGAGGGGGCAGACAGTCATCAGGAGATTGACGTAAGCGTGGGAATCGATCACTTCGTCAAACTGGGCAAGAAGATGACTCCCGAGTCACGCAAATGGTGGGACGCGCTAAATGAAACGGAGTTTGCGGTCGGAGTGGCTGATCAGGGTTTTCACACGTTCGCAATTAGCAGAGGTTATGTGTACGAAGTACATTGGGACCGTGGCCCGGACAACCCTACGCTCACAGATAAGCGTAGCTTAAAGGACTTTTTTGATGTGAACCGGAAGGACGGCGGCACACATTGGAGCTCTGGAATAATTGCCGTTCCGCCGGAAGCACTACCGAAGCGTCCACGTCCGGAATAGCCTTCGGGTACAACTACCCGGCGGCGTGTGCAGGCTCCTGGTAGTGTTCAAACATCTTGTGAGCTTCATCGTGCTAATGGTCCTTGATCTTTTGAACATCTTCATCATCCGTTGATCTCCATCCTGCCTGCACTACTGTACCTCAAGATGCGTCAACTCGGAGGCGAATCGCTGGCCAGAGTCTGGTCGCAAATCGAAGAAAGCGAGGGTAAGCAGAACGCGGCAGCAGCGCATGGGCACGCGTCTGAGTCTGCACACGCCAACCAGTCAAAAGATCACCACATCTTGAGTGGTCCAATCCCTGTAATGTATGTAGCTAAGGACCACTTGACACAAATCGACGGTTCGGTTATGGTCCGGCTTCCCCCACACCCTGATTGTTTAGTGTCCCGGCCTTTTCTGTAAAGGTCTCGCTGAACAACTACAAACAAATAAAAGACCGCGCGTAAAATAAGGAGTCCTCTCGATGTTTTTCACTCGCTCGCGCATTGCTGCACCTGTTTCGTTATTTCTCTCTTACTTACTCATCATCCTACTCTGCACGCCTTTCGCAGTTTCAGCCAGGTCGCTGAGTGGACCGGCACCCTCAGTGCAAGAAAAGTCGCCGGCTCGCTATCGTGATGGAGAATTATTAATACGTTTTCGTGATGGAGTTTCGCAGAAAGACAAGGAAGCGATCCTCGCCGCGCACGGAGTCAGACGAAACCAGAAACTCGAAGGCGACTCGGGTTTTGAAAAACTTGAACTGCGTGCCGGCCGCGATGCCAGGGCCGCAGTGACGCAACTGTTGCTCAATCCTCAGGTTCAATTCGCAGAACCCAACTTTTTAATCTCAAAAGAAGATCTGACGCCCAACGATCCGCAGTTCAATCAACAGTGGGCGCTGCAAAACACCGGCCAGAACGGCGGACAGTTTGGTTCGGACATCAAGGCGAGTGCTGCCTGGGACACGACAACCGGCTCGCCATCCACAGTGATTGCAGTGATCGACAGCGGTATCGACTTCACGCATCCGGATCTCGCTGCGAATCAATGGACCAATCCCAGGCCGAGCACGAAAGACGATCTGCACGGCTGGGATTTCGTTAATAACAGCGCCGAACTCAAAGACGAACAAGGCCACGGCACGGCCGTCGCCGGAATCATCGCCGCAGAAGGCAACAACTCAGTTGGCATCAGCGGCGTGATGTGGCGGGCGAGTTTGATGAGCCTGCGAGTGCTGGACAACACCGGCACCGGCGACATCGCGAATGCAGTACAGGCGATTGATTACGCGGTCACACACGGCGCGCAGGTAATCAATCTTTCGTGGGGAACAAGTGGCGAATCGCTGGCGTTGAAAGATGCAATCGAACGCGCCCTCAGACGCAACGTTGTTGTAGTTTGCTCAGCCGGAAACGGCGGCAAAGATCTCGATGCAAATCCTTATTATCCGGCCTCGTTCCGATTGAAGGATCTGATTACAGTCGCGGGCACCGACAACTTCGATCAGCCGGCGTCATGGTCCAACTATGGCGCGCGAACAGTTACGGTAGCGGCGCCCGGCACGGATATTCTGACAACGCAGATTAACGGCGGTTACCGAAGTGTGACCGGTACTTCAGCAGCAGCGCCGGTGGTTACCGGCATCGCGGGATTGCTAAAGACTTCCAGTCCCGGCGCTAATACGAATCAAATTGCACGAGCGATTTCAGACAGCGCACGACGAATCGTTTCTTTGTCAGGCAAAGTAGCGAGCGGCGGCGTCGTAAGCGCGGCCGACGCACAAACAAAAATACACGGCTCCCCAAATTCATCACCGGCACTGCCGCCGCGCGGTATTGGCAGTGGCGGCACTGGACCAGGCGGAACCTTCAATACCACACCTCCACCAACGACAACCGACGCGTCGCTGGCCAATATGCCGAATCTCGACCAGATACGAAATTCGCAGCTACAACAGCCAAAGACGAAAGCTCCGATAGAGGCCAATCTGCCCTGCGCGGATTGCGATCCTTATGGCGGCGGGGGTGGTGCTATCTATTATCCCAGCGGCGATCCGAATTTCTCGACCGCACGCCGTCGGCCGAGTAATGGAACGGGCCAGTCCGGTGTCACTCTTGGTTCGCGTAACTTCAACTGGAGTCTGCCGCTCGTGTCTCTTCCGGGACGCGCAGGAATGGATCTCAATCTCACTCTGACCTACAACTCGCTGGTATGGACCAAGGACGGTTCGTACATGAAGTTCAATGCGGATCTTGGTAACCCAGCTCCCGGTTTTCGCCTTGGTTTACCTACGCTGCAACAGAAGTTTTTGAATTCTCTGACGGGCATCTATGCGTACCTGATGGTAACGCCATCTGGCGGTCGCATTGAACTGCGGCAGGTTGGCAGTTCAAATATCTATGAGGCGGCGGACAGCAGTTATACACAGTTGGATGCCACTACCCCGAGCGCGCCAATCGTGCGTATGACTGACGGAACCCAATTGACCTTCGCACAGGTCGCCGTGAATAGCGAATTTCGTTGCACTCAGATCAAAGAACGTAACGGCAACTACATTTCCGCTACTTACAACATGACGAACGGTCACTTGCTGACGATAACCGACACGCTCGGTCGGGTGATTAGGTTTGACTACGACACCAGCGATAACCTGACGTCGATTTGGCAAACCTGGGCCGGCGTAACACACAATTGGGCTACATTCAATTACGGCCAAGTTTACGTCGCGCCGGCTTTCGGCGGTGGTCTGGTCATCAATGGTCCAAACAACAACTACACGACCGTGCTGACACAGGTGAATCTGCATGACGGCAGCTACTACACCTTCAACTACAACAACTCGTTCGCGCAGGTGTTTCGCATCAACCGCTATGCGGGCGACAACCATCTGCTCAACTACACGAATTACAACCTCAATACGAGTGCCGGTCAGACCGACTGCCCGCGATTTACTGAAAAGCGCGAGTGGGCTGAGAACTGGAACAACCACAATGAAGTGGTGACTACGTATAGCGTGGCGAGCGACAATTCCTCGAGCCAGCTAACGGCGCCGAACGGCGCTATCTACAAAGAGCTTTACTACACTTCAGGATGGGCGACCGGACTGCCTTATCAAACAGAAGTCTGGTATGGAGGAGTCAGAAAAAAATACACCATGATTACGTGGACGCAGGACAACACCAGTCTTGTTTATCCAAAGAATCCTCGACAAATCGACACTCATATTTACGACGAACTGAATAATCATCGTCGCGTACAAACAACGTACACGTCCTATAACCTGCCCAATCCCGTAGCGTTACCGACGGAAGTAAAAGAGTATGCAGCCGACGGCGCAACCGTGATGCGACGCACGACTATTGTCTACTTCGATGGTGGTGTGAATCAGCAAGCTTATATCGATCGTCGCGTGCTCGGACTGTTGCGAGAAGTGATTGTTTATGACGGAGCCAACCAGCCGCAATCAAGAGTCTGGTACGACTACGATTGGAATGATGCTAATGCCTGGGCTGCACTTCCCCAAGCGGCAACTCAACACGACGCCAGCGGCACTGCTTACGGACGTGGAAACCTGTGCTGGGTCGGACGGTGGGATGTGACTGACTTTAATAACTCCAACAAAGTCACCCCGCAATTCATCAAGTACAACCGTACCGGTTCGGTAATCAAAACTGAGGATGCTTACGGCCAGGGTACAGTCATCAGTTATACGGATGCCTTCTCCGACACGGTGAATCGCAACACCTTTGCTTATCCGACGACGATGACTGACGCCGAAAACTACAGCTCCAGCGCGCAGTACAACTACGACTTCGGCGGTATCACGCGCATGCAGGATCCGAAGGGATCTGTCCAATCGATCACTTACGACTCGGCCGCTCGACGCGACCGGATCACGGACCAGGCTACAAGCGCTTACACCCGTTGGGTCTACGCTACGGCTAATACCTTTATCGCCGCATTCAGCACGATCGAAACCGGCCAGGGTGAAGCTTTCGAAGGCACCGCATTTGACGGCATGGGCCGTTACCGCGCTACCCAACTCGATATGCCTGGTAGCGTTGGCGGTTACTCAACAGTCATTACGGGTTACGACGTGATGGGGAGAACGAAAGACCGTTCAAATCCAACCGAGATGACTGCGAGTTGGTTTGCCGCGGGCGATGACGCGGCAACTGGTTTTGTGTGGACCACCCAGACCTACGATTGGATGGGAAGGCCGTTGGTCACCACGAATCCCGACGGCAGCACGCGCGAGAACACATATGGCGGTTGCGGCTGCGCTGGTGGCGATCAAACAACTGTGCGCGATGAGCAGGGCCGTCGTAAACGTTATACCAAAGATGTGCTCGCGAGATTGATCAAAACTGAGGAATTGAATTGGGACCAGACGGTCTATTCAACTACCAACTATACCTACAACGTTCGGGATCAGCTCACGAACAGCAATCAACAGGGTCAAGCGAGAAGCTTTACCTACGATGGTTACGGACGATTGGCCACCCGCACCACTCCGGAGCAGGGGGCCACTACCTACACGTACTACAACAACGACTTGATGCAAACCGTCACGGATGCTCGCGGCGCGATTACGGTCTTCCTCTACAACGGGCGGCATCTGGTTACTAACATGAACTTCACGGTTTCCGGTTCAGTTGCCGCGACACCAAATGTCTCCTTCGGTTATGACTCGGCCGGCAATCGCACGAGCATGACTGATGGACTTGGCTCGGTAAGTTATGTCTACAACACTAATTCACAACTGACTTCCGAGACACGCACCTTTACCGGTCTGGCAGGATCTTACGGGCTGAGCTATAGCTATGGGTTGGGCGGACAACTGAAGTCGATCACCAACCCATGGAACGCGCAGGTCGGATATGCCTATGACAAAGTGGGACGACTCGCGAGTATTTCCGGCTCAGGCTATGCCGGTGTCTCGAGTTATGTCAGCAGCACGGCTTATCGTGCTTTCGGTCCCAAGCAGATGAGTTACGCCAACGGCCGGACCCTCTCCGTGCAATACGACAATCGTTTGAGAACGACCGAGTGGAGCACTCCTGGCGTATTGCGTATGCAATACAACTACACTTGGGAACATGACGGACGCGTGGGGTTTGCACGCAATCTCGACGATGAAACGCTGGACCGTTACTACGGTTACGATCACGTAGGTCGCTTAACCGTTTCACGATCGGGTAATGAGGCACGTTTGGCGATCGGAGAGCAGGTGCCGCTTCTCTACAATGGTCCGTACTCGCACAATTATTTCTACGATAAGTGGGGCAACATTACTACTCGCGAAGGATGGGGCGGAGACAATCCTTCGTTTACGGCTACGTATACAAACAACAAGCGTGACGGATTGACCTACGACGCAGCCGGCAACCTGACCAACGATGGCGGACAGAATTTTACCTACGATGGTACTGGCCAGGCAGCAACCGCAAGTTACAGCGGTTATCTGTTGCAGCAGTACTACGATGGCGATCGACTACGTGTTAAGAAGAGTGATAATGGACCAGTCATATATTACCTGCGCAGTAGTGTATTAGGCGGGCAAGTAGTTGCGGAAATCGACGGCAACGGCACGTGGCAACGCGGGTATGTGTATCAGGGCGGGCAGTTATTGGCAGTGCAACAGGGCGGTGTGTACTGGGTGCACCAGGATCCGGTGGTGAAGAGCAAGCGGATCACGAATAGTTCCGGAACCGTTGTCAGCACAATCGAACTGGATCCCTGGGGCGGCAACACGAACCGGACCGGCAACGGTGCGTTCCAGATGCGGTGGTTCAATTCCTACGAACGAGATAACAATGCTTCCGACGAAGCGATGTTCCGCCGTTATAACCGCTGGTGGTCGCGCTTCGACCAACCAGACCCTTACGACGGCAGTTATGATGTAAGTGACCCACAATCGTTCAACCGTTACGCGTACGCAGGAAACGATCCGGTGAACTTCGTCGATCCGACGGGATTGGAGCCGCAAATCTGTGGCGTTGAAGTTAGTGGCTCGATATGTACGGGAATGCCAGGGTTCTGGGGCGGCGGAGTTAACATGAATGATCGCCGCAGCCCAACACCTGGCTCTGTAAGTGGTGGAAATTCCGGCCGAGAAATAATCGACTATACATTCAATGCCAGCCGCACCTATTGGGCCATATATCGCGGGATTCAATACACCGACGGCAATGGTGATGAACACGCGTACTTCTGGTGGGACAAGATATGGAGTACCGCGTACAGTTTCGGCAGCAGTTCAATGGTAAATCCAGCCGGAGGTGGAGGTGATCCGAAAATCGGCGGTGGCGGCGGCGGAGGCGGTAAAGGGCCGGCTACAGGCACGGGCACCGGTAAAGGTTATTGGGGTCGTTTCATTGAATGCATGAACGACAATCGATTTGACAATCTAATCCGGGATATCGGAAAGAGTCTCGGATATCCCGGAGCTGGAGACTTTGCAGCGAGTTTAACGATCACCGGAACTATTGCTGCCGTTGCTAATCAGGGTTTGAATCTCACTAGCTTGGGTAAGTATCCACGAGGAGGAATTGGCGGACCGGCTGGCTCTCCAACAACCTGGCAACATAGAATCGGCGGCATGATCAGCAGGGCAGTAGGGATGCCTTCAATTGGACGTGCGGCCAGACTTGCTGGGCGTGCGGCTTCACGTGCTTCAGGAGTGCTGCTTGCTTTTGAGGCGGGCTATGAGGTCGGGAACGCCATAGCGTGTGGAGTTATAGCGCGGCAATGATCGCCGATGTTTTGCGTGGGGAAAGTGAGCAGTCGAAAAACACTGGAAGTTCTACATGCCATCGCAGAAGTCTGTTTCGGCGTAGCGATTGTTGATGATGCCGCGCTGGGGAGCCAACTCGATGAGCCTGGCAAGGAGCAAAACCTAAGTGCAGCCTTGCATAAGGAACTGAATGTAGTGATAACTGCGGAGGAGATAGCGACCGCAGGTTCGCTGCTTCGGCTATCCGAGTTAGTTGAGTCACGGCTGGCTAGAGATGCAACCGGGCGATCTCTTGTTGATGTTTATGCTGTCGTAGAGCAATTGGTCAGAGAAGAACTACCTCATGACATCAATTATCATTGGTATGCTGCCTGGGAAGGTGACTTGCTCAAGAACACGGATAGCCTCGAGGATGTTGAAATTGTGCTACGTATGGAAGACACCTTTGGGTTATCAATCTCTGATCGCGATGCACAGGAGATGCGCACGGTTGAGCAAACTGTTCGTTATCTTTGGCGAAGGAGTTGTGAGCAGAGCTTTAAACTGCGTGAATGCTCTGACATGGTCTGCAAGAGGGCTTTTATTTTTCACGAACTGCGACGGTTACTAATATTGCGCGGTGGAGTGCCACGTAACACTGTTAGATTGAATGCGCGTTTAGGCGATCTACTACCGAGCCGGTATCGTCAGTTTTGGAGAGAGGTTGAACGGATCTTTGGTATTGATCTGCCACGTAGCAACCTCCTCACTTTGAGCGTGGGAGTGGAGAAGCGAACAACAATCAAGGAACTGGTAGCTTTAATAGCCACCTCCCAGTTCCGTTGTTCCGGTTGACCTATCTCAAAACCGTTGTGCTTTTGGGTCTTGTTCAGTCATTACGCGCAGGATCCAAGTTCAATGCGCCGCCCCAGGTGCATCTCTAGATCAAGGAAGCTTTGTCTCAAAAATCGAAGAGAGCGCCAACGGCGCGAGATATAAAAGCCAGGGGCAAGCGCGAAGCGAAGCGGAGCGCGTCGCCCCTGGTAAG
>Ga0126311_10001905_pt1 | contig 10271 bp, 8 predicted proteins | sample Plot61_FD_92539 | JGI IMG/M metagenome (GOLD analysis project Ga0126311, IMG submission 92539) | Serpentine soil microbial communities from UC McLaughlin Reserve, CA, USA - Plot61 | ecosystem: Environmental > Terrestrial > Soil > Grasslands | place: USA: UC McLaughlin Reserve, Lake County... | reverse complement strand
GTCGAGCCCTGTGTCGCAGGGCACGGCAGGCGAGGGCGGGACGAGCTGGTGCGGCCCGTACTCCTCGACCAGCACGTCGGGGTCGGTGCCGAGCTCCTCGACCGCGCGCGCCTGCAGCGCCTCGATGCGCAGCCGCTGCTGGGTGCGGGCGACCTCGTCGCGGTGCACCGAGTCGGTGAGCTGACGCAGCTCCTCCTCCAGGCTCCGGACTGTCGACCGGACGCCGGACAGCTCGGTGTCGCGCTCGGCCCGGGCCGCCTCGGCGGCATCCCGCTCGGCGGCCGCCGCCGCCAGCGAGCGGTCCAGCAGCTCCAGGGTGTACGCCGAGCCGGCCCGAACGGCGCGCGCCACCTCGGCCTCCCGACGGCGGCGCTCACGGCGGGCCCGCGCCCGCTCCCGCGCCGCCTGCTCCTCGCGGACCGCACGCTCCAGGGACTGCGCACGGGCCGCGAGCGCCCGGCCACGCTCCTCCGCGGTCCGCAGCGCGAGCCGCGTCTCGGTCTCCGCGGTCCGCGCGGTGCGCGCCTCGGCGTCCAGCCGGTCGCGCTCGTCGGTGGAGGGCTCGCCCTCCTCCGCGGGCTCGGCCTCGGCCGCCGCGAGCCGGTCCTCGAGCTCGGCCAGCGCCAGCCGGTCCGCCTCCAGCGCCTTCGCGGCGGTCTCGCCAGTGCGCCGCAGCCGGTCGGCCTCGGCCGCGGCCGACCGCAGCGCCGCTCCGAGCTGGCCGAGCCGCTCGGCGACCGCGGCGTGCTGGGCGTCCGAGTCATGCAGCACGTCGAGTGCCGCCTCGACCCGCTGCCGGGCGTCTTCGGCGCGGGCGCGGGCTGCGGCCAGCGCGAACCGGGTCTGCTCGGCTCGGGCCGTGGCGGCGCGCGCGGCGTCGCCGGCTTCGTCCACGGCGGCCTGCACCTCCAGCAGGCTCGGCGCGCTGGTCGAACCGCCCCGGGCCGTGCCGGGACCCAGGACGTCGCCGTCCGCCGTCACCGCGGTGCAGTGGGGCACCCGGCGCACCAGCTCGCGAGCGTCGTCCAGGGTCTCGACGACGGCGACGCGCTCGAGCAGCCGATCGAGGGCGCCACGCACGGCGTCCGGCGCGTCGACGAGCTCGCGGGCCCACCGGGCGCCCTCGGGCAGCGCGGGGTCCGGGGTGGTGATGTCCCGGGTGGTGCCGTCCGGCGCGGTGCGATCTACGGCGGTGCGGTCCGGCGTGGTGCGATCAAGCGCGGTGCGGTCCGCCGCGGCGGGCTCGTGCGCCGGCGGACCGGTCACGACCAGCCCGGCGCTTCCGGCGTCGTCGGCGCGCAGCAGCCGCAGGGCGTCCACGGCCACGTCGACGGACTCGACCGCCACGGCGTCCGCGGCGCTGCCCAGGGCCGCCGCCACCGCCTGCTCCCGGCCCGCCTGCACGGTGACCAGCGCCGCCACCGAGCCGAGCACGCCAGAGAGCCGGTCGCTCGCGGCAAGCAGAGCGCCGGCACCGTCTTTGCGGGCCAGGCCGAGCTCGAGCGCCTCCCGTCGAGCGGTCCAGGTGGCGCGCTCCCGCTCGGCTGCCCGCTCCTGCTCGACCAGCCGTTCGACCTCGGCCTCGACCCGCTCCAGCTCCGCGCTGGCCTGCTCGAACTCCGCGTCCAGCCCCTCCTCGCCCTGTTCGACGCCGGCCACCTCGGACTCCAGCTCGGCGAACTCCCGCTGCGCGCGCCGGCCCCGCTCCTCCGCCTCGCCCAGCGCTGCCGCCAGGCGGCCGGCCTCCTCCTGCGCGGCCTCGATCCGGCTGCGCCTCGCGGCCACCTGGCCGGCCAGCCGGGCCAGCCCCTCACGGCGGTCCGCGGCCGCGCGCTGCACGGCGGCCAGCCGCTTCTGCTCGGCGGCCAGGGCCTGCTCGGTCTGCTGCCGGCGCTCGACCGCCTCAGCCAGGCGGTCCCGGAGCTCGGCCACCTGATCGGCGAGCCCCTGCTCCTCGGCGCGCACGCGCGCGGCCTGCGCGGCCAACTGCTCCGGGTCGCGGCTGCCGGAGCCGTCGTCGTCGGACTCGGTCGCCAGCAGCCGCAGCCGTTCGGCGGCCACCCCTTCGGTCGACCTCAGCCGCTCGCGCAGGCTGGACAGCCGGTACCAGGTCTCCTGGGCCCGGGCCACGGTCGGCGCCTGTTCCTGGACCAGCCGCTCCAGGTCGGCCAGCCGGCTCCGAGCGTCGTTCAGCGCATCCTCGACCTCGGCCCGGCGCGCCCGCAGCGCGGTCTCGTCGGCCTGCTCGGCCTCCAGCGTGCTGGTCAGCTGAACCAGGTCGTCGGCGAGGAGCCGCATCCGAGCGTCCCGCAGATCGGTCTGGACGACGACGGCCTTGCGCGCCACCTCGGCCTGCCTACCGAGTGGGCCGAGCTGGCGGCGGATCTCAGCCGTGAGGTCACTGACCCGGGTGAGATTGGCCTGCATCGCCTCCAGCTTGCGCAGCGCCTTCTCCTTGCGCTTGCGGTGCTTCAGGACGCCGGCCGCCTCCTCGACGAACCCGCGGCGCTCCTCCGGCGTCGCCCGCAGCACGGCGTCGAGCTGGCCCTGTCCGACGATCACGTGCATCTCGCGGCCGATGCCGGAGTCCGAGAGCAGCTCCTGGACGTCCAGCAGCCGACAGGCCGCGCCGTTGATCGTGTAGTCCGACCCGCCGCCGCGGAACATGGTCCGCGAGATGGTCACCTCGGTGTAGTCGATCGGCAGCGCGCCGTCGCTGTTGTCGACGGTGAGGCTCACCTCGGCCCGCCCGAGCGGTGCGCGGCCGGACGTGCCGGCGAAGATGACGTCCTCCATCTTGCCGCCGCGCAGGCTCTTGGCGCCCTGCTCTCCCATGACCCACGCCAGGGCGTCCACCACGTTGGACTTGCCCGAGCCGTTCGGGCCGACCACGCAGGTGATCCCCGGCTCCAGGTGCAGCGTCGTCGCGGAGGCGAAGGACTTGAATCCCCGCAGGGTCAGGCTCTTGAGGTGCACCGGGCTCCCTTGAGGGCGACGTCGGTTCGGGGACGGGCGAGTCGGGCGCGGGTGTTCGGTGGGACTCGTCGATCAAGAGCCCGCACGGCCTCGTCACAGTACCGCCCGGCCTGCTCCGGACCGCCGAGCCGCGCCGCCCCGGTGGCTCAGCGCTCGACGAACCCGACGGCGCCGCTGGGCGCGGCCCACTGCGCGGTCACGCCCGTCACGGTCCCCGGTCGCAAGGCGGTCGACGGCTGTTCCTGGAGCAGCTCGAGCAGTCGCTCGCAGCCCGCCCGATCACCTTCCGCCACGACCTGGACCCTGCCGTCCGAAAGGTTGGCCACCGATCCCGCCAGGCCGAGCTCGAGGGCGCGGGCCCGCGCCCACCACCGGAAGCCGACCCCCTGCACCCGGCCGCGCACGAAGGCGGTCAGCCGGACGGCGGTCTGGTTGGACGGCGTGGCGCCCGGCAGCGCCGTTGGCGGTGGCTCAGGCGACGGCATCCCAGGCGACGGCGTCGCAGGCGGCGTGGGAGTGGACGGGCGAGCGGCGGCTCGGTCCGCTGCCGGTACAGCCGGCCGATCGGCGTCCATGACGGCAGCGTACGGACGGCGGCGCGATCCGGGCGAGCCGCGGGTGCAGCCCAGGCTGCTCTGCGACAGCATCCCGACGTGAGACATCCTGGCGTGAGACTCATCGTCCGTCCCTGCCGCGGGCTGTGCCGTTGGCGGCCGGACCGACGGCAGGCGCAGCCGCCCCGGTTCCGCTGCCAGGGCTGCGGGTCGCAGTGGGACCGCACCGAGGCGTGGACTCCGCGGGACGCCGACGGCAGGGTCGCGGCACAGGTCCGGGCGGAGGTCGACCGGCGCTAGCGCCGACCGCATCTAGCGTGCGGCGCTGCTCAGCGGGCGGTGCTGCTCAGCGGGCGGTGCTGCTCATCGGGCGGTGCTCACCGAACGCGCCGCTCTCACCAGCGGGCGTTGCGCGGGCGTGGCTGGCAGCGCGGACAGCTGAAGCTGGACCGGTTCATGAACGCCTCACGGCGGATGGGGGTGCCGCAGCGCGGGCAGGGCCGGCCGGCCTGACCGTAGGCCGCGAGCGAGCGGTCGAAGTAGCCGCTCGCGCCGTTGACGTTGACGTACAGGGTGTCGAACGAGGTGCCGCCCTGGCCCAGGGCCTCGGTCATCACCTCGGCCGCGGCGGCCAGCACCCGCCGGGCCGCCGACCTAGTCAGCGTGTCGGTGGGCCGGGCGCCGTGCAGCCGAGCGCGCCACAGCGCCTCGTCGGCGTAGATGTTCCCGATGCCCGAGACCACGGTCTGGTCGAGCAGCGCCCGCTTGAGCCCGGTGCGCCGGGCGCGCAGCCGGGTGACCACACGCTCGACGTCGTACGCCGGGTCCAGCGGGTCGCGCGCGATGTGCGCCACGGACGCCGGCACGGTGTCGTGGCCACTCGGGTCGTCGGCGGACGGCACGAGCGGCTCCAGCGCCATGCCGCCGAAGGTCCGCTGGTCGACGAACCGCAGCTGCGGGTCGCCGTCGGTGAAGTCCAACGCCACCCGCAGGTGCTTCTCCGGCGTCGCCGCCGCCGGCTCCACCAGCAGCTGACCGCTCATCCCGAGGTGGATGACGAGGGCCTCGGCGTCAGAGTCCAGCCACGGGCCTGTGCCGGCGTCCAGGTCGAGCCAGAGGTACTTGCCGCGGCGGCGGGCCGCCCGAACCCGGCGTCCGGTGAGCCGGGCGACCAGGTCGACGGCGCCGGGCTGGTGACGGCGCACGGCTCGGGGGTGGTGCACGACGGCGCGGGCGACCGTTCGACCGACGGCGTGGGCGGCCACGCCGCGACGGACGACCTCCACCTCGGGGAGCTCGGGCACGAAGGCGTTCGGCTCAGCGGGGGTCGGAGCCGGCGGGGGCGTCCGGAAGGGGGTCGGCCAGGCGGTCGGGTAGGGAGTCGGGTAGGGAGTCGGCAACGGCCTTCGACGCCGACTCCGAGACCGCCTCGGGGTCCAGGGCGGGCTCGGCGACAGCGCCACCCTTGGCGCCGTTGGCAACCGCGCCGTTCCCCGCGGCCTGCGGCAGGCGCGCCCGCAGCGCGCTCCAGGCCGCGGCAGCAGCCTTCTGCTCGGCCTCCTTCTTGCTGCGCCCCTCGCCGCGGCCAAGACTCTCGCCGCCGACCTGGGCGGTGGCGGAGAAGACCTTGGCGTGGTCCGGGCCCTCCTCGGTGACCTCGTACACCGGGACGCCGCTGTGCGAGGAGGCGGTGAGCTCCTGCAGGCTGGTCTTCCAGTCCAGGGCGGCGCCGAGGTCGCCGGCGGAGTCCAGCAGCGGGTCGACCAGGCGGTGCACTAGCGGCTCCGCGACGGCCATGCCGCCGTCCAGGTACGCGGCACCGATGACCGCCTCCAGGGTGTCGGCCAGGATCGACGCCTTCTCGCGCCCGCCCGTGGCCTCCTCGCCGCGACCCAGGTACACGTACGCGCCGAGCCGGAGCCGACCACCGACACCGGCCAGGGCCCGCATGTTGACGACGGCGGCGCGCAGCTTGGCCAGCTGCCCCTCGGGCAGGTCGGGGTGCCGGCGGTAGAGCGTGTCGGTCACGACGACGCCGAGCACTGAGTCGCCGAGGAACTCCAGCCGCTCGTTGGTCGGCAGGCCGCCGTTCTCGTAGGCGTAGCTGCGGTGGGTGAGGGCCTGGCGCAGCAACGCGTCGTCGACCTGCAGGCCGAGAGCTGCCTGCAGGTCGGCGACGTCGGCTGGCCGGCTCACCGGGGACTTTCCGCGCTCAGGCTTGGTGCTCGGACCGCTCGGCCGCGGCGTAGTGCCGACCGGCGTAGGTGCCGCAGGACGGGCAGGCGACGTGCGGCTGCTTCAGCTCACGGCACTGCGGGCACGCGCTCAGCGTCGTCGCGGTCGTCTTCCAGTTCGCCCGCCGCGAGCGGGTGTTGGAGCGCGACATCTTCCGCTTCGGGACAGCCACGTCAGTTCTCTTCCTGTGCGTCGGTGCGCGAGCCGGTGAGCTCGCGACGGTTCTCGTCCGCCTCGCCCTCGTCGAGGGAAAGGCCCTGCAGCGCCGACCACCGCGGGTCGACGACGTCGTGGTGGTGCCCCGGGTCGTCCGCCAGGGCGGCCCCGCACTCGGAGCACAGACCCGGGCAGTCGTCCCGGCACACCGGCTGGAACGGCAGCGCCGGCACCACCGCGTCCCGCAAGGCGGGCTCGAGGTCGAGCAGGTCGCCCTCGAGGACGGGCAGGTCGTCCTCGTCCTCAGCCGCCTCGGGCCGCTTGCCCGGGTAGGCGTACAGCTCCTGCAGCTCGACGTCGACGGCCTGCTCGACCGGCCCCAGGCAGCGGCCGCACTTCCCGGTGGCCAGCCCTTGCACCGTGCCAGTGACGTACACGCCCTCCATCACCGACTCCAGCTGGACGTCCAGCCGCAGGAGCGAGCCCTCCGGCAGGGCGATGAGGTCGGTACCGAGGTCGGCCGGCGCCGGCACCTCGCGGGACACCGTGACCATGGCCCCCGGACGTCGACCGAGCTCGTGGGTGTCGATCACGAGTGGCGAACGGGGATCCAAGGAAATCGCGGGCTCCGAGACGTGACGGCGAGACTGACCCGGCCTGGGCAAGGGCGCGGAAGACCGCTCCCGCAGGGGCGGGCACACGCGTCGAAGCCCAGACCGACGTCCTAGGCTACCGGACGCCGGGAGCAGGCCCAACTCGCCGTGCTCAGCCGCCCTCCCGGCGCGCGACGAGCGCGTCGCGGACGACGTCCGGCACCAGGCCGGTCACGTCGCCGCCGTAGGCGCTGACCTGCTTGACCAGGCTGCTCGACACGTGCTCGAACCGGGGGTCCCCGGGGACGAAGACCGTCTCGATGCCCGACAGGTGCCGGTTCATCAGCGCCATCGGCAGCTCGTAGGCGAAGTCCGTGCCGCCACGCAGCCCCTTGACGACGGCGACGGCGTCCACCTCGCGGCAGACGTCCACCAGCAGCCGACCGCCGAACTCCAGCACCCGGACGCGCGGCAGGCCCACCAGGCTGGTCTCCAGCAGCTTCAGCCGCTCGGGCACGGTGAAGGTGCCGAGCTTGTCCGGGTTGTGGAGGACGGCCACCACCACCTCGTCGAACAGCGTCGTTGCGCGCTCGACGACGTCGACGTGACCCATGGTGACGGGATCGTAGGACCCGGGGCAGACGCAGCGGCGCACCCCCAGAACCTACCGGGCCTGCACCAACCGGCCGGCACCCAGCGTCAGTCGGCCTCCGGCGTCCGGGCGAAGTACAGGTGCGTCGTGCCGTACGAGCGGTCTCCGTCCGACACCAGGCCTGCCGGCCAGTCCGGCTCGGGACTGCGCCGGCCGCGCTCCACCACCACCACGGCGGGGTCGGCGAGCCAGCCGCCATCCGCCAGCAGTGCCAGCGCACGGTTCACGACCTCGTCGGCGTGAGCGTACGGCGGGTCCAGGAACACCAGGTCGAAGGGCTCCTTCGGCGGCCGGGTCAGGGCCCGCTCCACCCGGTCGGCCACCACCGTGACGCCGGACAGCCCGGTCGCCGCCACGTTCTGCCGGACCATCCGCGCGGTCGTTGCGTTGTGCTCCACGAGCACCGCGGAGGCCGCGCCCCGGCTGACCGCCTCCAGCCCGAGGGCGCCGGAGCCGGCGTAGAGGTCCAGGACCCGGGTGCCGTCCAGCCAGCCCTGGTGCTCGAGCCGGCTGAACAGCGCCTCGCGGACCCGGTCGCTCGTGGGCCTGGTATCACGACCCTCCGGGGCCCGCAGCTGCCGGCCGCGGGCGGCACCGGCGATGATCCGCGTCACGGCGCGACCCTATGTCGGCGTTCGGTCAGCCGCGCTCGAGGAACTCCTCGCGGTCGGCGCCCACCAGGACCTCGATCGCGTCGGCGAGCACGGGGTGCGCGGCGAGGTCCGGGTCGGCGTCGACCACGGTGCCGGCGTCCTCGCGGGCCTGGGCGATCAGCTCCTCGTCGCGCAGGACGCGCAGCAGCCGCAGCGACGAGCGGAAGCCGGACTGCGCTGCGCCGAGCACGTCACCCTCGCGGCGCTGCTCGAGGTCGGCGCGGGCCAGCTCGAAGCCGTCCGTGGTGCTCGCGACGACGGCGAGCCGGTCGCGGGCCGGGGTCCCCTCAGCCGCCTCGGTGACCAGCAGGGCCAGCCCCGGCGCGCTCCCCCGGCCGATCCGCCCGCGCAGCTGGTGCAGCTGGGAGATGCCGAACCGGTCCGCGTCCAGCACGACCATCGCGGTGGCGTTCGGTACGTCGACGCCGACCTCGATCACGGTCGTAGCCACCAGGACGTCCAGCCGGCCCGCCGCGAACGCGGCCATGGTGGCCTCGCGCTCCTCGGCGGGCAGCCGCCCGTGCAGCAGTCCCAGCCGCAGCCCCTCCAGCGCCGGCAGCTCGCGCAGCTCCTCGAGCACCTCGACGGCGGCCAGGGGCGGTCGGCGTGCCTCGCCGTCGTCCTCGGGCGGGGTGTCGCCCTCGTCCGGCTCGGACCCAAGGTCGTCCCCGATCCGCGGGCACACGACGAACGCCTGGTGCCCGGCGTCGACCTCCTCGCGGACCCGCTGCCACGTGCGGTCGATCCACCGCTGCGAGTCGCCGGGCACCACGTGCGTCGTGATGGGCGAGCGGCCGGCCGGGAGCTCGGTCAGCGTGGACGTCGTGAGGTCGCCGAACACGGTCATCGCGACGGTGCGCGGGATGGGCGTGGCGGTCATGACGAGCAGGTGCGGCGGGGTGCTCCCCTTGGCGCGCAGCGCGTCTCGCTGCTCGACGCCGAAGCGGTGCTGCTCGTCGACGACCACGAGCCCGAGGTCGGCGAACTGCACGTGCTCCTGCAGCAGCGCGTGCGTGCCGACGACGATCCCCGCCTCGCCGGAGGCGGCCTGCAGCAGCTGCGCCCGGCGAGTGCCCGCGGGCTGCGAGCCGGTCAGCAGGCCGACCCGGGTGCCGACGTCGCTGCCGCCGAGCATCCCGGCCTCGGCCAGGTCGCCGAGCATCGCGGTGATGGACCGGTGGTGCTGCACCGCCAGCACCTCGGTGGGAGCGAGCAGCGCCGCCTGGCCCCCGGAGTCGACAACGGTAAGCATCGCCCGCAGCGCCACCACGGTCTTGCCCGAGCCGACCTCGCCCTGCAGCAGCCGATGCATCGGGGAGGTCCCGGCCAGCTCGGCGGCGAGCTGCTCCCCGACCTCGCGCTGGCCCGCGGTGAGCGGGAACGGCAGCCGGGCGTCGAAGGCCTCCAGCAGGCCGCCGGGCCGGGGCTTGCGCGGTGTCGTGACGAGGGCCGCGGCGGCCGCCCGGCGGCGCAGCAGGGCGGCCTGCAGGACGAACGCCTCCTCGTACTTCAGCCGCTTGCGGGCGGCCTGCGCCTGGTCCATCGTCGTCGGGTCGTGGACCGCCCGTAGCGCGCGGTCGAGGGGCATCAGCGCGCGGCGCGCCAGGACCGGCTCCGGCAGCGGGTCGGGCACCGGCGGCAGGGTGGCCACGATGGGCCGCAGTGCGGCCGCGATCTGCCAGGACTCGACGCCGGAGGCCGCCGGGTAGATGACCAGCGGCTTGTCGGCCCGTTCCTTTGCGGAGTCCTCCTCGCCCTCCGGCAGCACCTCGTAGACCGGGTGGGCCAGCTGCCGGCGTCCCCGATACAGGCCGACCTGTCCGGAGAACAGGCCCAGCGTGCCGACCCGCAACTCGCTCTCCACCTTCTGCGCCTGCCAGGGCCGGGCGCAGAAGAAGACCAGGTCGAGTGTCCCCCGCCCGTCGCCGATGCCGACGTTCACGACCGAGCCCGGGCGGCTGGACATCCGCCGCGTCTCGACCTTCTGGACCCGCGCCACGACCGTGACGTGCTCGTCGACCGGGACGCGGGAGAGGTCGGTCAGCTCACCCTTCTTGGCGTACCGGCGGGGGTAGTGCCGCAGCAGCTCACCCACCGTCCGGATGCCGAAGTGCTTCTCCAGCGCCTTGGCGACCTTGCCGCCGGCGCGCCGACCGACCAGCACGTCGAGCTCGCTGGTAGCCACGCCTGCTCGTCCGCTCACTCCACCCCCAGCAGCAGCAGTGGGCCCTCCTGGCCGCCGTGGAGCACCTCGACGTCGACGTCGGGCGCCGTCTCGCGGACGTGCCGGCACAGGTCGGCGGCAAGGGTCCCTGCCCCGGGCGCTGCACCGCTGATCACGGTCAGCAGCTCGCCGCCGTCGCACAGCAGCCGCTCGGCCACGGTCCGCCCGACGGCCGCCGGGTCGTCCCCGGTCGTGACGACGCAATCGTCCACCAGGCCGCGCACGGCG
>Ga0126311_10001904_pt1 | contig 10272 bp, 6 predicted proteins | sample Plot61_FD_92539 | JGI IMG/M metagenome (GOLD analysis project Ga0126311, IMG submission 92539) | Serpentine soil microbial communities from UC McLaughlin Reserve, CA, USA - Plot61 | ecosystem: Environmental > Terrestrial > Soil > Grasslands | place: USA: UC McLaughlin Reserve, Lake County... | reverse complement strand
GATCCGGCCTCACCACCCGGAGGCCCGCGAGCTTGCCCCTGTCCCCGCTCGTCTTCATAGCTATGACGCCCTGGCCGCCGCGGCCCTGGGGGCGGAACTCGGAGAGCGCAGTCCGCTTGCCGAAGCCCCGCTCGGTGATCATGAACAGGTCGGCGGTCGCCGCGCCGGCCTCGGAGACCACGTCCATAGACAATACGTCGTCGCTCTTCTTGAGCGTGATCCCCTTGACCCCGGCCGTCGCCCGGCCCATCGGGCGCGCCTCGTCCTGCGAGAAGCGGATGCCCTTGCCGCCCCTTGACACGATCACGACGTCGGCGCCGTCGGAGGCGTGGCGCACGTCTATGAGCTCGTCGTCGGCGGCGAGGTTGATCGCGATGATCCCCTCGTTCTTGAGCGGCGTGTTGTACTCCATAAAGGCCGTTTTCTTTACCACGCCCTTGCGGGTGGCGAACAGGAGGTACTGGGCCTCCTTGAACTCCTTGGTCTGGATGACCGCCGCTATCGTCTCCCCCTGCGCGAGCGGCAGCAAGTTCGCGACGTGCCGGCCCTTGGCGGTGCGGCCCATGCGCGGGAGCTGGTGGACCTTGAGCCGGTACACCTTCCCCTTGTTGGTGAAGAAGAGCATGTAGTGGTGGGTGGTCGTTATAAAGAGGTGCTCGATGTAGTCGCCCTCTTTTAGCTCCATCCCGGCGACGCCCACCCCTCCCCTACCCTGCTTGCGGAAGGTGTTCACGGGCACGCTCTTGAGATAGCCGCCGTTGGAGATGGAGATCACCATCTCCTCCTCGGCGATCAGGTCCTCTATCTCGAAGTCGGCGCCCTCATCTACCGTGATCTGGGTCCGCCGCTCGTCGGCGTAGGCGGCCCTGACCTCGAGTAGCTCCTCCTTGACGATCTCGTAGACCTTGGCCTCGTCGGCCAGCACGCTCTCGAGGTACTCGATCTTCTCGACGAGATCCCTGTGCTCCTGCTCGACCTTCTGCCGCTCGAGCGCCGTGAGCCGCTGCAGCCTGAGGTCGAGGATCGCCTGCGCCTGCCGCTCGGAGAGCTTGAACTCCTTTATCAGGTTCTTGCGCGCGGTCTCGACGCTCCGGCTCTTGCGGATGATCGAGACGACCTCGTCCAGGTTGGAGAGGGCTATGAGCAGCCCCTCCAGGATGTGCGCCCGCGCCTTGGCGCGCTCGAGCTCGTAGCGCGTCCTGCGGGTGACCACGTCGAACTGGTGGGCGACGTAGTGCTTGAGGACCTGCCTGTACGAGAGCGTCCGGGGTACGCCGTCCACGAGCGCGACCAGGTTCACCCCGAAGCTCTGCTGCATCTGGGTGTGCTTGTAGAGGTTGTTGAGGACGACCTTGGGCACGGCCTCGCGCTTGAGCTCGATAACTATGCGCATCCCATTGCGGTCGGACTCGTCGCGCAGGTCAGAGATGTCGGTGAGCTTGCGCTCCTTGACCAGCTCGGCGATCTTCTGCAAGAGGTGGCTCTTGTTGACCTGATAGGGGATCTCGGTGACCACTATCTGGGTCCGGTTCCCTTTTATCTGCTCGGTGTGCGCCTTGGCCTGCACCCTGACGGACCCGCGTCCGGTCTCGATGGCGTCCCGGATCCCGCGCAGGCCGACGATCACGCCCCCGGTCGGGAAGTCAGGGCCCTTGATGTGCTTAGCGATCTTCTTGTCGCCAAGCTCAGGGTCGTCGATGAGCGCTACTGTCGCGTCGATGACCTCGCCGAGGTTGTGAGGCGGGATCTTGGTCGCCATCCCGACCGCGATGCCGTCCGAACCGTTTACGAGCAAGTTAGGGAACCTGGCCGGCAACACCTCGGGCTGGCGCTGGCTCTCGTCGAAGTTGGGGACGAAGTTTACGGTGTCGGAGCTTATGTCCCTGAGCATCTCGGTAGCCATACGCTGCAGGCGCGCTTCCGTGTACCTCATCGCCGCCGGCGGGTCGCCGTCGACGCTACCGAAGTTCCCCTGGCCATCGACCAACGGATAGCGCATCGAGAAGTCTTGCGCCAGCCTGGTGAGGGTGTCGTAGACCGCCGAGTCGCCGTGCGGGTGGTACTTACCGATGACCTCGCCGACGACCGTCGCGCTCTTGCGGTACGGTCTGTTGGGCTGCAGCCCGAGGTCGTGCATAGCGTAGAGCACGCGCCTGTGGACCGGTTTCAGCCCGTCGCGCACGTCGGGGAGGGCGCGCGAGACGATCACGCTCATGGCGTAGGAGAGGAACGAGTCCTTTATCTCGTCTTCTATGTTGTGGGGACGTATGTTCCCCGAGAAAGTGTCAAGCATCCAGGTTCTTCACCTCTCTGGCGTTCTCCTCGATAAACCGCTTCCGTGGCTCGACCTTGTCGCCCATGAGGTCCGTGAACAACTCGTCGGCCACCGCAGCGGACTCGACCGTCACCTGAAGGAGCGTCCGGTTCTGCGGGTCCATCGTCGTCTCCCACAGCTGGTTCGGGTTCATCTCCCCGAGGCCCTTGAAGCGGCCGATGTTGGCGTTGCCGTTGGCGCTCAGGCGCGACAGAGTGTCCTGCAATTCCCTATCGTTGTAGACGTAGTAGTCCTTGCGCTGGTGCGTGATCTTGTAGAGCGGCGGCTGCGCGATGTACACGTAGCCGGCCTCGATGAGCTCCTTCATGTTCCGGTACAAAAACGTCAGTATCAACGTGCGAATGTGGCTCCCGTCTACGTCGGCGTCGGTCATGATGATGACCTTGTTGTAGCGGGCCTGCTCGACGTCGAAGGTCTCCCCCACCCCGGCCCCTACGGCGCTGATCATGGCCTGTATCTCGACGTTGGAGAGGACCTTGTTTATGTTGGCCTTCTCGACGTTGAGGATCTTGCCCCTCAAGGGCAGTATCGCCTGGAAGTTCCGCTCCCTCCCCTGCTTGGCGGATCCACCGGCCGAGTCTCCCTCAACGATGTACAGCTCGCTACGTGCGGGGTCCTTGGACGAACAGTCGGCCAGCTTGCCAGGGAGCGTCGAGCTCTCGAGGTAACCCTTGCGGATGGTGTCGCGCACCTTACGGGCCGCTTGCCGCGCCCTCGCCGCCTGCAGCGCCTTGTTGATGATCGCCTTCGCCTCGGCTGGGCGCTCCTCGAGGAACTCGGCCAGATACCGGTTCGTGTTGCTCTCGACGAGGCCCTTGACCTCGGTGTTCCCTAGCTTGGTCTTGGTCTGTCCCTCGAACTGCGGCTCCCGCAGCTTTACCGAGATGACGGCCGCGAGCCCCTCCCTGATGTCGTCGCCGGTGAGGTTCTCCTCTTTCTCCTTCAGGAGCCCCTTTCCCCTCGCGTAGGCGTTGATGGTCCGCGAGAGAGCTGCCCGAAAGCCCGAGAGGTGTGCGCCGCCCTCGTGGGTGTTGATGTTGTTGGCGAAGGTGAAGACGGAGTCCTGGAAGCCGTTGTTCCACTGCATAGCGACCTCGACATCGCCTACCCCCTCGTCCTCGCGCTGGAAGTAGAAGACGGTCTTGTGCACGGGGTCCTTGGCCTCGTTTATGTGCGCCACGAAGTCCCTGATGCCGCCCTCGTACTGGTAGGCGACCTCCCGGCCCTCCTCGCGCTCGTCTACGAGCCGGATCTTCAACCCCTTGTTGAGGAAAGCCGACTCGCGGAAGCGGCGGGAGAGGGTGTCGAAGGAGAGCTCGACGGTCTCCGTGAACACCTCCGGGTCGGGCATGAAGCTGATGGTCGTGCCCGTCCCCTCGCCCCTCTTGAGCTTTCTCGTCTTGGAAAGGTCTCCCTTTGGGAAGCCGCGCTCGTAGCGCTGGGTCCAGACGTGGTCCTCGCGCCTGACCTCGAGCACCAACCACTCGGAGAGGGCGTTGACCACGGAGGCCCCGACGCCGTGCAGGCCGCCTGAGACCTTGTAGCCCTGCCCATCGAACTTCCCGCCGGCGTGTAGCGTGGTAAGGATGACCTCGGCGGCCGACTTGCCGTACTTCTTCATCTCGCCTACAGGCATCCCGCGCCCGTCGTCCATGACGGAGACCGAGTTGTCCTCGTGAACGGAGACGAGGATCTCGGAGCAGTGCCCAGCGAGCGCCTCGTCTATGGAGTTGTCTACGATCTCCCATACGAGGTGGTGCAGCCCCCGCGGCCCCGTCGAGCCGATGTACATGCCAGGGCGCCGCTTGACGGCCTCGAGCCCTTCGAGAACCTGGATGGAACTTGCATCGTAGGCGCTCTTGGTATGCTTGCTCGCCGCTCTAGCCCCCAAAGAGGACCCTCCTCATCTCGTATCCTGTAGAAGCGAAAGAACCGTTCTTTTCGATGTAATCTCGCACCTGAAGATTCTAACACATCTTGTGCGTTTTCCAAACGCTCTTCGCGCCGTTTGGCGCTTATTTAAGCCTTTTTCCGAGATGGCTTGCTAGTTTCGGACACCACCGCTTGTAGTCTCCGAGATCGCACCACCAGATATGCGTACGACGTGGGCGCGATCCAGGATCTCGCCTTCGAAATAATCGAGGTTGGTGGTGCTGATGACGGCCTGGGTTCTCTCGAGGAAGTACTCGGCCAGGTACTCGCGGCGGCGTTCGTCGAGCTCGCTCATCACGTCGTCGAAGAGCAGTATGGGGTCCTCTCCCGTCTCCGCCTGCAGGTGGTCCTTGGCCGCGAACTTGAGAGCGAGCGTCGCGAGCCTTTGCTGCCCCTGGGAACCGAAGGTAGTCAGGCTCACCCCGCCGAGCAGGACCTCGAAGTCGTCCCTGTGCGGCCCGACCGAGGTTGTGCCGCGCTCGATGTCGGCCCTGTGCGCCTCTCTGAGCGCCTCGGCGTACCCGTCCAGGGGTGCGCTATAGGAATAACGGAGGGCGGCCTTCTCGGGGCCGTACAGGGCCCTTAGAGAGGCTTCGAAGTAAGACTCCAGGGGTCCGATAGCCGCCGAGCGGCCCCTCAGGACGGTCTCACCGAGCTCGACTACCTTGCGATCCCACGTCGAAAGGGTGCGTTCCGATGACATGCCGTCCCTGATGCGTCTGAGAAGCTGGTTACGTTGTTGGACCGCTCTGGCGTACTCGGTAGCGGCCAGGGCGTAGGACGAGCGGAGGGATGAGAGGAGGTCGTCGAGAAACACCCGCCGGTCTGCGGGCGCGCCCTTGACGATGCGGATGTCGTCGGGGAAGAAGGTCACTACCCTTATCCCCGCTCCGCCGGCGGCGTAGTTGGTGAGAGAAGGCGCGGGGGCGCCGTCCACCGTCAGGCGCTTTTTCTGGCCGGGTGCGTACCCGACGGCGACCTGGCGCTCGCCGGCCGAGCCATCGAGGGAGATGCGGGCCTCGGTGCGGGCGAAGCCTTCCCCCCAGCGGACGACCTCGGGGTCGTTGGTGGTGCGCGGGGATGAACCGGTCACGGTGAAGGAGATGGCCTCGAGCAGGTTCGTCTTACCCTGGGCGTTCTCCCCCACGACGACGTTCAAGCCGGGGGCGAGGAGCACGGCGGCGTCGGCGTAGTTGCGGAAGTTTACGAGCCTCAATGCACGCAGGTAGGCGGTCATCGTATCTCCAGCCGCTCGCCACCCGCCTCGACGAGGTCGCCTCTGCTTAGCTTGCGGCCGCGGCGCGTCTCGACCTCGCCGTTCACCCGCACCTCTCCGCCCTGAATCAGGACCTTCGCCTCTCCCCCGCTCCCGACGAGGTTCGAGGCCTTGAGCGCCTGGCCGAGCGTCATGCCGGAGGAAGGCTGCACGGGTTCGGCTACGCCCCCTATCCCCGCGAAGGATCTCGCATCGGCATGATCAGGTACAGAAAGTCGGGCTCCTCCTCCCCATCGGCGCCGGGGACTATGAGGCCAGGCTTGAGGGGCTCGTTGAACTTGAAGACTACGTTCTCCGTGTCTATCGCAGAGACGCCATCGAGGAGATAGCCGGGGTTGAAGGAGATCAGGAACTCGTCCTCGCTCGTGGCGTCCAGGCGCTCGTGGGCCTCCCCTATCTCCCCGTTGCGCACTATCACCTCGACGGAGCCCTCCGAGAACGAGAGGCTCACGGGCACCGGCGGCGTCTGGCGCTGGGCGAAGAGGTTGACGCGCCTTAGGGTGTCGATCAAATCCTCCCTGCTCACGGAGATCTTGCGCTCGAACGTGGTGGGCAAGAGACGCTTGTACTCAGGGAAGTTGCCGTCTATGAGCCGCGTCCCGAAGAGGACGTCCCCGATCCTGAACAGCGCCTGGTTCTGACCGAGCGCCACCTCTACGTCTTCCTCCCCCTCAGAGCCGAAGATGCGAGCGACCTCCTGCATCGCCCGCGCCGGTATGATCGCCTCCCTCGAGCCTTCGAACGCAGTGGTCGCCAGCTCGGTCTCCTTGATGCTGAGCCTGTAAGAGTCGGTAGTGACCATCCGCACTCGCGACTCCTCGAAGCTGATCAGGATCCCCGTCAATACAGGCCTGGTCTCGTCCCGCGAGTACGACCTGGCTACCTTCTCTACGGTCTCGACGAGCAACTCCCCGCCCATCTTGAAGGCGCTCTCGGCCTCGAAGCCAGGCAGCGGCGGAAAGTCGTCAGCAGCGTATGCCCTGATGCGGTACTCGTTCTCCCCAGCCCCCAGCCTCACCGTCCCGGCCGAGCCGTCGTGCTCGAGCGAGAACCGCCCCCCAGGCAAAGACCTGACTATGTCGTTGAAGATGCGGGCCGGTATGACTACCCGCCCCTCCTCCTCGATCTCTGCCGGCGACGAGGTCTGGACCGAGATCTCCATGTCCGTCGCCGATAGCCTTACCCCCTCACCACCAGCCTCGAAGAGTATCCCCCCGAGCAACTGAATGGTCGAGCGCGCGGATACCCCACGGGAGACCAGCGCGAGCTTTTTGCCAAACGTTTCGGTGTTACATACAGCTCTCATGCGCCTCCTTCCTCCCCTTATTATTACTATCTAACCTTTTAAGTATTAGAATAATAATAATAATAAGGGCTGTGGATATGTGGATAAGTGGCGAAATCCACCTTACCTAAGCCGAATACCTCTCCTCGTGGCTGTGGACAAAATTGTGGATAACTCGCCCCAACCTGTGGACGAGTTGTGGATAACTCGCGAGTTATCCACAGGTTTGGGTTATCCACAGAAATATCCACAGGTTTATCCACAGGTTGTACCCCCCTTATCCACAGGTTTATCCACAGCCGGCCCGCGCCCCACCGCCCCGCCACCGGGCAGTTTATCCACAACGTAGAGCACTTATCCACAGGTTCTGTGGATAAGTGGCCGACCCTGTGGATGGATCGCAGCTGACTTGTCCACAATCGAGGATCGCCCTGTGGATGGACTGTGGACAGATTACGATTTGTATTCTTGGCGCGTGTTACAATCTCCCTCCCCTGGAGGGGAGGAGTGAGAGAAGAAGGTATCACCGCTTGCTTTTGACGTGGGAGGTGATCTCGTGAATCTGGCTGAAGGCTGCGCGGTCGCTATTGATAAGGTTAGATATCTTGGAGGTAGCGTGCATAACGGTCGAGTGATCCCTGCCTCCGAAGGCCTTCCCTATCTTCGGGAGGGACTCGTCGGTCAGCTCTCGGGAGAGGTACATGGCGACCTGCCGCGGGTAGGCGAACGCCTTCGAGCGGCTCTGGCCGACGAGGTCTGCCTTTGAGATACCGAAGTAGCGGCACACCTCGTGCTGGATGAGCTCGATCGGGATCTCGCGGTAAGCCTGGTCCGGGAGGATGTCCCTCAGGACCTCCTCGGCCAGGGCCACGGTAACCTCCCTCCCGTAGAGGGAGGCGTAGGCTAGGATCCGCACCAGGGCTCCTTCGAGCTCCCTTATATTCGTAGATACCTGTGAGGCGATAAAGGTGAGCACCTCGTCGTCCACCTCGAGGCGGTCCATGATCGCCTTCTTGCGCAGAATTGCGATGCGTGTCTCGAGGTCAGGGGGCTGGATGTCCGTCACCAGCCCCCACTCGAACCGGCTCACGAGGCGGTTCTCCAGGGTTTGAATGTACTTGGGGTGCCGGTCCGAGGCGATGACTATCTGCTTGTTCTCCTCGTAGAGGGCGTTGAAGGTGTGGAAGAACGCCTCCTGGGTCTCCACCTTATTCTCCAGGAACTGTATGTCGTCGACGAGGAGCACATCGTTCTCCCTGTAACGCTTCTGGAACTCGAGGGGGGCGTTGTCCCTCATCGAGTTTATGAAGTCGTTGGTGAACTGCTCGCAGGTAACGTAACGGACGCGCATGCTCGGGTCCTGGTCCTCAACGTAGTGGCCGACGGCCCGCAAAAGGTGGGTCTTCCCGAGCCCGACGCCCCCGTAGATGAAGAGCGGATTGTAGACGAGGCCCGGGGTCTCGGCCACCGCGAGCGTCGCCGCGTGCGCGAACCTGTTGCCCGCTCCGATAACGAAGGTGTCGAAGGTGTACTTCGCCCTGAAGGACCGCGGCGCCCGCGCGTTCAACACAGGCTCGGCGCCCTCCAAATCCGCACCGTTCCCGTTCCCCGGACGTTCCCCGCCCACGCTCACGATAAGTGACGCCTCCTGGCCAAGCACCGAGTCGAGGGCCTCCTCGAGCAGCGGCCGGAAACGGCTCTCGATGTACTCCTTGGCGAAGGTGTTAGGGACCGATATCTCCAGCCTGTCATCGTAGAGGTCTACAGGCCTGATACCCTCGAACCAGACCCTCAGGGAAGAGACGTCTATGTGCTCCGAGGCGCGGTCAAGGACCTCGGTCCATACCTGTTCTACCTTGCTATCCACCACCTACCTGACCCAGGCGCCGACGATGGCCTCGACCACGTCCCTCCCGAGCGGGGAGATGACGCGCTTCCCCGACTCGTCGGTGCCCACGAGCCCATGCTCTTCGAGGACCGAGAGGTCGCGATAAGCTGTGCTGACGCTGATCTCCAACCGCTCCGCAACCGTCGAAGGCCCGACCTCGCCACACTCGAGCACCGTGATCAAAACCTTCTGCTGCCTCTCCGAGATGTTCATCCGCGGCACCCCGTCAGGATAGCGCCTCTGCGGAGCAGGGTTATCGGATGACGGCTCCCGAGCTTCCTCGCCGGGCACCGTGACGGTCGCCACGGTGCCCCCGCCGATGTTATCCTCGATGGTCACCGTCCCCCCCACCTTCTGAGCCGCGGCACGGGCGATGCCGAGCCCCGCGCCCACCCCTCGTATCTCGCGCAGGGCTTCGGGCGTCGCGCCAGAGAAGCCGAACTCCATCGCCCGGTCTTTGTGCTCGACCCCAGACCCCCTGTCCGAGATCCGCACCACGTTGCCACCGTCGAGGACGGAGATCACCACCCCGCGATACTCGGCGTGCACGAGGTTCTCGATCAACTCGCGGACGGATTCCTCGGGCGCCTTCCCCCCCACCTCGCCCACCCTGTCCATCACGAACCTGGTGAACTTCGCGGTGGCGGATCCAGGGTTAGCCGCCGCGACCTCGGTTACCTCGGGTTCGCCACCCTGCGGGTAAACCGCGATCCTGACGCCGATGCCAGCGCCCTCGGGCTCTCCTCGTGTCCGCTCAATGTTAATCATCCCCGAATCGGAATTTAGCGTACCCCTCGTCAGCGCGCTAGAGCGTTTGAGAACAAAACCAGATTTTGCAGGATATTAACGTGTTTATCCACAGGGTTATCCACAGCCTGTGGATAAACAGCTGAAAAAGCACCCCGCTACCCGCGGCCATCCCGGCCACAAAGGCACACAGACCGCAGGCACGTGCGCCGATCCCCACCCCCAAAGTACTACATTAGTGCCCGATTTGCAGCACTTTCCTCTCGCAGAGTTCGCTAGAGGGGTCCACGTCAGATCCCTGCGGGGACGCTTCGGGGTGCAGGGTGGGTATTGGATGGTCACTCTGGCTTCGGATATACTCTTGCGGGCCGTCTGCCGGATTCAGAGAGCTAGTAGAGGAGAGCCTATGAAGCGCACCTATCAGCCGAACCGTCGAAAAAGGGCAAAGACGCACGGCTTTCGCAAGCGCATGAGCACGGTAGGAGGGCGCAGGGTCATCGCTGCCCGCCGCCGACGCGGGCGGAAGCGGCTGGCTGTCTGATCGTTGTCACGGAGCAAGCGCACACGCCTTACCGACTCCCCAGATTTTGAAAGGGTTTACCGGCAAGGTTCAGCTTACAGGGGCAAGCTGTTCTCGGTGCACGCCTTCCCGAACGGACTGGGCACGCCCCGCCTTGGCCTCTCCGTCTCCAGGAGGGTAGGGAACGCCGTGACGCGCAACACCGTCAGGAGACGGCTCAGGGAGATATTTCACTCGGCGCTGCCCCGGGTGCCGGGAGACCTTGACCTCGTGGTGTCGGCGCGCCCGG
>Ga0126311_10001903_pt1 | contig 10275 bp, 7 predicted proteins | sample Plot61_FD_92539 | JGI IMG/M metagenome (GOLD analysis project Ga0126311, IMG submission 92539) | Serpentine soil microbial communities from UC McLaughlin Reserve, CA, USA - Plot61 | ecosystem: Environmental > Terrestrial > Soil > Grasslands | place: USA: UC McLaughlin Reserve, Lake County... | reverse complement strand
CTCCGGTTCCCCGGTTTCGGGTTTCGGCAGCGGCGTCAGGTAGTCGGTCCCGGCCGACATCTCCTCGAACGTCGGGGGCTCCGGGAGCCGCTCGGCGAGCGTGGCGAACCGCGTCGGGTCATCCTCGCGGAGGAGCCGCTCGAAGAACCCGGCCATTTCCTCCTCGAACGCACTGACCCGGCCCTGGACCTGGGAGATCTCGCGCTCGATCCGGGAGGCGTGCTCCTCGATCTCGGACTCGAGGCGGCTCTTGCGATCCGTGATCCTGCTCTCTGTCTCCTCGCGGATCCGGGCGATCTCCGCCTTCGACCACTCACGAACGGACTGGACATCATCGTCGGCAGTCTGCCGCAGCGCCGCAGCCTCGCCCGATGAGCGGTCTCGAATCTGCTCGATGTAGGCCTTGGCCTCGGTCTCGAACTGGGCGACGGTCAGCGCGCGCGATTCCTCGGCGGCAGCCTGCATCGCCTTGGTCAGGTCTGCGAGAAATTTGCTCGGCTTGCGCGACGGGGGCGCGGACGTCGGCTGCGGTGAGGGCTCGGACGCTTCGGGCCCTTGCGAGGCCGCGTCTGCAGTCGGTGACCCCTCCTCGGTGGCGTCTCCGCCCACCGGGGCGTCGTGTGCGGCGGTCCGGTCCGTCTCGGACGCGACGTCGGTCGGTTCGCCGGCAGCGTCAACCTGGTCGGTTTCGGTGATCTCGCTCGTCGAGCGCTCGGAGCTCCAGGGGAGCCGGAATCCGGCGCGGGCGTCGGTCTGAGCCATGAGTGCGGTGCCTCTCCACTGATCGCTCGGGGGGTACAGGGCGTGGGCGCATTCTGTCTGCGAGGGTGGGTATGGTGGAGTCCGCTAGAGGTACCAGCGGTCCGGCCCAGTGGTACCGGCGGATGGTGGGCAAGCCTGGTGAGGCGGTCCGGGTAGCGTCGCGTTCGACCGTGTGGCAGATCGCTGCAACGCAAGCTGTGCCTGCCGCCGCCGCCGAATCCGGAGGGGCGGGTACGATGCGGGGGTGAGGCCACTCCCGATCGACACGCCCCTCGCCGCTCCGCTCGACCGCCTCCAGCGGCCACTCCATGACCTGCGCGTCTCGGTCACCGACCGTTGCAACTTCCGCTGCACGTACTGCATGCCCAAGGAGCTGTTCGGGCCGGACTTCGCGTTCCTGCCGCGCGACCAGGTCCTGTCGTTCGAGGAGATCGAGCGAATCGCGCGCGTGTTCGTGGAGCTCGGCGCGGAAAAGATCCGGATCACCGGCGGCGAGCCGCTCGTCCGGCGTGACCTGCCGGTCCTGATCGAGATGCTTGCGGCACTGCGACGACTCGATGGAGAACCGCTCGACCTGACCCTGACCACGAACGGCTCCGGCCTCCGGCGGCTCGCCGATCCGCTCCGAGCGGCCGGCCTCCAACGCGTCACCGTCAGCCTCGACTCTCTCGATGACGCGACGTTCGCGGCGATGAACGGTGTGGACTTCCCCGTCGCGAAGGTGGTCGATGGCATCGCCGCCGCCCGCGAGGCCGGCTTCGCGCCGATCAAGGTCAACATGGTCGTCCGCCGTGGGCTGAACGAGTCGAGCATCCTGCCGATGGCCCGCTGGGCCCGCGATACCGGCGTGATCCTCCGCTTCATCGAGTACATGGATGTCGGTCACACGAACGGCTGGCGGCTCGATGACGTCGTCCCGGCCGACGAGATCGTGGCCCGAATCGACGCGGAGATGCCCATCGAGCCGCTGGGGTCCCAGTACCGGGGCGAGGTCGCGAATCGCTGGCGCTATCGGGACGGCGCGGGCGAGGTCGGCTTGATCGCGTCCGTCAGCCAACCGTTCTGCGGCGACTGCACTCGAGCGAGGCTATCGGCCGAGGGCAAACTCTACACATGCCTGTTCTCCGCCGACGGTCACGACCTCCGCGCGATCGTCCGGGGGGACGCCACGGACGCGGATCTACAAGAGGCGATCGCTCGCGTCTGGCGCGTCCGGTCCGATCGCTACTCGGAGCTGCGGACCGCCGCAACGGCGGACCTGCCGCGGGTGGAGATGTACGCCATCGGCGGGTGACTTATCCACGTGCCATCCACAGTGGTTCATAACTCGTGGATACTTCCGCGACCCACCGACCTCAGTTCGTGGATAAGCGCGTTGACCGGTCAACCGGGGCGGCCGTACTGTAGGTCTTGCCCGAAGGGGCCGTCAGGGACCGGAGAAACCGAGATCACATCAAGGGCCTCCAGTCCGGACCGGTCGCTTCGGGCGCTTTGTTGTCCAGGATCGTCGGCTTCGGCCGCGGCCCTGACGACCGCCCGACGGATTGCGACCGGCATCCCGGTGTCGGTACATCCGTCGGGTGAGCTAAGCGGGCCTCGGCCGTCTCTCCCCTGGACGCGAAACCGGAGGCCCGCACGCCCGTGACAAGTTCCGCGACGCCCGGACCCATGGCCTCGGATCCGATTCCGCCCGCCCGGCAACCTGGTCGCCTCGCGGCCCTCGAGGCCGCCGTTCGAGCCCGGACGGACCTCGTGCCGGAAGTCGGAATCGTGCTCGGCTCGGGGCTCGGCGGACTTGCCGACGACCTCGACGACGCCGTCGCGATCCCGTTCGCCGAGCTACCCGGCTGGCCCGCCGCAACCGCGCCCGGTCACGTCGGCCGGCTGCTGCTCGGTCGCCTCGGCGGCCGCGGCGTGGTGATGCTCCAGGGCCGATTCCACGTATACGAGGGCAACGACCCCGGCCTCGTCGTCCAGCCCGTGCTCCTCTTCCGCCGGCTCGGCGCGACCGTCGTCGTCCTGACGAACGCGGCGGGCGGCGTCGATCCGTCGTTCGGGCCGGGGACGCTCATGGTCATCTCGGACCACCTGAACCTGACGGGACGAACGCCGCTGCTCGGCCCGAACGCGGACGAACTCGGCGACCGATTCCAGGACCTCACGAACGCCTGGAGTCCGCGGCTTCAGGAGGCACTCCGGGCTGCCGGCGATGCAGAGGGAGTCGCGCTCGCCGAGGGCGTGTACGCGGGCCTGCTCGGGCCGCAGTACGAGACCCCGGCCGAGGTCAGGATGCTGCGCACCCTCGGTGCTGACGCCGTCGGCATGTCGACCGTCCTGGAGTGCATCGCCGCACGGTGGGTGGGGCTGGAAGTCTGTGGCGTATCGCTCGTCACGAACGCGGGCGCGGGGTACAGCGGCGAACCGCTGACCCACGAGGAAGTCCTGGCCGCGGGGGCCGAGGCGGGGCCGCGGCTGGCGAAGGTGATCCGGAGGTTCGTGACGGATCTCGGTTGAGGGGCATGCCCGCGGCCTTCGGCCGGCCCGCCGCGTGCTGCGCGTTCCGCCGTCCGGCCGCGTGCCGGCCGGCCACCGCTTGCCAAATATTCGCCCCAGGATTACTCGGCCAGGTTTCGCACGCTGTTCAAGCCGATTTCCGCATCTTGTCAGCCGCGACGGGCTAACCCTCGGGGAAAGTGCGCGATCGGCGCTTGAAGACGCGGCCTGGCAGTCCTCCGGTGAATATCTGGCAATGAATGCTGTGCGGGAGCGCCACCATGGCTCGCGGGCGAGCGGCGGGCGGATCGGACGAACGGCGCCTCGGCTCCGCGGCCCCTTCAGCGAACCGGCAGTTCCCGCCCGGCCGCCTTCGCGGCCTTCGACTTGTCGGCCCAGGCCGCGAGGACGTTGTCCTTGTGCGGTCGGATCGGGCAGTGCTGGTCCCGGTTGCCCATCTCGTCGCAGTAGCCGAGCGGCACGCATTTCGGGGCCAGGAACGAGCCGAGGAACGGCGACACCTGGAAGATCTCGTGGCGGATCAGCTGGAAGAGCCGCCGGATCTCCCACTGCGCCATCGTGCACAGGCGCAGCCCGGACATATGGATGAGTGCCCGAAGGTTCGTCGTCATCACGAGATTCGTGCGGGTCGCGTTCGGAAACACGAAGCGAGCGTCCTCGGCCGGGATGCCCGCCGCGACGAGATCGCCATAAACGCCCATCGACCCTTCGACAGCGTTCCTGTACTCGGCCAGCACGTTCTCGTCGGCATCCTCGATCGATGCCGGCAACATCGTCGACGCGCCCTTGTACGTGACGTAGCGCTGGCTCTGCTGATCGAACGCGACGCCCGCCCGGTGGCGGACGAGCTGGTGGGACAGCGTGCGCGACACGCCGCTGATTCCGAACGTGAACACGATGTGCTCGATCGTCGAACCGTGGCCCGATTCGATCACGCCCTGAATGAGCTTCTGCTGCTTCGCCGGGTCGACCTCGCCGGCGACGGCGCGGCGGAAGATCTCGTCCGGTTCGAGCTCGGAGTAGCACGTCCGGCACGCGGTGTAGATCAGCGGGACGTAGAACTTCTCGACGATCTCACGATCGGGGAAGAGCAGCGTCGCCTTCATCCCGAGATCGCGCCGCCCCGGGTTCTTCGGGATCGAGGTCTTGACGCGTCCACCCGGAGCGACCGTCGCCTGGGCGGAGTCGTTTCCGGGGATCGACGCGGGCTCGGCGGTCATCGAACGGAGTCTAGTCGTTCGCGCCCGTCCGGGCCGATCTGCCCTTGATCAGCCGGCGAGCAGTGCCGCAAGATCCTCGAGGTACGCCTGCCAGTAGCCCTGGTGATCTTCACGCGAGGTGTCGTCGGACGTCGTAGCCGGCCAGCCGGAATGCTCGAGGCTGATCCGTGAGCCGCCCTTCGGCAACGGCTCGACCGTCCACGTCACCAGCGTCTCGTCATCTTCTTCGGCTCCGTCCCAGCGCCACGTGTGGGAGAAGCGACGTCCTAGTTCGACCTCGACGATCGACCCCTCGACAACGCTGTCCCCGAAATCGAGTCGGTACTCTTCGCCCGCTCGACCGACCGGCGACGCATCGGTGAACCACTCGGCAACCCGATCTGGCTCGGTCAGCGCCTCCCACGCGACCTCGGGATCGGCGGGAGTCTCGATCGACAGCTGGATCGGCGTCGGGTGGACGGTGGCGGAGGGCATCAGACGAGGTCGCGGGACGACGGGGCTGGCATCATCCGGGCGTTCCGCCCACGTGCTCGTGGGGTCCGGGCAGGTCCTCGACCCGCATCGCCAGGGCGTATGCGACCGCCTCGTCGAGGGTCATCGCCCGCCCCTCGGCGGCGTAGCGCTCGAGCTCGGCGGGGTCCATCCTCTTGGGCGCGGTGGGTCGGAACGACTGTTCGTACTGCTTGTCCATGAAGTCTGCGAGACCGACGCCACCCGCGGACGAGAGGGCTCGAGCGGCGCCCCACAGGCGGGCGGCTCGCGGCAGGTCGTTATCCGCCACCGACTCGGAAGCGAGGTCATCGAGGACGAGCGTGATCCCGGCAACGTCACCGGCCCTATGGAAGAGTCGCAGTCCGTCCCGAAGGGGCAGTCGGCCGCCCTCGACGTCGCCGAGTCTCAGGAGCGCCGCACCGAGCATGCTCTCAGCCCAGCCCTCCATCGTTCGGTCGCCAAGGCGCCGATAGATCTCGAGCGACGTGCGAAAGTTCTCGGCGCCGCGATCGCCAGCGTCCTGGAAGTAGTTGTAGTTGCCGATGCCCCAGAGGACATTCGCCATGCCGTGCTCGTCGCCGATCTCCCGGTAGAGGACGAGGGCGCGTTCCATCAACCTGAGGCCCTCACCGTCCGGATCGACCGCGCTCACGTCGCCCGATACGGCGTAGCGGAACGACGCGTTGTAGAGCGCGTTCGCGATCTCCCGCTTGTCGCCCAGCTCTTCCCAGATTCGGAGCGCCTCGTCGTACGCCGAGATCATCTCGTCTGCCTGCGCCGTCCACCAGCCGACGCCACCGACCGCCTCCACGAGGCGGGCGCGCAAGACCGGGTCGTCTCGAGACCACGGTTCGCCGGCGATCGCCTGAAGCCGGCGTCTCGCCTCCGCCAGGTGGCCCCGCTTCTGCCAGTAGCGCCACATCGCGAACCCCAACTCGATCGCGACTCGCGCGTCGGCGTTCGCCATGGCTCGGTCCAGGACGGCCCGGATGTTGTCGTGATTGCGCTCGAGTCGTCCGAGCCACGCCCGCTGATCGTCGCCGGTCAGCTGCGGTGCCGCGGCCTTGGCGAGCTCGAGGTAGACGGAGCTGTGGCGCCGCTCGATCTCCGACCGCTCGCCGCTCGCGTCGAGCTGCTCCGACGCGAACTCGCGGATCGTGTCGAGGAGGCGGAACCGCAGCGTCGAGTCGACCTCCTCGGCCCGGATGAGACTCTGGTCCGCGAGGGACGTCAACCCGTCGAGCACCTCGACGTTCAGCTCTGACGGAGGCCCGCAGACGGCCTCCGCCGCCTCGAGCTCCAGGCCGCCGACGAACACGGCGAGCCGCCACAGCAATCGGCGCTCGCCCTCGCCAAGCAGGTCATAGCTCCAGGCGATCGCACCACGGAGTGTCTGCTGGCGCTCCGGCAAATCGCGGGAGCCCGCCGCGAGGACCCCGAGCTGGTGCTCGAGTCTGCCGAGGATCGCGTCGGGGCTGAGTACCTTGACCCGGGCCGCGGCGAGCTCGATCGCGAGCGGCATCCCGTGGAGGCGAGCGCAGATCCCCGCGACGGCCGGCGCGTTCTCGTTGGTGACGCTGAAGTCGGGTCGCACGGCGACCGCGCGGGCGATGAACAGGCGGACGGCTTCGTATTGCGAGATCGCTTCCGCGCCAAGGCCTCGCTCCGCTTCGCGAAGGTTCAGCTTCTCGAGCGCTGACAGCGCCAGGATGTCGCGCGGCACGGGCAGCCCCGGGACGGGGTACTCCTGCTCGCCCGAGACTCGAAGAGCGGCCCGGCTCGTGACGACGACCGACAAGCGAGGACAGGCGCGGAGGAGATCGGCGACGAGCGGCGCGCCCTCGATGACCTGCTCGAAGTTGTCGAGAACGAGGAGGGCCTTCCGGTCGGCGAGCCGGTCCACGATCAGGTCGCGCGCAGACCGCCCGGGGCTCTCGACGAGGTTCAGGGAATCGGCGACCCGCGAGGCGATGAGCGAGGGGTCCCGGATCGGCTCGAGGGCGACGAACCAGACGCCGTCGGGATAGTTCTCGGAAACGTCCGCCGCGAGTTGCAGCGATAACCGTGTCTTGCCGGTTCCGCCCGGTCCCGTCAACGTCAGGAGCCGGGTCGAAGCAAGGAGCGCGGCAGCCTCGTGCAACTCGGTTTCGCGACCGACGAAGCTCGTAAGCTGGGTCGGGAGATTGTTCGGTCGCCGGTCGAGCGATCGAATCGGGGGGAACTCCGAGCGAAGGCCCTCGACGTCGAGCTGGCAGATCCGTTCCGGGCGCAGGTCCTTCAAGCGGTGCTGGCCCAGGCCGCGGATCTTCACGTCGACAGGCAGCTCGTCCGCGATCAGCGCGGAGGTCGTCTCCGACAGGAGGATCTGGCCGCCATGCCCGGCCGCGCCCACACGCGACGCGCGGTGGATGTCGGTGCCGACGTACTCGCCGTCGGCGTCCAGCTGGCCGTTCCCGGTGTGGAGACCCATCCGCACGCGTACTTCGGCGTCGGTTGGCCACGGTTCTGAGGCGAGCCGGCGCTGGGCGTCGACGGCAGCGAGCACCGCATCGCCGGGACGCTCGAACACCGCGAGGAAGCCGTCGCCCTCCGTCTTCTCCTCGTGACCGCCGCTCGAGGCGATCGCCGCACGGATCAGGTCGCGATGTCGGCCGAGGATCGCCGCCCAGCGCTCATTGGGCAAGGCCTGCGCGATGCGCGTTGAGCCCTCGATGTCCGTGAAGAGGAAGGTCACGGTCCCGGTTGGCTTCGCCTGCACGATCATCCGTGTCCGGTCGTCAATGATGCTGCTGGTTCTCCGTTACTGATCGCAGGCGGGTCGCGAGGCCGCGCATGATCCCGAGCGCGAGCGGCGGGTTCTCGAGGATCGCCCGCTCGAAGTCCCAACTCGCGAGAGCGAGGCAACGGGTCGGCTCAACGGCCACGACCTGTGCGACGCGCGGCAGGCCGTCGAGAACCGAGAGCTCACCAAAGAACTCGCTCGGGCCGAGGACGGCGACTTCCTCGCCGTCGCGGACGACTCGGACCGAACCTTCGACGACGACAAAAAACCCCGTTCCGACTTCGCCCTGGCGGGCGATCACGCGATCGGCCGGAAATTCGACCTCGACGGCCCGCTCGGCGACGGCGGCGAGGTCCGTCGGGTCCACGCCCTTGAACAGGCGACAGGCGCCGAGCAGATCGGTTCGGCGCTCATGAGTCAGCGTCACGTCGTCCTCCACACCGTGCTGATGCTGCGGCTCGATCGGCGGGCCGTCAACCCGGCAGCGCGGACGTCGTGATCTCCGTCCCGACCCGGTGGCAGAATGGGCGATGTGGCGATGGGCGCCGTGACGATGAGGGAACCCGATGGCCAGTCGTGATGAGATCGTCGACGAGATCGCAGGGTTCGCACTGTTCGCCGACCTGACGACGCCCCAGCTAGAGCGGGTCGCCCACGTCTTCGAGGAGCGCTGGTACGCCGAAGGTGAGCGCGTTCTGCGGCAGGGCTTCTCGGGTTCAGCATTCCACGTGATTCTCGACGGCGACGCGAAGGTCGTGATCGACGGCAACGATCGGGCCACACTGGGCCGGGGCGACTTCTTCGGGGAAGTTTCGATCCTCCTCGGCGAGCCGCCTGTGGCCGACGTCGTCGCCCTCCGGCCGCTCCGCTGCCTGGTCCTCGACGGCGGCGAGATCCAACCGTTCCTCACGGACAACCCTGCGGTCATGTACCGCATGCTGCAGGCGCAGGCACGGCGCTTGCGGAACGCGAACCGTTGGCGGAGCTGACCGACCGCCCGTTCCCGCCGGGTTCGTACCCGGTCGTAGTCGTCGGGAGCGGACCGGGCGGACTCCAGATCTCGTATTGCCTCAGCCGGCTCGGCATCGGCCACGCAGTCCTGTCGGCCGACGATGCCCCCGGTGGGATGTTCCGCCGGTGGCCGTTCTTCCAGCGCCTACTGTCGTGGACGAAGCCGTTCGCGCCCGTCGCCCGAACGGACCCGGCGTACGAGCGCTACGACTGGAACAGCCTGCTCGCAGAGGAACCCGAGAATCAGGCGCTCATGGCCGCGATCATGGACGGCACCTCGTATTTCCCATCACGGCCGGAAATGGAGCGGAATCTCGAGACGTTCGCGGAACGTACCGGGATGAAGGTCCGGTACGGCTGCCGCTGGACCGCGACGCGGCGGGAAGAAGGTGCCGACGGTGTGACGTTCGTCGTGGAGACGTCCGACGGCGAGTACCGGGCGGGGTCGGTGATCTTCGCGGTCGGACTGGCGGAGCCCTTCAAACCGCAGACGCCCGGCATCGAATTGGCGGCCCACTATGCAGAAACGCGGGCCGCCGAAAGCTATGCCGACAAGCGGATCTTCATCATCGGCAAGCAGAATTCCGGCTTCGAGCTCGCGTCCGGCCTCCTCCAGTGGGCGCGTCGGATCTACATCGTGTCGCCGTCGCCCGCGAAGCTGTCCGTCAATACGCGCTCACTCGTGGGGATCCGAGCCCGATACGTTCAGCCTTTCGAGGATCACGTCCTCGGAGGAGGCGTCGCAATCGTCGATGCCGCGATCCAGGGGATCGAACGGGGCGGTGACCGCGCCCCGCTGGTCGTCCGGGCGCGGCCGACGGCCGGGGGCGACGAGATGACGTTCGAGGTCGACGAGGTGATCGCCGCGACCGGGTTCGTCACCCCGCTCCTGGACTTGCCCGCACTCGGCGTCGCGACGGTTGGCCAGACGCGCTTGCCCGCCCAGACGCCGTACTGGGAGAGCGCGTCGGTGCCCGGGATCTTCTTCGCGGGCACGATCTCGCAGGGCGCTGCCGGGCTCAAGAAGCATGGCCAGCCTGCCAACTCGGGAGCAGTCCATGGCGCCCGCTACAACGCTCGTGTCCTCGCCCGGCATATCGCGAAAACGCGTGGCGTGGGGAACACGTCGACGGAACCAACCGGCCCTGCGATCCCGCCCGATCGACTCGTCGACTTCCTGACGGCGGAGCTCGAAAGCTCACCCGACCTCTGGCACCAGCGCGCGTACCTCGCGCGAGTCATCGGATTTGATCCGGACGTCGGAGCCGTCGACCGGGGCGTCGTGCCACTCGCGGCGTTCGTCGACGGAACCGGCGACGATGGGAGAGGAGACGCGCTTAGCCTCACGATCGAAGCGGACGGGACGGGCTCGATCTACCCCGTCGTCTACACCCGCCGCGGTGGCTCAGTCGAGGAGCATGTCTTCGAACCCGACCCTCTGCTCCGGTACGACACCTCGGCGGTGCGAACGAAGCTCGAGGAGATCATCGACAT
>Ga0126311_10001902_pt1 | contig 10277 bp, 13 predicted proteins | sample Plot61_FD_92539 | JGI IMG/M metagenome (GOLD analysis project Ga0126311, IMG submission 92539) | Serpentine soil microbial communities from UC McLaughlin Reserve, CA, USA - Plot61 | ecosystem: Environmental > Terrestrial > Soil > Grasslands | place: USA: UC McLaughlin Reserve, Lake County... | reverse complement strand
TTTCTTGAATCTTTCCATTTTCTATTGATGGTATCCATAAATTTAACAAGTTGCCTATATATCCAGCTTTAAAGAATTCTGCAAATCCATCTGCCATACAAGGATGATGGTCAAACCAGGAAAAAGTTCTTTCATTTTTAAACATTTTTATGAATTCTTCTTCGTCTTTAAAGTAAGATTTTATTGCTTTAAAGATACCTTGAATATAGATAGGGCTATTAGAATCAGATAATACTAGTGCATGTTCAGGTGGTAAAAAATATTTTTCTGTTGATGCATCATATTCTATATATCCAGCAGAAACTTGATTTCCTAACCATTCTTTAACTAATCTTTCATTAGTTCCAGTTTTTATTGCAAGTTCTTGAAACGTAATGTATTTGTTTTCATCTGCCATCGCTTTATATAATCCAAGTCTTTCTCCGAGAATAACTAACATAGCAGTAGAGCTTCCAGCAATATCTTGTATAGCTTTATTCATGAATTCTTGTACCTTGGATTTATTGATATTATCATTTAACTGTTGATTCATGGTATTAGTTAGATATTGTCAATTTAAGTATTGTTATTGAAAAAATTATTTAATAATTTCGATATACTTTTGTAAACAGAAGATGAGCTTATTCAAAAAAAATAATGATAATTAAATAAATATTATAGGATAAAAGGAATATGATGTTTAACAATGCAGTATGAAGATTATTATTGGTTTAGGTTATACCTTCTTTTACAAATAAGTTATCTCCAATTATTAAATATTTTATTTACTATTTGTTCTTGCAGAAGGAGGGATGTTAATCTCAAATACTGTGTAGGTGTTGAGAAGCTGATTTAACTCATCGTCTCAACATCTATTTTTTAATACAATATATGAAAATATTTGTTGTAAATTATTTATTATTAAATTATTTTTTCTATTAGTATCCATACTTTTGAGGATTTGATCAAATTCTACTATAATAATAACTATTTTTATATAAAATAGAATTTAATAAAGAATAACAAATTGAAATACAATTCATTATCTGTAGTCTTGACAACAACAGTATGCCTTATATTAATAATTATTCTAACGACATTCAATGTTTCAACATTAGCATTATCTAATGAGACAAATCAAATGAAACAGAATATAGTAAAAGCAACAAATCAAACATTGATAAGTCCATCTTCTAACGAGACAGGTCAGGCAATCCCAATACAAAAAAATGCTACTGATCTTGGGGGAAACATCACTGAAGGAGCAAAGAACTTAGTTTCAAATGTTGGCAAAGGAATAAAAGATTTAGCCAAGTAAATTTAATTTACTAAACCGACATATTATCATAAAAAACTTACACCAAAGCCTACAATGTCCAATTCCTTAGAGTTGTTAACTGGTCCAAGCGTTAGTAGGAGTAGAGCGAATCACTAACTAATAATATAATAATACAACTAAACGTAGATAGAAAATAGTAGTATTCAATTAACAAGTAAACAAACTTTTTTGTCTAACTGATTTAATTACAAAAATTTTATTATCAAAGAAGAGAATAATAAAATGCAGCATGACGATATAATAGAGATTACGACAAAAAGAAGAAAAATGATAAATCAACTTCCTATTAGAAGAATCTATGAATATGAAGAAAACATAGAAGTATTGATTGCAACAAAAACAAATTCAAAACCTGAAAGAGAAGGGAATTACACAATTTCCATAGAGTAAGTAAAACTAGTGTATGAGTTAGAGGAGGTAGAAAGCAAGAGAGCAAGAAAACGACAAACAATACTAAACAGACTTAAGAAAAAAGAAGTTTTTTAGAAGTAAAAGACTAAGGTTAACATTACAAATGATATTCGTTTAACAGTATTTTTCTTCTTTAAAGAATTTTATGTTATATTATCAATATTCTTGAAAATGGCAGCAACAAGTTACGATGGAACATGTAAAAATTGTGGTTCGAATCTATCTGTTTGGATGGAAGCAAGAAAAAATATTGATGGAATACCCGTCCCTGAAGTTTGGGGTATAAACTGTAAACGTGATAAAAGAACAACAAGAAACACTTTAGAGAATTAAAATTTATTTCTTATCCAGTTAATTTTTTAACTAACTATAATCGTAAAAGCTCTTTTATTACAATCGAAATTTACTTATTAAATATACTAAACTATGTCGCAAAAAAATGGTGATTATGATGATATTGATAATACTAAATTCTTTTCTGCTTTTACCCAAAGTATATTGAATTCTGATAGGTCTATAAGATGGGTAGGAATAACTGATCAAAATGGTGTTATTATAAATGAACGAGATAGACAAGGATTGAAACCCTTTCTTACTATAGAAGAAAATCATGAATTTGCAATTAATACAATCGCTAGACATAAAACAAGATTAAAATTCAAACCAAAAATGGGTGAATTAACTTATACGTTCAGAAGGTATACGAGAATGAGTAGGTGTTTGATTCCAATCAATAATAAAGAAAATAATTATTTGATTTTAAATATGGATTTTGATCAATATGATTTTGATAAAATAATAACTGAAAAAATTATTCCTTTAATTAAAGAGAAATTCTAAATAGGCAGGAGATTTAAATTTTAATTAAATAAATTATTTTAATGGGTTATTATAGTAATATACTATAATACATGCATCTAACTGAAAAATTTAGTTCCCATAACTACTTTAACAGGAATAATATCATTCCAATTGCTTTTTCAGTAGTTTCCATTATTTTTGTTGGTTATATATTGAAAGTGTCATAAGATATTATTTAATTAATATATTTTCTAGATAACAAAATAATTTTTAGAAAGAAAAAAGAAGAGAATTAAATTTTATCAACGAAATAACTAATACAATCTTTATGTATTTCCTAAATAAAGGAAAGCAATTCATCATATATTTTTTCTAACCTAAGGGTTTTTATTGATATTTTGACTTACTACATCCTTTATAGAATATTTTATCTTTCTAGATCTGCAAGGAATCTTCTAAGATAATATTCTCTTGCAACTTATGATCTAATTGCATATACAATTAAAAATAAGGGTTAAATCCTTTTAGGCTTTGTTCTATTATTTTCATTTTATTTTTGATTCACATTTTTCATGTGCTAGTGAATCCAATTTGAGAACTAGTATCAAAATGGGGCCAGTGGTTTCCGTTGTAATATTGATTCTAAAAATAGACTCAAAATATAAAATTATAAACAAATAATTAAACATTACGAATAAAATAGTGGATTATTTGTATAAATTGTTGTAATTCTCTCTGCAATAAGAATGTGTCATCTGATTTATATAATAATATATAATTAAGTATTGCTATTTTGTTATTCTATTATTTCCAAATGTATATCCTCAAAAAAGTAGAGGAAAAGATTTGAAAAAGATTTTTTTTGTTACTTACCTATACATATACCACTTGGATTAGCAGTCATACAATTGTTTTGGTCAAATGTATTGGTATTGGTATTTACTGGTAACCCATTAGCGTTATTGATGTCAACTGTATTCAAAAGAACATTGTTAAAGTTAATATTGTTATTGGTACTTTGATTATCTACATAAAGACCATTTCCTGATTCAGTAATAGAGTTCAAAGTAAGTAGACCATTATCCGAATTGACTAATGTTATTCCTGCCAATGTATTTTGGAAAAGTATGTTATCTTGAATAGTAGCCTGTTGTGTTGAGTGTCCTGCAAAACCAATTTCGTTATTCATAAATATGGATAAATGTGCATTAACTATACTAGCACCAGTACTGAATGCTCCCATTTGGTTATTTTTGGAAATAATATTGCTTAATTCAACATTTTGAGATCCTGTCATTAAGATACCTGCTTGAAATCCTTGAATAGTACCATCTTGAACTACTACATTGTTCATGTTAGGAATCATGACCCCTACTTTACTAGAAGTTTTTTCTTGACTATCTACATCTGGACCAGAAATTGTATGTCCATTAATATCTATGACAATATCACTTGCACCAACTATAAGACCATCACTATCTGCACAGTTTAAGTTGGAAGTTAATAAAACATTTTGTGTTATAACTTGACCGCATGATGGACTTATGGCTAATGGTTGTTGTGATGCTTGTTGTTGTGTTTGTAGTGGTGATTGTGTAGGTGCTGCTGGTTGGGTTTGAGCGCTTATGTCTATAGGTTGCATAGTTATTGTTGTAACGCTTGAAAATGCAATTAGTATTGCTATGATATATATCATTAGTGTTTTACTCATTACAGATTATTTAAAAATAAAATATTTATGCTGATCTAATAATTTTATTTATCAATTTTACTGTAACTATGAAGGTAATCACTTTAAATAACTTTAATTTAATGGCATATTCCATTCTTAAAAAATACATTACTCATTGAAAAAGGATTTAATTTCAATTTGTTGCATGATAAAAAATTCATCTATAATACTGCTATTATTATTACTATCATTCTCTATAATGACAATTAATAATAACAATGAAAGAACACATTTGGCATATAATGGCATAAATGCCTATCTAAAATTGATATCATTATAGAGAATTGATAGTAGTCCATGTAATAATAATACGGACTACTGATAAATAAAGATTCTTTAACAATGAGAATAAGGAATCAAATATATTGATATCCGTTTGCTTTTTTATTCTTTAACAGATTCGAGTTTACCATTTGTCATGGTCAATTTCATATCATGATGGTATAACCATTTAAAAAATAGTCTTAAACGATTGAGTAATTGTTCTAATTAGTTATTTATCCATCCATCCATCTCTTGTCATGATCTTCATCATAGCTTTTAACTTTAGTATTAGGAAATTCTAAAACTTGTTGTTTTTTGTTAATGTCATAAAAGGAATTGTTCTTACAAATAAAATTGCCAAATGCTATTCCAACTTTTAAATTATTGTTTTGATGATGTTCAGAGGAACCATTACTTCTCATATATTCAAGAAACTCATTTACTATCTCAATATTCTTGATATTAGGAATATTTTGGATTTTTCCTATTGCTGTAGACAGTTTCAGTGGCATTATCTTATTTTTCCTCCTTCCTTTACGAGATATAATCTCAAACTCAAAGTATATGAACCCACGTATACAATGGGGCGAGTGGGATATGAAACAAATTTGACATCAATTTTCGTCCTTTGTTTATTTTACATTCTTGTATTATATTTACCACAAACTCTTTTGTGCAATCGTCATTAAGGATAGTTCTGGGAAACTAACATATTTGATAATACTATTCAAAACAAAAAATTATTTTGGAGTCATAAACAATCTTTATTTTATTTTTTTATGTTTTGCGTATGAAAATGTAATTAAATTAATAATTTTTTGTTATTAAATAAAAAATAATAAAATGGCGTTAGTTCAATTCAAATGTAATGATTTAATAGACTCTAAGATTAGAGGAAATTATTAAAGACCCTTTCTAAGATGGATGAATGTTTATCATGATAAAATAAGGATATTTTTCTAAAATTAAATCATATTTGGGTTTTAGGCTGGTCTAGATGGTTCAATTTGAGGTTCTTGATGTTCTTCCCAGCCCCATACCCCCTTTTGTTTCCATTTTATATAAGCAAATATCCAAGACTTTATCATTAATCCTACATCATATGAGCTATAGTCACTTGACCAATCTTCATCAGGTTTTAGATAACACATAGTATTGTCAATGAACATATGGGGAGTTTGTGCTGGATCAAGATTAGGTTCAATTATATGTACTTTAGGAGGAGACAAAGGATAATCATGTACATATTCTATTAGAAAAGTAAAGTATATTTTTTCAAAATTTCCTTCAATCTGTAGTTGGGTCACAGGTAATTCAAGTACTACCCCCGTATTACCATTATCCATAATGTGAAACTTCCATCTGCTATTCAATTTGAATGCCCCTGCTATCTCATTTGCCTCGTATTGTAGACTCCTATCGCCGTTTCCTAAGACATCAAAAGAGTCGTGCAATTTAATCCACTTTTGAAATGATTTTTGAACATATATTGCAGTCGGGTATCTTTTCTAATATACGGTCTTCCTGATATAGGACAAACGTTTCTACTTTACGATCTGGTAGATTCTTATTAAACCAATAATAAATATCAGATTTGAATGATTCGTCTATGTCTTTTTCTGCTAATAAAGTACTCAAAATAAATTTTACCGCTGGTAATGTTATGAGATCAATATCTATTCCAAGTCCTGGTTGTGTCAACATGTCCTTTACATCTCTTCCGTAATTTTTAATATAATTTTTATCTATAATTTGTGGCTTTTGAAATGTTGTGTCATCTCCATATTTCTTATATAGGCACTTATAACATATAGATTTTTTACGTGGGTCAATCCTTATCATTATTCCTCCAGTAATTTTTTCAAACGCACCTGCAAATATAATCGGTATATTTCTTTTGTAACCAAATTCATTAATAGTTTCATTCATGATATTATCTCCTGTAGCGGAAACTATAAGGTCAACCTTAGATAATAAATAATCGAAAAAGGCTTCAATATTTTTATTTTCTCTAGAAAAAGGTTTTTCAACTGTAGTAATTTTAATTGTAGGGACTCTCTCTAGAATATGATCCTTAACTGCTAATGTTTTGTATCGTCCAACATCCTTCAAGGAACAAATATGTCTAACTATGTTGTGATCCATTATAACATCACCGTCTATTAAAGTTAAATTTCCAATTCCACTCTTAGCTAGATATAATGCTATTAATGAACCACCAGAACCTAGACCTATTATAGCAACATTCCTTTTAATGATTATTCCTAATGGATATTCAGGAGTAGCAATCCTACGATATAAATTAGAATAATCTTGTATAATAACTAATATTTCGTATTGATTATTACTACTATCTGTGACAAAATTTTTTAAAGAGCTTTCTTCTTTAAAATTTTTTAAAGAGATTTCAAATTGTGGGAGATTTAATATATTAAAAGTTAAACTTGACTTAGCTAATATGATATTACCTAGACTAGTTAACTGATACCGTTTTTTGCTGTTGAGGGTATGATCAATACTCTGTACTTGATATGTTGATTCATCAATGATAGATCCATTAACAGAAAATAGAAATTTTTCATTATTTTTAAATTTCTCATCAAGTAATGTTTGTTTAACTTCAGGAAATATCACAAGAAAAATAGTTTTTGTATTTGTTCTATTCTTATTTAATATTAATTTATGGTTTTCTCTAATAGACGTTTTTAACTTTCTCCTTTAAATGAAAATTAAATATGGATAAAGATTTCAAAGTTCTAAAAATAGTCTTTGTTCTTCTTTTCCAGTCACTAATTTCTTTCTTATTATATGAATGTGAAGATATCTCAATATAATGTTGTGATTTATCAAACAAATCTTTTATTTTAGGTAATAAATCTACTATATTAAAAAAAATATCTGAAAATATAATTTCTTCAAATATTTTAGTAAATTTATGATCTAAAGTAACTCCAATACTAATCCTATCAGTCATTGATATATTGAGATATGGAAACTTAATAAATACAGAATAGACAATTTTATTCTTTGAAATGAATCCATCATTATCTTGAGGATTATAAATTTCCTCATGAAATATTTTATAATTGTGTGATTTATTGAATTTTGAATGGGTAAATGTTTTACCGGTATGATCTTCTAAATTTCTTGATAGATTATCAATGAAATTCCTAATGTTTACTGTTTTCTCATTAAAAATTTTTTTTAATTCTTGTTTGTTAATTATTCTCTGAATCTGGATATCCTTTTTATACAATTCATCTTTATCAAAATAGTAATTAGTTGCTATTAGGCTATAATCATTATTATAAAAATCTATGATAAGGGATAAATAATTTCGTTTATGACTATTCTGTATAAGAAATAACTCAGCTTGTTTATCATCACCATTACTTGGTCCTCCATATCCTAAATGTTTATGCCAATTTCCTAGATAAGCAAGATTATTTTTTTCCATTTGTTTTGTAATATTTATTGCAAAATCTTCATCCATTTCAAAATAGACTTGTGTTCTTCTTGCATTTGTTGAAAAGTGTATTAATTTTAAGATTATGAGATATTCTCCTACGATCTTCCCAAAAAGTAATCCACCTGTTTCAACATTTTTGTGTCTATTACATTCTTCAACTATATCATTAATTACATTTTCTGGTATAATTAACTTTTTATGGATCATTTAATAGATAAAAATGCTTTATATTAGGAATAGTTACTTTTCCAGTCTCTACGTCAACCATATTATCTTCTTCTTTTCTTCTAAGAACTACCTCTGCAGCTTTGTTTTTTATCCCTTCTAAACCTTCAATTACATGTTTCAAATCCCTAGGCATTATTAGTATATATTACAAAGATGTATTTTTATTTTTCTATTCCTTGGCTGTATAAAACTCATCACCAGAATAACCAACAAATACAAATCCCACAAAAAAATTATCGGAGATAATCACATGGATATATTGGCTTTAGGAATTCTACTATAGGTTTATTGAATGACTATGGTGCTATGAATATCGTGGTAAGGGATTGGATAAAGTCTTAAGACTTTATCTTACTGGTTATTTTTTGTTATATGTATCTTAATATTATTATAGAGTTCATCTAAAAATATAGCCAGCTTATAGGCTTCTTGTTTTTATAAAATCTACTATCAAATTCAAGTATGAACCCACTTATAGAATGGGGCCAGTGGGATGTGAAACAAATTTGACCTTTTTTTTGGTCGTAATTTTTCTATAATTTCATTCTACTACCGCATTTTAATTGATCAGATCCTAGAATAATTTGATTTTAGTTAATTGTTTATGAAGTAGTTGGAATAGACACAACTCCTGCGTTAGAGAGTTCAGAACCTATCCCATACCCTATCAATGCAATTCCTGTCCCAAGTCCCGCCATCTCAATTCCTCCCTTAATCCAATTTATCTTTGCTATTCTCGCTTTTAATGCCCCAACCAAAAATGATGAACATACACTTATGATAACAGCAATAATTATTGCATTAGATGAAGAAATTAATCCAATTTTTACTGCAAAGTATGGCAAAATAGGCAAAATTCCCCCAAAAAGAAATGAACCAAACATGACCAAAGCTCCCTTTATGGGATTTCCAAGAATATTTAAATTAAGTCCTAATTCTTCAGTCAACATAGTTTTGAGCCAAACTGATTTATCTGATGTGATTTTGTCAACTATTTTTTTGAGATATTCTCCGTCAAATCCCTTTTCAATATAGATTTGTTCAATTTCTGATCTTTCTTTTTCAGGCATATTTTCAATTTCAAATTCTTCTCTTCTTATTTCTGATTCCAAAATTTCACGTTGTGATTTTACTGCCAAATAATTTTGAACAGCCATCGCCTTGGCTCCAGTAAACATTCCTATTAAAGCCGCCAATATAACAACATCAGCCGTGATTACTGCTCCGCCAACACCGGCAACAATACCTAATGAAGTATTTACACCATCACCAAAGCCAAATACAATATCTCGAATGTAATTACTTTCTTTTATATGAGGTTCTACATGTATTGTTTTGTCCAATATACAAATTGATGTTTAAACTCTATTAAAATTATGTTATTAGATGAGAATTATAATACTATTCTGTTTATTCTACCTCTTTAAATAATCCCAAGCGCCTAGTCTTATACCTGATGAAATCATTGTATAAACAATTGGTTTTATTCTTCTATCAGGATATTCTAATAATTTACGTATTTCATCTATAGTAGGAGCTCTACCATTTGCTGATTGTCTAGCATTTGGTAATCCTATTGTAATCTTCTTCCATGGGATCGTAATATCAGCCAGCTATCTCACAAAATACTTTTAATGATTTTACAAAATTTTATGTTCCATATATAATATATTTATTTTCAACTCTCTCTTTTTTAGTATTGTAAAAATCTAATTATTTGGCTTAATGCCCACTTTGTGTCATTCTTTGCTTTTTCTGTTAATTTATTACAACTACATTCAATATCTTTATCTGCCACCATTTCAAATTCTATAAAGTCAAAGAGCTTCTTCAATCTTCTTTCATAATACTTTCTAGTAATCTCTGTTTTAATCGAATATTTGAACATTAGATAAGGAGTCAATTCTCATTTATTGTGTCCTAGATCTGTTATCGTATCTATCAGCGAATTATTAATCTGCATTTCATACCATGCTATATACAATTGGTCTAAATAAAGACAGGTTTGTAATGGGGCCAGTGGGATATGAAACAAATTTGACCTTATTTTGGTC
>Ga0126311_10001901_pt1 | contig 10280 bp, 6 predicted proteins | sample Plot61_FD_92539 | JGI IMG/M metagenome (GOLD analysis project Ga0126311, IMG submission 92539) | Serpentine soil microbial communities from UC McLaughlin Reserve, CA, USA - Plot61 | ecosystem: Environmental > Terrestrial > Soil > Grasslands | place: USA: UC McLaughlin Reserve, Lake County... | reverse complement strand
CCGTCGAGTGCGGGACGCCCTGGAAGCAGCGCTGGCCAGCGGTAATCTGAGCCGGGAACGGCTGGAGGAGTCGCTCGTCCGCTACGATCGCGCGCTTTCCGCTGCGACTGCTCCGACCCCGCCGGTCACCCGAGGGCCATTTGAATCGGCCGAAGCCCTGGCGGACACGCTGCTGAAAACGGGGATGGTGCGGGGTGCCCCTCCGACACTGGTAGGACCTCTGGATCTAGTGGTGGTCGATGATGACGTGGGAGGCCCGTACCCGCCGAGCTCCACCGACTACGTGCAACGCGCGCTGGGTCCCGAGTTGATCGGGCGCTACTCCGGCGGATCGCGGGTGGTCATGGTCTTTGCCGAGCCGCGCGCCTGGAAGGGTCGGTCCGGCCTGGGGTCCGCCTCCCGTGAGGCGCTCGCTCATCATGCCGCCGGGGCCGATCTCCTGATCCTCTTTGGCCACCCCCGCATAGTGAGTGAGCTACCCAATCGCGCTCCGGTGTTGCTGGCGTGGCACCGGCAGCGCCTCATGCAGGAGGCGGTGGCACGCTGGCTGGGGCAACGGTTCACGAAACCACGGTGAGCCGACCCCTCAAGCTCGACTCGTGTGCCGCAGGCGGGGAATCAGTGCGAATGCCGGTAGCCCCAGGAAAAAAGTGACCAGGAAGTAGTTGGCGTACCCCAGCCGCTCGGCCAGCTCACCGGAGACGTCGCCGGCGATCCAGCGGGTGAGCGCCAGCAGTGCGGAGAGAACCGCGAACTGGGTTGCGGCATACCGCTTCTCGCAAACAGACATCAGAAAGGCAAGGTAGGCTGAGGTTCCCAATCCCGCGGCAAAGCTCTCGAAGTACGCTGCGCCAACGATCAGACTCTTCCCCCCAATGCCCCCGCTATTGGCCAGCAGATCCTGCTGCATCCCGACGGCAGTGCCCCAGTAGATGAGCCCGGAAAGGGCCTGAACCAGTCCCAGTACCCAGAGGCCGGCAAAGATGCCGTAGCGGGTGGTGAACACGCCTCCCAGAGCGGCGCCGGCAATGGTCGCGACCAGTCGGCCGGAGGTAATCACCGCCCCGATCTGTTCCAGCGTCAGGCCGCTGTCGAGCCAGAACGGGCGCATCATCGGCTCCAGCGCCGCGATGTCGAACTTGAAGATCAACGCAAACGCGATCACTGCGCCGATCCCGCGTCTGGCAAGAAGCTCCCGGATTGGCTCCCAGAGGCTGTGGGCATGTCCACTGGCGCGATCGAAGGGCGGCAGGAGCGAAGCGCAGAGCGCCAGCAGAGCGAGCACACCCGCTCCCACCTTGAGGCTGGATGACCAGCCGATCCGGCCGGCCAGCCAGACCAGCAGTCCTCCCGCGCTCAACATGCCTACCCGGTACAGGGTAATCCGCACGGAATTCGCGACACCGAGCTCGCGGGTGCTCGTGGACTGAATGGTGTAGGCGTCGATGGCAATGTCCTGCGTCGCGGACAGCACAACGATGGCGGCAAGGATCACCCAGAAGACTGAATTCAGGCGTCCTGCTGGGAGGCTTCCCAGCGCGAAGGCGAGTCCTGCCAGACCGAGCAGGCAAGCCGTGACCCATCGCCGCCTGCTGCCGTGGCGGTCCACGAGGGGGGCCCAGAGCCACTTGAGACTCCAGGGCAAGCTCAGCTTGGCCAGGTGGCCAATGTCCACCAGACTCGCGCCGCTGCTGCGCAGGTAGATCGGAACGGTTTCGTTGATCAGGCCGAAGGGGAACCCGGAAGCAAAGGCGAGTGCGGCTATCCAGGAAAGGCGACGATGAAGTGGAGAGGCAAATGCTGGCTCGGCGGGCGCGCTCGAGGGGGCAGTCAAACGCTATCGCCACACTGCGAGCAGAAGCATCACCACCCCGACTAACAGCATGATGAGGCCCAGATTGCGCAGCCGGTCCAGGGCGATGGTGCCGGCATCCTCGCCGGAGGGCGGATTAGAGACGTCCTCGGAGTCCTGCTGGTTGGTGGACGAGGAAATCCGGTAGCTCTGGTATCCAACGCCGTCTCCCCCGGCGGCTTCCGGCAGACCATCCCCCTCGAACCGCGCGGTGATGACAGTAATGTTGTCCGGCCCGCCACGTTCGTTCGCAAGGTCGATGAGCGCGGCACAAAGGGCCTGCGGATCTCGGTGCTGTTGAGCGAGCTGGGCAAACTCCTCTCGGCGAACCAGCCCGGACAATCCATCGGAGCAGAGGATCAGGGTGTCACCCCGCCGCACCGGTTGATGGGTGAGATCCACCTTCACCCGCGGGTCTGGGCCCAGCGCCTGCAGAATGATGTTGCGTCGCTCACTCTGTTCGGCCTCCACCTCCGTCAGCTCGCCCGCATCCACCAGACGCTGCATCAGACTTTGATCCTTGGTGAGTTGAATCGCTTCGTTTCCTCGTATCAGGTAGGCGCGGCTGTCCCCGATCTGCGCCAGGTACAGATCACTGCCGAAGATCCCCGCTGTCGTCACCGTCGTTCCCATCCCTCGCACCTCGGGATGCTCCCGGGCATACGCGTAGATCTCTGCATTGGCCAGCTCGACCGCCTCCTTCATTCGAAAGGCAAACCGGGAAGCGGCCGAGTGTCCCTCGCTGGCCCAGGTGGTAGCCATGTGGCGGTGGATGATGTCGGCCGCCATGGCGCTGGCCAGCTCCCCTGCAGCCGCGCCGCCCATGCCGTCGGCCACCATGAACAGGGATCCTTTGGGGCCGATCTGATGATTGCGGACTTCGGGCTGGAGGCTGGCATTGCCGCTGCTGAGGTCGGCGACGAGGAAGGTGTCCTCGTTGTGATCGCGGGTGCGGCCCAGGTCGGTCTTGCCGAAGACGGAGACGCGTACCGAGCCGTTGGTCATTCCACGCAGTCCTTCCGTCGGGCGGGGCGTTCGAGGTCTGACGAATCTAGGGAACGGTATGAAACGCGTCAACGCTGCCTTGGCGTAAGTCATAGTCAACGTTTACCTTGCATCATGCCGTTCCAGCGAAGGGCCGCCTCGGCGCTGTGGCTGCTTTTCACCGCGCCAGCCTCTATGCTGTCGCAAGCACCCCCCATCGCGCTTCGCGTCGTCTATCCCGCCCCCGAGGACAGAGTGCGGGTCCGGGACTCGAGCTTTCTGCTCGGATCAGTGTCGGGGTCCGACGTGCGACTCACCATCAACGGCAACCGGGTTCGGATCTGGCCCAACGGTGCCTGGCTCGCCTGGCTACAATTCCCGCCGGACAGCGTGATGCAGTTCAGGATCGAGGCTTTCCGGGGGCAGGACTCGAGCGTGATGAACTACCTGGTTCGACGCGATCCGCGGTTCGTGCCCGGTGAAGTGAGGTCGGGCCGGGCCTGGATCGATACGATGTCGCTTTCGCCTCGCGGTCAGGCATGGATCGGTCGCGACGAGTATGTGACGCTGTCCGCCCGCGTCGCAGAGGGAGCCGAGGTTCGGCTACATCTGCCCGACGGTTCCACCGTTCAGCTGCTTCCTCAGCGCCAGCCGGAAGAAGTCCTCCCCGCCATTCGGGCATTCGAGCACGACACCACCAAGCTACGCACGCCAGACGAAATCAGGTTCGTCGGCGTGGTCCGGGGTAAAAGGCTGGGGCCCGACCCCGGACCCATCCTTCGCGGCCCCTCGCCCACCCTCATTCAAGTCCTCGGCCGGGCCGTGTTGCGCTGCGTCACCGGGGCCTCCTGTCCCACTCCCTACGCCGATCTCCTGTCTCCCGATTCGGGCTGGGCAACCCTGGAAGCCGTTCTGGATCCAGATACCGTTCGGGTTCGATGGCCCTTGCAAGTATCGCTGATGGATACCCTGCCGCTGGTGACCGAGTTCGACGATGACACGACCGACACGGGAAAGACCGATAGTCTTACCCCCGGAAGGGCCACACCCGGGGGGCCGTATCAATGGTTCTTTCCCACGGGCACGCGGGCCCAGGTGACGGCCCGACTGAATGAGGATCTCCGCATCCGGCTCTCGCCCGAAGCGGTGGCCTGGGTGCCTACATCGGACGCGCGGCCCCTGCCCAGGGGAATTCCGGCCCCGAGCTCCGTGGTAGGCTCGGTGACACTGAGCAGCCTGCCAGACCGGGTCGCGCTTCGCGTACCCCTCACCCAGCGAGTGCCGTTCCAGGTAATCGAGACCGAACGGGCGCTGACGGTCAGGTTCTACAGCGCCATGGGTGACGTGGATTGGATCCGCTACGGCAGGGACACGCTGATCCAGCGCCTCGGCTGGAGTCAGAGCGGTACGGACGAGCTGAGCTTCACCGCAGAGCTGACCCAGCCGGTCTGGGGCTACCGCACCCGCTGGGACCGAAACGATCTGCTGCTCGAGATCCGGCGTCCTCCTTCCATCTCACCCAGCCATCCGCTGCGGAACCGCCGCATCGCGATCGACCCGGGACACCCGCCTCTTGGCGCCACCGGTCCGACCGGCTTACGGGAGGCGGATGCCAACCTGGGCGTGGCTCTGCGGCTTCGAGCACTGCTGCGGCAGGCCGGAGCCCATGTGATCATGACTCGCACCGCGGACACCGCGGTGGACCTGTGGTCGAGGGTGACGTTGGCGGATACCAGCGGGGCCGAGCTTCTGGTGTCCATCCACAACAACGCTCTGCCGGATGGCGTCAACCCCTTCACCAATAACGGGACCACCGTATTCTACAATCAGCCCCGCAGCCTGCCCTTGGCGGCCGAGATCCAGCGGGCGCTGGTACGCCGGCTCCGGCTTCCCGACCTCGGCGTTGGCCGGGCAGACCTGGCATTGATCCGTCCCACCTGGATGCCGGCGGCGCTGAGTGAGGGAATGTTCGTGATCCTGCCGGACCAGGAGGTTCGGCTTCGGTCAGTTTCAGGGCAGCGGCTTTACGCCCGGGGTCTGCTCGAGGGTATCGAGAGTTTTCTTCGGGGACGGGCCCGGAACCAGGGCTCACGTGATGTGGGCCGGCTGGGGTCAGAGGCGTCTCCTAGGGCGCAAACAATTCCATCCCCCCGCGCATCCGCCGGCAGCAGGTCGGGAAGCGCTGCTCCCTAAGCAGGTGCGTGCAGTAATGAGGTCTGGCTGATGTTGCACTTCAGTCTGAAAACGAAACTTCAGTCGCACTGCGGCCTTCTCGCCCTCGCCATCCTGGCAATGGTTCCCCGCTCGATCACGGCTCAGTCCCCACCCGACCGAGCCGAGCTGGAACGCTTCCGCGACTCTCTCGCATCCACCTCCGATTCCGCCGGCCTTCTCGCCATCGAAAAGCGACTGATCGATTCCGCCAAGGTTCATCGCAACGATGGCGTGCTCCATCTGAAGCTGGGGTTTCTCTCCCTCCGCCTGGCCGACATGGGTGGTCACTCGCACTATGACGATGCGGCCTCGGAGTTTCAGTGGGCTATCGACCTTCAGCCTTCGTGGCCCTACGCCTGGTATGGGATGGGACTCGCGGAGTATGGAGTGGGCGACTCTCAGGTTTCCTTCGTCACCGGGCTCAAGACGATGCTGGGGAAGGATGCGCTGACGCGCTCAGCCGTGGCGTTTGCCAAGTCAGCCGAGGTGGACCCGTCGTTTGCCAGCGGGCTGGTGGATCTGGCCAACACCGCGTTGCGTCAGCGGGTGAACATCAAGCTCGGCGTGGCGCTGGAAGCGCTGCGCCGGGCCGGAAACACCTCCGCTGAAGCCGTTCCCGAGGTGCTGCTCGCCCGGGGCCGGGTGGAACGGGAAGTAGGGGACGGTGATTCGGCCTTGGCTGCCTTCAATGGCTACCTCGAGCATGGTCAGAACCGAAGTCTCGGCCTGCTCGAGATTGCCCGAACCGATTTCCTGATGGGCCGTTTCGATGGTGTCACACCGTATTATGAGGGTGCAGCCTCTGACGACTCGGCCACCGTCGCGGGTTATCGGGCCGATCTTGCCACCATTGCCCCCGACAGCGTCCTTCGTGAGTTCGACCAGCAACGGGGCGAGCGTCGGGTGCGCTATCTGCGGCGGTTCTGGGGCCAGCGGGACCGTGCCGAGCTACGGGCCGACGGCGAACGACTTCGCGAGCACTACCGCCGTCTCTTCTACGCCCGCAAGAATTTCCAGCTGACTACCAACAACCGGCATTACGACATCGTGGAGCGATTCCGCTCCGGGAGCCGGGATTTTGACGACCGGGGAATCATCTACATCCGTCACGGCGAGCCTTCCAGCCGGGCCAGCTATGCCGCACCCAGTCTCGAGCCCAACGAATCCTGGCGCTATGCCCGGTCCGACGGTGATATGATCTTTCATTTCATCGCCCGGGAGGACGTGCAGGATTTCAAGCTGGTGGAAAGCCTCTTCGACGTGCTGGGATTCGGCAACGCCGTGCGTCTGCAAGGAGAGGCCAACGCCGCTGACAATGCGGTGGCTGAGCAGCTCATGCTGTCCCGGGAGCGGCTGTCCCCGATTTACCGGCGGCTGCAGAGCGCCAACCGGGGCAGTACCGGGCGGTATCAAAGCCAGGAGCGCCAGGTTGGGCAGGAGAGCATAGCAATAGGAACCACCAGCGACAGCTACGAGCTGCGCTTTCCCCAGGACCTGAAGGCTCACTCGGAGGTGCTGGCCGTCGGCCGCGATTCCGGCGGCCCCAAGGTCCAAATCGCCTATGCCATTGCCGGCTCCAGTCTCGAGCCGGTCCCGGTGACGCGCGGCTTCCTCTACAGCGTCAGGCTCCGTTTCGTCGCCCTGGACAGCCGGAACCAGGTGGTCGCATCGCTGGACACCACTCGTCACTTCGTAGCGCCGGAGCCGGTGCCGCCCAACGAACATCTGGTAGGGCGGGCAGAAACCACGGTTCCTTCCGGACCACTGCACTACCGACTGGCTATCCAACAAGGAGAGGCTGCCGGGGTCACCCTCCCCACCGACTCTCTAAGGGTAGGACCGACACAGCCGACCGGACTCAGTCTGAGCGATTTGGTGCTGGGGAATCGGAGCACTAATCTGGCATGGCGCCGTACGCCGGACGACACCGTGCTCTTCAATCCGCTCCGGATCTACCGCCGCAGCGACGAGATGGAGTTGTACTACGAGATCGACGGTCTCAAGCCCAGTCCCTATACCGTGGAGCTTACCGTCAAGAAGAAGGGTTCCGGCGGCGGGATATTCAAGAAGATTTTTGGCGGGGGCGGAGCAGCCATTCGACTGAAGTTCGAGGAGCAGGCCACCACGCCCCGGGTGAGTAGCCACCGCCGGCTCCAGCTGAGCCGGCTCAAGCCGGGTAACTACGTGCTCGACCTCCTGGTGGTGGATGCGGCCGGGCGCCGCGATCATCGAGGGCAGGAATTTCAGGTGGTGGAGGATAAAGACGCGGGGAAGCGGGGAAGCTAGGAGGTGAGGAAGTAGGGAGCTGATGAATCAGCTAAAAAAACGAACACCTCCAGACTGATAGTTGGAGGTGTTTTTGTTAAGATGGCTTCGCGGTTGCGCTCTTACTTCGCCGCCTCCCCGCCTCCCAGCTTCCCGTCTTACCTCACATCGGCCAGGCGGCGGGTCGGGACGGGGTCAGAATCAGCAGCGGCTGAACCAGGCTCTCCGCCTTGACCACCGCTTCGACCTGTACCAGATGCTGGGTGCCGCCGGTGCTGGTGTCGAAGGTAGCGATGTTCATGAGCATGGAGGCCAGGGGCCGATCGGCCTGCTTGGTCCGGCCACCCTCGGCCGGCGTTACGGCCACCCCGGGTACCAGGATTATGCGTGCGTGACCGAACAACCAGAGGGGTAGCCCGTCCAGTGACTTCAGGAGCCGCTCGTTGAACGCCAGGCTCTCACCGTGCAGGGTGATCAACCCCAGCGTGGGGCGCTCATGCTGGCGCCGTGAGTGTACCACGAAGCCATAGTTGAAAGCCGGCTCCTGACCTGCAGCGCGGCGCAGTGCCGCCCGGAGCTTCTGCTGGCTGAAGGCAATCGTGTGATACGGGACCACAGGCTCTCCAGAATGATGACGGGATGAGGGGTCCCGAGGCTGGGGGAGCCGGACCACCGGCCGCGTTGGCTGCATTCTACGTGCCAGTGGCGGCAGGGCAGCGGGGCCGCAGGGCAGTCTGCCAGAATTGTCTCCTATTCTTTGGGCGAGGCGAAATTTTAGAGAGGGATCTGCCCCGCTGCCTGGCTGCTCAGCTGCCCCGCTTAGTGCAAAGCATCTCGCGATACGCCACGCGATTCCGCTTGACTCAGCAAGGCCACCGCGTAGCTTGCGCGCTATGTTCTGCTCCCGCTGTGGCAGCGAAATCACCGGAAAATCGAAGTTCTGTCCCTCCTGCGGCTTGGACCTCATGGCCACCACCCCGGTGCATGCCATCGCAACCGGGGTCCTGCAGGAGCTCGACCTCGTGCGGGAGTCGCTCAGCGCCGAATACGACATCATCGAGGAGCTGGGTCGGGGCGGAATGGCCATGGTGTACCGGGCCAAGGATCGGCAGCTGGAGCGCGAGGTGGCCGTCAAGGTCCTGCCGTTTTCCCTGGCGTTCGACACCGAGTTCGTGGAGCGCTTCCAGCGGGAGGCGCGCACCGCCGCTCAGCTGGAGCACCCCAACATCATTCCGATCTATCGAGTCGGCCGCTCCGATCGAGTCATCTACTTCGTGATGAAGTTTCTCCGGGGCGGCTCGCTGTCCGGGATCCTGGGCCAGCGGAAGAAGCTGACCCCACCCGAGATCCGGCGGCTCCTGCTCGAGGCGGGAAGCGCGCTGGGCTACGCCGCCCAACGCGGCATCGTCCACCGTGACATCAAGCCGGACAATATCATGTTCGACGAGTTCGGGCAGAGCGTACTGACCGACTTCGGCATTGCCAAGGCCGCGTCCGGACAGAAGCTGACCGGAACCGGCATGTCCATCGGAACTCCACACTACATGAGTCCTGAGCAGGCCCGGGCGCAGCCGATCGATGGCCGGAGCGACATCTATAGCCTGGGCATCGTGGCCTATCAGTGCCTTACCGGCAGTGTCCCCTACGATGGTGAGGACAGCTTCTCGATCGGATACAAGCACATCACCGAGCCGATCCCTACGCCCAGTCTGGTAACCGCCGACGAGCGCCGTCTCTTCGAAATCATCAAGCGGATGCTCATGAAGGACCCATTTGACCGGTATCAGACCTGCGAGGAGCTGATCGCGTCGTTTCAGGGTCAGCCAATCGCGGCCACTGGAGCGTTGCGGACCAGCCTGGCCACCGTGGTTCCTGCCACGGCCTGGGCGGGCTCAGCGATGGGGTCGGTTCCGAGTGGAGGGGCGTTTCCGCCCATCGTGAGTCAGCCCACCACCCCGCTCGATTCCCCGCTGGTTAATCGGCGGATGACGCCCCGAGAGCGCCGCGATGTACCTCGCCGGGTAGCCGACCGTTCTGTAGCCATGCGGGGCAGTTCGTCCTCTTGGGCCTGGGTGTGGATTTTACTGGCCGTGCTGGGAGCGGTGGGCGGCGCCTTGTACTACTTCGGGGTTCACGGCTTTGCACCCGGAGGGATCGCGGCGGAGCCGGCGGACTCGGTGAAGGCTGCCGAGGACACCAGCCCGCGCCTCGATACCACGGCACGACCGGCCATCGCTCCGCGGGATACGGTAGCTTCGCCCAGCGGGTCGTCGCCTCCGCCAGCGGACTCGGCGGATAAAAAGGGGTTGAGGGATTCAACGGTAGCCGGGTTGGGCGGTATTAATGACGTGGTCGGACCAGTGGACAGCGGCGGTATCCGTCTCACCGGTCTGCCCCGGGGATCCACCGTCATGATCGACGAGGAACCGGTTAGCCAGGCGGTTACCAAGCTTGCGCCGGGACCTCACGCGCTCGCGATCTCGGCGCCGCGGTACAATTTTTATTCCGATACCATCGTGGTTCGCCCGGGCACGGTTGAGGAGCTCACCCCCCAGCTCACCCAGATCGGAGCCCCGGTGCCGACCCGGCCGGAGGCTCAGCGGCGAGCCGAACCGGGCTGTGTGCCAGGACCCGGCTACAACGCCGATGGCTCCTGCTTCGAGGAGCGGCCCAAGCCGGTCAATCCGCCGTTCGTGGCCCGTCCGCCGGATGCCCAGCCTTCACCTCGTCCATCACTGCTGTGGGTCAAAGTCTCGGCCGAAGGGCGGACCGTGGACATCATGCGTCTCCGGCCGTCGAACGACCCAGCCTTCGAGCGGGCCGTCCGCAACTTCGTGTGGACGGTCACCTGGCACCCGGCGCTGAAGGACGGGGCTCCGGTCGAAGCCTGGACCCAGATGCTCTTTCCGCCGGCCCAGACGCAGTAAGCTTCTATCCCCGCCAATGACGAAAATCCATCCTACTG
>Ga0126311_10001896_pt1 | contig 10289 bp, 11 predicted proteins | sample Plot61_FD_92539 | JGI IMG/M metagenome (GOLD analysis project Ga0126311, IMG submission 92539) | Serpentine soil microbial communities from UC McLaughlin Reserve, CA, USA - Plot61 | ecosystem: Environmental > Terrestrial > Soil > Grasslands | place: USA: UC McLaughlin Reserve, Lake County... | reverse complement strand
GCCGCTGGTGGCCGCGATCGATGGGCTGCTGTCGCTGTGGGACGTCGACGGCGGCTGGATCTTCCTCGCAGAGGACGACGGGCTGACCCTTCGCCGCGTCGCGGAGCGGACCACGGCCGACGCCCACGGCCAGCCGCAGACCCTGGCCCTCGGCGAAGGCGCGCTGGGCCGGGCGGCGCTCGAGCGGCGTGCCCAGATCCTCCGCGGCACGGGGACCGGGGGCGGAGCGATGATCGTCGCGCCGATGGTCGGCGCCGGCCGCCTCATCGGCGTCATCGGGCTCGCGACGCGCTCGTCGCGGCCCACGGGTCGCCAGGAGCTGCTTTTGCTGCAGGCCTTCGCGGGTCGCCTCGGCGAGGTGGTCCAGATGGGCGGGCCCAACGTCGCCGCCGGCGTCGAGAAGGCGCTCGCGGGCTTTCGCGCCTCATGGGCCTCCGCAACACGGTCGCTCTAGCGAGAGTCGGCGGACGCTCAGGAGGCCGAGTCGGCGATCCGCGCGACGGCAACGTCAGTCGCTTCCTCCAGCGGCGCGACGGCGCCGATGTCGCAGATCTCGAGCACCCGGCGGACAGGGGAGCGCGTGGGAACGCTGAGGCGTAGACGCTGGCGGCGGTCGCCAAGCCGGCGTGCGAGCCGGAACAGCAACTCGATGCCGGCACTGTCCAGGTATGCGACACCGCCGAGATCGAGCACGAGTCCGTGCGCCGAGCTCGGTATCTGCTCGCCCAGCGCCCGTCCCAGCTCGGCGGCGTTCGATCCATCGATCTCGCCGACGAGCCGCGCGATGATCACATCGCCCTCCCGGTCGACCTCGAGTTGGCTGATGCGGTCCCTCACGTCCCGGCACCGTTCTCGAGATCACGCCGCAAGACCACGGTGGTCCCGCCGTTGCCCTTGTCTATCTCGACGTCCTGCATCAATTGCTCCATCAACGTCAGGCCCCGCCGACGCTCCTCCCCACGCGCCGCGCGCCAGCTACCGAAGTCGCGCACGATGATCTTCACCTCGTCCCCGCTGCGGCTGGCGTGGATCTCAAAAGACGCGTCCCCGGCGGGATAGGCGTGTGCAATGGCGTTCGCGGAAGCCTCGCCGACGGCGACGAGGGTCTCGTAGATCTCGGCCTCGCCGGCGCCCGAGGCCTTGAGCCAGCGTCCGAGCACCCGACGCAACGTCGCCAGCGAGCCCGACTCCGCAGGCAGCGTCAGCTGGACGCCGTCGGTAGGCACCGGCTCGACGCGGATCGCAAGCAACGCGATGTCGTCGGACGAGCGACCGTCCAGGACCCTCGCAGGCAGTGACCGGCAGAGTTCTGCCGGTTCCGGGTCGACTTCCGACGCCGCGTCGGCCAGCGCCGCCAAGCCGTCCGCGAGCGGCACCGTCGGGCGCTCCACGAGCCCGTCGGTGTAGAGCAGCACCGTCGACCCGGGCGCCAGCGAGACGACGTTCTCCTCGTAGGACGGGAACGTCACCGTCCCCAGTGGGCTGCCCGATCGGCCCTCGGCGAAGAGGATCTCCCCCCCAGGGGTCACGATGAGCGGCGGAGGGTGCCCGGCGCTGGCGAAGCGCAACGCGCTCGCCTCCGGATCGAGGACGGCGTAGAGGAGCGTCGCCATCCCGGGGCGCTCGAGCTCCTGGGCGAACCCGTCGGTCCGCTCGAGGACCACCGAGGGCCGCAGGCCCTCGAGAGCGTACGCGCGCACCGCGCTCTGGAGGTGCGCCATGCGGGCGGCGGCCGCGACCCCGCGGCCCACCACGTCACCGATCGCCACCCCGGCCTTGCCGTCGCGCAGCGGGATCACGTCGTACCAGTCGCCCCCGATCTCGGCTTCGGCGCTCCCGGGCAGATAGCGTGCGGCGAAGCTCAGCCCGGGGATCTCGGGCAGGCGCTCGCGCAAGAGACTGTGCTGGAGAGTCGCCGTGACCGAGCGCTCGACCTCGACCTCCTGTGCCGCCCTGCGCAACCCCTCGAGTGTCGCGCCGATGATGGCGTCGCCGCCCTCCCCCTCGGTGGCCCCGGGACGAGCGCCCTCGGTGCCGGCTTCGCCGGGCTGGGGGTCGGGCGGTGTGGGGTTGTCGGCCACGTCGGTCAGAATCGTTGTCGGCGGCTGCGAGTCTAGCCTCAAGCCCCGCTGTCCCCTCGCGGGTGTACCGGCCATCGCGACTGGCGCATCGGCTAGCGTTGGCCGCACATGGACGGGCGCGGAGAAGCCGGTATCGCCCGCTCGCGGCGGGCCCGTGAGGAGCTTGCAAAGGCTTGGCTGCTGGACGTCCTCGAGCGCACGCCCCTCCCCGAGATCCGCGAAGTCCCCATCGACTGGATCGCCCGCGAGGGGCCATCGCTGATCGCCGACATCCTGCGCGGCCTCTCGGGTCCCGTCTCCGGCGATGAGCTCGAGCTCCCCGCCGACGGCATCGAGCGGATCGGCGAGCTCGGCGGGCTGCGCCACGGCGAATCCGCATTCCAGATACCTCGCGACCTCGCAGCGCTGCAGGCGCTGATGATCGAGGCGCTTCGCCGCGATGTTCCGGAGCGTCAGCTTGGGGCGTTCGCCGGGTCCGTCGAGCGCCTCGCCGGGATCTTCGGCGACATCCAGGCCCAGGTCGGGGAGCGGCTCGTCCGCGAGCGGTCCGGCGCGCCGGCCACAGACCCTCTCACCGGCCTGCCGGGCGAGGCCGAGCTTCACGAGTGGATGCGGATCCTGTTGGCAGAGCACCGCCGACACGCCCACCCGTTCGCGGTGCTGATGATCGACATCGACGGGCTTTCTCGGATCAACGGTGCCTATGGCCGTCCCGCCGGCGATCAGATGCTTAGCGCGGTCGCCGCGGTCGTCCGGCGGCAGATCCGGGGCGTCGATCGCGCCTTCCGCCTCGCCGATGACGAGTTCTGCATCCTGGCGCCCCAGCAGCGGGCCGCTGAAACGCTGCCGCTCGCCGAGCACCTCTGCTCTCTGGTCGAACACTCGCAGGCGGAGGATGGCCCCCGGGTGGCGATCTCGGCCGGCTTGGCGGCCTGTCCAGAGCACGGCGAGACCGCCGAGGCGCTGCTCGCGGCCGCTGACGAGGCGACCTGGGCCGCGAAGGCCGCCGGCCGCGGCGTCGTCATCGGCACCTGATTAGCCGCCGCCTGAACCTGCGCAAAACCTGCAAGTTCGCTCGCAGGGGTTGCAAAAACCAGGTATAGGTGAGACAAATCCGTACCTAGCTTCCGTACGACGCCTCTCGAGGCGTCAGACCAAAGTAGAGGACCGAGCGAGCCTTGAACGGAATCCGCACCAGCGCTGCAGCCGAGCTGCTCGGGGTCAGCCCCTCGACGCTCCGCACGTGGGAGCGCAGGCTCGGCTACCCGAGCCCCAGGCGCACACCCGGGAATCATCGCCAGTACGACCTGGATGAGGTCGAGGCGCTGCGTGAAGCGCTGCGTGAGACCGGAAACATCTCGTCGGCGATCGACGTGGCGCAACGGCGGGGCCGCGGCCCCGCCTCACCGGCACGGCTTCTGGGTGTCTTCGACCTCTTCGACGAGGCGGCGGCCGATCGCGAGCTCGAGGAGAGTCTCGCGGTGCGCTCCGTCGAGCGCACGGTCGAGGAGGTACTCCTGCCCGCACTCCAGCTGGGGGCAGCTCGGCCCGGTCACGAGGCCGAGCTGGAGCACGCTTCGCGCTGGGCGATCGGCTGGCTGCACTCGGCCCGACGACTGGCGCCGCCGGCGACCCGTGAGGAAGGCATCCTGCTGCTCGACTCAGGCTCTGGGATCGGTCCCGAAGCCGCAGAGACGCTCGCGCTCGAGCTCTTCCTACGACGTGCCGGCCTACGGGTCCTGCTCCTCTCCGCCGCCCTCGAGCCCGCGCGCTTCGGCCACGCGCTGCGGGCGCTCGATCCCCGCGCGGCGGTCCTCTGCGGGACCGAGGCTCGCCTCGACGTGCTCGGAGCGCATCTGCGCCGTGTCCTCAAGGAGGGCGCGGGCACCCAGATCTACGGCTACCGGGCGGCTCGCCTGGTCTCCGGCAGCGCCGGCGTCACCGGCATCGGCTCGCACCCGGGCGAGGCGACCGAGGCGCTGATCGCGGTCGTCGGCTAGCTGCAGGATCTTTCTCGCCCTGCGGCCTGTGCGCAGGTTCCGGCAGGCAAACCTGCGCACTTCTTCATCGCGCCGCTGCGGCGCCTTGACGTACCGTCGGCTTCGCGCCGACACTCGCAGCCCTTGTCAAGTTTCGGCCGCTTTCGGCCGAGATGAATACTGGAAAGCGAGTAATGAAAGACGACATCAAGCTCCTCAACGTCGGCCGGGCGGCGGCCTACCTGGGCGTCAGCGCCGCCTCGCTGCGCAAATGGTCAAACGATGGGGTCGTCCCCGTCTACCGGACGCCGGGCGGCCAGCGTCGCTTCTCGGTCCAGGACCTCGACGACTTCATGCGCTCGATGCGCGAGCCGGGCCGGCACCCGGTCCCCCGGGTCGGCCGCGGCAGCATGATCGGGAGCTAGCCCGCACCAGAACGCACTCGGGGGGAACGGACCACCGATGCCCGGACGTCCGACACGCGCCGTTGTCGCGCTCGAGCTCTGCGCCCTTGCGCTTGCTGCGGCGCTGGCGGCCGCACGCGCCGGCGGGGCCAATTGGGACCCCGTGTTGTTCGCGACGCTGCTTGCCGTGTCCATCGCGGGCGACCTGACCGCCGTCGACACTCCCGCCAGTCGCGTCAAGCTCAGCTCCAGCTTCCTGGCGATCGTCATCGCGATCGTGTTTCTGGGCGAGACGCCGGCCGCCGTGATCGGCGTCGTCACGATCTGCGCGGGCTGGCTCCGCGCCCGCTACGCCGGCCACGACCTGCTGATCAACCTGGTGACCTACGCCTGGTTCCCACTTGCCGCCGGCACCCTGTTCCACGAGGTCGTCGCAGCGACCGGGATCGGCGACATGGACCCCAGCTTCTACCTGTTGATCATCGGGCTGTTCGCGATCGCCCTGATGATCGACTTCCTGCTGATCGCGGGCTATTCAGCCTACGTGGAGGGGAGCAGACTCGGAACCAAGTTCACCCGCGCCCTGGTGCCCCTGATCCCGTCGGAGCTCGTCTCGACGCTGCTCGCCCTCGGAATCGCCTATGCCTACCAGCAAGTGGGCGTCGCATCGGTTGCCCTCTTCGGTGTCGTCCTGGTCGCCTTCCAGAACCTGATCGGGGCGCTGCTGCTCTCTCAGGAGCGCGCCGACGAGCTGGAGTTGCGTGCCAAGCAGCTCGCCGGCTTCCAAGTGGCGCTGATGAGCGCGCTTCTCCGGACCCTCGACCTTCTGGACCGGATGACGGCCCGCCGCAGCGCGCCCGTCGCCCGCTACGCCCGCGAGGTCACCGCCGCGGCCGGCTTTTCCAAGGAGGACCAGGACCTCGCGCACACGGCCGGGCTCCTCCATGACATCGGCAAGTTCGTTCTTCCCGATCGCATCCTCAAGGGGCGGACCACGCTCACAGAGGCCGACTGGGAGCAGATCCGGACCCATCCGGAGGAGGGCGCGCGGATCGTCTCCCAGATCGACGGCTACCGCCCGGTTGGCGAGATCATCCTCTGCCACCACGAGCGGATCGACGGCCTCGGATACCCCCGGCAGCTGGAGAGCGACGAGATTCCGGAGCTGGCCAAGGTCATCGCGGTCTGCGACACGTACGACGTCATGACCGCCCGCGACTCCTACCGCGACCCGGTGAGCTCCTACGACGCCATCGCGGAGCTGCGGCGCATCTCGGGCACGCAGCTCGACAAGCGGTACGTGGATCTGTTCATCGAGACCCTGTCGGACAAGGACATCGCTTACCGCCACGGCGAGGACGCCGACTTCGAGCGCGAGCTGTCACTCGACCGCAGGATCCACGATTACGTGGGCGCCACCGAGCGGCGAGGAATCCTCGGCTCGCTGCACCTGCGGAGCTAGTGCTGGCGGCGGGCCGCTTCGGCCTGCGGGATACGCTCTGCGAAATGGCAAAGCGGGCCGCCATTTCTGCAGGCAAACCCGCTGAGAAGAGAACTTGGTCCTACTTGAGGGGTGCTATCCGCGCCGGTAACCCATTCGAAAATCCCTTTCGAGTCCTTCGTTTTCCTAAGAGAACTATGGCCAATCTTGCCAGAAGTTGACCAAACTTGCAACCCCGGCGGCAAACTTGCACTTACCCGTCGGTGCCCGGAGTAGCGTCGCCCGCGGATGGCGAGCGCCCTTCGTCCCCTCCGAATTCCGGCTTTCCCGCGATTGGCGGTGGCGAGCCTGGTCAACGAGCTCGGCAACTGGCTCGGCGAGATCGCCCTCGCGATCCTCGTCTTCGACCAGACGGGCAGTCCGCTGGCCACTGCCGCGCTGTTCATAGGCATCCACTTCCTGCCCGCGCTCGCCGCCCCTCCGCTCGTCACACGGCTGGAGCGCCTACCTGCTCGCGCAAGCCTGCCCGTGCTGTACGCCCTTGAGGCGGCGGCCTTCGGCGCGCTCGCGATGCTCGCCACGGACTTCCTGCTGGTCGCAGTCCTCGTGCTCGCCGCGATCGACGGGTCGCTTGCGGCCGCGGCGCGGGCGCTCACCAGAGCGACCGCCGCGGCGGCCCTGAAGCCGGCCGGGCTGCTGCGACAGGGCAACGCGATCCTCAACATCGGCTTCACCGCCGCTGCCGCGGCCGGGCCCGCTCTGGCGGGGTTCGTGGTAGCCGGGTCCGGAGTGCAGACGGCGCTGGCCGCGGACGCCATCTCCTTTCTCGTCGTCGCGGCGATGCTGGCAACGGCCCGGGCCCTTCCCCGCGCGACGCCCGAGAGCTCCGGCGTGCTGGCCCGCCTCCGCCAGGGGTTTCGCTACGTGAGAAAAAACCCTCTGCTGCGAAGGCTGCTCGGCGCCCAGGCGGTGGCGTTCGTGTTCTTCGCCGTGGTGATCCCGATCGAGGTCGTGTTCGCAAAGGAGAGCCTCGACGCCGGCGACGCCGGCTACGGGGCGCTGCTGACGAGCTGGGGCGTCGGGATGGTGCTCGGCAGCTTCGCCTTCGCCGGCCTCGACCGGGTCTCGCTGCCTGCGTTGCTGGCCCTCTCGACGATGGCGATCGGAGTCGCTTACATCGGCATGGCGGCGGCCCCCACGCTGCTCGTCGCGTGCACAGCCGCGGCGGTAGGAGGCACGGGCAACGGCGTCCAGTGGGTGGCCCTCATCACGTCCGTGCAAGCGGTCACCTCGACCGCCTACCAGGCACGAGTGCTGGCGATGCTCGAGGCGATCGGGTCGGCGATGCCGGGGGTGGGCTTCGTGATCGGAGGGGCCATTACGAGCCTGCTCGAGCCCAGGGCCGCGTTCGCGGTCGCGGGGGCCGGCGTGCTCGCGGTGTTGGTATGGGCGGTCTCGATGCTGCGGCACGCCGACTGGCGCGCAGCGGCGGACGACGTGGCAGCCGAGCGCGAGGCGGACTCCAACGACGCCGGGGGCGAGCCGTCGGCGCCATCGCCACGCACCCCTCCGAGTGGGGCGCTGCCCTCGCACTAGGCTGTGTGATCGTCATCCAGGCCACGGGCACAACGGGTTCCAGCGGCGCCGAGCGGGCGAGCTCGGTGCTGTCCGGCGCCGGTGGCGCAGGCCCCATCGAGCGGGTGCTGGACGAGGTCGAGGACGCTGCCGAGCAGATCCTGGCGGAGGCGGAGGCGGAGGCGAAACGACGTCTCGAGGCGGCCGACGCCCTCCTCAGGCGAGCCGAAGTGCTTCTTCGCGAGCTAGAGGACGCCACGGAGGGCCTCGGTCCGCAGGACCCGTCGCGCGCCCCGAGCGGGCCCGGCCCCGCGTCCCCCCCCGACGTCAAGGCACCCGAGGGCGCGATCCTGCTCGCCACGCAGATGGCGGTCGCGGGCGCAAGCCGCGACCAGATCGAGCAGCGCCTGCGCGACGACTTCGGCATCGAGGATCCCGACTCGGTCCTCGGCGACGACCTCTCCTGACCCGGAGCGCTAGGGGTCCTGCCAGCGCCGCTCTCCGGCAGCGAACAGGCTGACGTCGGTGAGCTTCGCGAACTGCGCGTAGCGCTCGGCGGCGCTGTAGAGCGGGTTACACGCCGTCAGCACGATGCGGTCGTAGCCGACGTCGCGGACGATCGAGACGTCGTCGGGGTCGACGATCTCGGACTTCTCGACGGTGTAGGTGAAGTTGCCATACGGCATCTCGAGCAGGATCTCGTCGCCCGGCTGGATCTCGTCGATGCGCCGGAACGGCGCCAGGTAGGTGGTGCGGTGGCCCGCGATGCCCATCGTCGAGCCCTGGCCGGGGAACGCCGAGCCGTCGCCCTGCGCGCTGAGCTCCGGCGTCGTGGCGAGCGTGTAATGGCCCGGCCCCTTCTGGAGGCTCGCGGTGTCGGTGCCCTCCACCAGGACTATGTCGAGGTCGATGCCGGGGATCACGATCCGCCCGATCCCCTGGCCCCGCTCCACCTCCTCCTCGAAGGCATCGGCCAGGATCTTCACCCGCTTGGAGATCTGGTCGGCGCTCAGGGCGCGCTGCAGGACGTCGTCGCTCGGGAACTCGTCCTCGAGCTTCTTCAACGAGTCCTCGGCCTTGCCCTGCTGCAGCGAGCCATAGATCGAGGACAGCGGCTCCTTCCACGCCAGGGTCAGGCCGACGTCGACCATCACGACCAGCCCGGCGGTGATCAGCGCGATCGAGAGGATGCGCAGAAAGCGGTGCACCCGCGTAATGATGGTCTACGCGCCTGACCCACCGCCGGCGCTCCTCCTGCGACACTCCCCGCCGTGCCCGAGCCGGCGCCGCGCATCGCCTCCTATCTTGCCGATCCCGAGCGGGTGGGCCGCGTGCTGCTGCTCTACTCCGGGGGCCTCGACACCTCGGTCATGCTGCACTGGATCCAGGCGCGCTACGAGGTGGAGGTGGCGGCCCTCGCCGTGAACCTCGGTCAGCCCGGCGAGGACTGGGACGCCGTCGTCGCAAAGGCGAAGCAGCTCGGCGCCGTGGAGACGCTGGTGGTCGACGCGCGCGAGGAGTTCGCCGCCGAGTACGTCCTCCCCGCGATCAAGGCCAACGCCCTCTACGGCGCCGGCTACCCGCTGTTCACCGCTCTGGCCCGCCCCCTGATCGCGAAGCTCGCGGTCGAGCACGCGCGCGCGACGGACTGCGACACGATCGCCCACGGATGCACCGGCAAGGGGAACGACCAGGTCCGGATCGAGGGCACGATCGCGGCGCTCGGCCCGGAGCTGGGCGTCCTGGCCCCGGTCCGTGACTGGGAGATGGGCCGCGAGGAGGAACTCGAGTACGCACGCGAACACGGGATCCCGCTCAAGGGCGGCACCGAGATCAGCCCGTATTCCGTCGACGACAACCTCTGGGGCCGCAGCTCCGAAGGCCGCGGGATCGAGGACCTCGAGGCGCCGCCGCCCAACGACGTCTTCCGCCTCGTCACTCCGCCCGAAGAGGCGCCCGACGAGTCCGAGGACATCCGCGTGGGCTTCGAGCGCGGGGTTCCGGTGTCACTCGACGGCGAGCGCCTGGGGCTCGTCGAGCTGATCGACCGCGCGACCGAGGCGGGGGCACGACACGGGATCGGCGTCCTCGACCACATCGAGGACCGCGTCGTCGGCCTCAAGGTACGTGACCTCTACGAGGTGCCGGCCGCGGCGATCCTGATGACCGCGCACGCCGACCTCGAGAAGCTGGTCTCGACCGTCCACCAGGTCGAGTTCAAGCACACGCTCGACCGCAAGTGGGCCTACCTCGCCTACGCCGGGCTCTGGCTCGACCCCCTGCGGGCCGACCTCGACGCATACATGGACTCGGCGAACGAGCACGTCACCGGCGAGATCACGATGCGGCTGTTCAAGGGCCGGGCGACGCCGGTCGCCCGCTCCTCCCCCTTCGCCCTCTATGACCGCTCGCTCGCCGGGTTCGGCGAGAGCGGCGGCGAGTTCTCACAGGCGGCCAGCCCCGGCTTCATCGAGCTGTTCACGCTCCAGAGCCGGATGGGCCACCGCGCGCGTAGGCGCGACACAGATGGGTAGGCTCACGCCGTGAGCGCGATCTACGAGCTCATCGGCCGCATCGTTGTCCGCCTCGCCTGGTGGCGCTTCGGCACGCAGCTCCGCGTCGCCGGCGCGCTCGCGCTCGTCGGGATCGGCGTCGCGGGCTACCTGGCCGCCACGCGCGAGCCCCCCGAGGGCTAGCGGCTCGTGCCTGCTCACGCAGGCTGCCAGGCGCGCTCTTATGTCAACTCGACTAGCAACCGTTCGCCTTGTCCTAATGATTCGCTAGGATTCTGCGCTTCATAACCGCCGAG
>Ga0126311_10001894_pt1 | contig 10294 bp, 7 predicted proteins | sample Plot61_FD_92539 | JGI IMG/M metagenome (GOLD analysis project Ga0126311, IMG submission 92539) | Serpentine soil microbial communities from UC McLaughlin Reserve, CA, USA - Plot61 | ecosystem: Environmental > Terrestrial > Soil > Grasslands | place: USA: UC McLaughlin Reserve, Lake County... | reverse complement strand
ACTCTAGAATGTCTTGAGCACATCCAAAGTTAAGACTTACGGTGTTGACGCCTCGCATCAACATGACTCGCGAAGCGACTGACTTGTCACAGAACACGTTGCTTGCTTCGATCAGTGTCCTAAGCGCGCGATCTCTTTGAAGTCCAGCAACAATGCCTTTAAGTTTCGTTATTGTGTCCGACGAGAACGCTGGTTTCGCACTGTCGCCGTCAAGTTTAAGCTCGGCCTTGTGTTTCCCGTATTGAAGCTCGATTCTCGTCTTGTTTGCATTCTTGCTAGTTGGATCAAGCCAGGTCCGCACGAAAAACTCGCGGCTTCCAGGAGCCTGAAAATGCAGAAGCGTCCTGTCAGAGGAAAATCGCTGAATTTCGACATTGCCGAGATCGCCTCGTTTTGAGATTTCGAGCTTTACGTGCTCGGATGACACAGCCACATATCTGGCCTTGCTACTATCCGCTTTTCGGGCGAATGTGACTCCATCTGGATCGAATCCATATTCGAATGATTTATCTGAACTCAAATCCAGAGTATTCAACCGATCGATTACTGTTAGTGATCGGAATCCAAAATACTTGGCGAACGCCACCTCCAGCGAACCGCCCGACGGAATTGGCTCTGAGACAGGCGGCGAGATCGGAATGCGTGTGGCTGCACGAGAACTAGTTGGCGCAGTTAGCGAAACTGTCAAGGCAGTCGCGAGTACTGCACAGACAATCTTTTGAAAGAGTATTGGAGATGAGGAATAGCGCATAGGTCAAACCGGCTCCTTTCTGGTTGGGTCTCTGGTGCGATTGCGCCCGAGTGTTTCTGGCCCCAAACATTCGTTAGCCACAAGCGCCGAGAGAGTGTTAACTATGAGGCTCGTCGTAGGGCGATTAGGGGAGCGGGCTTATTCTCAACGAGTCTATTCTGCTCGACTGAAACTTAAGATGGGCCGACAGTCTGGGCGATTCTATCAGCCCTCACACCACGCTTTCTCATGTAAACCATGACCATCTTTTACAGAGCCACCCGCTACCCACCTGCACGAGTGGCTCTGATCTGAAAGATGCTGGTTTGTCACCGCCTCGCATCTTTCGCGAACTTTGGAAGATCCTTGAACCACAGTGCGCGAAAGCCGCGAACGTTGGCTGACGATGTACGCGTATTGTACGCGCGAGGAATTTGAAAGCTTGGCTATCTGTAAGTTGTGGAAGGTGGTGTGGCCAGGGACGGAATCGAACCGCCGACGCCGGCCTTTTCAGGGCCGCGCTCTACCAACTGAGCTACCTGGCCAGATGTTGGAAAGAGCGCGTAGTATAAAAAGCACTTCGAAGCACTGTCAAATCAAGCCGCGAAACGCACAAAAGAATCTTGTGCCTTTTGTGGCTAACGGCTCCAGTATTTCTTAATGCGCTCTGCCAGCAACGGAAAGGGGACGTAGTCGGCGCTCCGGCCTGCCTGCCGCAGCTCCGCGACCATGCGCATCGCTCCGTCTGCGTTCCGTGTGTGAACCAGGATCGTTGAAGCGCGTTGGAAGTCGGGGTTACAGCAGAGCCAACGCGCGACGGCATAGCCCGTCCGTTCGTCGTCCGTCGACTCCGCGTTGTAGTGCTCCGGGTGCAGATCGTGATCGAGAAAAATCGCGTCGTATGAGCCGGCGCTCAATAATTCCAGGGCCTCTCTCACGTTGTTAGCAATATCAATGAAATCGCCTTTGAAGCGGTTCGTGAACCAGCGATGGCGGCGCACGTCATCGTCCAACAGAAAAACGCGAATTGGATGACGCTCCGCCCGTGCCGAGTTCACGCCAAGCTTGCCGAGCAACGACTGCCACAAACTCATAGTCTCAACGTTTCTTAGTAAAACAGCGTGATGATTACTGCGAGAGCATTATAAGGTATCATCAGGTACACTCGGGTGCACTAAAGGTGATTAACTTGATAGACGAGACCGAACTCCCCCAGACGGAGAATACAGAGGTTTGCGCAGACTGCTTCGGCACCGGCACCAAAATCGATCCGGTAAAAGGCGCAATGGCTTGTCCGTGTCGCCGCCCGGACCGGTTCAAGAAGTTGCTCGTCGCAGCTCGAATCCCTCCCCGCTACTCGCGTTGTGCATTCGACACATTCAAGTGTTCGCGTGGAACTTCGCAGGATAATGCGTTGCTCGCGGCGCAGCGACTGGTCGATGAGTTTCCCGCTGATCGAGGCCTGTTGTTTATGGGGCCGACGGGTGTTGGAAAGACTCACCTCGCCGTTGCGATTATTCATCGTCTAATCGAAAAAGGAGTGCCGGGAGTTTTTTGCGAATTTGGCGCGCTGCTAAAACGGATTCAGGATTCTTATAACCCCATTTCCAAATCATCCGAGCTCAAAGTCCTCGCGCCGGTGTACGAAAGCAATGTGCTGGTGCTCGACGAGCTCGGCGCGACTATTCCCACGGATTGGGTGCGCGACACGATGTATCAGATCATCAACAAGCGCTACAATGACAAAAAATTGACCATACTCACTACGAATTACTCCGACGGCCGCGAATCAGACAGAGAGCAGACTCTCGAGGATCGCATCGGCACTCGACTACGGAGTCGCTTGTACGAGATGTGCACGAAAGTGGTGATGGATGGAGGAGATTACCGGCGAGTTGGTCTTGGTAGTTAACTCAGAGGATGCCCAAACGCACTGACATACACAAGATCCTGATTATAGGCTCGGGTCCGATCGTGATCGGCCAGGCGTGCGAGTTTGATTACTCCGGAACTCAAGCCTGCAAAGCACTGCGGCAGGAAGGCTATGAGATCGTGCTGGTTAACTCGAACCCGGCCACGATCATGACCGATCCGGAAACCGCCGACGTCACTTACATCGAGCCACTCACACTCGATTCCGTTACAGAAATAATTCGGCACGAACGACCAGACTCACTGCTGCCAACTGTGGGCGGGCAAACGGCGCTCAATCTGGCGATCGCGCTTGAAGATGCAGGCGTGCTGCGCGAGTACAACGTCGAAATGATCGGAGCGAATCGCGACGCAATCAAGGTGGCTGAGAACCGCCTACTCTTCAAACAGGCGATGGATGAAGCCGGGCTCGAGATGCCTCGCGGCGGTTTTGCAAAGTCGTGGGACGATGCGAAGAAGATCGTCACTGAAACCGGCTACCCTGCGATCATCCGTCCATCGTTCACACTCGGCGGAACCGGCGGCGGCATTGCTTACAACCCGGAAGAGTTTGAAGAGATCATCCGTGGCGGGCTGGCTGCATCGCCGATTCACGAAGTGTTGATCGAAGAATCGATACTCGGTTGGAAAGAGTTTGAGCTCGAAGTAATGCGCGACCTTGCCGACAACGTCGTGATCATCTGTTCCATCGAAAACTTCGATCCGATGGGAGTGCACACCGGCGATTCAATCACCGTCGCTCCGGCGCAGACGTTGACGGATCGCGAGTACCAGTTGCTGCGCGATATGGCGATCCGCGTTATTCGAAAAGTCGGTGTGGAGACTGGCGGGTCGAATATTCAGTTTGGAGTCAACCCGGAGAACGGCGACATTCGCATCATCGAGATGAATCCGCGCGTCTCGCGCTCCTCGGCTCTGGCTTCGAAGGCGACCGGCTTCCCGATCGCCAAGATCGCGGCGAAGCTCGCCGTGGGTTACACGCTCGACGAGATTCCCAACGACATCACGCGCAAAACCCCGGCGTCATTCGAGCCGACAATTGATTACGTCGTCGCGAAGATTCCGAAGTGGGACTTTGAAAAGTTTCGCGAAGCGGAAGACGTTCTCGGGACGCAGATGAAGTCCGTGGGTGAGGTGATGGCCATCGGCCGCACCTTCAAAGAGGCACTCTTCAAAGGACTGCGATCGCTCGAAGCAGTCAAACCCCTCCGGCTGGAAGACATCTCGGACGACGAGTTGCAGCGCAAGTTAGCGCGTCCGAACTCGCAACGCTTCTCGTACATTACTTACGCGCTCCAGCACGAGTGGCCCATCTCGGAAATCTATCGCTTGTCGCGGATCGATCCGTGGTTTCTCGACCAGTTGCAGCAGGTGATGGACATTCAGCGCTCTGTGCAGGGATCGAAACTTGAAGACGTTTCGGCTGATGAGCTGCGAGCTTTCAAGGAAGTCGCGTTGTCAGATCGACGTCTTGCTTATCTGACGGAACGATCCGAAGACGAGGTTCGCGAGTATCGCAAGAAACTGGGAATCGTTCCAGTTTACAAACGTGTCGATACCTGCGGCGCCGAATTTGAATCGCATACGCCGTATCTTTACTCAACTTACGAAACGGAAGACGAAGCTGCGCCAACTGAGCGACGCAAGATCATGATCCTCGGCTCCGGTCCAAATCGCATCGGGCAGGGAATCGAGTTTGACTACTGCTGTTGTCACGCTTCGTTTGCACTGCGCGAGGCCGGATTCGAGACCATCATGGTCAACTGCAATCCGGAGACAGTATCGACCGACTACGACACTTCCGATCGACTCTATTTCGAGCCGCTCACGTTTGAAGACGTGATGAACATCGTGGACGTTGAGAAGCCCGACGGCGTCATTGTCCAGTTTGGCGGCCAGACACCGTTGAACCTTGCGGTGCGACTGCAAAAAGCGGGCGTCAAAGTGATTGGAACGTCACCTGATTCGATCGATCTTGCCGAAGACCGCAAACGCTTTGGAGCCTTGTTGCAGGAGCTCAGCATTCCTCAGCCTGACAACGGCATGGCGGCTTCAGTCGACGAAGCGCGCGAGATCGCGAAGCGGATCGGTTATCCGGTGCTGGTGCGTCCGAGTTACGTGCTGGGCGGCCGGGCGATGGCGATCGTGTACGATCAGGAAGCGCTCGAGACGTACGTTCGCAACGCGGTCGGGTTCACTCCCGATCGTCCCGTTCTGATCGACAAGTTTTTAGAGCAGGCGGCGGAGTTTGATGTCGACGCACTCGCGGACGACACTGCGTGCGTGATTGCCGGGATTCAGGAGCACATCGAGGAAGCGGGCATTCACTCGGGCGACTCGTCTTGCGTGCTGCCGCCGGTGCGGATCGATCCGGAGCATCTCGAGACGATGCGTCACTATACGCGCAAGCTTGCCACCGCGCTTTCAGTTAATGGACTGATGAACATTCAGTTCGCGATCAAAGATCATCGCGTGTACGTGCTGGAAGTGAATCCGCGTGCGTCGCGAACAGTTCCGTTTGTTTCCAAAGCGACTGGCGTTCCGGTTGCGCGCATCGCGGCTCTCGTGATGGCCGGGCAGAAGCTCAAGGACTTTGGAATGCCGGAAGAGTTAACGGTGAAACGTTTCTTCATCAAGTCGCCGGTATTTCCTTTCGCTAAGTTTCCCGGTGTCGACCCGATTCTGAGTCCGGAGATGCACTCGACGGGTGAGGTAATGGGAATCGGCGACACGTTCGGCGAAGCTTACGGCAAAGCGATGATGGGCGCAGGGCTGAGTTTGCCTTCGGCGGGCAAGGCGTTTCTGAGCGTAAATGATGCGGACAAAGGCGCCGCAGTTTTGCTCGCGCGCAGGTTGTCGCGCCTCGGATTCGACGTTGTCGCAACACTCGGAACATCAGCGCGGCTGCTTGAAGTTGGCATGGATGTTGAGACAGTTTTCAAGGTCAACGAAGGCCGCCCGAACATTGTGGACCACATCAAGAGCGGTGAGATATCCCTCATAATCAATACGCCCCTGGGTCGAGTTTCGCACTACGACGAACAGGCTATCCGGCGAGCGGCGTTGCAGTATGGCGTGCCGTGCGTGACGACGATGACTGGCGCGCAGGCGCTCGTCGAAGCGATCGGCGCACATCGAGCGCAGGGCACTCTGAGTGTGCATTCACTGCAAGACCTGCACTCCATGCGGAGCTCGATGGATGCTGTTTCGTCCGCGTGAGGGTTAGTCGTGGCTATAAATTCTCCGGAAACAATTCGTTGCATACTGGATGAATGTCGCACGATCGCAGTCGTGGGACTTTCGTCTGATCCTTCGCGTCCGTCAAACAGCGTTTCGGGATACATGAGACAGCAGGGTTACAGCGTGATTCCTGTGAACCCGAATGAGACGTCGGTGTTTGGTGAGAAGGCGTATCCCGATCTCTTCGCAGTGCCGGATAAGATCGATCTCGTTGATGTGTTTCGCCGGCCGGATGAAGCGGGCAAAGTGGTTGATGAGGCGATTGCCGTGGGTGCAAAAGCCGTCTGGTTGCAGGAAGGCGTGATTGATTCCGCGGCGGCGCAGCGTGCCGTTGATGCGGGGTTGATGGTCGTGATGGATCGCTGCTGGTTGAAAGAACACATACGCGCCCACCGCTGACGCCACACGTAGACAGGATTGACAAGATTTACATGATTAACGCGGTAGTTATCACGGCGAGTGATGCGTGCGCGCGCGGCGAACGCGAAGACACGTCCGGCGCAACGCTGGTCCAACTGCTTACTGATCTCGGTGCTGAGATTGTCGCCACTAAAATTCTCCCAGATGATCTCGATCCGCTGGCTCAGGTGTTATGTGAGTTTGCCGATCGTGACGACGTGAATTTAATCATCACCACAGGCGGCACCGGACTTGGTCCACGCGACAACACCCCTGAAGCAACTCAACGCGTAATCGAACGTGAAGCGCCCGGCATCGCTGAAGCGATCCGGGCCGAGTCACTTGCAGCGACGCCGATGGCGATGCTCTCGCGTGGTACCTGCGGTGTTCGCTCCGGCACACTCATCATCAATCTTCCCGGCTCACCCAAAGCGGTAAAGGAAAGTTTTGCAGTCATCGCCCCAGTGCTCCCACATGCATTGGATCTACTGGTCGGCAGGACCGAACACGGTAAATGAAATGAACAAAGTCGGGAATGGAACAAGTCAGGAAGGGGGCTTGCCCCCGCTGCTACCTGGGTTCAACGAGCGGGGGCAAGCCCCCTTCCTGACTTGTTCTATTCCGACGCGTTCATTCCATCTGAAGCCAGAGCGCTACAGCGGCGAATTCCTTGACATCGAGATCAGGTAGGTTTAAGGCTTTAAGAGGCTTTGCCCGAAAGTGGTTTGAATCGAGATTCGTGCGAAGTGCTCCAGAGGAGCACGATGTTTATAGCCTGATACCCTGAATGGCTCGGCGCTCCAGCGGAGCGCAATATGCTTGCAGGCGTTCGATTTACATTCCGCTCCTAACGGAGCGGGTAAAGTTAAGGGAATGTGGGGGCTATAAACATTTTGCTCCTTCGGAGCAACGGAAAAAAATTTTCGGGCAAAGCCGGTTTAAGAGTTGTGTAATTGGTCCTTGTCCTTCCGGAGGTTGCGAATGAAACGGCACATTCTCGCGATAACAGTTTTGTTGCTCAGTTTAACTCCTCAGCTTTCGGCCCAACGGACTGATGAAGAAAGCTTACAAGGGTTGAGGGACATCGGGCTGGTCGTTAAGTATGGTCAAGTGAATGGGCAGCCCGCGGAGTGGCAATCAACCATCTTGCAAAAACTTGAAGATCGTGCGAAGCAGCGGTTGGAGGAAGCCGGAGCCCGCATTGATTTGACCGGCGGCTCGGGCATCCTAGGCAGGCCTAGAGTGGTTTTCACCATAAACTTGAATAGAGTGAATAGTACCGCTGCGCCAGTTCAGGTTGAAGCCTCACTTCATCAACGAGTGCGTCTGTGGCGCGGCTCTGCGAAGGAATTCGAAGTGGCAACGTGGACCCTGAGCGGTATCGGCGGGCCTGAGGTAACGGAGAAAATGCTGACCGATGTATTTGATGGATTAGTGAAAAGGTTCCTTGAAGTTTATGTTGCGATGAATCCAGCTTCGTCGCAGGCTCCAACCGAAAAAATTTCTGCCACATCCGCTCAACTCAGCGACTCCCAACAAGCGTTTGAAGGCTTGAACAGCACAGGACTTTCCGTTTCCATCAGGGAGGATTTCTATTCCAACGCACGGCAGGTGGTTCTCCAACAGTTCCTGCGGGAGGCGGCGGAAAAGAGGTTGCAGGAGGCGGGCATCAAGCTGATTCGTTACACGAATGAAGCCGAAAAGGCAGGGCACGCACATTTGGCGGTATGGGTTAAGTTTAGCCAGCCGAATGGTCACGCGTGGGCCCCACCGATTGGTGTTGAAAGTAGATTCTCGCAATGGGTCCGCCTCACCCGTAATCCCAAAAAGCACACCAGTGCGGTGACGTGGGAGAGCCACGATCAAGGGGATTTCGTAAACAACAGTAACGGCGAGCTTGTGATAGCCGATGACGTAGTGCTCGAGCTTGTAAACAAACAAGTCGACGAATTTATCAACGTCCTCAAAGGCGCGAATGCGAACGTAACGTCAGTAGTACCGCAGGCGAAATCTGATCCACCGCGCCAGTAGAACAAAGCCACGAAAACACAAAGTAAACCTTGAGCAGAAGTAATCACCCGCACTATACTTTTGCCTGGCCAGCCGTTCACCGCAAATTACAACTCGGAGGAAATATCATGAGCAACTGGAGAAAGATTGCTAACCGGTCCACCGTTCTTCTGTTTGCGTTCCTCACCGTTCTGGCTTTAGCAGTGACAGCGAAATCGCAGGGCTTTCCTGGCCCAGCGGCCCGCGAAGGCAATCGCGCGATGGATGAATATGATCGCACCATCAATCGCATGAAGAACGATGCCAGGGCGGCCGGTGAGCGAAGGCGAAGTCTGTTTCCGCAAATCAATGAAGACTTCCAGCGCATCCAGGTGATCCACAATGAAATCGTGCGCATGCTCCAGCCTGACAAGCAGTTAAATTACGATCGCCTGGCGGATTTGACTGGTGATATGAAAAAGCGTGGCGAGCGTTTGCGGCAAAACCTTTCGCTGCCCGAACCCGAGAAGGACGAGACGCAAAGCCCTCATGCTGAAGCAATCGACGAAACCCATATCAAAAATTCGATTGCCGATCTGCACGATGTGATCGTCAGCTTTGTAGCGAATCCCCTCTTCAAGAACCTTGGCGTAGTTGATGCGAAGGTGGTCGATGCGGCGGGGGCGAGCCTCGATAGCATTATCGGTCTCAGTGACGAACTCAAAAGAGAAGCGAAGCTGCTCGGTAAATCCGGAAAGTAGCACAAAAGGAGCACAAAGGTTTTGCCGATTTTTTGAGCTTTTTGTGCCTCTTTGTGGCTAAAAAAAAGGGGCGGGCCTTGAAAGCGCCCGCCCCGAGTCGTATTCGACCTGAGCAGTTAATCTCAGAACGAATAGCGGAGTTGAATTCGTCCTGAACGGGAGGTGCGGAGGGTGTCGTTTGGTCCTCCGTTAAGCTGCGGTTGGTTGAAGAACGTATTGAAGATGTCTCCATCGCTAAAGCCACCCTCTGTGTTTGCGTCCCAGGTAAAGATCGGGCGGTTTAAGACGTTGAAGAAGTCGACTCGGATCTCAAATTTGTCTCCCTCCCATGGGGTGAACGGCATCCCAATGGCTTTGGTGAGACTCAGGTCGAGCCGGTTCCACATGGGAGCACGCAGCGTATTGCGGCCCACGATTCCGGTACGAATGTTAGGATCGACCAGGAAGCGCGCATCGTTAAGCGCGACGGGCGTGACGAAGTCGTTTGTACAATACCCGGTCGGCGAGTCAACATCACATAACGCGTTGGCAATCGCCACCGAGTTGCGCGGAGCGTTTGGATTGCTAATCGCGGGCCGGTCGTTGGTGGCTACCCCGTCGAAGTTGATATCAAAACCATTCAAGTAAGCCGTTTCCACAGCTCCTGATTGAATGCGCCAGATCCCCGAGATGGTAAAACCACTCGTAATCCCTCTTACGAAGCGGTTGTCTGAAGCTGACGGAATATCGTAAAGGACCGACACGGATGCTGCGTGCGGCACATCATAGCTGGCCACGCTGCGATCTAACCGTCGGCCACCTAAATTCCCCAAAAGGTCTGAGGCACGGCTGCTTCCACCAGAAGTGACGAAGACTTCGCTGTTGACGTTGTCAATCGCTTTCGAAAATGTGTACGCAGCCCGGAACAGCAGGCGATTTGCAAATCCTCGTTCGAGTCGCGTCTGCAACGAGTGGTAATTTGAATCACCGCCGTTAGTACGTGGCTGGACCGGACCAAATCCCGGATGAACACGCGGCCGTCCCGCCGCGAGGATATTGCGAGGATTCAACTCTTCATTGATAAAGAGATGAAGACCGCGCGATCCCACGTAAGCGACATCAGCCACCACGTTCCAGGGAAGTTGTCGTTGAATGCCGAAATTCCACACATAGGTCTTCGGGTTGTGCAGATTGGGCAGGACTGTGGACTGTGTCGCCGTCGCAGTAGCCTCCGGCGCATCTGTGGGCAGGGTATTCGATGCGT
>Ga0126311_10001893_pt1 | contig 10300 bp, 8 predicted proteins | sample Plot61_FD_92539 | JGI IMG/M metagenome (GOLD analysis project Ga0126311, IMG submission 92539) | Serpentine soil microbial communities from UC McLaughlin Reserve, CA, USA - Plot61 | ecosystem: Environmental > Terrestrial > Soil > Grasslands | place: USA: UC McLaughlin Reserve, Lake County... | reverse complement strand
GAACGTTCCGCATCCAACGATCATCCAGGAGTCAGGACGTTTCCTCGCGGCTTATCACGCGATTCTCGTAACGAACGTTCTCGACGAGATCGAAACCGTCGTCGAAGACATCACTCCGATAGAGATCAACGAAGACGATCCGCAGGTTGTTATCGAGCTCGGCGATCTGCGCGAGTCGATCACAGTCAAGAATTATCGGGAGTACTATCACGACGCACTCGAACATCGCGAAGAGTTGTTCACACTCTTCAATCTCGGATTGATCACGCTCGAAGATCGGGCGAAAGGTGAAGTGCTGTTCTGGGACGTTTGCGAGCGCGCCGACAAGTACGCGCAACAGGCGAAATATGTCTCGGAAGAGTTTGGTGACTTGCGCCGGCTGCTGTGCGCGAAGTATTTGACGAACTTTTCCGTGTTTCGTTCAGTGCCGGATCACTGGGCGCTCGATCAACTGTTTCCGATCGTTCCCATTCACCATCTCAACAAGCCGCCAAGCGAGTACACGACGCTCTGCGACATCACGTGCGACTCGGACGGCATCGTCGACAAGTTCGTGGACCTGCACGACGTCAAACAGGTGCTGGAGCTCCATACTCTCAACCCTGACGAGCCTTACTATCTCGCGTTCTTGCTCGTCGGCGCCTACCAGGAAGCGATGGGAAACAATCACAACCTTTTTGGCGCCCCGCACGAGGCTCACGTGCACATCGACGAAGAAGGCTTTCTGATCAAGAAAGTGATCAAAGGCACGACTGTGGGCGCGGCGGCAGAGCGCGCGCGCTACGAGCGCAGTCTTTTGCACGACGGCTTCCGACGTCTCATCACCCGGCGCGTTAAGGACGGTGAGCTCAGCGAAGCCGATGGCGCCGAGCTGGCCCAATTCTACGAATCACGTTACGAGGCTTATACCTATCTCGCCGTGAACGCCGTGAAGTCACGTTCACGGCGACGCACTGACTATTGATATTGCCGATTGCCAGTTGCCGATTGCCGATTTGACAAGCTTTACCACGCATCGTCAGTTGATTAATTGGCAATTGGCAATCGGCAATTGCAATTGCAATTACAAGACGAGGTTCAACAACCTGCATGGTCACTCAACGAAAACCAAAAGCATCGAAGTATCTGACCACTCCCACGCGTCCAGTCCAGGTGGACCGCGATCGTTCGGTGGCCGGACTCCTCGAGAAAATGGAAGGAACAGGCTTTGGAGGCCGCCAACTTGCCGAGGCGCATCGCATCTGGCTCGACATGCTTGGCGACAACACGACCATTATGGTCGCTGCTTCAGGAGCACTCATTCCGGCAGGCATGCGCCGCTTACTCGCATATGTAATCAAGAACCGCTTCGTTGATGTCCTGGTCCTTTCAGGTTCGTTGCTCTTCCACGATTTACACGAAACACTCGGGCGTTATCATTTCCAGGCCCACCCAACCATGACCGACGCGGAGCTGGAGTCGGCGCAGATCAGTCGTATGTGGGATCTGCTCGCCAGCGACGAGGAGTATCGCGAAGCGAAGGAATGGATCGGCGGCTTTACTAATCAACTCGATCAAACGCGCCCCTACTCCGTGCGTGAGTTCTTACATCTGTTGGGCAGAGAGCTCGCGGAGATCGCGTCCGAGGACGGTGTGCTCACCTCCGCGTACAAGGCGAAAGTGCCGATCTTCTGTCCGGCGATTGCTGACAGTGGGCTTGCAGTCGGGATTGCGGGTGCGCGGTTCGAGAAGAAGAACAACTTCCTGTTCGATACCATTCAGGACGTGCTCGATATGATGAATGTCGTGGTGAACGCGCGCGTCTCCGGCATCCTCAATCTCGGTGGCGGAACGACAAAGAGTTTCATTCAACAGGCGGCGCTCTCGTCGTTCTTGCAGAAGGAACATCATCACGGCCACAAGTACGCGATCCAGATCTCGACTGATGCTCCGCATCCGGGCGGTCGATCGAATGCGGTGTCGTTTGATGAGGGACTAATTTACGGAAAGCTCGCGCGCGGCGCACAAACTGCGTACGTGCCGTGCGATGCCACGATCGCGTTGCCGATCCTGATCACGTCGTTGTCACAGACAGCGGCGAAGTATATGAAGGGCCGGAAGAAGCCAAACTTCACCTTCGGACGCGAGCTCATCGTCGAAGCACCTTAGCCACAAAAAGGCACAAAAAGCACAATTGATTTTACCAATGAGGGCCCTAAGAGATTAGGGCTCTTTCTTCGTTCATGCTTTTTGTGCTTTTTCTGCCTTTTGTGGCATACATCGCTTTATCTGCCTGCTCAATCGCCTGCCCCAGGTCGGTCAACGAAGTAAACCCCGCCACACCAAACGAAACAGTCACCGTCACCGGCTGCCCAATCCAGCGCTCGCAGTTTTCCTCGAGTATCTTGTTCAACTTCTCAATGCGCCTGCTGGCGTCAGGCTGTGGCAGCTTGAACATCAACACCAGAAACTCATCTCCACCCCACCGGAATAGCATGTCGTCCGCACGCACTAACGAACGCATCGCTCGCGCTACGGCGCGAATCGCTTTGTCGCCGACGGTGTGGCCCATCGTGTCGTTGATCGGTTTCAAGTTGTCGATGTCGAGCACTGCAACGCTGCCTGAGCTCGCAGAATTTTCATGTCCACTTTCAGGCCGTCGCAGCAGCGAGTGAAAAGCGTGCCGGTTCAACGCTTCCGTCAGCGGGTCCATCTGGACCAGCAGTTCGAGTTGATCGCGCGCATCCAGAAGTTTCCTGTTCGCGAGTTCCACTTCGCGTCGCACGCCTTCCATCAAAACCATGACCGTGCCGAAGCCCAGGAGTATTTCAAACAGCAGATCGAAAACCGACGTGTACTGGAAATAGCTCAACGGCACTGTTATTCCCAATAGCCCTTTGCGCGCGGCAAAGGCGGGCACGTAAAGAAGAAAATCGAGCGTCAGGAGCAGCAACGCCATGGACATCACGCGAATTCCCGGACTCGCTTCTTCGCCGCGCGGACCTTTGCGCAATGTGAAGAACGAGATCGTGAACAACGCCACGAGGATTGACGCGTGGATCACGAAGAGATCGTTGAAGTCGCGCGAGGCGTACGGCAGAACGACCGACACGACGATTGCGGGTATCAGGAAGTAGCTGTGTTTCCTGGTTAGACTTAAGCCGGTCATCTGGCTGCGGCAGCCGGCGATGAACAGTAAACCAAAGAGATACTCGCCGAGGAAATAGCAGGAGTAAAAGACGTTCTGCGTTGAAGCGAGCTGGAAGGCAAGAAAGAGACTGATGAGTGAGAGCGAGAGACTCGCCCACGAAGCAGTCCAATACCGCAGAGCGTTGCTCTTGATCGAGGACCGCATGAACATTGAAAGCAGCGTGATTAGAAGGACACCGACGCACTGAATCGCTAGACCGACATTCGAATCCATAGACTGGGAACCTCGTAGGAGAACGAGTTACTAGGAAAGCTCTGGGCAAAGTGAGGGTTACACCGGAACTGATTCTAGCCGACCAGACGGTTTGAGGTAAAGAGTTTTATTGAAGGATAGAATCGAACAGTCAGGAAGGAGGCTTAAACTATTGCCGATTGCCGATTGCCGATTGCCAATTCAAGGGCCTGGAGGCTTTAACAATCGGCAATTGGCAATCGGCTATCGGTAATTGGCAATCGGCTATCCCAGCCACTGCAAAACTTCCTCTTCATTCGAGCTGCGCGTGCCGCCGACCACGTGGATGAAATACTCCTCGAGCGAAACTGGTCCTTCGCCGTCACCCTCCAGGCGTATTCCCTTTCGCAGCTCATTCAACGATCCCGAAGCCAGCAACTTACCCTGCGCGATGATCGCGATGTCGCTGCAAAGACGCTCAACGATCTCCAGCACATGCGATGTGAGAAACACCGTCAGCCCTCTCACGGTTAATCGCGACAACAGATCCTTTAGCGTGCGTGAAGCAATCGCGTCTACGCCTTCGAACGGCTCGTCGAGAAATAGTATCTCCGGCCTGTGAATCAGCGCACATGCAAGCGAGAGCTTCTTCTTCATGCCGTGTGAGTATTCGATGATCAGTTTTCGCGGCTCGTCCTGAAGCTCCATCAGCTCGAGCAGCTCTTTCGAGCGCTGCGCGATCTCGTCAGTGCGCAATCCGTACATGCGCCCGGTGAACGACAACATCTCAGCGCCAGTCAGACGCTCAAACAGGTTGAGATCTTCGGGCACGACGCCGATGCGGCGCTTCACGTCCATCGGCTGCGTGCTGATGTCGAAATCGAGAACTCGCAGCGTGCCGCTCGTCGGAGCCAGCAGGCCGGTGAGCATCTTGATAGTGGTTGATTTGCCCGCGCCGTTCGGTCCGAGAAAGCCGAAGAAGCTGCCGCGATTCACACGCAGGTCTATGTGATCTACGGCGAGGAAGTCACCGAACTGCTTGACCAGTTTGAACGTCTCGACGGCCGGCGATGCTGACATGAGCCACAGATTAACGGATCCGCCTATCCGTGGCTAATTACGCAGCAACGCCCTCGCATCGTCAGCACGAACAAACGCGGGAAATTCTCTGTGAGTACTCATCAGAAAAGCGTTCGAGCTCGCCTGAAGCGCATTGCCATGCGTGGCGCGGAGGCGCACGAACCGGCCAAATGGCGACCAGCCATAGTAATAACCGTCGTCCATGCTGAGGAGCACGTCGGCTGTGTGCTTCACGCGATCCGTGAAAAGCGACTTATAAACATTCGCAAGTGCATTCGGATAATGATGACCTGCAGTCCGCTCAAACCACGTTGCGTCTGTCGCAAAAGTGTTCGGGAAAGAACCGAGCTGAAGCGGATCACCAGTGACCCTCAGGTATCGATAACTGTCGGTAGCCGCTTCGTGCTCAATGCGAGCCTGCCCGCGCGCACTCTCAACAACGACGTCCGTGCCGTCCTTGTAAACAGCGAAATCGACGCCCGTCAATTCCACACTCGCACGCGCCACCTCAGGAATCTGATCCTGGTCCTGACAATAAACAGCCGCATAACTGCAAAGCCCAAACGCAGGAATTGCAACCTGAAACCCTCTCTGTTTCAGGGTTGAAGCGAGCGGAACACGACGGTTGTCTTCGAGATTCATTCCGTGATCGGAGAACATCACGACCTCCGTCTCATCGCCACAATAGCTCCGGATCTCTTTGAGGATCTTGTCGAGCGAGGCGAGCGCAACCGCGAGCCGCTCCGGTCCCTGCGCGTGCAGCAAACCATCCGTCGCTTTGAGGAATGCAAAGTAATCGCGATTTTGCGGCGCTACTTTGAAGCGCTCACGAAAGCGCTGCATGTCACCGCGCCAGACCTTTTCAGGCGCGACGTAGATCAAAAACTCAAACGGCAACGGCTCCTGGTAGTCCAGCTCGTCCATGTACGACGACGGGACTTTGTCAGGCGTGCGACGACCGAGATACTTGCTGATTCCACCACGCAGCTCACGGGCTTTGCGATCGAAGTAAAGACTCTCGTAGCCCGGCGGGGGCGATGCTCCAAACATTGCGGCCAGCGCGACGTTGGTCATCGTCGGAAACGGTGAAAGAAGACGAGCGGGTGGTCCAAACCCGTCGAAGAAACCGCGGCTACGCGCCTCCTCCATCAGCCTGTGCGGAACTCCATCAAGACCGAGCAGGAGGCGTCGCGGACGTGTTTCGTGATGATTTCCGTTATTGTTCGGCATCTGGTTTCGACTGCTCCGCCTTGTATGCCTGCCGCAATCCTCGCTTCGCTTCGTCGTGAGCGTCGTAGACGTTCGGACGCGACAGCACTTCCTTGTATTGCGACAGGGCTTCATCACGCTTGCCGGCGACGTCGTACGAGCGCGCCGCGTAAAGATGCGCCATCGTGATCAACCCAGGCTCCGCACGAGCGACTTTCGTCGCCGCGAGAAACTCCTTTGCCGCACGATCGTGATAACCAGCCATTAACAACGCTTCACCGTACTTGAAGTGGATCAAATCAAGCGCACGCGCGGCGTTGTCGCGCACATTTCGATCGCGCAGCATCTCGTCAAAAGTAGCAAACGCTTCTTTTTCAGCCTGCACTGCAGCCGCAAGATCCTTCTCTTGCCGTTTAACGGCGGCGAGCGAAACGAGGGCGTCGGCAGTCTCCAGTCGCAGGAGATAGTTGCGCGGGTACTTTGCACTCAGCTCACGCGTCAGATTGAGCACGTCAGCAAAACGCTTCTCGCGCGTGTACAGCAGGATCAGCACTGTCTTCGCGTCGTCCTTCGCCCACGTGCCTTCCTTCGCCACCTGTTCGAGCATCGCGAGGCCCCGCTTCTTCGAGCCACGAAAGCCGGTGGCGCCCGCAAGTATCTTCACGGGCAGCGGCAACGAGCCGACGACATACTCGTAAAGACCGATCGTGATCTGCGCATCGATGTATTTCGGATCGAGCTTCAACACTTCGCGGTGATCGTTAACGGCGTCGTTGCCGTCGCGCAGTGCTGCGAAGTGTCGTCGCTCGACAGCTTCTTCGAATGCGGCTTTCAGTCCTTCAGTGTTGGCGAGAAAGTCGAGTGCCTCGATGTTTTTGGGTTCTTGTTTGAGTTTCGCTTCGGCGAGACGTTTTGCTTCGCGTGTGTAGTTGCGAAACTCCGTAATGATCTTTGGATCGACTTTGTCGTCCCCGTTCGTATAGAACGACTCCGAGTTGTAGAGCGAGACCTGCAAGCGTCGCGACTCGTAAAGCGTCTTGATCCAGAGTTCCGCCGCCAGCAATTGATAACCACCCGGATGATTCGGGTAAAGTTTGACAATCTCGTTGAAGTCGCGTTGCGCTTTGTCGTAGTCGATGTTGTAGAGCGCGTCGAGCCCACTACGCCGCAACTCCTCAAACCTCGCGCGCTCCGCATCCGTCAGCCACTGCGCGGATGCACTAATCGTCCCTATCATTACCAATACCACCACAAGAGCAAACTTCTTCAACGCTACTTCCCTCCCACAAAAATCCGCGTCTTCCAAGCCGCGTTAATCTGCGTACGACTCCATATACTTCACACCCGATCCCGTATTGAACAGGACCACACGCTCGTTCTTATTAACCTCACCCGACTCAATTAGCTTCTTCAGCGCCGGCAAACACGCCGCACCTTCAGGCGCGCAAAAGATTCCCTCAGCCGCGCCAATCTCACGCGTTGCGGCGATCAACTCTTCATCCGTCACCGAAATCGCAGTGCCACCCGATACACGCAGCGCATCGAGTATCAAAAAATCGCCGATCGCTTTCGGCACGCGCAATCCCGACGCTGTCGTGGCAGCATTCGGAAACTCATCCGCGAACCGGTTGCCTTCTTCGAAAGCTCGCACGATTGGCGCGCAACCCTCTGCCTGCACCGTCACCATCCGTGGCCGCTTGCTGTCGATCCAACCCATACGCTGCATCTCGTCGAAGGCTTTCCACATGCCGATCAACCCCGTACCGCCGCCCGTGGGATAAATGATCACGTCGGGCAGTCGCCATTCCATCTGTTCCGCAAGCTCGTAACCCAGCGTCTTCTTTCCTTCAACGCGATAAGGTTCTTTCAACGTGGAAACGTCAAACCAACCTTCTTTTTCCTTTCGCCTCGCGACCTCCGCACCGCAGTCAGTAATCAGGCCGTCCATCAAGGTCACCTTGGCGCCGGTCTGCTCACACTCGACGACGTTCGCTCGCGGTGTATCGCGCGGCATGAAGATGAACGACTTGAGCCCGGCCCGGGCAGCATAGGCCGCCAGTGCGCCGGCAGCATTGCCGGCGGATGGAACTGCCAGTTTCTTGGCGCCCAACTCCTTCGCCATCGACACCGCAGCGGCCATTCCGCGTGCTTTGAAACTCTGGGTCGGGTTCTGCGATTCATCTTTGATGTAAAGCTCATGAATACCGATGCGCCTGCCGAGTCGCAACGCGCGCAAAAGCGGCGTCCAACCTTCGCCTAACGAAACGATGTTGTCATCGTCATCGACCGGGAGCACTTCGCGATAGCGCCACATGTCGGGGCGGCGCGCGGCGAGCGACTCCCTCGTCAAGGTCAATTTGGCGCGGTCTAAATCGTAGCGAACCAGCAAAGGCTTACCGCAACCAGTGCAAACGTTGAGCAACCGACGTGCCTCATGTTCGAGGCCACAGAGGCCACATTCAAGATGAGTGACATTCATTGGTAGAGTTCCTTGCGTACTGGGCAAATTGGGAGAACAGTGCTCAGTATGCGATAGAAATGAGAATTCGAGGTAACGCGGTTTTTACTTGAGGAGCAGAGGCAGGATGCAGGTAAGAGCAAGAGGTTTGTGCCAGTTGCAGCAAACCTCTTGCACTCGGTGCAAGTAAATTACGTTCTGACCAGGGATCGTCTCAGCGACGGTGTTCGTGGCCGCTGTTGCCGTCGATCTGGCTACGAATTTCGCCGCCTGGCCACCGCGTGCTGTGAACGTTGACGTAGGTAGCCCCGGCACGAATGGCAGCCATCAGCTCATCAAGTTCTCCGGCGCTAATGCCACGCTCGTTCGCCAGGTTAGTAACGTCGGCTGCCGTGATGGTGCCTGAAATCGTCGCAGGCGGGGGTGGACACGGCTGAGTACCGGCGGGTCCATTGCCGAGGTTGGTGCAGAGGAACACGCTGATGGGGCCAGTGACGGATCTCTGTCCGAAGTGGATGTGGGCCTGCTGAACAGCGCCTTCAAGATCCGCGTAACTAAGCTCCCAGTCGATTCGCGTGTCATCATTGCTGATACGCGCGTTGAAGGTTCCGTTACCGGTGGTCGAAACTGCTGACGGGGTCTCCTCATACCCGGTTAAAAACTCACTGATCTTTTTGAAGCCCTGGGCAAACGCAATCGAACAGGCCGATACCAGGACGATCACAGCAATAGACGTTACTAGTCTTCGCATCCCTTTTCCTCCAATAAATTCTGTGTGATAAGTGGGGGCGCGCATAATATCACCACCGAAGAAGTTTAGCTACAAAAAGGCACAAAAAGCACAAAACTCATTAGTAAGTCATTTTGTGCTTTTTGTGCCTTTTTGTGGCTACTCTGTCTTATGCTAACTTGTCTTATCCTTATGCCGATAAGTCTGCTCGCTCTCGATCTCGACGGGACTCTGCTCGATTCTCGCGGTCATATCTCTCAGCGCAATCGAATTGCAATCGATAACGCACGCGAACAGGGCGTGCACGTCGCGCTGGTCACGGGACGCCGGTTTCGCGATTCGCGTCCGGTAGCACTCGAGCTGGGCCTCGACGTCCCGCTGATCTCGCACAACGGAGCGTTAACCAAACATGCAGCGACACTGCAAACGGTTTCCGTGTTGCCGCTGCCGGTCGACGCCGCTCGTGAGGCGTTACAAATCGGGCGCAGGACCGGCGCCGATGCTTTACTCAGTGACGATCACGAAGGTTTGGGCGTGCTCATTTACGACCACATTCGCGGCGGCAACACCGCTGTTAACAAGTACATCTCCTGGGCGCGCCGCATTCATGGTGAAGAAGGCGCCAACGCAGTGCAGCAGGTCGCGTCGCTTGAAGATTACCTGGACCACGACCCGATTCATCTCGCATTTTCAGGTGGCTGTGAGGAGATGGACCAGCTCGAAGAGATACTCAAGACCGAGCTTGGTTCAACCGTAAAAGTCCTCGGCACGAAATACCTCGAACAGGACTTCACATTGCTCGATATCGTGAATCCAGCAGCATCGAAAGGCACGGGAGTCGCAGCCGCAGCGGCTGAGCTCGTCGTCGCGCGTGAAGAGATAATGGCGATTGGCGACAACTTCAACGATCTCGAAATGCTGCTCTTCGCCGGCACTGGCGTGGTGATGGAAAACGCGCCGCTGTCGCTTCGCGAAATCGCCGGCTTGCATGCGACTGCTTCAAACCGTGACGACGGTGTCGCGCTCGCGATCGAACAATTCATACTCAACCCGCAATTAATCAACCAGTAAGGAGAAACACATGGCAAATCGAACGGCAGTGATCCAGACAAACAAAGGGACGATTCGAGTCGAGTTGTTGGAGTCGGACGCACCCAAGACCACCGAAAACTTCATCACCCTCGCTGAGCGTGGTTACTACGACGGGATCATCTTTCACCGCGTGATCAAGAACTTCATGATTCAGGGCGGCGATCCGACAGGCACCGGACGCGGCGGTGAATCAGCGTCGGGCGGGCGCTTTGACGATGAGATCGATGCAAAGTCACCTGTGTACCAGAGAGGTTATAAAGCGGGCACTGTGGCGATGGCGAATGCTGGTCCAAACACGAATGGCTCACAGTTTTTCATCATGCATGTGGATTATCCGCTGCCGCCGAGTTATACGATCTTTGGAAGAGTT
>Ga0126311_10001892_pt1 | contig 10305 bp, 10 predicted proteins | sample Plot61_FD_92539 | JGI IMG/M metagenome (GOLD analysis project Ga0126311, IMG submission 92539) | Serpentine soil microbial communities from UC McLaughlin Reserve, CA, USA - Plot61 | ecosystem: Environmental > Terrestrial > Soil > Grasslands | place: USA: UC McLaughlin Reserve, Lake County... | reverse complement strand
TTCCAATAGTTGCAAAACCAGTATTGCAACATCGACCGTATCTTAATCTGAAGCCACCAATTCTCTTAGTCATTGAAAGTACGGGCCTACCAGTAATCACTTCAGACATTCTGTGATGCGCTGCATCGTCGTCATCTCCTGTCTGGATTGCTCCTTTGAGATCATTAAGCCAATCCCACCCATCTAGTTTCAGTATTTCAATAAGTTTAAGTAATTTTCTGCTTCGGCCTATAAGGCCATCATTCATTACTCTAAGAGCACCGCCGCGTACCCTGTCAGTAGAAATTCTATTCATCCCCCTATGTCCTACTACTTCTACTGGATCAGTATCTACACCAGCAAGCTCTACCGGTAAATTAGTTATGCATTTAATTACATCTTCATCCAATATTTTAAACTGGAAATTGCCAACTTCGCGTTCATAAATTCTCAACTCTTCGACAAATCTTCCTGTTTCGTCATCATATGAATTTGCAATGTATTTATCTACATCGGCAACTTTTCTTATATGGTCTGCTATTAACATAGTGAGAGCAGCCTCGGTCCCTCCGGCAGATCTTATAGGACCGGCAAAGGATACTGAAAGATATTGACTACCGTTTGAATTATTTTTTAACTGCACATCAGCAATTCCTTGCAATGGCGCAACTGTCACACCTTCTGTCATCACAGCTAGACTAACACGAACAGCATTATCCAGCCTGGTTCTAAGATCGTCCACACTGTATTCTCCTAGAGCAATCTCCTCAGCAATTTTAAGCGCAGCCTTCTCTTTAGTGGTATGTGAGAGTAAGGCACGTAATCTGTCGGCAATATCAATATTATGCATTTTTGCAACCCTGTCTGCCAGATCATAGGCAATCTTTGGCTCAACTCTGTCAGAAACATCCAATCCCATCTTTCGACCTATTGTAGCCAATTCAAAGCTTCTTTCTACATTCTTTAAAATTTCATGCTGATAATTTAGGTAATACTCAGGCATATTCACCTCTTTTAGACGTATTTCTGCATCGCTTATGATTGTCATGACTTAGTTATTATCCTCTCCTTATTGCATTTATAATTGAAGAGAATTTATCTTCCCAGTTGCCCTCCTTTTCAATCATTGTGCCAATTACAATAGCATCAGCCCCGGCGTTGGCTATTTCCTTTGCTGTTTCTGGGGTACGGATTCCACCACCCACAATGAGTATTCCTTCATAGTGTTTTCTTACTGCTGATACCATTTGAGGTGAGACATTCTGTATGGCACCAGAGCCGGCCTCAAGATATAAAAACCTCATACCTAAATATTGAGCAGCCAGTGAATACATAATAGCTATTCCGGATTTATTGAAAGGAACCGCACGAGCCCTGCCGACAAACCATGCAGTAGTACCCTCACCAATAATCAAATAACCAGTTGGCAACGGTTCAATATCATATTTTTTGACAGCGAGGGCTCCCAAGGCCTGTGCTTCTGTAATAAAGTAAGGATTCTCTGAATTAAGTAGTGAACTGAAGAGAATAGCATCAGCTTTTGGCGCTATTCCCGTGATATTCCCAGGAAATAATATTACTGGAATTTTGATTTGTGATTTAATACTTGAAACTATCTCGTTCAATTCAAGTTGATCGACTGCTGAGGATCCACCAACCAAGATGCCAGATGCGCCCATTAATTCAACTTTCTTGGCAATAGAAGAAGCATTTGAAAAGTTTTCTGAGTCTATAAGAGGAAAACATAATGTACCATGTTTTTTAAGTTCGTTTACAATATAATCCTCAATACTTCCTTTCAAGTTATTTTTGGAATGTTTATAGCTATATATCATTGCTATTAGTATATGTTTACATCACAATATAGTCCTATAAATACTGAAGAATGATTCAGATATAATAATAGATACTATAGAATATAGATAAGATGAATAATAAAAGTTAGTCAATAATAATAATATTGTATCCATTTGGCTGAAATCTAATTGGTAGTTAAATTTTTAGTGAATAGCACATATGACTTGTATTTCAATTTGGTCTCGAACTTCTTTCATAAGGATACATGTAAATTTCTGCTTGCCAAAGAAATTGAACAGTATTACAACTACTCATTCAAGTTATATTCTGTAATATAAAGAAAATAAAATATATAGAGAGAAATATTCTAAAATGTTCATAACTAATTGGTTAAGGTAAAGTCATTATTGTTTTTCAATTTACGATGAGATAAAATATACACTACTATAATAGTAGCAGGAGCCAATGCATGCATTACAATATCCTTTCAAATTATAGACTAGACAGATATAGTAGGATATTATTCTCTCTTTAACTACAATATCAAAATGAAGACGATAACCATTCGAATACATCAACCAATTATTATGCTGTTATCTGTTCTGTAGTTCCATCAGGGTATTTTAACATTACCTTTTCCTTTTTAATATCTATCTTGATTTTCTTATTGTCAGTAACTCTTCTCTTTTTAATTACTATTTCCCCTATCTTTACTGTCCTTCTACTAACCACTATCTCCTCACCTAAGATAGGAATTACCTTTTCAGTTTCTTGATTATTGTTATTGTTGTTATTCTCATCTTTATCATCGAACAATGGAATCAATTCTCCTCTTGGTTGATTTTCTTGCTGTGATATTATATGCTGTTGCTTATTCTTATCTCCTCTATCAATACTATCTAGGATTTTACCTTTTAGTTTAGATAATATACTATCATCATATTTCTCATCAAATAATTTTATCAATTTATCATTGACATATACTTCTTCATATGGTACAGGTATCTCGACTTTTTTAGTAGTAGTGATCCATCTTTTTTCTATTTTTATATCTTCAATTACGGTATTTTTTGAAATTGAGAATCGCTCTTCATTAACAGGAATGGTAGCAGTGTTTTGCCCTATGATACCTTCGTTATCTAGTTGTTTATAAGAATGATCGATTTTATTTACAATCTTGTCTTTTTCTATATCATTATTATTGCCAAGCTTTGCGCTTTCACCTACTGTAGAAACTGTCTGTTTTAATGATTTGCTAGCGTCTTTGGCCTCATCTGAAATTGAGTCATCTTCTTCCCCTCTTTTTTCTTGGGACGATGGTCGCACAACCACAACATTAGAATATTTGATTAGTGGAGGTGTAATTACCATAATCTCCTTGTTGATGGCCGTGGTTTCTGGCTTGATTACTGATGTTAGTTCTTCTTTTGTATTCTCAGTTGCGGCAGTTGTTGCGCTAGTAGAAGTAGTTTCTTTCCGATTCTTAATACCTTCCTCCTCCTCACCGTTCACAATATAATATTTCCTTCTAATACTTATAATAATATTCTATACAATCATCTTTTTGATTTTACTTAATCATAAAGTTGTGGATGCTACTCCTTAGTTTGTTGAAGAAAGGGCAGGAGCTTAAAGAGACTACCATAATGCAATTCCGGACTCTTGAAATCCAACAATACCAAATAAGATGACGAGGCAAAACAAGGCTCGATACGATATCAAGAGCAAGCAAAAATGTCTTTATACTATATAACTATTTTATTAAATATCAAATATAGATATTTTACTATATAATTGAAAGACAGAATTTGTTCTCAATATAAGATACTAAATAGGGTATTTTAGACACATATTTATTCATCTACACATATCGTCACCGGTCGAAACTTTTAAAACTTGTTTAGTTATACAGACTTGTATAGCTTTATGAAAGATTCACATTCCCATTCTTATAATGTTTATAGCCATATAATTGCAAATTCTTCATTTACTAAGAGACAAATTGATATTATTTATAAAAAATTAAATAACAACGGCCGGCCGACAAACATTACTCCCGGTGCCTATTATAGACAGATAAAGCAATGTAAACAGAAAGTCAGGAGGCTTCTGTATAGTCTGCTATTGCTTAGATCTTTAAATGTAATAGATAACCAAACACTTATTGTAATGGAACGTATTAGTGAACAACTTACCGTGATGTTTGCTAGTAATAGTAGTGATATTTCTGCATCATTTCAAAGCGAAACCGTGACATATACGATTGACGAATTGATAAAAAGAATGAATACTTTATGAATTATTATTATTCTATAAAGTTATATCATTGTGTTGATCAGATATCGTGATATGAGTGATATTTTAAGTTCTAACTTGTATCTGATTATACCTATTATATCATATGCAATAGGTATGCTTAGTATCACATCTTATACTAAGTTGAAGAAATCAATTCAATTCCCATTTAATATAGAAGACAAAGCTATTCAGTCAATAGTCTCAGAATACACCCATAGATTAAATAGCTATGATAAAGTAATTACTGAATTACGTGTTAAAATAGACACAATGGAATTAAGAGCAATACAAAGTAATACTTCGCATATTTCTCCCCAAATTGACACAGCTAATACGGAATCCTACGAACAAAACACAGCAACAACAACATCACACCATGAGTCACAGTTAGTTCGACCGCATAATCACATATCCACTGTGAGTAATGTAGCGACCGTCACGCAGCCAGCGTCGAATATCTCATCAAGACATCCAGATTCGTATAATGGCACTATGGATTTTATCTTGAAAATGCTGATAGAGAAACCAAGAACTTCGAGAGAAATTCAACATTCCGTTGGAAGAACACGGGAACACACATCACGTCTTATGAAGAAACTTTATAATTCTAAATTGGTGATTAGGGATACTAACAGTAAGCCCTTTAAATACAGTATCACTGACGCAGGTCGTACACAGTTGATGGGACGTCACGGGATAACTGGAGGGGTTGTATATGCTGCGGATGCTGATTTGACTGACTCTCAATTATCTGCGATGACTTAGTAGTTATCTTATATATCCATTCTTTTCCTTTTCGATTTCTGGCCAATTTACCTCTGTCAGAATATCTTGACAAATAAGTTGAGATTATACTCAGCTGTACGGGTTCATTATATTCATCTTCATATATCTCAAGGATGTCAGATGATGTAAAAGTACTATATGGAAATTTATTTTCAATTATATCCCATATCTTTGAGCCAACGGATGCCAAGTTCTTGTTTTTGCTTTGGCTTTCCGTATCAATATGTCCATGTCCATTGTTATTCTTTCCACCGAGGTTTATAAGGTCCATTAATTCGAACACTTTCATAATCTTCTCTTTTGAAAGATTTCCTTCTAGAGAAAGATTATACTTGCCTCCTTCGGCGTCTTCTAGTTGTATCTTTATCTTCTTTTTACCTGCGCTCAATCTAGAGCATCTTTACCTGTTAACAGGTTAACATGTTAACAACTTAACAGATATAGTAACAACTAAGATAACAATTAGCTTAGTTTTTGTTAACTTTATATGAGATGGTCATAAAGTTATTAACAGTAGAAATATGTTAACCTACTTTTATATAATTGCAAGGAATCTTAAAGTTCCAGTCGAAATAAAGGGGTATAATTATTCATATTAACAGTGTTAACGTCAACAATAACGCTCCAGTCGAAATAAGGGGGTCATATTCAACAGTTTTGTGATTTAATAAATAAGTATGTTAACATGCCTATGAATATAATAATTTTCGTTGCAAGTCGCACCCTGTTGTTTCGTGTCCAAGCCTTTCCTCATAGTTTAATAATATTTTATAAATTATTTTATTTATTAATCAATAAAATTAGATTTTATGGTTTAAAAGCAATTTGTTAACATTCTGTTAACATTATATTAACAAGGTTTCTTCTTTTGCTGGATAAGAAAGATAGGGGTGTGGATAAGAATGAGTGATGACTTTCTTGATAATATCTTTGAAAAAGCTGCTACGGGAAAAACCTTGATAAAAAACCGTCGAACATTAACAATAGATTATGTTCCTGAAAAGCTTCCATTTAGAGACGAAGAAACTAAAACAGTCGCTCAGGCACTATCTGTAGTTCTCAAAGGCGCAAGACCATCAAATCTTTTACTTTTTGGTAAACCAGGTACTGGAAAAACTGCAGTAGTTAAAAAAGTAATTGAACATCTACATAAAAAAGCCAAGGAACTGCAATTAGAAGTTATAGTGCCAATTATAAATACAAAATCTGCAAATACTGCATACAAAGTACTTTATGAAATAGCGGAGAATATGGGAATTAACAAAGAGGAAAAGAAATTACAGGTGCATTTCACAGGACTATCGATGGGCGAAGCGACAGATAGAATTCTTGAATTTATTGGAAAGAAAAAACTAAATGTTGTTATTGTATTCGATGAAATTGATTCGCTAGTAGATAAAAATGGTGATGATATTCTGTATAATTTTACAAGGGCAAATGAAAGAATCTCCAAAGGAGGATTTATTAGTTTAATTGGAATATCTAACAGCCTCACATTCAAAGATAAGCTTGACCCCCGTGTTAGAAGCAGTTTGAGTGAGGAGGAAATGGTATTTAATCCATATAAAGTAGAACAATTACAGAAGATTCTGATAGAGAGAGCTAGTTTAGCATTCAATGATGATGCTGTTTCTAATGCAGCAATAAATCTGTGTGCAGCAATGGCTGGAAAGGAAAATGGTGATGCAAGAAAAGCAATTGATCTCTTAAGGGTTGCTGCCGAAATTGCCGAAAGAGAAAAAGCAGATAAGGTAGAAGAAAAACATATCAGATTAGCTCAAGAAAAAATAGAAAAAGATACTAGTTATGAGATATTAAAAAATTCTACTACACATACCAAGATAATAATAATGGCAATAATGAAATCAAAAATTGGCAATACTGGTGAAGTATATGAAATTTACTCATCATTATGCAAACATACTGAGCAAGAACCACTTACACAACGCCGTATAACTCAAATAATAAGTGAGCTCGATCAACTTGGTCTTGTAATGAGTAATATAATGAGCCAAGGCCGATATGGTAGATCGCAGAGAATTAAAATTACTGTTCCAGTTTTGACTATTAAAGAAGCATTGAAAGACGATCCAATTCTTTCTGCATTATTGATGGTTAGTGATTGAAGTCTATTTGAAATGGCTGTAGAGTAGCCAGATTAATAAGAATTGCAAATCCTGGAGTTGGCATAATACCCATTGTCTGTTGAAATTTAGTTTGCGCCTGCCATGCGCCTGAATTAACGATCAGGGTTCCCCGATAATTTTTAACATCTATAACATGGACATGCCCTGAATGAAACACATCAGGAACATCTCCAATCACCATCATATCTTCTTTTTCAGGTGCTATAGGAGTACGTTGTCCATATATCGGTGATAAATGGCGAGCCTTCAGTAATACTTTCATAGCTTCTGCCGGCTTTGAATAACTTAAACCAGGTGTTGTAGCAATAATATCGTCTAAACTCTGTCCATGATACATCAATACCTTTACACCATTTAATTCTAGAAAGGCGGGATTTCCGAGCATTGTGAAATTCTCAAATGAATATAATTTATCAGCATCTTTTCTCGGCAGTGAAGGCTGCGGTAGAGACCTTCGGCCGGGATCGTGGTTGCCTGGAATTACGAAAACTTTAATATGTTTTGGAATTTTAGCAAGCAAATCTATAGCATGTTCCATTTGCTTGCTAGTATTGAGTTCAAGTAATTCTTTATCCTGATTAGGAAATATCCCGATACCGTCAATTAAATCTCCACCAACACATAAGAATCTGATTTTGCGTACAAGTTCATCTTCACTTGATGAAAGCCAGGTTAAAAATCTGATAAATTCTGTTTCCATAAAATATTTACTACCAACATGTAGGTCGGAAATTAAAACCGCATAGTATTCTGCTTTAGACCTGTTAGGAAGATGATCAGGAATATCTGGAGAAGTTAAATTCTTTATAGTGAAACCCTGGATCGATTTATTATTATTATTTTCAATTTCTAACATGACCATCTGATCAAGAGTAAGCGTCATCGCAAGTTTCTTTATTTCTTCAGTAACAGCAAGTGCGCTCATTGTTCCACTATAGTCATCAATTACTAGTTCTACTCCATTCTTCTTCGAACGCTTTGACATCACCAAACCGGCTACAACAGAAAAAGAAGAAGAACTCTTATTGAAATTGATATTTCCTACCTCCGTGCTGTATGACTTTCCTACCTTTGCATTATTTGTATTGTGTTTCACAGATGCAATTTTTGTAATTCTTTTACTTTCTGGTCGTAATGCCAAGATGCGGTAAGATTTTTCAAAGCGACTACGAAAGAGTGCAGCATAACCTTCAACTCCTTCTCCCGTGTTAATATTAGGAGTTGGATCTAAGAGTATTTTATGGGAATTCTGATCAAAAAAAGAAGAAGAATAATATTCTTCTTCTATAATCGGGCTTGTCGATAGTCTACTGATCTCAGTATTATCAATTTTATCGAGCTCTTCAAAATGAGTGACAGCTACTTTATCTTCTGGGTTAATATAATTCTTAACATCATCTACCATAATAAGAGAATTTTCCTTTTGTTTAATTTTCGTTTTGATGATGTCTTGCACTATCTTTACAACATCATTATCAAGGCCTTTAAGCATCGCAAAAGCATCAGGATGGATCTGATAGCCTTTGCTAGTAGCATATGATATTGCATTAGAAATTTCTCTTTGTAAGGCCAAGGTGCTGGGCTGATTTTAGTTTGGATATCATATTTAATTATATTTCTATAATTGACAAAACTAATTATAGAATAAAATGTCATATTTTACACATTGCGTTTTAACTTTAAACGGCGCCTTATATATTTGGCTTTTGGCGCAATTGCTTTTTTGCTTGCCTATTATGGTGGAGCTAGAGTTGATATAAACAAGGAGGAAGCAAAGGATGTAAAAGGGGAATTTATAAAGAAAATTGATGGTATTGATCAAAATGGAATTTTCATCAATAACCTCATGATCGCACTCGGTATGTTTATTCCAATAGTTGGGATAGGATTAGGAATATTTTCTGGATTTTCTACAGGATTGGTATTTAATGCACTAGCAGAAACCTCTCCTTATCTTCAGAATGTTCCTCCATTAGCAATTCTATTGACACCTTATGGAATTATGGAAGTTTTTGCTTATGGCTTGGCAATATCTAGAAGTGGTATGCTTGTCTATCATCTTGTAAGGAAAAAACCCTGGAGAGAATATGGTATCCCTACTATTATTGAGATTGGAATTATTGTAATGGTTCTAATAGCCGCTGCGGTAATCGAATGGCAAATAATAATGCAATTCGGCGGACCTGATATTACTATGTCTAAAATATAATTTTTTAACAAATCATATATTTAGAGCATAATTCTCATTTTCGTTACTTACAGTTATAATAATTATAATGTTATAAAGTAATAGTTTAATAATTCGAGAACATGTATATTAAGTATGTCTGAAATGTTGATGAAGGATGACTCCCTTGGACTGACCTTGCGAGGATATGATTTAGTACCAAATGCCTCACTTGCAACGAAGATTGCTGTCTATACTCCTGAGGTTGTAGAGACCATTTTGACTCAACATCCTGAAATAATTGATCGCTGGTTGCAAAAATTGCATAGAGAGTACATCAACAATAAAAAGATCTGCGATTTTGAAAACGATCCCACTGCATGCTTTAATCTTGGTATATACGAAGAATTTGAAAAAAATCTTAAAAGTTGGGAGGAAGGAGGAATAATAAAAATAATGCTGCCTGTAAAGAAAGCAATCCGAGTCAGCAAAAGCCCAATATTTTCACTTGCCAAGTAGCATTATTCTACTAATAATATGCTATGACACTCGTTGACAAGTTCTAATCCTTTGAATCCTGATTATCTGTATTTAATCTGTCCAAGAAGCCCTTATAATATAATAATATATGTTTGAATAAAGTAATATGATAAATAGAAGAAGCATATGAAGAGAATATATTGCTAGGGTTAAAAATTTACGAAAATCCGCGATTTATGGATCAACCGCGGATGCTTGCTGCCTTGCCTGATATGGGAAATGTTGCAGGTATTGGCATGCAGTTCCTAGCAAAAAAACTCGATGCAAAATTGTTTGCTGAGATTTATTCTTATTGGCCTCCATATGTTACATATAATAATGGTATTATTGATTATTCACAGGCAAGTTATAAATTCTATTCTGTTACTGACCATAATATTGTAATTTTTACAGGTGATTTTAATCCTAGTGATCCAAGAAGACTATATGAACTATGCTATGAAGTTCTGAAAATGGCTGAAACTGTGAATGCAAAAACATTATATTCAATCGGTGCAGCATTACGACAGGTTAGTTCTACTTCTGTTATAAAGAAAATAGTATATGGTGTTGTAAACCGGCCAGAAATTTTGGATGTATTAAAAAAATATG
>Ga0126311_10001891_pt1 | contig 10307 bp, 11 predicted proteins | sample Plot61_FD_92539 | JGI IMG/M metagenome (GOLD analysis project Ga0126311, IMG submission 92539) | Serpentine soil microbial communities from UC McLaughlin Reserve, CA, USA - Plot61 | ecosystem: Environmental > Terrestrial > Soil > Grasslands | place: USA: UC McLaughlin Reserve, Lake County... | reverse complement strand
AGGCGGCCCGCGCCTCGCTGGCCTCGCTGCTGCTCTCGCGTTATGACGTGTTCCTGCTGGACGAGCCGACGAACGACCTCGACCTGGCCGGCCTGGCCCGGCTCGAGGAGTTCGTCTCGGGGCTGCGGGCGGGCGTCGTCGTGGTGAGCCACGACCGCGAGTTCCTCGCCCGGACGGTAACCCAGGTCGTCGAGCTCGACCTGGCCCAGCAGCGGGTCGGCGTCTACGGCGGCGGCTACGAGGACTACCTGCGCGAGCGGGAGGTCGCCCGCCAGCACGCGCGGGCTCAGTACGAGGAGTACGACCAGACCCGCAGCGAGCTGCAGGCGCGGGCTCGGATGCAACGCGGCTGGTCCGACAAGGGCACCCGGCAGGCGCTGCGCAAGGCCACCGACAACGACAAGCACCTCGTGCACAAGGCGCGGCAGTCCTCGCAGAAGCAGGCCGCCAAGGCGCGCCAGACCGACCGGCTGCTGGAGCGGCTGGACGTCGTGGAGGAGCCGCGCAAGGAGTGGCGGCTGCAGCTGGAGATCGCTGCGGCGCCTCGTGCCGGCGCGGTGGTGGCCACGCTGCGCGGTGCGAAGGTGCGGCGGGGCGACTTCGTGCTCGGGCCGGTCGACCTGCAGCTCGACTCGGGCGACCGGGTCGTGGTGACCGGCGCCAACGGCTCCGGGAAGACCACCCTGCTGCAGCTGCTGCTGGGACGCCTCACCCCGGACGAGGGCGAGGCGCGGCTTGGGGCGAGCGTGCTGGTCGGCGAGGTCGACCAGGCCCGGGGGCGGTTCGCCGGGCCGACTCCGCTGCTGGAGCGGTTCTCCTCGTTCGTCCCGGACTGGCCCACGTCGGACGTCCGGACCCTGCTCGCCAAGTTCGGCCTCGGGGCCGAGCACGTCGGCCGGCCGGCCGCGTCGCTGTCACCGGGAGAGCGCACGCGAGCCGCGCTCGCGCTGCTGCAAGCCCAGGGCGTGAACCTGCTGGTGCTGGACGAGCCCACCAACCACCTCGACCTGCCCGCCATCGAGCAGCTGGAGCAGGCGCTCGACGCGTTCCCCGGAACGCTCCTGCTCGTCACGCACGACCGGCGGATGCTGCAGTCTGTCCACAGCACCCGCCGGCTGAGCGTGCGCGACGGCCAGGTCAGCGAGCCGTAGGACCGCCGGGAGCGGTGGGACCACCGGCCGGGGGCGTGCCGCCGCTGCGCCGCTTGGCGAGCTCGGCGCGCACCCGGGCGGCGTGCTGGTCGATGCGGGCGCGGGTCTTCGGGTCGTTCGCGACCTGCTTGGCCTTGGTCGTCGCCTGCGAGATCATCCGCTGACCCTGCGGCGAGCGGGCGAACGCGGCGACCTTGGTGAACAGCGATGCCATGGAAGAGCCTTCCTCGGTCGGATGGGGGGCCTCATCCTCACCCGGCGCCCTCCGCAGGGCAAACCGGTGCCTGCGCGAGCACGGCGGCCATGACGTCCTCGTCGCGCTCCGGCGGCACGGACCGCAGGTCCAGCAGCAGGGCCCCGCGCTCCACCCGGCCGACCACGGCGGGCCGGCCCAGCCGCAGCGGCGCCGCGAGCGGCCCGGGCAGCGCCACCGCAACGCTCTTCAGCGGTACCCCGGGCGCTCCCCCTGCGCCGACGGCCGCCTCGGAGTCGACCACCTCTGCCACGAGTCCCGCCTCCCGCAGCCGGGTGGCGATCACGTCCGCTCGACGCCGCAGCCCGTCCAGGTCCGCCTCCAGCGCCTGGACGACGGGGGGCGCCGGGCCGCGCAGCGTGGCCTCGAGGGCTGCGAGCGTCAGCTTGTCGACCTGCAGGGCCCGGGCCAATTGGTGCCTTCGCAGCCGCTCCACCAGATCGCGCTCCCCCAGCAGCAGGCCGGCCTGCGGGCCGCCGAGGAGCTTGTCGCCGCTGCCCGTCACCAGGTCGACGCCCTCGCGAAGCGCGGTGGCGGCGTCCGGCTCGTCGGGCAGCAGCGGGTGACGACGGAGCAGGCCGGACCCGAGGTCCGCGACCAGCGGCACGCCGGTGCCGGCGAGGGCCGCGGACAGCTCGCGCAGCGACGCGCTGGACGTGAAGCCCCGCACCACGAAGTTGGACGGGTGGACCTTGAGCACCATGCCGGTGTGCGGACCGAGCGCATCGACGTAGTCGGCGACCGTCGTGCGGTTGGTCGTGCCGACCTCGCGCAGCCGAGCCCCGGTGGACACAAGTAGGTCGGGCAGCCGGAAGCCGTCACCGATCTCGACCATCTCACCGCGCGAGACGATGATCTCGCGTCCCGCGGCGAGGGCCGTGGCGGCCAGCACGAGCGCCGCCGCGCCGTTGTTGACCACGTGCACACCGCCCGCGTCCGGCACGGCGGCCGCGAGGGCAGCCATCGTGTCCCGACCCCGCCGCGCCCGAGCGCCGGTCGCCCGGTCGAACTCGACGTCGGTCGTGCCGGCCGCCGCGGTGAGCGCGACGACCGCCGCCGCGGACAACGGAGCCCGGCCGAGGTTGGTGTGCAGCAGCACGCCGGTGGCGTTCACCACGGGCAGCAAGCTGGTCGCGGTCGGCGGTAGGGCCGTGAGGACGTCGTCGACCACCGCCTCGGGTGCGAGGTCGCCGGCGCGGACCCTGGCGAGGGCGGCCACCACCCCACCTTTCACGAGGGTGCGTCCCAGCTCGGCGATGCGCTCGGCCAGCCTCGGGTCGGCCAGGACGGTGTCGGTGCGGGGCACGGAGCGCCGCATGTCGCCCGGGGCGGAAGTCGGCGTCGTCACCGGGTCACCCTACGAGGGCCTTTCGGGTGACAACAGCGGCCTCCCGCGAGGGCTTTCTCAAGATCGCCAGGGGCCGCCCCGAGGAGGAACCGTGCGAACGCTGGCGGACGACGACGAGCAGGTGGCCTTCTGGCTGCGGCATACCCAGCTGGGCGTGGGCCTGTGCGTCGTGCTCCCCGTCGTCCTCATCGGCTACACCCTGCTCTCCTCCGACGCGCCGCACCGGGGGCTGAGCGTGGCCCTCGCCGCTGCCGTCTGTCTGCTGTCGCCGCTGCTGCTGCTCGTCCCGGTGCGCCGACTGGTCCGGTCGCCGCGGGGCGGCTGGTTCTTCTACGGCTGGGAGGCCGGCGGGATCGCGCTCGTGCTGATGTTCGCCGCGCTCGACCGCGGGGCCGGCAGCCCGATCGTGACGATCTTCTACGTCCTGTTGGCGCACGCCGCGCTGGCCTACCCGCCTGCCGGGCTCGCCGTGGCCGGTGGCGGGACCATCCTGGCGTTCCTGGGGCTGGGGCTGCTGGGTCCGGATACCTCGGCGGAGGTCCTGGTCGTGACGTCGGCGACCCTCGCGGTTGCCACCGCCACCTGCGCCGTCGCGTCGTTCAACCACGTCCGTGCCTACCAGCGAACGTCCGCCTACGCCCAGCGGATCGCGCTGCTGGCCGAGCGGGACGGCCTGACCGGCTGCCTGAACCACCGCACGTTCCACCAGCGGCTCGGCGCGGAGGCGGCGGTCACCGACCAGGAGCACCCGCTAGCCCTGCTCCTAGTCGACGTGGACCACTTCAAGACCGTTAACGACAGCCACGGCCACCCGGCCGGGGACCAGGTACTCGCCCTGGTCGGCGAGGCGCTGCGGAGCTGCTCGGGGCCCGGCGACGCCGTCGGCCGGCTCGGCGGCGACGAGTTCGCGGTGCTGCTGCCCGGCGGCACGAGCTCCGCCGCTCTGGCGGTCGCGGAGCGGGTACGGCGTCAGGTGCGCGAGGCCCCGGCCGCGCTCGACGTCACGGTCAGCGTCGGCTTCGCAGTCACCCGAACTCGTGCCGACGCCCAGGGCCTGCTGGCCGCGGCCGACCGGGCCGTCTACCGCGCGAAGCGCGCCGGCCGCGACCAGGTCGCCGGACCGAACGACACGTCCGGCATTCCCGCGCCGCGCACCGCCGGCCGAGCGTGAGCTCGGAGGGCGAGCTCCGGCGGATGCTCGCGCGTCGCTCGTCCCCGGTGCGCGAACGCAGGATCGTGGCAACGAGCACCGTTGCCACGACAGCAGCTGCCACGATCGGCCTCATGGCGCCGAGCGCGGACGCCGGCCCGGATGTGGTGGTGACCGAGATCGGGCGTCCGCGGGTCAGCTGGTGCGGTGCACCTTGTGCGGCGCGGCCTGCGCGAGCGGCTTGACCACCAGCAGGTCGACGTTGACGTGGCGAGGGCGGGTCGCCGTCCAGACGATGGCGTCGGCGATGTCGTCCGCAGTCAGCGGCTCCTCGACGCCCGCGTACACCGCGTCGGCCGCCGCGTGGTCGCCGCCGAGCCGGACGAGCGAGAACTCCTCGGTCCGCACCATCCCGGGCGCGATCTCGGTGACCCGCACCGGTCGGCCGTTCAGCTCCAGGCGAAGGGTCTCGACCACCGCCGCGGCCGCGTGCTTTGCGGCCGTGTAGCCACCGCCGCCCTCGTACACCAGATGCCCCGCGATCGAGCCGGTGACGATGACATGCCCGCCCTCGCCGGCCTCCAGCGCCGGGAGCAGGGCCTGGGTGACCCGCAGCACGCCGAGGACGTTGCTGTCGTACATCCGTTGCCAGTCCTGCACCCGCGCGCGCTCGACCGGGTCGATCCCCAGGGCGCCGCCGGCGTTGTTCACCAGCAGGGCGACGTCGGGCAGGTCCGCGGCCAGGGCGGCCACCGAGGCGTCGTCGGTCACGTCCAGCGTCGCGGCCCGGATGCCCGGCTGCTCGGCCGCCAGGGCGTCCAGGCGGTCCCGGCGGCGGGCGGCGGCCACGACGTCGAAGCCCTCGCCCGCCAGGCGGCGAGCGGTGGCGGCGCCGATGCCGCTGCTGGCGCCGGTCACCACCGCGACCGGACGCTCGGTCACCTCGCCGTCCCCGGGCCCCGCTCGCCAGAACGAGCCGCGTGGTGCACCAGCGCGAAGGTGGCCAGGCCGTCCTCGGTCGTGCCGTCCAGGACGTGGCCGTCCAGCATCCAGGAGGTCCCACGCTCCACGAAGACGCGGACGCCGTTGCCGGTGATGACGTCGTCGCCTGGCGCGGGCTGCCCGGCGAGGCTGAGCTCCACGGCGTCCGCCACCCGCGCCAGCCGTACGCCGGCGTGGTCGGGGGCGCTCGCGTCCCGGGTCATGGCGCGGACGACGTCGGCGGCCTGGTCGGTCAGGGTGAGCACGGGCGCTCCTGTCGGACGGAGGTCGGGACGGACCAACCCTGATGAGGGTCCGGCGGTGCCGCAACCGGACGCGGGTGCGCGGCGCTGCCTCCAGGGGGTGGTGCGCGGGCGCCGCGGGCGGTAGGCAGGGGCCATGAGCGATGCGATCGAGCTGCTGCCCACCGCCTTCGCGGCGTTCACGGACCGGGTCTTCGCGGTCGGGCACGACGACTGGGACGCCCGGACCCCAGCCACCGAGTGGTCCGTCCGCGACCTGGTGAACCACATGACGAGCGAGCACCTCTGGGCCCCGGAGCTACTGGCCGGGAGCACCATCGAGGAGATCGGCGACCGCTTCTCGGGGGACGTCCTCGGCGAGGACCCCAAGGGCGCGTGGGTGCGTGCCCACTCGGCGTCGCAGGCGGCGTGGGCGTCGACCCCGGAGGACAAGCCCGTCCACCTGTCCTTCGGCACCGTCCCGGCGTCGGAGTACGCCGAGCAGATGCTGCTCGACCTCACGGTGCACGGCTGGGACCTCGCGCGCGGCACCGGTGGGGACGAGCGGCTCCCCGCCGACGCCGTCGCGCACGTCCTCGGCTACGTACGCGAACGGGCCGACGAGATCGCCCGCAGCGGCGCGTTCAGCCCCCCGGTCCCCACCGACGCCTCGGACGAGCAGACTCAGCTGCTGGCGCTGCTGGGACGCCGGGCCTGAATGCGCGCGGCCCGGTTAGCCCGGCCGCGCGGCCCGGTTAGCCCGCTTGCGCTACCGCTCGTCGATGAAGTGCAGCTGCTCCCCCGCTCGTGACCGACGAGCCCGCTCGCGCTACGGCTCGTCGATGATGTGCATCGCGGCCTCCTCGGCGCTCGCCGCGCCGCCGTCGATGCCGACGTCCGAACCCACGACGTCCTTCTCGGTGTCCTCGCGCACGCCCTCGTCCGGGTCGACCAGGCGGCCGGCCCGGCGTCCGCCCACCTGACCCTCGTCCAGGAACTCGTCCGCCTCCAGGGCCCCCTCGGCCCCGCCGGGCTCGCCGTCCGCCGTGTCGTCGACCTCGTCGGTGTCGGCCAGCGGGTCGTCGACCGCCATCGCGGGGTCCGGCTCCTCCTGCCGGAGCCGCTCCTCCAGCGACTCCCCCTCGCGTTCCTCGGTCGCGGTGGTGCCGAAGGCCTCGACGCCGCGGGGCCGCTCCGGGGGGCTGTAGCCCTCGTCCAGCGGGTCGTCGACGCCGCGGTCGAGCAGGAAGCTCTCGGCGCCCGGCTGGTCCTCGTCGTCGATGCTGTATGCCCCGAGCTCGACGCCGTCGTTCGTCTGCTCGATGGCGGTCTCGGCGCTGCTGTCGTCGTACTGGGTCATGCTCCGAGCCTGCCACGACGGGCGACTCCCCGCCGCTGGGGGCGGTGTCGAGCGGAGGCGGACGGGAATCGAACCCGCCAGACCGAGATGCTCGGTCTCGTCGGTGTTGAAGACCGCGGGGGCCACCAGGCACCCAGACGCCTCCCCGCGCGGTCTATACCACGCGGCCCGGGCGACGCTACCGGACTGGCCGCCGCGTCGACGGACGGGTCCGCCTACGCTGCCGACATGACCCTGGACACCTCGACGCCGGTCCGTCTGACGCAGCTGGCGCACGGCGGCGGCTGTGCCTGCAAGATCCCGCCCGGCGAGCTCGAGGATGTCGTGGCGGGCCTTCGCACTGCGACACCCTCCGACGACCTGCTGGTGGGGCTGGACGACGGCGACGACGCGGCCGTGGTCCGGCTCGACGGGGGCCGGGCCGTCGTCGTGACCGCCGACTTCTTCACCCCGGTCGTGGACGACGCGTACGACTGGGGGCGGATCGCCGCCGCCAACGCGCTGTCGGACGTCTACGCGATGGGCGGGGAGCCGCTGGTCGCGGTCAACCTGCTCGGCTGGCCACGCGACGTGCTGCCGATGGAGCTGGCTGCCGAGGTCCTGCGCGGCGGCCTGGACGTCGCCACCGCGGGCGGCTGCCACGTCGCCGGCGGACACAGCGTCGACGACCCGGAACCCAAGTACGGCATGGCGGTGACCGGCATCGCGGACCCCGAGCGTCTGCTGCGCAACGACGCCGGCGTGCCGGGTACGCCGCTGACGCTCACCAAGCCGCTCGGGATCGGGGTGCTCAACAGCCGGCACAAGGCCACCGGCGAGGTCTTCGAGCAGGCCGTGGCCGCGATGACGACGCTGAACCGGGACGCATCCCGGTCCGCGCTGTCCGCCGGCGCGACCTGCGCGACCGACGTCACCGGGTTCGGTCTGCTCGGGCACCTGCTCAAGCTGGCCCGGGCGTCCGGAGTCACCGCGGTAGTGGACGCCGCGGCGGTGCCATACCTCGATGGCGCCCGAGCGGCGCTGCGAGACGGCTACGTCAGCGGGGGCACGCGGCGCAACCTGGACTGGGTGCGCCCCCACCTCGCCGCGTCCGTGGACGAGGACGAGCTGCTGCTGCTGGCCGACGCCCAGACGTCCGGTGGGCTGCTGGTGGCCGGCGAGGTCCCCGGACACCCCGTCGTCGGCCACCTCGCGCCCCGCGGGGACGCCCTGCTCGTCGTCCGCTGAGCCCACCAGCACCGCCCCTGCTCGTCGTCCGCTAAGCCCCTCCCAGCACCGCCCTTACTCCCGAGCACCTCTCAGGAGCAACGGCGCTGCTCGTGAGCACAGCAGGGTCAGGCGTCGCTCGAGCGCTGCCAGAGGTTGATGCCGGCCTCGACCGCATCGCGGTCGATCGCCGCCAGCTCCTCGGCGCTGAGGTCGGGCGCGTCCAGCGCGGCGACGTTGGCCTCCAGCTGCCGCACGCTGCTGGCGCCGATCAGCACCGACGTCACCCGCGGGTCGCGCAATGCCCAGGCCAGGGCCAGCTGGGCGAGCGCCTGCCCGCGAGCCTGAGCGATCTCGTTCAGCGCGCGCACGTGGCGCAGCGTGTCCTCGGTCAGCAGGTCCGGCGACAGCGACTTGCCCTGGCTGGCTCGCGAGCCCTCCGGAATGCCGTTCAGGTACTTGTCGGTCAGCATCCCCTGGGCCAGCGGTGAGAACGCGATGCAGCCGACGCCCTGCTCCTCGAGCGTGTCGAGCAGCGCCTCCTCGATCCAGCGGTTGAGCATCGAGTAGGACGGCTGGTGGATCAGAAGCGGCACGCCCATCTCGCGCAGCAGCGCGGCGGCCTCGGCGGTCCGTTCCGGGGAGTACGACGAGACGCCGGCGTAGAGCGCCTTGCCGGAGCGGACGGCGTGTGCCAGCGCGCCCATCGTCTCCTCGAGCGGCGTCTCCGGGTCGAACCGGTGGCTGTAGAAGATGTCGACGTAGTCGAGCCCCATCCGGTCCAGCGACTGGTCGAGCGAGGCCAGCAGGTACTTGCGGGACCCCCACTCACCGTACGGTCCCGGCCACATGTCGTAGCCCGCCTTGGTCGAGATCACGAGCTCGTCGCGGTACGGGCGGAAGTCCTGGGCGTACAGCGTGCCGAAGTTGGCCTCCGCGCTGCCGTAGGGCGGTCCGTAGTTGTTGGCCAGGTCGAAGTGCGTGACGCCGAGGTCGAAGGCGCGGCGCAGGATGGCGCGCTGCCGGTCCAGGACGACGTCGTTCCCGAACCCGTGCCACAGGCCCAGGCTCACGGCGGGCAGCTTAAGGCCGCTGCGACCGGAGCGGCGGTAGGACATGGAGTCGTAGCGGTCGGGGGCGGCGACGTAGGGCTCAGGATTCATGGCGGTCATCCTGCCGCAGCCGACGCGCGGCCGGCGCGCGGCCGGCGGGCAGCCGACGGGCAGCGGACGCCGGACACCAGCGGGCAGCACGCACGAAGGCCCCCGCCGAGTGGCGGAGGCCTTCGCGAGGGTGGTGCGAGATCAGAGCGGAACGACGTTCTCCGCCTGCGGGCCCTTCGGGCCCTGGGTGATCTCGAACTCCACGCGCTGGTTCTCGTCCAGCGAGCGGTAGCCCTGGGACTGAATGGCCGAGTAGTGCACGAAGACGTCGGCGCCGCCACCGTCCTGAGCGATGAAGCCGAAGCCCTTCTCAGCGTTGAACCACTTCACAGAACCCTGTGCCATGCCGTCTCCTCCGTAGGGGACGTCCTACAGCCGACACTGTGCCGGCCTGATGTGCTGTCATGCGTCCCAACGTTGGAGCTGGCCCTGACGAGCGGAGCCCGGAAACACCGGATGCGAGGGCGGATACGCCGCCTCCACGACCGGTCAACGCAAGAAACACTGAACTGCAGCTTGACCAGTATGCCATGACGGGCGTGAGGCACCAGAGGTCTGGTCCATGAATCGGCGAGGTCAGGCACCCAGAGCGCGCGTGACCGCCTCCTCGACCGGGTCCTCCCCAGCCACCAGCTCCAGGACCCGCCGGCCCGACGCTGGGTTCCGCCGGAGCCGCTCGAGCAGGGCGGCGAGGACCGCGGCCACGTCCTCGCGGGGGACGTCGGAGCGCCCCGTTGCGGCGTCCAACCGGACCCGGCCCGTCCCCGGCTCGTCGGTGAGGCGGCCGGGGCGGACCACCAGCCAGTCCAGGTCACGGCGCCGGAGGTCCTCCTCCGCCGCCAGCTTCGCCCGCAGGTACACCACGAAGCCCGGGTCAACGCCCTCCGGGGTGGCGCCGTCACGCACCGACTCGACACCCATGGACGAGACCTGCAGGTAGCGGCGAACCCCGACCAGCTCGGCGGCGTCCGCCAGCAGCACCGCGGCCCCGAGGTCGACGGTCTGCTTGCGGGCGTCCCCGCTGCCCGGTCCGGCGCCGGCGGCGAACACCACGGCGTCGGCGCCGTTCAGCACCTGGGAGACCTCGTCCACGGAGACCGCCTCCAGGTCCAGCACGACCGGGCGGGCGCCGTCCTCCTGCAGGTCAGTCGCGTGCTCGCGGTTGCGGATCAGGCCAATCACGGTGTGCCCCTGTGCCACCAGGGCACGGCTCAGCCGGCGCGCCACCTGACCGTGCCCGCCGGCGATCACTACCAGCATGCGAGCCCCCTTCGCGGAACCCCGGCCGTCAGGACAGGACGCGCAACCGGATCGTCTCCGGCAGCTGCTCCAGCCGCTCGAGGATGACCGGCGTGTAGTCGGAGTTGACGTCCGTGACCAGGTAGCCGACCTCGCCCCGCGTGCTCAGCGACTGGGAGTCGACGTTCACGCCGTACTCGGCGAACATCGCGTT
>Ga0126311_10001889_pt1 | contig 10311 bp, 10 predicted proteins | sample Plot61_FD_92539 | JGI IMG/M metagenome (GOLD analysis project Ga0126311, IMG submission 92539) | Serpentine soil microbial communities from UC McLaughlin Reserve, CA, USA - Plot61 | ecosystem: Environmental > Terrestrial > Soil > Grasslands | place: USA: UC McLaughlin Reserve, Lake County... | reverse complement strand
CTTGGCGTCTTTGGCCACGAACCAACCCGTCCCCACTCCGGCCGGGGGCGAGATGCCGGAGCCGTCTATGGACGGGAACGGGAAGAATCCAACTTCAAACTCCTGGACAGCCTGAACGATCTCCGACACGAGCCACGTGCCGGTGGGGTTCATGGCGGCCTCACCGGAATAGAATAAAGCGTTAGCACCATCGTAGGTGAGGGAGTTTGGGCTCTTTGGATAGTAACCTCTCTCCACGAAATCCCTGAACATAAGCTCGATGGCCTCCACCACCTGGGGAGTATCCCACCTGCCGTCTCCATAGAGAATGTTATCCAGCCCTTCCCTCCCCAGTATGTTGCTGGCCCCGATGCTAAACATATGACTTGCGGGATACTGTTCCCGGTTTCCGAAGGCGAGCGGGATCTTTCCGCGTCCCTTGAGTTCGCCAGAGATTTGTCGTAGCTCCTCTACTGTATGTGGCACCTCGGGCACGAGGTCCTTGTTGTAGTAGACGATTATCTCCTCAACCTGGTCAGGGACCCCGTAGACGGTACCGTCGTAGGTGGCCTGCTGCTTCGCCCAGTCGTAGATATCCCAACCATGCTTCTTGTAGGCGTTCTCCAGGGAATACAGTAGTCCCGCGTCGGCCAGCACACCGCCGAAGCCCGGACCGGTGTCGTAGGCGAAGACATCTGGAGGATCCGTGGATCTCAGCCTGCTCTGTATCTCCCTGCGAACCTCCTCTGGCTGTAGGCTCTCACGCTGCAATTCGATGTTGGGGTATTGCTCCTCGAACCTGTCAACCTGTATTTCTGTTGCTGCTCTCTCAAGGGCAGCCGTTTCCTTGGCGCCGATAAAGAACCTTACAACCTTACTGTGATTCCTATTGCAGCCCGCGGCGCCCGGAAGCATCGCACCGATGAGCCCAGCGCCACCGAGCCTCAGGAAATTTTTGCGGCTCACTGCCCTCATCGCTATCCGCCCTTCCTACCCCTGCTACCCTAGCCTCGCCAATCCTTCTCGGGTTTAGTGAGCGTCCATCTCAAAGGTCGCCACTGCGTGCTTTGCTGCATGGCGTATATACTAGCCCGATGTGCATCTAAAGTGGAAAGTGCGGATCACACCTCTGTTCGGGGTCACCCCATAACCTAGCCAACTCTCCTCTTATCAGCTACGCGTCATTCCCGCGTAAGCGGCAATCCAGTGGTAGAGGAGGACGGTGGCTAGCTCGGTCGTAGCGTTGGTATTCATCCGGACCTGGTATGAATGGTCAAAATCAAGCCAAGTAGGTCATGCAGCCTACTTGGTAAACTTGAAGTCAGCTGAACGTTGGGTCCCGTCGTTTAGCTTCAACAGCAATCGCATGCAGGTGCCCGACCAAGCCGGGCTCGTCTCCAGTACAAGAGCGTAACGGTCGGAGCCAGAATCTGGCGTAAAGTGCAGATTGTTTGCTTTCGTCGTAGTGCCCTGACCCCGCTCGGCGCACTCAATTTCGCGCCAGCGTGGATAGCCTGCCGCAGTTATGCGCCACCGCCTCTTGGACTTAGACATGGTCATAAACCGCACACTGCCTTGCGGCTCTCTCGCCCAATCCTCCGCAAGGTTGATCGCCTGAGCCACCCGCACGGTCGGGCCGGGGCCCTCCGGCGGGCGCTCCAGCTCCTATTCACCCGAACTTGTAAAAGGGCTACCTTATAGGTTGCGTAAACGTTTGTAAGCCTTCATACTTAATGTGGTTGTACAACCTAAGGCGGGGCTGATTAGCCCCCTTCATCACGGAAGGGAGATGGGCTGTGATGAGAAGGGTGACTACTACCACTAGGCCGTACTCGATTGCGGTCGTGCTGATGTTGATGGCCTTGCTGGCGATGGTCGCAGTGGTGACACTAGGAATGTTCGCCTCCTCCGCCAGTGCGCAGGACGAAGGTGATTAGGGCTGTTCGTGCGCCGACGCTAGCACTCTAGCACGCTGATCGGAGGGAAGGGAGGCGGGTGTTCAGAGAAGGGGACTCCCTTCTTAAGGTAGGAGTGATCATGGCGGCGCTCGCCACAGCGTTGGTGATCGCGGCTGTAGTTGTGAGCGTCATAATAGGCAGCGACTCTGGGCGGGTAGTGGCAGCGGAGGTCGCCAAGAAGGCTCTTGGCCAACTGCCTGCTTACTCCTCAACAGCTGAGGAAGGGAGTGCCAACAGGGACTCCTCAAAGGAAGATGATTCTCCTCCTCACTCTGGGGCGGGGAAAGCTAGGGCGAAGAGTTCATCTGAGGATGAGAGAAGTAGTGCGAGGAAGGGTTCCTCTGTAGAGGAGGAGAAGCTTGGGTATAGCTCCTCCCGAGGCTCAGAGGGGCAGCAGCAGGGGCAGGAGGCTAAGGAGCAGCTAGCATCAGGAGGATCATCGCCCACCGCACCTCAAGAGGTGCCACAACCGCAGAGCGCACCCAAACCTGGGGGCGATTTACCGCTTGGGTCGCAGCCCGAGCCGAACTCAACAGCTGGTCTAGGAGCCCAAGGCCAACCCCAAGGGCACCCTGAGCCCACAAGAGCAGGCCAACAAACCCTACCTGGGGCGGAAGGGACCGACTGGGCGAGGCCCACAGATGAGGAGATAGAGGCCGCCAACGAGCCTCGTCACTACGAGCTGCCCCCAGGAGCGATAATGAGCCTTACCATACAGAAGATAGGCATCTACAACGCCCCAGTCTTCGATTCAGAGAGCTCTTGGGCCCTTGCAAGCGGTATAGCCCACGTCCCTGAGACCTCCCTTCCTTGGTCTAACACCCCCCAGAGGAACGTGTATCTTGCAGGACACAGGATGGGCTACAGGGGGATGTGGAGCCGAATGCTCTTCTACAACCTGGACGAACTCGGTGAGGGCGACCAGGTGGTCCTAAGGGACAGATCAGGGCACGTGTATGAGTATAGGGTAAGTGAGGTCTTCCTGGCAGATCCAACCGAATCATGGGTAATGGGAGAGGTAAAGGGGAGGGACATGCTCACCCTACAGACATGCACCCCTATTCCCACCTTCGAGAAGCGCCTTATAGTGCGTGCGGATCGGCTCTAGTAGCAGCATATCCCACATCACGACGCTATCCCGAGTCGATTCTCCCTTCTGCACACCCCCTTCGACGTTCCTGCCGATCTACCTTGCACCGACATGCATCAACGCTTCGAGGCAGAGTGCAGTAGTCAACTCTTCAGAGCCAAAGTACAAGTTGGATCCGCCGAGCATCGCTGCCCACATTGCTACCTTTTGCCACGAACCATCCTCTCTTTGCTGCCCTTCGAGGTAACTAGCAGCTTCCCTGAGTCTTGTGGCGCCGTAATACCCGAAATTCGCTAAGCTGCACACCGCGCAGGCGGTGGTGAGCTCATTGCCAAAAGATCCGTCATCTTTGCTCGACTGTAGAACCTTCTCTATGATTGCCTCCCTTGCCCCGCTCAGCGATGAGGTGCCACACGCGTACGCGCGTGAAACAGCATAGTAGAGGGTCATGTTGTCGAGATAGTATCGGTACGAATCGCGCTCGTGATTGCTCTTGATCGTATCGACCAGATACCGGCACGCACTTTTCGTTTCGTAGCGGTCGCCTAAATAGAGCACCACATTGGCGTTGACGACGCTATCTACGTTATTCGCCAGAGCCGCGTCGCGCACCCAGGTATAGAAGAGACCGTCTTCATTTCGGTTTTCCATGAAATGCCTGATGTTGTAGTCTCTCGTTGTGAAAGGATAATTTCGTCGTAGGGCGAACGATGCACAAGCGGTACAGTCCAGATCGAAATCGATGCTTCTAGCGTTCTTCGAGGTGAAATACTGAAACAGACCTGGGCAACGCATTTCCTCCGTGAGGAACGAGATAGCCTTATTCGTCATTTCTGTCACATAAGGATGGTCAATGCGCGCGATGCCGTGCAGCACGAAGGTTGTGGCAAATATGGAACTATCGAAAAAGGTTCGCCTCATATCAATGGAGGGGCTGGCGTACGTTCTGAATTCTCCGTACGGTAGCTGATTATCGCGGAGGAAGCGCAATCCTCGTCTAACAGCAGGCACAGATTGTTCTGAAGCGGTCATGGCTGTTCACGCGCTAATTTGCAAAGTTGCACAGCGCACCTCCGAAATTGCTTCGCGGACAAGGCACCCAAGTCCCCCTAATCGATCAACCGATCTTAGTGCAGACCGACCCTTGGAACAAGCAAATACAGCCGCTGGGAGATGTCTAGCCCCACTATCCGAGGATATGCTATCGTTCGGAAAGAGGAAGCAAGGGGAAGGAGTCGAGCGGCGATGAACTGCTAGGATGGACGCGTACTAGTGGCAAAGAGACCTAGCGTGAAGTAGAGCTTGGAAGAAGGGACACGAATGGCGGAGATGGAGGAGATACGCTTAGAGGCGCTGAAGGGGCTGACTGTCTTGGCGATACACGATGACCAGTTCCGGCGCGGAGCAATGGACGACCTGGAGGGTACGCTCAGAAGGTACGGCTATGACCTGACCGATCAGGAAATGGAGCGCCTGAGGTATGCGCAGGAGGAGATTTCCGGCAAGAGCGACGAAGACCTCCTCAGTGAAATGAGGGAAGGAGAGCAAAGAGCCCAACTCTTGAGTGAAGAGGAGGGAAGAGTCGTAAGTCCAGAGGAATTCATTAGTCTTGCTTGGTATTAGGCGGCACCGTACATAGGCCCCATGGTGTGCCAGAAAATAGTGGGACGGTGCGCAACGATAAAGCGCGCATGCATGATCGGGCGAGGCGCGTTTTCGCCTTCCTCGATGAGCTAATCTCAGCGCTACCGGTACCCTCGAACTACCGGAAGCTGCTACAAGTGCAGGTGGGGCAGACAGATAGCTGGCAGAGGCCCGAAACGTTGGCGGCGCAATTGCCGCTTCTCGTGCACGAGGCGGTCACCGGCGATGAGAGGCCGGCCCTCCCCGTAGCCGGGGCCTGTACCCTCCTATACCTTGGCGCCGACCTGTTCGACAGTATCACCGATCACGAACTGCCGCCTTCTTGGCGCGCCCGCGGCTCGGCCGAGCCTAACCTGACAGCAACTACCCTCTTGGCCGCACTTCCCCACCTTTCTATCGCTCGCCTACAAGAACAAGGGACGACGCAAGCGAAGCTCTGGGCGTTGGCCCACATTTTCGCGGACACCCTGTTGACGATGAGCGCCGGTCAGTATGAGGATCTGCTCTTCCCGAATCTGGAGAGTGTATCGCTAGATGACTGCCTGGTGATGGTGGAGCGCAAGAGCGGGGCGGCGGTTGGCTTGTTGGCGAGGGCGGGGGCGGTTCTGGCGACCGAAGATGCCTTCACGATCGAAGCATATGCCGCCTTCGGCTCGTGTCTCGGTATAGCCAAACAACTAATGAACGATGTAGGGGGCATCTGGGGTGATGGAGTTAGCCGGGATCTCTCGAACGGGAAGCGTACGCTACCGATACTTCATGCCTTGTCCACGCTGCGAGGAGAGCAACGCGAGCGATTGCAGAGACTGCTTGTAGCCGCCCGGGAATCCTCGGAGCCACATGACGAGGTGCGGGCATTGCTAGCCGCGGCAGGATCTGTGCGCTATACGGCTCTGATCGTATGGCTTTATCAGGAGCAAGCGCGGAGTCACCTGGCCGCCGCCTCACCGAAGGAGCTGGCTGCACGAGAGCTCCGGATGTTGCTCGATCTGGCTTCACTACTGAGTCAGCCTGAGGAATAGTAACCTTCAGCCCTTTGCTGTGGCTGATCGCTGATAGCTCGCCGTGCATAAGGCTAGCCTTATGCACGGCGCTGTAGCACATATTGACCGCCCTACACAGCAGTAACTCCGAACGCGGCCTGCGCGTATTGGTTAGCGAGGTGACAAATCGAATGTTGCCTGCCATCATAGTAGAGCGGCAAGGGATAATAGAGGCACGGTTTAGGCTGTGGATAGCAAGCTCAATGGACTGACCAGGTCCGGCAACGACACCGATTCCTCAACGTCGGCCACCCTGAACCGCCGTCAACTCCTCTTGGCTAGGGTAGGGTGGCTGGTGGTATTCGTGCTGACTATAGGGCTATTCTCTTCCAGTATTCCAGCGCAGTATGATTACCTTGTCAGCATCTCCGATCCTAAGCTTGATCCCGCAACCGTACGCGCCAACCTCGAAGCGAATGGCATCTCCATTGAGTTCTACGCCGCATGCCTGCTCTCGATCAGTGTCGCTTCCGCGACCGCGTGGGTCGCAGTCGGTGTGGGCATCTTCTGGCGCCGGTCCGACGATTGGATGGCCCTGTTTACCTCGTTGTCCCTCATAACCTTTGGCACATTTTCTATGTACTCTGATCCGGCCGTGTTAGCTGGGCAGAGCATTGCCGTATGGTTGCCGGTCCGACTGTTAGGGTTCTTCGGCTCGGCATCGATGCTTCTGTTCTTCTTTCTGTTTCCTGATGGACGGTTTGTGCCGCGGTGGACGCGCTGGATGGTCGTCTTGTGGGCAGCACTTCAGATGGGCTACTATTTCTTCCCCGATTCGACCCTCGACATCTATAGGTCATTCCCCTCGATCAATTTTGTGACGATTACGGCTTTCGCCTGCGTTGTCGTGGGTTCGCAGCTTTACCGCTATCGGCGCGTGTCGAGTCCGCTACAACGTCAGCAGACCAAATCGGTGGTCTTCGGCACAGTGGCGGCAATGTTGGGAACGGTCGGATTTGGGATGCCTCTCTATGCTTCGCCAACGGCCGCCCAGTACGGTGAGCCGTACGCTCTCGTGTTTGAAGCTGCTATCTCCGCTTCTCTACTCCTGATTCCGCTATCGATCGGCGTGGCGATCGTCCGTAATCGGTTGTGGGCTATCGACATTGTCATCAACCGCACGCTGGTTTACGGTGCTCTCACGGCATCGTTGGTGCTGGTGTACTTCGGCGGGGTGGCAGCGACTCAGGCGATTTTCCACGCGCTCACCGGCCAGGAGAAGCAACCCCAACTGGCAATCGTCGTCTCTACCCTGGTGATCGCCGCATTGTTCACCCCCTTGAGGCGCCGCATCCAGTCTTTCATAGACCGGCGTTTCTACCGTAGGAAGTACGACGCCAGAAAGACGCTCGAAGTCTTGTCAGCCGAGCTCAGACAGGAAACCAACCTTGATGCCTTGAGCGAGGATCTCCTTGAGGCGGTGCGGGAGACGATGCAACCTACCCACGTCTCTTTATGGTTGCGTCCCGATCATGCCCTGAAAGACAAGGAGAAGTTAGCTGCTTTCCGAGAGCCCGGGCCCTCGTAGGGTCTCAAGGGGACCTTCACGTTGGGGGCGACCAAGAGCGGTTCCGTAACTGTCGGCGCCGCTTCCAGGATCTGCTGGTTCGGGGCACGCTCAAGCCTTTTGCGCGGCGCTGTCTTGGGTTCCGAGGCGAGGTTGGGTAACCGCTCTGACGCCAGTAGAATCATCCCGTATGCCTCGGGGCCGTAGACTTTACCGACGCCGGAAGGAAGCTGCCAAGTCGCCCGTCGACGGCGTTCGGGCGTCCCTGAAGGGGCCTCGGTCACGATGACAGACATGCCCGTACTCTCCCCGCGTGCGCTCAACCGCGCTACGTTGGAGCGGCAGATTCTGTTGCGCCGCAAGAAGCTGCCCGCGCTGCAGGCGATCGAGCACCTCGTCGGGATGCAGGCGCAGGCCCCTGACCCGCCCTACGTCGGCCTTTGGACGCGCCTGGAGGGCTTCCATCCCGACGAGCTGGGACGCCTGATCCTGGAGCGGAGTGCGGTGCGCGTCGCGCTCATGCGCAACACCGTTCACCTCGTGAGCGCCCGCGACTGCCTCGGGCTCCGCCCCCTGGTGCAGCCGGTCATCGACCGCGGCCTTCACGCCAACCGCGCCAACCGCGAGGGGCTAGAGGGGGTGGACATCGAGGCGCTCTCCGCCGCAGGCCGGGCACTGCTCGAGGAAAGGCCGCGTACCGCCAGGGAGCTCGGCGTACTGCTGCATGAGCGGTGGCCCGAGCGCGACCCCGCCTCCCTTGCCCGCGCCATCCGCCACCTGGTGCCGCTCGTGCAGGTCCCTCCGCGGGGCGTCTGGGGAGAGAGCGGTCCCGCCGCGCACACCACCGTCGAGGCCTGGCTCGGCCATCCGTTCGAACGGAACCCCTCGCTTGAGGAGATGGTCTTGCGCTACCTGAGGGCGTTCGGGCCGGCCAGCGTCAAGGACGTACAGACCTGGTCGGGCCTTTCCCGACTCGGCGAGGTGGTAGAGCGGCTCCGTCCGCACCTTCTCACCTTCCGCGACGAGCATGGCAGGGACCTGTTCGACCTGCCCGACGCCCCGAGGCCCGGCCCGGACGTCCCGGCCCCGCCGCGCTTCCTGCCCGAGTTCGACAACCTGATCCTCTCCCACGCCGACCGCACCCGCGTCATCGCCGATGCGTACCGCAAAGCGATAGCCTCCAGAAACGGCATGGTTCCGGCCACCTTCATCATCGACGGCTTCGTGCGTGGGACGTGGAAGACCGGGCGAACCCGCAGGAAGGCTACGCTCGTGATCGAGCCGTTCGAAGCTCTTGCCAAGAAGGACCACACCGCCCTCGCCGAGGAGGGAGAGCGGCTCGTACGGTTTCTTAGGGAAGGCGCCGGGGCGTTCGAGGTCCGCATTGCACAGAGGGGATTTCCCGCTGCCTGAGGATAGACGTCGTACATCTTGGTGTGTAGACCGCTGCACACTTTAGGCCAAAATGGTCTGCGCCGAGAAGTTGCGTGTCCTCCTTCACAGTCTCCAGGGCGGACGGACACGCATAGTAACATCGACCATGGACGGTACGGAAGATACTGTGGCCCACCGATTCGGTCCGCCTGGGAGCGCGCAAGGCGGTGCGGGTCTTGCTTTCGCCGCGTTCGTCTTCCGGCACGCTGGGTGCGGGGGAGAGCTGAGCGAGTTCAGGTTGGGTGAGGATCTTCTGACGTGCTGGTGCCCGCAATGTGACGAGACACGAACCTTCGGCATGGCGGTGTCACGGACGTAGTACAAAGTAGTTGCACATACCCCAGCACGTACACGAGGTCTAGAAGCCCAGACCCCGCTTCGGGAAGTCTTCAATTACCGCACTTTGGGGCTTCTACAACCGTTGGGAGAGGGCTCGATGGCCGTGCAGGTCGTGCACCAGTATCTAAACAGGGTGCCCGAGTAGCGCCGAAGCCAGTGCGGTTGAACCGGCCTCAGGTGGTAAGCTATTATGAGAGCATCTACGAACCGAGTAGGGCGTTGGAGATAACCTGTCCTAATTGCGAGACCGTCAATCCAGAGGGCGCAAAGTTCTGCCTGAACTGCGGTAACCGGCTTGAAACCCAGGTTCGGGTCGATGGCGAACGCAAGCACGTGACGGTGCTTTTCGCAGACGTAGTCGACTCCACCGGGTTGGGAGAGCGGCTCGACCCCGAGCAGGTAGCGGAGATCATGAACGGCGTGTTCGCCTTCCTCAACGCCTCGGTTACCAAATACGGCGGGACGGTCGCGAGGTTGCTAGGCGATGCGATCGTGGCGTTCTTCGGGGCGCCAGTCGCCCACGAAGACGACGCCGAGCGCGCGGTACGGGCTGGTCTGGAGATCCAGGCGGCCGCCCGAGAATACGCTGAACTGATCAAGCGTGACTACGGGGCCGACTTCGGCGTGCGCGTGGGGATCAACACGGGGCTCGCCGTGCTCGCCGTGGTAGGAGACGAGATCAGGACGGAATACACGGCTATGGGGGATACCACCAACGTAGCCGCGAGGCTGCAGAGCGCTGCGGCACCGGGTTCTGTGGTCATAAGCGCCGAGACCTATCACCTCGTCAAGCCGCTGTTCACATTCGAGGGGCGTGGGGCCACGAGGGTCAAAGGCAAGTCCATCGCTATTGAGACCTATGAGGTGCTCGCTCCCAAGGCTGTACCTGGCAAGGTGCGTGGTCTGGAGGGGTTGACCTCGCCTTTGGTTGGCCGTGACGCCGAGTTCGGGCTCGTGCGGGACAAGCTCGAGGAATTGCGCCAGGGACGCGGTGCATTCGTAGCCGTTGTGGGCGAAGCGGGTCTTGGCAAGTCGCGATTACTGGCGGAAGTGAGGAAGTTGGCCGAGGCTGACTCCCTACCACCGGTTGCCTGGCTCGAAGGACGGGCGCTCTCCTACGGGCAGGTCGACACCTATTATCCTTGGCGGCAGGTGATCCGCGAGGCTATCGGTGCGCAGGACGGCGAAGCAGCGGAGGCCGTACGCGAGAAACTGTATAGTGATTCTGGTCGCGATGCGATGACCGAGGACGACAAGCAGTACCTCGAGGTGATCCTCTCCGTCGAGAGCGATGCGACGATAAAGGCGGTCGCGGCG
>Ga0126311_10001888_pt1 | contig 10313 bp, 1 predicted proteins | sample Plot61_FD_92539 | JGI IMG/M metagenome (GOLD analysis project Ga0126311, IMG submission 92539) | Serpentine soil microbial communities from UC McLaughlin Reserve, CA, USA - Plot61 | ecosystem: Environmental > Terrestrial > Soil > Grasslands | place: USA: UC McLaughlin Reserve, Lake County... | reverse complement strand
GGCGCATATGCCGGACCCGTATACAGGCTTTTAGGAAAGAAAGACCTCGGCACAATGGAGATGCCTGCAATAGAAACCGGTTTAATCTCAGGTGAGATTGCGTTCAGACAGCATAGTAGTGGACATACCACAGGTCCAAACTGGCCCACCTTCATTCAGTATGCTGAAAAGTATTTCAATAATAACTAAATCAGGATTCCCTGTAGAACACTATCATCAAACGAACAAACGATTACTCGAAATGGATGAAAAACCAGAATTATTTTTTACATCCTGTATTGCAGGTTTAAGGGAGTGAGCGCCTGTTCATCAGTTGGCAACCTGCTTTTCTTCTTTTTGAAAATTACAATAGAAAATACCCAGCGTTAACTCTCCTTGTTGTATATTTTTAAAACAGGCTCTCTTAAGGGTTCCGCTTTATCAGAGACAGCAAACTCAATCATCTCTGCTATTTGTTCAGGCTTCACCCATTTAGTAGTATCTGCTTGAGGCATAGCTTCCCGGTTGGCCTTTGTATCTATGGTGCTGGGTACAACAACAGTTGCAACCACATTGGTTCCTTTTGCTTCCTCATTAAGTATCTGCGCCAGTTGGAATAAAAGAGATTTGCTAAGCGTGTAAGCAATCATGGCTTTTGCCTTCTTGGGCATAAGCGGCGGTTGAGACCCGGTCAAAATAAGTCTACCGCTGTTGTTTTGAAGGAAGTAAGGGTAAAGGCGCTTTATTACAGTATACGCAGTGTCAAAATTCAAAGCTATTTGTTCGTGTATGTCTTCGGTGGATGTGGTAGTGATAGTACCGGCTGTAAAGCCTCCCGCCAGTAGTATGGCACCATCTATTACTTTAAATTGATCTATCAGGTTAGTAATTAAAGAAGCAACCTGCGCCTCGTTTCTTAAATCGACAACTTCCGTCTGCAAGTGGTCATGCGATGGTATTCGGTGTCTGCTTTTTTCGTTATGCACCAAGGCTATGACCTTGTAGTCTTTTTGAAGGAACAAGCTTGTAACTGCCTGTCCTAAAAAACCACTGGCACCTGTAACGAGTATTGTTTTCATAATTTCTATTTTACCAGTATTAATTATGCAGTTAATAATTACCCGTGAACAACAATCGAAGGGTTCGGACAAAAACAAAAAGAATTAATGACGTTAACATTGCTCAAAGGATCCTGCTATTAGTGAGGGAGCCGGTGTTAACATGAAGTGCATATTTTAAAGCCACATTACCGGGCGCCGCAATCGGACATCCAACGGCCCACAGCTTAGGATAAAAAGAAACTTTTTTAAAACTTTTAAAAACACAATCGTAAAAATAAACAATCCAAAGTAGAACAGGATGGAGGCAAACAAATCAAACCCCTGACGAAATGAAAAACTATGGCGTGAGCTTGCAACTTCGACTGGCTATACCAGACTTTGCAACTACCACACTGAAAGACAAAGTGGTGTAGGTTAAATTAAAAGAGGTTTAGTAAATCTACCCAATCCGCTATCGAAGATTTCCTATTGTATTTCTGAAAGAGTGCAAGTACATTTATCTATAGAAGCTGATTACTACGTGTCAGGCTACGAATCCTCTTCTTTTCTCCAATACCTTCTGAAGAGCCAGGCCATCATCCTTTCAAAAGCTGCATCATCCTTTATTCTTTCAAAACTTGTTCCTAAGAAAACCACCTTAGATCAATGCGATTGAATAACCCAAAAAACTTCCGTACTATGCAAGCTTTCCTTATGCCCACCCTTTGTGATGTTAATCTTCACCGCCTAGTCCACGCCATTCAAAGTTGTTGCCTCGACAAGGAACCTACAAGCGAAGAAACAGACCGGTTCTCTCTTGTAACCGATGACAATCCTGAACATAAAACCATGCTCTATGAACACAGGAGCCTGGGCAGCATCAAACTGAATGTAAATGAAAGGTTACTGAGCTGCTGGATCTTTACACCACACAGTTAGGTGAAGCTGGAAAAAGAGTTCATTCCTTCTTTACAATACACTTCATCTCAACCAAATTATTAAGAGCCTTATTAAATAATACGTTATGGGAACTTTTGTAGTTATACTTACCACTATTGGAATTGGCTTTTTTATTAAAACGGTTTCAGAAAAAGAAGAAACCAAGCGTAGACTTGGCTTTAAAACCCATGAAGATAGAAGAATTATATAACGGGAAGATACTTCGATGACAGGCCTTCGCCAATGTTTCGAAACGCCTTAAAGAGCTGATTATGTGCTAAGAATGGGTCGGGCCATAGAGCGAAATTCAACCAATTTCCGGATACATCTTTACCATTAAATGAAAATTCGAACGGTGGCCGCTAATATCTGACTAGTTTCAGCACTAGCTTAGTCACTCAATGGAATGTCCCATCGCGGAAGAATTCTTCTATCCCTTGCTCAATCAACAAGTTTGTTGCAAAGCACTATCATTTAAGTGACTGTTTGCGTGATTTATTTAATTCGTTAAATGCAGTTTGTTTATTCGGACTTGCATTACTACCACTCCACTTCATTGCCTGCTTAAAAAGGCTATCTATATGATGTCAATATTTATTTTTATTGAACAAAGAAACCATCTCAGAAATTTTTTTAGGGAGTTACTGTCACCACCGAAAGGAATTTAAGAAATGGATCAACATTTGCAGGTATGACGAAAAGAATTTGAGTTATAGAACCGAAAAAAAATTCTTTCAAATAGCCTGGCCAACCGAAACCAACAAGAACCGGTGTATTATTACACTGGTTTTTTTCTGTTTCTGTGTCCGAACTTTATGCAAAACACAACTGTTTAGCAGTTCTATCAATAGGAGTGGTTCATTATTGAGCCAATCTCAACATATCAGAAATAAAGATTAAGATGAAGGTTACTTCTACTGCCGTATCGGACATACTATCACTTTTACGCATCAACTTTCTTAGTGACAATACTGTGCGCAAATACGAAGAAGAGCCTTTCCGTTCGGAACTCTATAGTTCAGACCAAATGGACCGTCACAGTAAAGTGCTGGCAAACTCTCACAAACTTCAAAAGGGACCGTCTGCTGACAAACTTTTGAAAAGATTGGAGGACAATGAGAAAACACTGCTGGAAGTACGTAATCTTCTTGTTGAAAGTATAAGGGCTGATAAATCTATCACCCCTGCTTCGGAATGGCTACTGGATAATTTTTACCTGATAGAAGAACAGGTGGCTATTGCAAGAAAACATTTGCCCAAAGGATATAGTGAAGCCCTCCCTTATCTCGCTGAAGGTATTTCAGCAGGAATGCCCCGGGTGTATGATATTGTTTTGGAAATTATTGCACACAGTGATGGTCGTGTTGACGTAAACAGTTTAACCAGTTTTGTTGCGAACTACCAGTCGGAAACAAAGCTTACACTTGGAGAATTATGGGCCATACCCATTATGTTAAGGCTGGCAGTGATTGAAAATCTTCGCAGAATTGCAGGTAAGGTGGCGCTGGATGCAATCGATCATAACCTGGCTGATCATTGGACGGATAAAATGATCGCCACTGTAAAGGACAAACCGCAGGATCTGATTCTCGTAATTGCCGATATGGCTCGCTCAAAGCCAGTATTGGACAGTCATTTCGTATCCTGTTTTACCCGCAAACTGCAAGGTAATGGACCAGCACTTGCTTTACCGATTAACTGGATGGAGCAACAATTATCTGCGTTAGGAAGTAGCAGCAATGATCTTGTATCTCAGGAAAATCAAAGGCAGGCAACCGACCAGGTGTCGGTCCGTAACAGCATTGGCACATTACGCTTTCTTGTATCTACGGACTGGCGTGAGTTTGTTGAAACGCTTAGCAGTGTGGAGCACGTGCTGCAACAAGACAAAACAGGCACCTATCCGTTAATGGATTTTGCTACAAGAGATCGTTATCGCCACGTAGTGGAAAGGATTTCGAAATCATGTGACCTATCTGAAACTGAAGTAGCACAAAAAGCACTTGAATTAGCACACCAAAATAAAAACGATGATGCCCGTTCTAAACGAAAAGAACATGTTGGCTATTATTTAGTTGACAATGGATTGGAAGAATTGGAACACGCCTGTTGCATGCGTTATACAGTGCGTTTGAAATTCAACCGGCTTGCAGGTAAAATACCAGCGACCGTTTACATTTTTTCTATTTTTTTCCTGGCTGTCGTATTTGCCGCAGGATTATTTTATGTCGCATTCGATCACGTTCATTACAACTCTGGAATTTTAACCGTTGCTGGAATTCTTTCTTTTTTAGGATGTCTCCAATTGTCCGTTTCACTGGTCAATTGGCTTTCTACCATTTTGGTACAGCCACAACTCCTTCCGCGGATGGAGTATTCTCATGGAATTCCTGCCGAAGGCCGTAGCATGGTTATTATTCCAACTATGCTCTCAAGCGAATCTTATATTGAAGAATTGATTGAGGGATTAGAGATGCGACATCTTGCTAACAGGGAAGACAACCTGCATTTTGGTTTATTGACAGACTTTCTGGATGCCGACTCAGAAACGACGCTTCAGGATACAGGCCTGGTAGAATTAGTGACGAAAAAAATAGAAGAATTAAACGAAAAGTATCCAACCTCTCAGTCTGACACTTTTTACCTCTTCCATCGTCCGAGGAAATGGAATCAAAGTGAAAAAAAATGGATGGGTTATGAACGCAAGCGTGGTAAGTTATCTGCACTAAATGCTTTTTTAAGAGGACGTGGCCAAAATGATTTTTCATTAGTTGTTGGTGATCAGGGGATTCTGACTAATATAAAATATGTAATCACTCTTGATTCGGACACACAACTGGCCAGAGAATCTGTGTGGAAGTTTATAGCTACAATGGCGCACCCATTGAATCATCCTATTTACGACACATATAAAAAAAGAGTGGTCACCGGGTATGGAATTTTACAGCCCCGTGTAGAAGCAAGCATTCCAAAAACATCCTCCTCACTGTATTTGCGAATGCAAGGCAGCTTATCAGGCATTGATCCGTACACAAAAGTTTCTTCAGATGTGTACCAGGATCTTTTTGGAGAAGGCTCTTTCATTGGAAAAGGAATATATGACGTTGATGTATTTGAACAGGCGTTGGAAGACCGTCTCCCTGAGAACCGCATATTAAGCCATGATCTGCTGGAAGGATGTTATGTACGCTCGGGTCTGTTAAGTGATGTGCATTTGTACGAAGAAAGCCCGTCACAATACCAAACCGACGTAAAGCGGCATCATCGATGGATCAGGGGGGATTGGCAAATTGGTGCATGGATGCTTCCTTTTATTCCGGATAGTAAAGGACATCTGGTTAAGAACAGGCTGTCTGCAATATCCAGATGGAAAATATTTGATAACCTCAGGCGAAGTGTAACACCACTTGCCTTAACCTTACTCCTATTATTGGGATGGTTTGTACTTCCATTTACGTGGTTCTGGACTGCGGTAGTTACCATTATTATCTTACTTCCATTAATGGCTGCAGCAGCCTGGCAATTGATTAACAAACCAGAGGAAATCGATGCTACCTCACATTTTTTTGAAGTAGGAATTTCCATACGGAATTTCTTAATCCGTTTCGTATTCGGTTTAGCAGTTCTGCCGTATGAAGCTTTTAAGAATATGGATGCTATTGTGCGCACGAACTGGCGCATGATTTTTTCGCACAGAAAATTATTGCAATGGACGCCTTCGGCTGCATCGCGCAGTGGTAATAATCTACGATCGTCTTACGCCGCTATGTGGATTACACCGTGGTTAGCTATCACCACTACGGCACTTTTAGCTTACTCAGATGCTGCAGCGCTGTATGTTGCTACGCCGATACTTTTATTGTGGCTGTTCGCGCCGGCCATTGCATGGCGTTTAAGTGAAAAAGAAACAGAAAAAAAACCACAGCTTTCCGAAGCTCACAATCTATTTCTTCATAAATCGGCCCGAAGGACCTGGTCCTTCTTTGAACAATTTGTCAACGGGGAATCAAATTGGTTGCCGCCTGATAACTTCCAGGAGGAGCCGACACCCGTTGTTGCACATCGCACCTCTCCTACCAATATGGGTCTCTCATTGCTGGCGAACCTTGCTGCACATGATTTTGGATATATAGGTGGAAGAGAAATGTTGGAAAGATGTAACAGCAGCATTCTAACGATGCTGAAACTGGAGCGGTATAGCGGACATTTTTATAATTGGTATGATACCCTCACACTACTACCGCTTCATCCGAAATATGTGTCTACTGTGGATAGCGGCAACCTTGTTGGGCAACTTCTTACATTGAGGCAAGGTTTATTATCACAAATTCATCAACCCATTTTTGCCAATAAAAATTATGAAGGGCTTGTTACCACAGTAAAAATCATACAGGATATTTTCCAGAAGCATGATATAAAACAGACAGAAAAAATACTCACTGTTTTGAATACGGCAATAGATGAAAAAACTAATTCTTTAAGTAACACCAAAAAACATTTGAATCAACTTCTTTTTTTAATTAACGAATTATCGTTGTTTCCAGCTAACATTGAAATCGAGTTGAAAAAATGGACGTTGAAGTTATTGCAGCAGGTAAAAAGTTTTCGGGATGATCTATTTCAGACTGTACCATGGATTGAGTTATTACCTGTTCCCAAAAACCTTTCAGAGCTTTACGCATTGGATGAAATTCCCACTCTGAATGATATCCGGGACCGTTCAGAATCCTTTTTGAAATCAATTGATTTGTATTTGCAAACCGGACAGGATGCTGCAATAATTGAATGGTTAACAAAAATACGGGAATGCATTTCGAAAGCAATTACAATCGCCAACGAAAACATTCATTTAGTCAATGAATTGGCTCATCAATGTGAAGAACTAAGTGATGTTGAATATGATTTTCTCTATCAGACATCAACCAATCTTTTAAGGATCGGCTATAACGTAGAAGAACAAAGAAAAGACAATGGCTATTATGATCTGTTAGCTTCCGAAGCAAGGTTGGGAATTTTTGTTGCCATAGCGCAGGGAAAACTACCCCAGGAAAGTTGGTTTGCCCTGGGAAGACTGTTGACAAATTCCGGGGGCGACCCGATATTGCTCTCATGGAGTGGCTCTATGTTTGAATATCTTATGCCGCAATTGATAATGCCGTCTTACGAAAACACGCTGTTGTATCAAACCAACATCGCTACTGTAAAACGCCAGATAGAATACGGGGCACAACGCGAAGTGCCATGGGGTATTTCAGAATCAGGGTACAATGCAGTTGATGCAAATCTGAATTATCAGTACCGTGCATTTGGCGTTCCGGGACTGGGATTGAAACGGGGACTTGAAGAAGACCTCGTGATTGCTCCTTATGCCACGATGCTTGCACTAATGGTATCGCCACTAAAAGCATGTAACAATTTGCAAGTTTTAGCGAAAGAAGGCTTCACCGGCGAATACGGTTTTTATGAAGCGATTGATTATACGCCAAGCCGTGTTCCCAGGGGAAATACCAATAGTATTATACGTTCCTATATGGTGCATCACCAGGGCATGGGCTTCCTTTCATTGGCATATGTATTACTCAATAAACCGATGCAGCGAAGGTTTGAATCAGAACTTCGTTTTAATGCCGCTCTTTTACTTTTACAGGAACGTATACCAAGGACGACCATTTTCTACGCACACACTTCCGATATCATTGAAACCGGGATGGCTGCAACAGATGTGCAGGCAAGAAGCATCAATTCACCCAATACGAGATTGCCGGAGATACAACTTCTAAGCAATGGTCATTACCAGGTAATGGTGAGCAACTCCGGCGGTGGTTACAGCCGATGGAAAAACATGGCTGTTACACGTTGGCGTGAAGACGGAACCAAAGACGATTTTGGAATATTCTGTTATATCAAAGATGTGAACAGTGGAAAGTTCTGGTCCAATACACACCAGCCAACTTTACAAGCTGCAAAAAATTATGAAGCCGTTTTTTCAGAAGGACATGTTGAATTTCGCAGGAGTGATTTTGGCATAGATACGAAAACAGAGATTGTTATTTCTCCGGAAGTTGATACGGAATTAAGACGAATAAGAATTACCAACAAAACACAAATTGCCAAAGTGCTGGAAATTACCAGCTATGCTGAAGTAGTGATGGCTACACAAGCATCGGATGAAGCACATCCTGCATTTAGCAACCTGTTTGTCCAAACGCAAATCATTCGGGAACACAACACGATCTACTGTACACGGAGGCCGCGTTCCGAAGAAGAGATGCCGCCATGGATGTTTCATTTGATGCACGTTAATGGCAGCGAGGTGGAAGAAGTATCTTACGAAACAGATCGAATGCAGTTTATCGGAAGAGGAAGAACCTTGCAACATCCACAGGCAATGCAGGATAGGGTTTTGTCTGGCAAAGAAGGTTCAGTACTTGATCCGGTCATGTCTATCCGTTATCGTATTCTTATTAAACCCAAAGAAACCGCAATTGTTGATCTTGTTTATGGCATTGCAGATAATAAAGAAGCCTGTGAAAATTTGATGTTGAGATACCAGGACCGGTTTTTAAAAAATCGCGCTTTCGAACTGTCCTGGACTCATAGCCAGGTACTATTGCGACAGATCAATGCAACAGAATCAGATGCACAATTGTTCAATCGGTTGGCAGCTTCTGTTATTTATTCGGATTCAAATTTACGTGCTGGTCCAGCGGTGATTCAGAACAATTATCGCGGGCAGTCGGCACTGTGGAGTCACTCAGTCTCCGGTGACCTGCCAATTGTATTGCTTCATGTTTATGAGCAGGAAAGTGTGGAGCTGGTTAAGCAAATGGTGCAGGCGCATGCCTATTGGCGTTTAAAAGGGCTTTTCGTAGATCTTGTTATCTGGAACGAAGATCATGGCTCTTACCGGCAATTTTTACAGGAACAAATTCTTGGGTTGATTACGACACAGGCTAATATAACCGGACAACAAAAACTTGGAAATATTTATGTAAAATCTGCAGACCAATTGTCATCTGAAGACAGGGTACTTTTTGAAAGTGTTGCCCGCATCATCATATCAGATACCAAGGGCAGTTTGCTGGAGCAGGTTACCACGCAAATTGCCGAAAAGCCATTAACGGCCTTGTTGGAAACAAAAATCATTTCGTCGCAAGTACAGCAACGTGAAATTAAATTGCCCAATAATCTTTTGTTCTTTAATGGAACGGGTGGCTTTACTCAAAATGGAAAAGAATATAAAATCATCACCGACAAAAATAAAACCACTCCTGCTCCATGGGTTAATGTAATTGCCAACCCGTTGTTTGGAAGTATTTTATCTGAAAATGGATCTGCTTATACATGGGCCATTAATGCGCATGAATACCGGATAACACCGTGGAGCAACGATCCCGTTAGTGATGTTAGCGGCGAAGCATTTTATTTGCGTGATGAAGAAACTGGAAATTTCTGGTGCCCTTCACCTTTCCCGAGGAAGGGAGATGCGCCCTACATTATAACGCACGGTTTTGGCTATAGCATTTTTGAACACATAGAGAACGGAATTCATTCAGAGATGTCAGTGTTTGTGGATAAAGATCTTCCTGTAAAATTTATTGTCCTGAAATTAAAAAACGAATCAGGCCGGGAACGAAAACTATCGGCAATGGGGTTTCTTGAAATCGTCCTTGGCGATGTACGATCGAAAACCAATGCGCATGTATTTTCTGAGCAGGACAAGAACACCGGTGCGCTCCTGCTACGTAACCGGTATAATGCAGCGTTTTCGGAACGTGTCAGTTATTTTAAAGTGGAGGGGGGTTATAATTTTAGTTACACTGCAGACCGTTCAGAATTTATTGGAAGAAACCGGAAACTTGATGATCCCCAGGCTTTGTACAGGAAAAGACTTTCCGGTAGAACCGGTGCAGCTATGGACCCCTGTGCCGCACTGCTTGTAAATTTTGATTTGTTGAAAGGCGCTGAAAAGGAAATCATATTCCAGATCGGGAATGAAAAGAATATACAGGAAGCAACTACCCTGCTGCAAAAATTTATCCAGAGAGATGCGGTCATCCAATCTTTACAAAATGTAAAAGACTATTGGCAGAATATTGTAAGTGCTGTACAGATAACTACTCCCGATACATCATTGAATGTATTGGCTAACGGTTGGCTTATTTATCAAACCATTGCGTGCAGAATGTTTGCCCGCAGCGGATTTTATCAATCTGGTGGCGCCTTCGGATTCAGGGACCAGTTGCAGGATGTTTTGGCCTTATTACACACGCAACCTGCTATGGCAAGAGAACAGATATTATTAAGCGCATCAAGGCAATTTACCGAAGGCGATGTGCAACATTGGTGGCATCC
>Ga0126311_10001886_pt1 | contig 10316 bp, 5 predicted proteins | sample Plot61_FD_92539 | JGI IMG/M metagenome (GOLD analysis project Ga0126311, IMG submission 92539) | Serpentine soil microbial communities from UC McLaughlin Reserve, CA, USA - Plot61 | ecosystem: Environmental > Terrestrial > Soil > Grasslands | place: USA: UC McLaughlin Reserve, Lake County... | reverse complement strand
GTAACTTTGCAGATCGCCAACGAACGTTCCGGTGCTCTTGTACCAGCCGACCGCAAAACTCTCCTGAGTAAAATCAGGTGGCAGACTGCGATCAACTGAAACAAAGTTGGCGGCGCCAGGCACACCTGACTTGGGATCGCGTCTCCAGGCTTGCGGGTAGTAAAACGTGAAATCGAAATAGTGATCGGCTAATTTGCTGTCGAGATTTTGATTCGAGTTTTCAAACTTAACGGTTCCTGCCGGTGCAACATAAGTTTCCTCAGGCGCCGGTGTGGGCTGCTCTACTGACGCAGCCGGAGTTGGCGTGCTGGCGTTTGTGTTTTCAAGCGGCCGGTTCGGATTCCTTTGCACAGCCATCTCGTCCAAACGTGGCTTCACGACAAAAAAGAACATGCCGGCCAAAGCCCCACCACCCAGCAGCAGAAATAACAGAACTCCGGCGATGATCCACGGCACTTTCGACTTCTTCTTCGCCACTGGCGGCAACGGCGCGGATGCTGCCGGCTGCGGCGCCACGACTTCGCCCGTCGTGCGTGGCTGCGGCTGCTCCACTGACGGCGGCGGTGGTGGCGGCGGCGGAGTCGCGGGGCGCGAGAAGTCTGGTGTGTGTGGAGCTGAACCCGTGTGACCAGTTGTTGGACCAGTGTTGCGCGGCAATGCAACCGTCGCAGGATAGTTCTCCATGATGGTTGCATTCTGATCCGGCAGATCGCGGCTCGTCGGGCGTTCCGACACCGCGTTCAGGTCGATTGACGTAGCGCGCATCGTCGCATTCGGATCGAAGGTTTGCGGCGCGATCAGCAAGCCGCCGTCAAACGTGCAAAACTTTTGACCTTCATCCGGAAACGTACGATTACACTTAGGACAACTCTTCATACGGAAGACCTCTTAAACGGGAGTCAGATTCGATCGCGCACTCCAATTCGCTCGCCACTAATTAGCTCGGGCTTTGGCGAGCTTCTGGGCAGCGCCATTATTGTTTGGATCCAGCTCAAGCGCACGCTGGTAGGCGCGAACGGCTTTGTCTTTCTGGTTGGCCTTAAGATAACCGTCGCCGACACCTTCAAAGCCGAAGATTCCGGCAAGTTGTTTCTTATCGCTGGAAGCAGCCAGGGTCGAGGCCTGTTCGTAAGTTGCTTCAGCGTCACTGAGCCGATCCATTCCCAGGTAAGCGCGACCTAAGAGATTGAAGGGCTGAAACGCGCCCGATGCAACCTCAGTCGCCGACTTTAAATAAGGCTCGGCTTCCTGGAATCGCTTGTAAACGATCAACAGCCGGCCCATCAGCAACAACGACGTCAGGTTATTTGGGTCCAGCGCGAGCGCTCGTTTGAGAACGGGCTCAGACTGCGGCCACAGTTGTTCGGCCTGAAGCGAGTCGGCAATCAGGTTGAGCGTGGCCGGATCTTTTGCAAGCTCGATGGCTTTCTCGTACAGCGGCGTCGCTTCACCCGCACGGCCCGAGCGATTGAGCATGCGCGCGAGGTGTGCGTACGCGGCTGCAAACTGTGGATCCAACTCGATCGCGTGCCGATAGGAATGCTCAGTTTCACTGTTCGCAAGACCGCGAGCCTGGAGAGCCACTCCGAGACGATCCCAACCAACCGCATTCTTCGGATCGATCTGGACCGAGCGTCTTGCAAACGACTCAGCATCAGCAAACCGCTTCGCGTTGTCGCCGTCTGCACTCGGGCGCACGAGCACCACGCTCAACGCCACGTAAGCGTCAGCGTTAGTTGGCGCCCAGGTTACTGAATTCCGGTATGCGGCTTCCGCATCGGCCCAACGCTGCTGATCGGAGTATATGTTACCCAATCCGTAGGCAGCGCGTGCGTCGCGCGGTTTGAGTTTCAACACTTCTTTGTATGCGGTTTCAGCGTCAGCAAACTTGCGCGCGTCGCGAGCCTCGTTGCCTTTGTCTAACAACTCTTCTACGCGCTCGACACTCGCGCGCGTGGCTGCGGGACTTCGGCTTGCCGGTTTCGCGCCGGTGCCGGGTTTCGTTGAACTCTTCTTCGTTTCGGGGTTCTTGGCACGGAAGATTCCTGCACCGCCGCCGACATCGCCGCCTACGTCCTGGGCATGAACACGAGCAACCATACACAGGCCCAAACAGAGTGCGGCTGAGCTTAAAACGGCGGCCCGCAGCATTGCGTTAGTACTCATCATTAGCTCCGTGTGCAAAAAAGAGAACTTATGGATCACTGAAGAATTACTGTGTTGGATTGTAGATCATCCGCGTTCATCGCGGAAATCCGCGGCTAAGATCCACTCCGAATCAGCCGAAAGCCCAACAGCGTCGTCTTCGTTGACGGCGGAACAAACTCACGCAGGCACGACGACACCGGCGCATCGGATTTCGCGGGATCGCTGACGTAACAGCCGCCTCGAATCGTCACCCAATCCTGAATGCTGCTGGGAACTACGGCCGGATTGCCCGGGTATACCGAGGCTTTTGAGGAGGTCCATTCCCAGACGTTTCCAATTAAATCAAAAACTCCCCATTTGTTCTTCCCTTCCGGACGAGAGCCGACGGCCGCTGGAGTCGCAACCTTCAGCACGGCGGCATTGTCTTTCCAATCCGGTCCCCACGGGTACAACTCACTTTGCTCACCATTTCGCGCCGCATATTCCCACTCTTGCTCCGTCGGCAGACGGTAACTGACGCCGTCGCGTTTTGAGCGCCATGCAGCAAAGGCATTCGCGTCGTCAAAAGACACGTTTACGACCGGCCACATCTCCTGCCCAAACGGGGGTTTGTTGGCGATCCAGTGAGCCGGCCCGGCATGGCTCGTCTCTCTCACGAAGTCTGCATATTCCGTGTTACTGACTTCAGTGGGGTCCATCAGAAATGGCTGCACAGTCACTATATGGGCCGGTGTCTCCTGTGGTGGGCCATTCCTGCGTCCCATCAGAAAAGTTCCGCCAGTAACGGGCATGAGCTCAGCTTTTGCTTGTGATGGTGTGACAGGCGTTGGTGTTAGGGTTGGATCGCCGGGGCGAGTGGTTGGCGGCAACATCAGGTAAGCAGTGATGCCTACGCCCGCAAGCACGAGCACGAACACGGCAGCGCCGATCAACAGGAACGGTGGTGGACCTTTCCGCTTCGGCGAAAAGTCCACGATCATCTGCTTTCCCTGTCCGGCTGATCGCGCTCGAACCGAGTCACGAGCTGACTGGTGATTTGTGCTCGCCTGTACCCGCGTCACTTCCGGATCCATTGCCGGAGGCATGCTTCCAGACAAGCGTTCGAGCCTGTCTTCCAGCTCTTTCGCCTGAAGCGCCATTCGCTCGAATTTTTCCTGCTGTTCCTGCTCGCGCCGGTCTCGCTGCTGATTCTCTTTGGAGCGCTCTTCGACCTCTTTATTCAACTGCGCACCGCTGACAGTGCCTGCCAGCGAATCGAACGAGGTTCCGAAGTTAGTCACCTGTGCGATCGGCGGCTGGGTGGCAGTTGCGGAGAGATCGGGAGTCCTGTTGATTTCGGGTTGGGTGACTGAAGCGATGGTCCGGTTTGGATCCATCGCTACTGTTTCTCGCAGAGCAGCAGCAACTACGGGCGATGAGTTCAACGCGCCGTGTAGTTCTCGCAGGAAGTTTGGAATCGAATCGATGCGCTCTGAAACTTCCTTCTCGAGTGCATGGCGTACGACCGCCTCGATTGCGGGCGGCACCGCCACTCCCATCGACTGAAAACTGGGCGGCGGGAGCGTCAGGTGCTTTTTCATGATCGACGGGATCGAAGAGCCTTTGAACGGTACGTCGCCCGCAAGCATCTGGTAAAGAATGACGCCGAGACTGTAGATGTCAGCACGCGCGTCGGGCTCCTCGTCGGACCACTGCTCGGGAGCCATGTAGAAAGGCGAGCCCATCAGTCCGCTTGTCTGCGCCTGCACGAACGATCCGAGCAGCTCACCCGATTTGATCTTCGCCAGTCCGAAATCCAGGATCTTCAAGCCTTCCGCGATCGGCACGTCGTCCTGGACCATTATGTTCAGTGGCTTCAGATCACGATGCACGATGTTTTGGCGGTGCGCCGCGCCCACACCCGCTGCAATGGCGCTGATAAACTCCCACGCGCGTTGCGGCGGCATCGCGCCTTCTTTCGCCATGATCTCCTGAAGCGATCGGCCTTTAACAAACTCCATCACGAGGAAAGGCATCGTGCTCCGCACCACGCCGAAGTCAGTAACAGCGATGATGTTCTGGTGACGAATCGCGGCGGCCGCAAGTGCTTCCTGGCGAAAGCGAGTGGTGAGCATCGGATCGTTACCGACCAGATCCGGCAAGATGACTTTTATCGCGTGAGCGGTTTTGAGAAAGATGTGCCGGGCTTGAAAAACGACGCCCATGCCGCCTTGCCCGAGACGGCGCTCGAGCAAGTAGCGGGCGTCGAGTGTGGGTTCACCCAGAAGAGATGGCGTGGTCTCATCACCATCCTTGGGACAGTGATTTGTTTCGTCGGGGTAGCAGCGCCTACAGACTGGACACTCTTTCATCTATTGGGGCCACGTCTCCTTAAGACCGGCATCATCGTATCACGACATTGACGAGACGCCGCGGCACGACGATCACCTTCACCACTTCGTGACCGTCGGTCAGCGCGCGTACGCGCTCGTCGGCGAGTGCAGAGGCACGGAGATCTTCCTCAGACACGTCCGGCGCTGCAATCACCCGTGATCGGAGTTTGCCGTTTACCTGGATCGGTATCTCCAGCTCCTCACGTCGCGCGAGCTCTGGATCTGCAACTGGCCAGCGTGGCACCTCACTCAACAACCCACTCGCATGACCGAGTCCTTCCCACATCTCTTCCGCCACGTGCGGCGCAAAAGGCGTGAGCATGATCACCAGCGACTCCAGCGCCTCGCGCGTCGCAAACAGATCCTCCTCGGACGCCGTTGCGGGATCTGCATTGAAGTCGGCGAGCTCGTTGAACAACTCCATCAACGCAGCCACACTGGTATTCAAATGCAACTGATCGAAGTCGCTCGTGATCTTCGCGATTGTCTGGTGCGTCTTTCTTCGTAACGTCCGCGCCGCCGGACTAAACTCCATCGCGCTCGCCTGGATCGGGTTTGACAGTCTCTCGCGCCATCGCCAGATCATCGTGTAGACGCGTCTCAGGAACCTGACCGCGCCTTCAATTCCCGTTTCAGACCAGCGCAACTCATTTTCAACCGGTGCAGCGAACAGCACGAACAGCCGGGTTGCATCAGCGCCGAATGCCTTGATCATCTCGTCAGGATCGACACCGTTGCCCAGACTCTTCGACATCGCCTTCCATTCGTCGGTCCCTTCGACGCGGTTTGTCACCATTCCCTGTGTCAACAATCTCTTCACAGGCTCGTCGAAATTGACCATACCAATGTCGCGCATGAACTTGGTCCAGAAGCGCGTATAGATCAAGTGCATCACGGCGTGCGAGTCGCCGCCGATGTACTGGTCCACCGGCGTCCACTCGTTCGTGATGTTTGGATCAAACGGCGCCGCTTCGTTGCGCGGATCGCAGTAGCGGAAGAAATACCACGATGAATCGACAAACGTGTCCATCGTGTCAGTATCGCGACGCGCGGGACCATGGCACTCCGGACATTCCGTGTTGACAAACTCCGGCACACCCGCGAGCGGCGACTCTCCGGTTCCCGTAAACGCCGCGGTCTCCGGCAACACTACGGGCAGATGATCGTAAGGCACCGGCACCATGCCGTCTTTATCGCAGTAGATCACAGGCACCGGAGCGCCCCAGAAACGCTGCCGGGAAACACCCCAGTCGCGAATGCGATACGTAACCGCGGCTTCACCGAACCCATGCTGCTTTGCGTGCTCGGACATCTCGGCAATCGCAACTTCTGACAGCTTGCCGCCCCAGTCGCCGCTGTTGATCAAGACGCCGTAATCCGTAAACGCCTGCTTGATCTCCGCCGATACATCGCCGGCCGTCGTCGCGGGCGGCTCAGCAGCGATCTGCTGGTGAGTTATCGGGGCAATAACCTGCCTGATCGGCAACGAGTACTTTTGTGCAAACTCCATGTCACGATCGTCGTGAGCCGGAACACTCATCACCGCGCCGGTGCCGTACTCCATCAGCACATAGTTCGCCACCCACACCGGCAGCGTCTCACCGCTGAACGGATTCAGCGCGAGCACGCCCGTGTTGAGTCCTTCCTTCTCTTCTTCACCGACCTCACGTCCCGCAGCTCTTTGGGTTCTCACTTTCTGCGCAAAGGCTTCGACGTCCGGCCGCAGTGCAGAGCCTTCGAGCAGCTCGGCGAGTAACGGATGCTCGGGTGACATCACGACAGCATTTGCACCGTAAATAGTGTCGATGCGCGTGGTGAACACACGAATCTTCTGCCTGCTGTCTTTCACGGAGAAGTCGACGTATGCGCCTTCACTGCGGCCCACCCAATCGCTTTGTCGCTTCAGGACTTTCTCGGGCCAGCCGTCTTCGATCTGCTTTATGTCGGCGACGAGTTGTTCGGCGTAATCAGTGATGCGCAAAAACCACTGTTCGAGATCGCGCTTCTCGACAGGTGTACCGCAGCGCCAGCAGATGCCTCCTGACGACTGTTCGTTCGACAGCACGGTCTCTTCTTTCGGACACCAGTTGACCTGCGAGACCTTCTTATATGCCAACCCGCGGTCGAGCATCTTCAGGAAGAACCACTGGTCCCACTTGTAATAGTCGGGACGGTGCGCCGCGATCTCGCGGGACCAGTCGTAACTGATACCGAGACGCTGCATCTGTCCGCGCATGTGCACGATGTTGTTTTCGGTCCAGTCGCGTGGATTCACGCCGCGCTTGATGGCGGCCTGTTCCGCGGGCTGTCCGAAGCTGTCCCAGCCGATGGGATGCAACACGTTGTAACCCTGCAGGCGCTTGAACCACGAGAGCGCATCGCCAATGGCGTAGTTGCGCACGTGCCCCATGTGCAGGAAGCCTGACGGGTAGGGCAACATCTCGAGGCAGTAGAATTTCTCGCGCGGATCGTCGTTTTTGACCTGAAAAACGCCGTTTTCGTCCCAGCGCTGCTGCCACTTACTTTCGATCTGTTCGGGAAAGTATTTTTCGTCCATAACGTTATCCAATCATACACGTATTCATAGCTTTGCCTTTTGGTCGGTGGTTACTTTTTGCGTATGAAGTCGCCGCTCCGCGAGACACGCGCTTAGGCGCGGCGCAGAAGCGGCACCGTTAGGAGGAGCTTAGTTGAAGGTACGTACGAAAACATTAGCCACGGATTTTGCCACAAAAAGCACAAAATGCACAAATTAGATTTTTGCGCTTTTTGTGGCTTTTTGTGGCTCAACAAACGAGCGCAGCATTGCGAGGTTTTTGAGGTCGGCGCGGGGATCGTCGTAGGGGGTTTCGAGGATGAACGCGGCGTGCTTCAGTTTTGGATGGCGCGCGACGCGACGCAGGGCGTCGGCGCCGATGTGGCCCTCACCGATGTGCCAGTGCCTGTCAACGCGCGAGTTGTACGCCGCACGCGAGTCGTTGAAATGAATCGCGCGGACGTTTTTGGTCTTCACAGTCTTTTGCACTCTCTGGATCAACGCCTCAAGCCCGTCTTCCTCGCGAATGTCATAGCCCGCAGTGAACGCGTGTGCAGTGTCCAGACAAACGCCCAACGGGAGCTTTGGACAAACCCGGATGATCTCCTGAAGGTGCTCGAAGCGATGCCCGATGCAGTCGCCTTGCCCGGCGGTGTTTTCCAGAAGAATCTGAAGCTTCCCAAATTTCACTCCCTTGCACGCGATCTGCAAACTCGCCGCACACAACCCGATCCCATCAGCTTCGCACGCACCACGCGCGCTTCCCGGATGCACGACGAGATAATCGACACCCAGCAACAGCGCCCGCTCGACCTCCTCCCGAAACGACGCCCTCGACTTCTGCAAAAACACGTCGTCCACGGCCGCAAGGTTCACGAGGTAATTGCAATGGATTAGCACCGGCGAGATCTTTGTCTGCTTGCGTGTCTTTCGAAACAAAAGCACGTCTTCCAAAGTCAAAGGCTTCGCCATCCAGCCGCGGGGATTACGCGAGAAGAGCTGCACTGTATCGCAGCCTGTATCCTTCGCCACGACCAGCGCATTGTGAACTCCACCTTTTATAGGAGCATGAAACCCAATCTTCGGCATTCTTTTTTGTGCTTTTTGTGCTTTTTAGTGGCCCAGCTTTTCCATCACTCTCAACATATTCCCGCCAAGTATTTTACTCACATCGCTCTCACTGTACCCGCGGCGCAAAAGCTCCTTCGTCAGGTTCGGCAACTCAGCCACCGTCGCGAGATCCGACGTCGTGATCTGCACGCCGTCGAAATCAGAACCGATCCCCACGTGGTCCACACCGACGAGTTTCACAATATGATCGATATGGTCCACGATGCGCGCAACCGTAACCGGAGGAAGCCGCCGCTCATACTCTCGTTGCCGCACTCGATCACGCGCAATCTTCTTGTGAACGGCGTCACCCCGCTCCGCTGCTGATGCTTGCTGGACCATCGTGGCAATCTCTGCGTCAACCTGCTTCTTCTTCTGACTCCAGCCAGGCTCGAGGTGTTCGGGATAAAAGATCACGTTAACGACGCCGCCTGTCTTTGCAAGCGCGCGAATCATATCGTCGGTTAGATTTCGCGGCACATCCGCTATCGCCCTGCACGCGGAATGTGTAGCCACAACGGGCGCCGTCGTAGACGTGTTGACGATGTCCCAGAAAGTCAGATCCGAAACGTGCGAGACGTCGACCATCATTCCCAAACGGTTCATCTCGCGCACGACACTTTTTCCAAGCTCATTGAGCCCACGCGTGGCGCCGGCATCGTCGCCGGAAGAACCGGCCCAACTCGTACTCACACTCCACGCAGGCGACATGTATCGCACACCCATATCGTAGTAGCGCTGTACATTTTCGAGCCGGTCATCGATCGCGTAACCACCTTCGAGTCCCATCAAAGCCGCGATTTTGCCTTCACTCGCGGCGCGCCGTATGTCGGCAGCGGAAGTGGCCAGCATCCACGTCTCCGGATGTTGTTCGGCGAGGGCACGTACCGCGGCGATCTGATCGTCTGCTCGCTTCATGGCGCGCGATCCGCCACCGCCAAACAACTGCGGCTCCACCCAGATCGAGAAAAACTGCGCGTCCAGCCCGCCGGCCTTTGCGCGTACCGCGTCAAAGTGGCCGTCGGCCAGTTGTTGTTGAATATCGACGTGCTCGTCAAGCAATCGTTGCGCGGTATCGACGTGCATATCGATCGCGATGGCTTTTTGATGGATTGAAAGCGGGTCGGCGGCAGAAGTTTCTGCCGCGGAAGTATTTTGGTTCGCGTTATTCATGTTCTTTTGCGTACAGCCGGGAATAAAAATAGCGCTCAAGATAGTAAAAACAATGGTGCTTGTGAGAGTTTTGGAGCGGTTTTTCGGTAAGGCCCACGAATTAGTAATCTCTAAGTTAGGGTGTCGCAATTTCGATGTTACGCAACCATGTTTACAGCAGGCAAGCGTTCTTGCCAAGCGACGCAAATCTACTGTATTGTGCCGTGTTGATTAACCCACTCGCACATAAAGAAGTAACTGGTTCCCTTTGTTCGAAGTGTACTACGCGGCAAAGATGAGGGCCTTCCCCCTCTATCTCAGTATTTCCTGGAGGAGTAAACAACATGTTTTCAAAAGACGGCAACCACAAGGACGTTAAAACACCACGCATCTGCGACGTCGTATGGCATGACGGTGAGTTTATCAATTGGAACGACGCGCGAGTGCACGTGATGTCGCACGTGTTGCACTACGGCTCCAGCATCTTCGAAGGCATCAGATGTTACTCCACCAAACAGGGACCAGCCATTTTCCGCCTGCGCGAACATATTCAGCGTCTGCTTAACTCCGCAAAAATTTATCGCATGGACCATCCGTGGACGTTCGATCAGTTGTGTGACGCTTCGATTGAGCTGGTCCGGCGCAGCAAAATGGATCAGTGCTACATCCGGCCGATACTGTTTCGGAGTCTCGATGAAGCGCGTCCGGCGTTTGGCGTTAATCCGTTTCCGAATCCGCTCGCTTGCTACATCGGCGCGTGGGACTGGGGCAAATATCTCGGCGACGAAGCGATCGAACAGGGCGTGGACGTCTGCGTTTCAACCTGGAACAGGCTGACCGCGAACTCGATGCCCGTGATGGCAAAGAGCGGCGCAAACTACATGAACTCGCAGTTGATCAAGATGGAAGCGCTGCTGAATGGCTTTGCCGAAGGCATCGCACTCGACGATCGTGGCTACGTATCCGAAGGCTCGGGTGAGAATATCTTTTTAGTCACG
>Ga0126311_10001885_pt1 | contig 10318 bp, 9 predicted proteins | sample Plot61_FD_92539 | JGI IMG/M metagenome (GOLD analysis project Ga0126311, IMG submission 92539) | Serpentine soil microbial communities from UC McLaughlin Reserve, CA, USA - Plot61 | ecosystem: Environmental > Terrestrial > Soil > Grasslands | place: USA: UC McLaughlin Reserve, Lake County... | reverse complement strand
CAGGGATACCGGCGCGCAGCTCGTCGTGTTCCCCGAGCAGACCCTCAACGGCTACCCCTCCGAGGACCTGGTCCTGCGGGGCAGCTTCCTCCGGGCCGGGGTCGCCGCCCTCCAGCGCATCGCCGCCGACGTCGACGGGATCGCCGCGCTGGTCGGCTTCGCCGAGCCCGACTCCGGCGTCCGCAACTCGCTTGCCGTGCTGGCCGATCGCGGGATCCGCGGCGTGTATCGCAAGGTCCTGCTGCCCAACTACGGGGTCTTCGACGAGCGCCGGTACTTCGAGCCCGGCGACCGGCCCGCGCTGCTGGAGGTCAACGGGATGCGCCTGGGGCTCACGGTCTGCGAGGACATCTGGTTCCCGGGCCCGCCCGCGTCGGTCGAGGCGCTGGCGGGAGCGTCGCTGATAGTCAACGCCTCGGCCTCGCCCTACCACCGCGGCAAGGGCGCGTTCCGCGAGGGGATGCTCGCCGAGCGCGCCGCCGAGACCGGCGCCGCCTTCGCGATGTGCAATCTCGTCGGGGGCCAGGACGAGCTCGTCTTCGACGGCCACAGCCTGGTGGTCTCCGCCGCCGGCGAGGTCGTGGCGCGCGCCCCCCAGTTCGAGGAGCAGCTGGTGGTCTGCGACCTCGAGCTGCCGGTGGACGAGGCCGGCTCGGCAATCCCGGACGCGGGCCTGGACAGCCTGCCCGGCGGCCCCCCCTCGGCGCTGCTCGCCGGCCTGGAGCTGCCCGCCAGGCCGGCCGCGGACCCCCCCGCCGCGTCAGCCGCGCCCCTGGACGACGACGCGGAGGTCTACGCGGCGCTCGTGCTGGGGGTCCGGGACTACGTGCGCAAGAACGGCTTCGAGCGCGTGCTGCTGGCGCTCTCGGGAGGGATCGACTCGGCGCTGGTCGCCCTCATCGCCGCCGACGCCCTGGGGCCGGAGGGCCTGTGCTGCGTGGTGATGCCCTCCCCCCACTCCAGCGAGGAGACTCAGGTCGACGCCCGCGCGATCGCATCGAACCTGGGCGCGGACCTGGTGGAGATCCCGATCGAGCCCGCGATGTCCTCCTACGACGCCATGCTGGCCTCCGCGGACGGCCGCGGCGCGGACGGGCGCGACGAGACCGGCGCCGGCGGGCCGGAAGCGGCCTCGGACCTCACCGCCGAAAACATCCAGGCGCGCATCCGAGGCAACCTGATCATGGCCCTGTCCAACCGCCACGGCTGGCTGGTCCTGACCACCGGCAACAAGAGCGAGATGTCGGTCGGCTACGCGACGCTCTACGGCGACATGGCCGGGGGCTTCGCCGTCCTCAAGGACGTCCCCAAGACGCTCGTCTACCGCCTGGTCCGCCATCGCAACGAGGTCGCCGGCCGCGAGCTCGTCCCGGCGTCGGTGCTCGAGCGGGCGCCGTCGGCCGAGCTGCGCCCCGGCCAGCGCGACGACGACTCCCTGCCGCCCTACGAGCTCCTCGATCGAATCCTCGAGGGCTACGTCGAGGATGACCTCGGCCGCGACGAGCTGGTGGCGAGCGGCCTACCGGGGGACGTCGTCGACGAGGTGATCGCCCTCGTGGACCGGGCCGAGTACAAGCGCCGCCAGGCGCCGCCGGGCATCAAGATCACCCCGAAGGCATTCGGCCGCGACCGGCGCCTGCCGATCACGAACCGCTTTCGCGGCTAGCCGCTAGGCGTCCGGGCGCGGGCGAACGGCGATGGTCATCCGCACCAGGGCGCAGAGCCGGCCCTGGTCGTCGGAGAGCTCGACGTCCCAGATCCACGTGGTGCGACCGCGGTGGCGCGTGCGTGCGTGCGCGTTGACGTGGCCCTCGGTGAACGGCCGCATGAAGGTCGTGTGGTTGGACTGGCTGACGGCGAGCATCCCCTCGTCGGCCACCGCGGCGTAGGTGGCGGCCGAGGCGACCGTCTCGCCCAGCGCCGCAAGGACCCCGCCGTGGACGATCCCGAAGGGCTGAAGGTGGTCCGGGGTGATCGCCAGGCGGGCGCTCGCCGCGTCGGGGTCGTAGTCCCCGTGCTCGATGCCGATCAGCCGGCCGAATCCCTCGTTGCCGGTCTCCGGAGGGTCCACCGGCGCAAGGTTAGTGGCGCGCCGCCGGTGCGCGTCCCCGCGCCCCAGCGCGCGAGCGCCGCCAGCGACGCCGGGCGCGCGATGAGCAGGTCGGCCAGAAGCCCGGCGGCGAGCCCGAGGCCCAGCTCCTGAGCCGCCCGCAGGTCGGCGCCGAGCATCACGCCTGCGGCGGCGCCGGCGATGAGCGTTCCCAAAACCGCGGCGACCGCGGTGGCGGTGGCGGCGCGCTCGGCCACCCCGGGCGGGCCCGGGTCGAGGGCGCGCTCGAACCCGACCGCCTCGGTGGCCGCCGCGGTGCGGGCGGCCCCGATCGCGGCCAGCGCGACGGCCAGCGCCCCGACCGAGGCGTTGGAGAGCGCGCCGGCCCCACCGGCCGAAGACGGCAGCAGCGTCCCGTCCTCGAACACCAGGGCCACCAGCCCGCAGGCCGCGCCGGCGGGAAGCAGGGCCGTCGGGCCGAGCACCAGCGATCGCAGGCGCCGGGTCCGGAGCACGAACGCGAGCCCGAGCGCCGCGGCCGAGGCCGCCGCCGCAAGCGGCAGCTCGTCGAGCAGGGAATCGCTCGCCGCGACGCCCAGCGGCACGCTCTGCGCGTCGTGCGCCGGGTAGGCCAGCGCGAGCAGCGCGGCAAAGGCCACGACCACGGCGACCGCGGTGCGCCACGGCCGGCGCGCGAGCCCGCGCGGCGCAGCCGAGAGCGCCTCGGCGAGCCGGCCTCTCGCCTCGCTCTCCTCGGCGTCCCCGCGAGCCCGAAGCTCGAGGGCGAAGAGCGCCGGGGTCGCAAGCAGCGTCGCCAGCAACGCGAACCCCACGGCCAGTGCCACCGCGACCACGCTCGAGACCGCCGGCCCGTACCCGGTCGCCAGGATCCCGGCGGACGCCACCACGCCGGCAACGGCGGTGAATGCGAGCGGCCAGACCCCGTCGGCCAGCGCCGCTCGCAGGGCGCTGTCGGGCGGGCCCATCCGCGCCTCGTCCGTCAGGCGCGCGGCCATCAGGGCGGGGTGCTCGATCCCCAGCGCGAGGCCGACGGCGATGCCGGGCACCGCTCCGAGCAGCGTGGGATCGGCAAACGCGCCGCCGATTCCCAGCCCGGCCAGACAGCCCGCGATGGCCGTGGCGGCGGCGATGGCGGCGGCGAGGCCCAGTCGCGCGCCCAGGCCTCCGGCCAGCGCCAGCAGGGCCACGGGGATCACGAGCAGCTCCAGCCGCCAGAGGTCCTCGCCCAGCCTCGATCCGGCCTCGAGCAGCGCGGTGGTCTCCCCGCTCACGTGCAGCTCCAGCGGCCCCGGATCGACGTCGGCGTTGATGCGCGCGACCGCCTCGCGGCGCGCGCCGTCGTCGTCGGTCTCGAGCGCCACGGCCATCGTCGCCGTCCCCCGTGCCGGGCGCGTCTGCGCCGGTGACACCGAGGCGACGGCCGGGTCGGCCTCGACATTGGCGGCGATCGTCGCGAGCGCAACGCCCGAGACCTTCCGCGGCACGTCCGCGGCCTCCTCGGTTTCGATCACGAGATCGGCGCCGGCGGGCTCGTCGACCCTCGTCGACCCGGGGCCGAGGCCTCCCGTCGTGAGCATGGCGATGGCCAGAGCGGCCGCAAGCACCGCCAGGGCCGCGCCGACGAGCGCCCACGGGCGCTTGAGTGACGCCGAGGCCAGCGCGTCGAGCACACCGCGACGATAGTCGGCCCGCATGACTCCCTGCGCCGCCGCGAAGGCCAAACCGTACGCTTCTGACATGCCGCTCACGGCCGACCAGCGAGCGATGCTCGAGCTGATGCTCGAGCGTGGCCAGAGCTACGACGACCTCGCGTCGCTGCTCGACCTCTCCGAGACCGAAGTGCGCGCCCGCGCCCGCGCCGCTCTGACCGAGCTGGGCGGCGCCGACCCCGACCGCAACGTGGGGCTGACCGACTACCTGCTGGGCCAGGCCGACCCGATCGGGCGCGCCGACGCGGCGCGGCACCTGAAGGAGGATCCCGAGGACAACCGACTCGCGGCCGACCTCACGGATGCTCTGCGCGGCATCGCGCCGGGCGCCGATCTACCCAAGCTTCCCTCGGCCACCCGCGGCAGGATGCGGCGGCGCCCGCCCCCCGCGGCCGAGCCGGCCCCCCCGACCGAGGCTCCCAGGCCTCGGCCCGAGCCCACCGCTCGCCCGTCGGCTCGCCACCGGCTGTCCGAGCTGACCGCCACCCAGGCCCGCACGATCGCCGCGATCGGCGGCGCGGCGCTGATCCTCGTGGTGGTCGTGCTTGCCATCGCGGGCGCCTTCGGCGGCGACGACGACGAGAGCTCGGCGAGCACCGGCGCGTCCGCCACCACGACCACGCCCGATCAGAACATCGAGGAGGTCGCCCTGCGGCCCTCCGACGGCGGCGACGCCGCCGGGACGGCCACCTTCGGCATCGCCACGGGCGACCAGCCCTTCGTCGACCTTCAGATCGACAAGCTCGAGCAGGCGCCCCAGGGCAAGGCCTACGTGCTGTGGCTGCTCTTCGGCAACGACGTCGGCTACCCGTTGACGCCCTTCCAGCCGAACCCGGACGGGACCGTCAGCAACCGCGTGCCGATCCCGGCCGCGGTGACCACCCTGGCCGCGAAGACGCAGCAGGTGGACGTCTCGCTCTCGGAGGCGGGCCCCCTCGAGAAGGAGATCCGCAAGGCGGCCGCCCCCGACACGCAGTCGCCGGTGATCCCCTACGTGGGTGAGAGCATCCTGCGCGGGGACGTGCCGGCCGGAGCTCAGGGCTAGCCGCGGCGGCTAGCGGGGCAGCAGCTTGCCGGGGTTCATGATCCCAGCGGGGTCCAGCCGCTCCTTCATCGCGGCCAGCGTCGCGATCCCCAGGTCCCCGACCTCGGCGGGCATGTAGGGCGCGTGGTCGCGCCCGACGGCGTGATGGTGGGTGATGGTGCCGCCCATCGAGACGATCGCCTCGCACGCCGCCGTCTTGGCCGCTCGCCACTGCTCGATCTCGGCCTCCGGCCGCCGCGGGGCGATGAAGGTGAAGTACAGCGACGCCCCGTCGCGGTACGCGTGCGAGAGATGGCACATCACGAGGCAGCCCCCTCCCCCGCTCCGCAACGTGTCGCCGAGCGCGCGGGTGACGGCCTCGCGGTGCTCCATCAGCCGGGACCAGGTGTGCGCGGTCTCGAGGGTCTCGACCATGTAGCCGAGGTCGAGCAGCGTCTCGCGCAGATACGGGCCCTCGTAGCGGCCGCGTCGCCAGGCCTCGCCGGGCGCGTGCCCGAGCGAGACGGCTCCGCCGGCGCGGATCAGCCTGGCGGCTACGGCGCGGCGGCGGGCGACGGCCTCCGACGTGCCCTCCCAGCCGGTGATCACCATGCATCCGCCGGTCCGCCGCCGCAGCCGGAGGTAGGCGTGCAGCGCGGTGCGCCGGGCCCCCGCGACCCCGGCTAGCCCCAGGGACGCGGACGTCTCGGCCTCGTCGGAGACGCGCACCACGTCCGGCAGGGCGTCGTCCTGGGCCAGCGCCCGAACCATCTCGGCGCCCGACTCGAAGTCGGGCGCCATCCATGCCTCGTAGCGGTGCTCGTGCGGCGCCGCCCGCACCCGGACTCCCACCTCGGTGATCACTCCCAATGTTCCCTCCGAGCCGACGACCAGCTCGCGCAGCGATGGCCCCGCCGCCGTATGCGGGACGTCGAGCGTCCTCAGCTCGCCGACGGGCGTCGCGAGCGCCACCGAGGTGACCATGTCGTCGAAGCGGCCGTAGCCGCTCGACGCCTGCCCGGCCGAGCGCGTGGCCGCGAATCCGCCGATCGTCGCGTACTCGAACGACTGCGGGAAGTGCCCAAGCGTCAACCCCCGCTCGGCGAGAGCGTCCTCCGCCTCGGGGCCGCGAAGCCCCGGCCCCAGCCTGGCGACAAGCGAGCGCTCGTCGACCGTCACGTCGCGCAGGCGCCGCAGGTCCAGTGCGATCAGCTGCTCGAAACCGGCCCGCTCGGGGTCCACGCCGCCGACGACGCTCGTGCCGCCTCCGAACGGCACCACCGCGATGCCCTCGGCCGCGCAGACCTCCAGCGCGCGCGCGACGGCCTCCGCGGTGGCCGGGACCGCGACCGCGTCGGGCGCGTCGCCCAGCCGTCCCGTGCGCAGGCGCACCAGGTCGGGATAGCTCTGCCCGGCCGCGCGGCGGATTCGGTGCTCGCGACCGTCGAGCAGCGCGTGCTCGCCGGCCGCCTCCACCAGCGAGGCGGGAAGCGGGGCGGGGTCCGGAACGCCGACCTCCTCCAGCTCGACGCGCTGCATGGGCTCGGCCTCGCCGACCAGCTCGCGCAGGAGCGCCAGGCCCTCGGGGGGCAGCTCCGGCTGCTTGCCGGGGTCGCCCCACCCCCACCACCGGGTCACGGGGGCGGACGCGCCGCTCACGCCGGACTCCCCAGCAGCGCGGTGTCGAGATTCTCCAGCGCCTCGTCGAGGCGGCGCCGGGCGGCGGCGCGCATCATCGGCGAGCCCAGGCGCGAGAGCCCCCGCAGCGTCTCGCTCACCCTCATGGTGACCAGCGAGCCGTCACCGTCGGGCTCGACCCGGATCTCGACCTCCGCCGCCTTCAGGATCCGCTCGAAGGGCGTGCCGGCGACTCCCTGCGACCACGCGAGGCTGCGGCCGCGCTCGCCGCCCGTGCGCCGGTAGTCGGCACGAACGTGCGCCCCGGCCTGCGTGCCGAGGACCGTCGTCCACTGGATCGCCTCGTCGTCCTCCGTGCGCACGTCCTCGACACGCACCGCACGCGGCCACCAGCGCGGCAGGTGATGAGGGTCGGCGATCACCTCCCAGACGCGCTCGGGCGGCGCGGCGATGGTGCGCGAGCGTGTTACCCGGGGCATCTGCCGCGGGGACGGCCTACTCGCCCGTCAGGCGCCGCAGGTCCCGGACCAGGAGAAGGTGCTTCAAGTGCCCGCAGATGCCCGCGAGGCTCTCGAGGTTCTCGACCGCCTCGCGACGGCGCGCCTGGCTGCGGGAGCGAAGCGAGGCACCCACGATCTGCTCCAGCAGCGCCGCCTCGCGGTCGGCCGAGCTGCGGAAGACCCGCAGGTTGCGCCCGCCGACGCCGAAGCGCGACAGCTCGGACGCGGCGCGCACGATCTCGAGGTCGGTCTCGTCGTAGATCGCGCGGCCCCCCGTACGGTCGGGTTGGACGATCCCGAACTCCTGGAGCTCGCGGACGAACGACTCCGAGACGCCGGCCTGGTCGAGCAGCTCCTCCTCGGTGATCGCGCCGACGGCCGAGTCGACCGAGAGGGCGCGCCGGCTGGCGCTGTTGGACTCGCCGTTGCGCGGCTTGGTGAAGTCGCCGGTGGCAAGCTCCTGGCGGATGACCCGCAGCGGCAGGAACTCGTCGCGCTGCATGCGTAGGATCGCCCGCAGGCGCTCGACGTCGGTCTGGCTGTAGAGGCGATAGCCACCGTCGGTCCTGCGCGGAGACAGCAGCTTCTGGTCCTCGAGGTACCGGATCTTGGAGATCGAGATGTCGTCGAACTCCTGGCTGAGGATCTTCGCCACGGCGCCGATCGTGAGCGCCTTGCGCGGGCGCGAGGCCGACGGTTCGGGGGCCTCACCGGGGCCGGAGCCTCTGGTCATCACAGCCATCTCAACGCTCCAGGTAGCTGAGCTTGTACTTTCCGATCTGGATCTCGTCGCCATCCTCGAGCAGGTGCGACTCGATTCGCCGGCGGTTGACGTACGTCCCGTTCAGCGAGCCGAGGTCGTCGATGTAGTGCCCCTCCTGGCGGTGTACCAGCAGCGCGTGGTTGCGCGAGACGGTGACGTCGTCGAGGAACACGGAGGCGTCGGGCGTGCGGCCGATGCTCATCCGCTCCTCGTCGATCGTGAAGCTCTCTCCCGCCCGTCCGCCGCCCGAGCGAATCACCAGCGCCGCCCCGGCCTGCTCGACCTCGCGGTCGAGGTCCACGGGCTCGTACTCGCCGGTCTCCTCGTTGACCTTGTAGGTCACCGTGGAGGCGTCATCGCCCCCCTCGGTCTTCTGGGCGAGGTAGGCGCCGCACTTCTGGCAGTAGTTGGCGCCCTCGTCGTTGACGAACCCGCATTCCGGGCAGTGGACCGCCATCAGCCTCGCCCCCGCCTCACGAGGAGCCCTCCTCCGGGGCGTCCGGGACATTGCCGAGCAGGATGTCGGTGAGCGTCTGGACGTCGGCGCCCGAGATGGTCGCGTCCCCCTGCTCGCGGTGCGTCTTCAGGCGGTTGACGAGCTCGGCCCTCAGGATGTCGATCTTGCCGTGGAGGAGCCGGCGCCGGTACGACACCTCGCGCTCCTCGTCGGTCAGCGATTCGATCAGCTCCTTGAGCTCATCGTCGCTCATCGAACCGACGTCGGGAAAGGTGTCGTCCATGGTGCTCCTAACGGTTTGAAGGGCGGCACGTCCGATCCCCTGGATCGTCGCCATCGCGATTATAGATCGGCTCCGCCAAGTTCAAGTTGAGGTTGAGGCCTTGAACAAAGCCCTGCGGCGATCGCCCTAGGTCCCGGGCAGCTCTCGCAGCGCCCGGCGGCCGGCGAGCGCGTAGATGACGGTCGCGTAGATCCCCAGCGCCAGGCCCACGAAGAACAGCGCCACGGTCGCCCAGCTGTCGATCACCAGTGACCAGAAGAGCCCGGAGAACACCGCGAACGTCGCGAGCCGACCGACCCAGCTGACCTCGAGGTCGAGGCCGCGAGCGAGCGACGCCCGCGCCAGCACCACCGTGGCGATCTCGCGCGCCACGAGGACGATCAGCGCCCACCGCGGCAGCAGCTCGAAGTGCCAGCACACCACGGCGCCCGACAGGGCTGCAAGGCGGTCGATCACGGGGTCCATCAGCGCGCCCAGGCGGCTGTACTGCCCGGTGGCCCGCGCGAGGAAGCCGTCGATGAAGTCGCCGAAGGTGATCCAGAGATAGAGCACCGCCGTCGCCGGCGTGCGCCCGTCGCTCGAGTCGAGCGCCAGGACGAGGAACACGGGGATCGCGGCGATCCGCAGGTACCCGACAAGGTTCGGCAGCGTCCACGGGTGAAGCGGCTGGCCCCGGCGCGTGGAGGCCGGCAGGGGCCCCGAGCGGTCGATTCCCGCAAGCCGCCGAAACCCGCGGAGGCGGCGTGGCTGGGTGGAGTCCCCCGGTGCCATCCGCGTCAGCTCAGCCCGGCGAGCAGCTCGGCGAGGCCGTCCGCCGCCTCGTCGAGGCCGAGGCGCCCATCCTCGCCGCCGCGGCGCACCTGAGTCTCGAGCTCGCCCTCGGCCAGCCCGCGCCTGCCCACGGTCGCCCGCAGCGGGCACCCCAGCAGCTCGGCGTCGGTGAGCTTCTCGCCGGGCCCCGCGTCGCGGTCGTCGAGCACCGCCTCGATCCCGGCGGCCGCGAGGTCCTCGTACACGGCCTCGGCCGCGGCGGCCACCTCGTCCTCGCCCTTGCCGAGGCCGACCACGTGCACCTGCCATGGGGCGATACCGCGCGGCCACACGATTCCGTGCTCGTCGGCGCCCTGCTCGACCGCCGCGGCGACGATCCGCGCCGGCCCGATCCCGTAGCTGCCCATCACGATCGGGCGCTCGGCCCCGCTCTCGTCGAGGTATGTCGCGCCGAGGGGCTCCGAGTAGCGGGTGCCGAGCTTGAAGATGTTGCCGATCTCGATCGCCGGCTCGATCTCGATGGGCTCGCCGCCCGGAGCGAGGTCGCCCGCCTCGACGGTCCGGATGTCGTGCTCCTCGAAGTCGAAGTCGCGGCCGGGAGCGACGCCGATCAGATGGGTGTCGGGCTTGTTCGCGCCGGCGAAGTAGCCCTCGCCGGTGATCGCGGCGTCCTTGATCACGGGCACCTGGGCGCCCACCGGGCCGATGAAGCCGGCCGGGCCCAGGTTCTCCGCGATCTCGTCGGTGGTCGCCTGGCGCACGGTCTCGCCCAGGGCGTTGGCGAGCTTGATCTCGTTCAGCCGGTGGTCGCCGCGGACGAGGGCGACCACGAACCCGCGCTCGGACGCCACCACGGGAATGGCCTTAAGGGCCGCCCCGGGCGCGACACCGAGAACCTCGGCGACCGCGTCGACGGTCGTGAGCCCCGGCGTGGGCGCCTCGCGCGGCTCGTCCAGGGCGGGCGGCAGCTCGACGGGCTGTGCCTCGGCCGAGGCGACCTCGACGTTGGCGGCATAGCCGGGCGCAAGCGCGACCTCGTTCTCGCCCGCGGCGCAGGGCGCCATGTACTCGTGGGCGCCGGAGCCGCCCATCATCCCGACGT
>Ga0126311_10001884_pt1 | contig 10323 bp, 9 predicted proteins | sample Plot61_FD_92539 | JGI IMG/M metagenome (GOLD analysis project Ga0126311, IMG submission 92539) | Serpentine soil microbial communities from UC McLaughlin Reserve, CA, USA - Plot61 | ecosystem: Environmental > Terrestrial > Soil > Grasslands | place: USA: UC McLaughlin Reserve, Lake County... | reverse complement strand
GGGATGTCGTCGGCAGTCGTCGTCAACAAGATGACCGGCTTCGCGAGAGCGTGCGCATAGCCGGTCTCGTAGAAGACGTTCGGGTTCCGATCCGTCATCTCAGCGACAACCAGGTCGGCGCGCTCGATCTCAGCGTAAATGCGCTCGAGGATGTTCTCGAGGAAGATTTGCTCGTCGACTCGCGCGCACGTAGCGCCCGCCGGCTCGCATGCCGCCGCCACTCACCGCACGCCGAGCAACTGGTGCGCTTCGGTCGCGGGCCGCTCGAGCTCGAATGGGCTGTCGTTGCGTGCCTCGTTCGCCGCAGCGGTCGTGCGGCGGTCGTCCACGGCGTGCCTGCATCACTGGCGAGCCGACAAACCAAACGGCGGCCATCATGACCGCCGTTAGGTGACGCTGGAACGGGAGTCGAACCCATCCGAGCGCGGGCCGTGGCCCGTGCCAGGCGCAACCACACGCGGAGACCAGCGTCTCCGACATGATAACCGGCAGAGCGGCGAAAGAACAGCCGGCCGCGAAAGAAGCACGCCGCGGCATGTGACCCTGGAGCCCTTTCGGGGAGTCGAACCCTTCCAGGCGCGGAGCTTTTCGGCGGCTTCCAGCCCTGCGGCCGGCTTCGCCTTCCCGAGCGTTGGTGGTGAGCGTGGCTCACCGGCTCGTTCCAGCTTGTGCCGGCCTGAGGCCTTCCACCGTTGTGACGATCGGCCGGCCCGGACGAGGTCCGGGTTGGCGCGCCCGGCGCAACCACACAAGACTCCAGGGTCGCCCCAGAGCCTACCGCGAATCTCGCCGACGTCAAACGGCCGACGTGCCGCGACGCCGACGGGATCACGGCTCCAGGATGCGCCCGCTCCCGCCGAACCCCGTCTCCGCGAACTCGCGCTGCAGCGTCAGGTTCACCGCGCTGCCCTGCACGACGCGCGCTCCGGCGTCGGGGCTCTGGTCGACGACGAACGGCCCGACGAAGACACCGCGAAACCCGGTGCGCGGCGGGTCGGGAAGCGTCGTCACCCTCCCGACCGAGAGCCCCGCACTTGTCAGGGCGGTGGTGGCCGCGGGTCGCGTCCTGCCGAGGACGCTCGGCACGAGCACGCGTGCCGGCTCGGCCACGACGTACGTCTGCGAGGCGACGGCGAAGGGCTCGCCCATGTCCTGAATGCCGTTCGCGTTCTTGTCGGCGAACGCCGTGATGCGGTCGACACCGGCGTTGGTGCCCGTGTAGCAGAACTGGGCTTGCCCCTGCGTGTTCGTTGTCAGCGACGATCCGGCGTGGTTCACGCCGGTCACCGAGAAGACGACCTTGGCTCCCGGGATCGGCGTGCCTGCGGGATCGGTGACAGTCGCGACGACGCAGTGCTGTGCGCCGCGGAAGCTGAAGTGCTCGGCCGGGGCGAGGACGACGCGCGCGGGCACGGGCGCGAGGTACGTGACGATCGCGTTGCCGGTCCGCTGGTCCGCGGCGGCGCCGACGGCGGCGGTCACTTGGTCCGTGCCGAAGTGCGCGCCCGTGTAGGAGAACGCGGCGCGGCCGTCGGCGCCGGTCGTCACCGGCGTCTCGGGAACCGTGTTCGCGCCGGCGACACGGAAGCGCACGCTGATGTTCTTGACCGGGTTGCCGGCCGCGTCGCGGACGACGGCGGAGAGCTGCACCGGCTTGTTGATCGTCGCCGGGACGGAGGTCTGGTCGAACGTGACGGACGCCGGTTGGGGCGCGATCTGCGTCCGGATCGCAGTCGCGAATGGCTCGCTCGTATCCTGCTTGCCGTTCCGGTTCGTGTCGGCGAACGCCGTGATCGTGTCGGTGCCCGGATTCGTGCCGGTGTACGTGAACTGGGCGATGCCGTTCTCGTCGGTGTCGACGGCCGTCACCGCCGGCTTGGGATTCGCGCCGGTCAGGGCGAAGCAAACGCTGACGGCGGGAACGGAGAGGCCGGCGACGTCGAGGACGTTTGCGGTCAGGCGCTGCTCGGTTCCGACGGGGCCGGCCACGACCGCGGGCATCAGCACGACGCGGGCCGGAGGGCCGACGCGGCGCACGGGCGCCTCGGGACGGTTGCGCTCCCGCTCGATGCTCTCGGGCAAGTCGGCGCCCATCGAGGCACCCTCGGCCATCGTGTCGGCGACGACCCACGTCGGAGAGCTCGGAGTCAGCAGCGGCACGACGCGGACGCCGATCGCGAAGTTGCGGGCGCTCGTGTCACGGACGACGACGAAGGGGCCGAAGGCTCCGTGGACGCGGATCGCCTCCACCGGCGTGACCTGCTCGCCCTCGGCCGCGGTCGTCCGGCGCAGCGTTGCGAACGTGCCGGAGATGTTGATGCTCGCCGCGTTGCCGACGAAGACGGCATGGCGGTCCCGCCGGTACCCCGCCGGCACGAAGGCGTGCACGACGTTTCGGGCCAGGACGACCGCGTCGGCCGTTGCCCCGCGCGCGATGCCCACGTGGATTCCCTGCACGGCGTCCTCGACGATGTTGTCGAGGATCTGAACCGTTCCGACGCGCGAGCCCGCGACGACAATCCCCTGGCCGACGGCATCCGGTCCGGCGGGTCGCGGTAGGCGGGCGCGATTGCCGACGACCGCGGCGCGCGCGACGTCGATGAGGAGCATGCCGGTCTGCCAGGCGCCCACCTCGAGCTCGCAGCGCTCGATCCGAACCCGGTCCGGCTCGGGGCCGCCGGCCCCACGGACGAGCAGGCACGCCTGTGCCCGCCGCGTGCCGTCGGGACACGAGAGCGTGCAGGACGAGACGACGACGTCGGTCGACGCGGCGAACGTGAGGGCGCCGTTCAGATGCTCGGCGGCCGGCGCGACGCCTGCGGTCCCGCCTTCGATGCGCAGGTTCCGCACCTCGACCTCGCGGCAGCGCTCGAAGGCGAGGACGGTCTCGCTCGCCGCGCAGCGCACGACCGTGGCCGGGCCGGCGCCGTTCACGACGACGCGGCGCCGATCCGTGACCCGGACGGTGTCCGCCAACGAGAACACGCCCGCCGCAAGGCACAGCTCGCCGCCGCTCTCCGGCAGCGCCGCGATCGCCTGGCCGAGATCGTCGCCCGGGGCGGCGTGGACGGTGCACGAGCTCTGGACGAGCTCGTCGATGCGCGTGTTCGTCGCATCCACCGCTGCGACGAGCATGTCCCAGTCCTCCGAGCGAACGAGCTGCCCGGGGACCTTGTTCCCGATCTTCTCGACCAGGTCGGTCAACGTCGTCACCTCTCACGGTCGTCTACGGGTGATCGTCGGCGTTCGGCGCGTCGCGCGGCGTAGCGCACGCGTGACCGACACATACACCGCCCGGCGAAACGAGTCAAGAGCCCGATTCGGGGCGGAACTTGAACCTTCGGTGATCGTGTTGACAGCCGCGCTTCGCGCTGTAGGGTCGCATCAACGGCAGCCGAGGAGGGTCGTGACTCCGGGCGTCTCTTCCCGTTCTGCGGCGAATCCAGATCCGACACGCGGCTCGTCGTCGCCTGCCGTTGCCGTCACCGTCGACGTCTTCGTGCTCGCGGGTGTGCGGTTGTATCGCGAGGGGATCGCCTCGGCTCTCGCGCAGGACGATCGGTTCCGGGTCGTCGGCGCGGCGGCCGACGGCGCCGCCGCGCTGGCGCAGCTCCGGGAGTCGGCTCCCGACGTCGTGCTCGTCGAAGCCGGTCGGGCAGAGGCGCCCGCGCTCGTGCGGGCGGTCCGCGCCCATGCGCCCGAGGCAACCGTCGTGGCGCTCGGAATCGCCGAGGAAGAGGCGGACGTGCTCCCGCTCGCAGAGGCGGGAATTGCCGGCTGGATCACGCGCGACGCATCCGTCGACAACCTTCGCGAGACGGTCGCCTCGGCCGCGGCAGGCGAGGTTCGGTGCTCGCCGCGCATGGCCGCGACCCTCCTGCAGCACTTGGCCTGGCTGGCCGATGATCGACGGCGCCGTCAGGCGAGCGGGGGACTCACGCGCCGCCAGCGCGAGATCGTGGCCCTGATCGACCAGGGTCTCTCGAACAAGGAGATCGCGGGGCGGCTCTCGATCGAGCTCGCGACCGTGAAGAACCACGTGCACAACATCCTCGAGAAGCTCCAGGTGAGCCGCCGCGGCGAGGCGGCGGCCGTCGTGCGCAGGCCGCCTGGCGGGTAGGGACTAGATCCTTCGGCTCGTGCCGCGCGTGTGCGGCCATGGATCCAAGTTCGTCCTTTCGCTTCATTGAGTTCGCGTCGCCGGACTCGGAGACTCGGGCGTGGGGAATGGGCGGTTGGTGCCAATCCGCGTCCGCATGCTCGAGATGCCGCGCCTGGTGCGAGAGCTGATCGAGTTCGCGGTCCGCTCGCAGCCCGACATGGAGGTCGTGGAGGGCGATACGCCGCCGCCCGACTTCGTCGTCTGCAGCGTGCCTTCGGCGGAGACGCCTTCGGCCGCGCGATCCGCGCTCGCCGAGAGGGCGCGCGTACGGGTGCTCGAGCTGGACGCCGCCGCCGGCCGGGCGTCGCTGTACGAGCTGCACGAATGCGAGCACGAGATCGGCGAGGTCTCGCCCGACGAGATCGTCGACACGATCCGTGCCGCTGCGCGGAGGTTCGGCTAGATGGACCCGATTGCCGAGGAGGCGTTCAGCGAGCTCGCCGGCGCTCTCGGCTCGCTCCTTCCGCCGCCGGGCGACCCTGACCTGGCGCCCGAGGTGACGATCAACCCGGTCCGCGTCCGTCCGACCGGGCTCGGCGGCTACGTCGGGCCGCACGCGGATCCAGACGGCGACGTGGTCGGCCGTTTTCTCGAGGCGAAGGCGCTCGTCGAGGTCAAGGCAACGTCGCTCGCCGGCCTCGACGCGGCGGTGGGGACGGTGACGCGCGCGCTCGTCGGAGCCGGCCGGGACGACCTGCGGGCGGCGGGCATCCTCCGGCTCGAGCTCGACACGCTCGGTCAGAAGACGCCGCCGCCCGACCAGACCGACAGCGCCTCGCAGGCGGTCACGTTTGCCGTCGCCTACGAGTTCCTGAAGAAGCCGACGGAGGGCGGGGGCACGATCGATGACATCCCCGTCGACGTCGAGCTGACGGGCGAGAACGCGCCGCGCATGCTGTTCTCGTCGGCGTTCGAGCACGACCCGCTCGATTCGTTCGAGGTCGTCGACGATCCGCTCGCGACGACGAATGCGCCGTCGCTGTGGGTGTACGCGGAGGCGGAGCAGCGCGTGGAACAGCAGGCGGCGATCTCCGGCGGGACGACCGCCGCGAACGCCAACAAGCCCGGCGCGTACCTCGTCCTGCGCACGACGCCGAGCCGGCCGCCCGTGCAGGGCCTGATCCTCCGGGCCGAGCTCTCGTCGCAGTCGGACGAGGGGATCGGCCTCGTCTTCCGCTACCGCGACGCGGCCAACTTCTGCTTCTTCCTGATGAACCAGGCGAAAGGCTACAGGCTGCTCGCGCGGAAGCTCGCGGGCAGCTTCAGCCAGATCGCGCTCGACGCCGCGAACGGCTACGACGTCGGCCGCGTCTACTTCGTGAAGCTCGTCGCCCGCGGCGAGCAGATCGAGCTCTTCCTCGACGGGGCGCCGGCGCTTCGCGGCTCCGAGGCCGCGCTCGTCGGGCCCGGCCGTGTCGGCCTCATGAGCTTCCGCAACCCGGAGGCCCGTTTCCATGCCCTCGAGCTCACGGAGGTCTGACCCGGCTCACACCATCCTGCCCGCCCTCCCTCGACCGCAGAAAGGACCCTGAATGGCAGAGACATTCGCACTGGACAGCCTGGTCGTTCCCGGCACCTACGTGCAGGTGCGCGCCGAGGCGCTCATCGGAGGCGCTGCGGTGTCGACCGGGAACATCGGCGTCGTCGGCACGGCGTCGACCGTCCCCACCCGCACCGAGCTCCTCTCGGGCTATGCCGAGGCGGTCGCCGCCTTTGGCGCGTACGACGCCTTCGACGACGGCGACGGCAAGCTCAACCTGACCCGGGCGATCGAGGTCGCCTACCGCAACGGAGCCGGGGTCGTGTTCGCCCGCGCGCTCGCCGACGACGCCGACACCGCCGATTTCACGGCCGCGTTCGAGGCAGTGATCAAAGATGACGTCAACATCCTCATCGCTCCGCAGCTGTCGACGTCGGACGCGATCTCCGTGCTCGGCCCGATCCTCGAGCAGGCCGAGAACAACCAGAAGGACCTGATCGCCGTGATCGGCTCGGACGCCGACGACACCAGTGCGATCAAGGCTCAGGTACCCGACAATGACCGCATCATCTTCTGCGCGCCGGGCATCGAGACGTTCGACGCGGCCGAGAAGGACCTCGTGACGCTGCCCGGTACGTACGCCGCGGCCGCGGTCGCGGGGCTGATCAGCACGCTCTCTGTGCAGACGAGCCCGACGAACAAGGTGATCGTGGGCGCGACCCGGCTCTCCCAGCGCTTCACCTACGGCGAGGAGGTCGACCTGCTCAAGTCGCGCGTCCTTGTCCTCGAAGAGCGCGGCGGTGTCCGCGTCGTCCGCGGGCTCACGAGCGACTCGGGGCCGTTCAAGGAGATCACGACGCGGCGAATCACCGACTTCGCCAAGAGCGGGATTCGCCAGGTGGCGGGCCCGTTCATCGGCCGGCTCAACAACCAGCGCGTGCGCAAGGCGCTCAACGGCGCGATCAACGGCTTGCTGACCGGGATGGTCGCCGACGAGGCGCTCGTCGCGTACGAGCTGTCGGTGACGGCGACGCGCCAGGACGAGATCGCCGGCCGCGCGATGGTCAACGTGCTCATGCAGCCGACGTTCTCGATCACGTTCATCCCCGTCACCCTGACCCTGAGCTAGGAGGCGCTCATGGCTGCGAATACCGCTATCTACACGGGCGCCGACGGCTCGCTGACGCTGTCGGTGCCGCAGGGCAAGGAGGGCGACACCGCGCAGGCCGTGGTGATCGGGCCGTACGACCTGATCAACGTCGGCCGCGTCGAGGACGTGCATATCGAGGTGAAGTCGGAGATCCACGTCTTCAACGAGCTCGGCAAGCGCTACCCGACGCAGCTGCGCGCCGGGAACATCACCATCACAGGCTCGATCGGCCGCGCGTACATCAACGGCGCGCTGCTGAAGCTGCTGCTCGGCGAGGCCGCCGCCGCACCCCCGGTCGGCGGCTTCCTGCAGCCGTCGTTCAACATGACGCTGCTGCTCGAGAACGCGGCCGCACCGGGCGTGCGCAGTACCGCGACCCTCCACGACGTGAAGATCGAGAACTGGACGTACGACCTGCCGCAGGACGACGTCGTCCGCGAGCATGTCGACTTCCACGCCCTGTTCATCGACGTGGGGGACGAGCCGCAGTGACGCTGTCCGCCGAAGACCTCCTCGCCGGAAGCGGACTCACCTTCGAGGTCGAGGTGCCGTTGCACGTGCTACGGCCGGGCAACGGCTCCTCGGCGGGGGAGCTTCCGACGACGGTGCGGCTGCGGCCGCTCACGGTCGCCGACCTCCAGACGATCGTGCGCGCCGCGAAGGAGAGCGACGCGCTGACGGCGACGCTGATGGTGCAGCGCGCGCTCGTCGAGCCCGAGCTGACGATCGCGCAGGTGACGACGATGCACGTCGGGCTGCTCCAGTTCCTGCTCGAACGCGTGAACGAGCTCAGCGGCGTCTCCGCGAGCGCCGAGGAGATCGCACAGGCGGTCGACGCGCCGCTCGCGAAGGCGACGTTCGTGCTCGCCGAGGAGTTCGGCTGGACGCCGCAGGACGTGGGCGAGCTGACACTCGGACAGGTCCTGCTCCACTTGAAGATGCTCGGTGAGCGACCGCGGGCCGGCCACCGCTGACGCGGCTCTCCGCGACGCCGTGCGGCCGTTTCGGCTCGCGGCGTTCGCGCTCGCCGGGCCGCTCGTTCGGTTCGAGTCGCTCGTCGCCGGCGCCGAGTGGTTGCGCGCCGCGCTCGAGCCCGACCTCGGGACACTGACCGTGTCGCCGTTCGAGGTTCTGCCGCTCGAGCCGGAACGAGGCGGCGCCGTCGCCGCGGGGCCTCCGGTCGCAGGGCACCGTCGGGGCAGCGCCGGCGCGCCGGCGGCACGTCGGTCGGCGCCGCGCCGCGGTCGGACGCAGGCGCGGCCGGCGGCACGTACGGTCGGCGCGGCTCCGGCCGCCTCGGAGACGGGGGGCGGCGCGGCCGCAGGCCCCGCCGGCGCAGGTGCCGCCGCCGCGGCGAGCGACGCGATCGCGGCCGACGCCTCGCTCCTCGGCACCCTCGCGGATGCCGCGATGGACGTCGTCGTGCCGCCGCCCGGAACCGCGAGGAGCGAGGAAGAGCGCAAGGCTTCGGCTCGACCGTCGCCGTCCGCCGCCGCCGCAGCCGGCTCTCTGCTCGGCGACCTCGCGGCCGGCAGCGTCGCCGAGTCCGTCCTGCCGGGCACCGGCGGGGTGGCCGTCGCGGGCCGAGCGGCCGTGGAGAGCGGCGCCGCGCTGCTCGACGAGCTCGCCGACGCGGCGCTCGCGGTGCTCGCCGGACCGAAAAACTCGGCAGGCGGGCGTCCGGCTCCGCCCGGCGCCTCAGTCGACAAGGCGCCGCGCCGGCGTCCGCCTCCTCCGGCCCCACGCGCGACCGCCGCGGGCGGAGGCTCGACGGTCGCCGACCTCGTGCTCCGCGGCTTCACCGGAACAGACTTGCCCCCGGCCCGCCCGCCGTCCGAGGCCCCTGGGACGCCGCTGCTCGACCAGCTCTCCGCGGCTGCGATCGCCGCGCTCGAGCCGGCAGCCGTAGCTCCGTCCGCCCAGGACGAGCGGCCGGCCCTGCGGCCGCGGTCCGAAGGCGAGACCGCGGTCGCGCGCGCGCTCGACCGAGTGCAGGGCGCGACGACCGCGGCGAACGTCGCTGCGTCCGAGGCGGTTCCGGCGGGAACCCAGAAGAACGGCTCGCCCTCGCTCGTCCAGCCGTCGGTCGCGACCGCTCCCTCCGACCTCGCCTGGCTCGTGAACGAGGCGCTCGTCGAGCAGGCCCGTCGCCACGGGGTCGATCTCTCGTGAAGGTCAAGCCGATGCTCGGGGACTGGGAGATCCCGCACATCGAGTCGATCGGCTCGCTCGAGCGGCGGGAGTTCGTCGAGCTCGGGATCCCCGGCCGTGCCGCGAGCCTGTACCAGGACCTCAACGCCGCCCCGACGCACGTCGTGATCAGCGGCAGCCTCTACGGCGACGAGGATCGAGACGCGTTCCTCGACGAGGTTCGCGGGAAGTTCAAGGCCGGCGAGCCGATCACTTTCGTCGCCGATGTCCTCACCGCGACGGAGGTGCAGTACGTCGTCATCGACACCCTCCGCTTCGAGCAGAGCGCGACGCGGCCGGAAGAGCTCACGTACCTGATCTCGGTGCGCGAGAGCCCGCCGCCGCCTCCGCCGCCCGACCCCCTCGGCGGCCTCGACACCAGCCTGCTCGATGAGGCGGGCGGCTTCCTCGACACCGTCACCGGCGCCCTCGACGCGATCGAGACCCTCGGCAGCATCCCCGACTTCGGCGATCCGACGAAGCCGCTCGCGGGTGCTCTCGGCGACGTGAAGAAGGCGGTCGAAGGCCTCGGCGACATCGGCGGCGGGCTCGGCACGCTCTTCGGGAACGGAAGCTGATGCCGACGATCTTCGAGCAGCTGGAGTCGGCCCTCTCGGGGAACGAGGTGGCGTCGAAGCTGAGCGCGCAGACGGGCAGCCTCGGCGCGGTCGGGACGGCGCTGACCTCCCTCGCGTCCCACCCGCCGGAGGCGATCGGCGACTTCGCGTCGGCCCTCGACGAGCTCCCGCTTCCGGACGTCTCGCTCGGCGGCGGCATCGTGGGGAAGCTCGCGGCGATGAAGGACGCAGTTCCTTCCGCTGCGTCGGTCGCGGAAGGTCCCGCGGGCGCGCTTGCCGCGATCGGCTCCTCGCTGTCGGACGAGCTCGAGCATGCGCTGTCGGCCGCGCTCGCGACCGTCGGCGCGCTCGAGCGGCTCACACACCTCGACCTGCGCGGCCGCGACCTCGAAGGCGACGGCGCCCCGGCATCAGCGGTCGAAGCGGCCGCGCCCGAAGCAGGCGAGCCGCCGCCGGCGGCCGCGACACCACCCGCTGCGCCGCCGGCGACCGCGACACACCCCGCTGTGCCGCCGGCGACCGCCGGCCTGAAGGAGATCCGCGGCCTGCTGGAGGCCGCGCCGAGTCCGCTCGACACGGACGGCGTCCTCGATCTCATCCACCAGGCGACGGCCTGGGAGGACCGGGACCGGCTGCTCCTGCACTTCGTGCCGCTGCTCGACGACATCGCGGACCCGCTCGCGACGCTCCTCGAGTGGAGGGACAAGTCGCCGACGCAGGTGCGGATCGCGCTGAAGAAGTCGCTCGACGACGCGGCCGCATT
>Ga0126311_10001883_pt1 | contig 10324 bp, 10 predicted proteins | sample Plot61_FD_92539 | JGI IMG/M metagenome (GOLD analysis project Ga0126311, IMG submission 92539) | Serpentine soil microbial communities from UC McLaughlin Reserve, CA, USA - Plot61 | ecosystem: Environmental > Terrestrial > Soil > Grasslands | place: USA: UC McLaughlin Reserve, Lake County... | reverse complement strand
GCTTGAAACCTGGGCGGCCCTGGGCGGTACTTGCAGGGCTCTCCGAGTTCGGCGGCGGAGTGCTCACGATTCTGGGATTGCTCAACCCCCTCGGACCTCTCGGGGTGATAGGTTCCATGGCGATGGCGGCGGCGACGGCCCACAGTGGCAAGCCGATCTGGGTGACAGAGGGCGGAGCCGAGCTTCCCGTAACCAACATGGCGGCGGCGACGGCCCTTCTCCTCAACGGTCCCGGCAATTACTCGCTCGACAGGGCCCTTGGGACTCGCCTGCCCGTCTGGATCACACCACTCGGCCTGATCGTTATTATCCTTTCGGTGATGTACGCCCGCTCCGGCGCCGAGTCACCGCCGGAGCAGGACGAGGCCCGCGAAGAGCTGGCAGGAGAAGAGTAACAACACAATATCTCTGAGAGGGGGCCGTATCGCATCTCCCGCGATCGGGCCCCCTCTCGATCACGGCTACACCCCAATAACCTACTACGTATAGACGCTGGTCTCTCTGTGCGTGATGGCGGACGAGGCCCCATCGCGGGCTTGTCAGCCAGTCAGCCAAAAGCTGAAAGCGAGGCCGCAGGCTGGAGCGTGCTGACAAGGCGCTAAAAGCGCCGTGCTGACAAGCGAACCCCTTAAAACGGCTGAGCGTGCTGAGATGCTTTACAACATGGTCGCGAGGGTCTATACAGCGAGTATGGCGGAGAAGGAGAAGAGGAGGTCTCGGGTAAGGGCTGGTGGCGAGGCGGTTCGCCGCAGGCTCAGAGAGCGACCGCGCATCCGCCCTACCGTCTACGGATACCTAACAGAAGAGAAGGAGTCGTTGCGCCAGGGGTTCGCGGCGCTGTTCCTCTCCTCGATGGGGGAGCTAGTGGCCGGCATCGCGCTCGCCAGCATCGCGGGCATTCTGGACGAGCTTGCCGGGCTCGCGGTCCTCATACCCGCTGCCATCGGGATGCGCGGGGCCATCTTCGGGGCGATGGGCAGCCGCATCTCGACCGCCATCCAGACTGGCCTCTTCACCATCAGCTTGAGGAGGGGGGTCCTTGCGGAAAACGTGCAGGCCGCTGCTGTGCTCTCGCTCATCTCAGGGGTCTTCCTTGCGTTCATGGCGCGTCTGCTCTCCGGCTTCCTGGGGGTGAGAACCGAGCTCACGGTCTTCGACTACGTGGTCATCTCGACGGTAGGCGGCGCGATAGCCGGGGTGCTGCTGCTCGGCATTACCGTGGCGGTCGCCCGCCTGAGCGTCGCTCGCGACTGGGACATGGACAACATCGCGGCGCCGATGATCACGGCCTGCGGCGATATCCTCACCCTCCCCGCGCTCGTCCTGGCGACGTACCTGATCGGGATACCCATCGTCTCCAACGCGCTCGCCGTCGTCCTTATCCTCATAGCCTCAGGGGTCGTGGCCGCTGCCTTCCGGCTCGGCGCCCCTTCCCTCAAGCGCATCCTGGCCGAGAGCCTGCCGATACTCGCCATGACCGGGACCGTCACCATCCTGGTCGGCGTCGCCCTGCAGGACAGGGAGGAGCAGTTCTTCACGCTGCTGGCCCTTAGCATCCTCCTGCCTGCCTTCCTGCAGGAAGGCGGTGCTCTCGGGGGCATTCTCTCGAGCCGGCTCTCCTCCAAGATCCACCTCGGTCTTCTTGCGCCGAGGGGGATACCGCCTATGAGCACCTTCAGGGACTTCACCCTCGTCTACATCTTCGCCACGGGGGTCTACGTGTTCGTAGGCGGCGCCGCGCATCTCATCACCGTTGCCCTCTTCTCGCCCGAGGCGAGCCCCGGGTTTCTCACCATGATCGGCATAAGCACGCTGGCCGGCCTGATCGCGACGACGGCCGCCGCCTTCGCCGCCTACTACGGCTCGATAGTCAGCTACCGCATCGGGCTCGACCCCGACACATACGGCATCCCTATCATCACGGCAGCCGTGGACCTCCTTGGTTTCATGAGCCTTATAATTGCCCTTGTAGTCTTCAATCTGGTATAGGTTAGGAATATGCGTGATCGACCGAGCAACCTGAAGGACATGCTGATAGAAGCGAAGAACACCTCGGAGCTGATGGTAGACCTGGCCTACGCGGCCATCTTCTACAACTCGGAGGACCTCTCGGAGGAGGTCTTCAGACTAGAAGAACGGCTCAACGACCTCGTCTTCGACATGCGCAGCCTCGCGATCTTTGCCGCTCGCAGCCACGCCGACGCGGAGCAGATGGCGGGGATACTCCAGGTAGTCCAGGACATAGAGAAGATCGGCAACGCCGCGATCGACATCGCCAAGATCGTGGTAAAGAGGCTAGGCATCCCGCCCGAGCTCCTGCACGACATCCCCGAGGCGGAGGAGATCCCCTCCCGCGTCCGCATCCAGCCGGAGAGCCCGCTCGACGGGCGCTCTCTCGGCGAGGTTGGCCTGCCGGTCGAGACGGGGATGCGCCCCATCGCCATCCGCAGAGAGGACGAGTGGGACTTCGACGCCGAACCGGAAGACATGCTCAGGGCAGGCGACGTCCTCTTCGTGCAGGGGCCACCCGAAGGGGTAGCCGAGATCAGGGAGCTCGCTGGCGCCAGGCCGCTAGAGACAGCTCCCGAGCCCACGCAGAACGGGAGCGGGCTCTCCGAGCTGGAGCGGGCAGTAGACATCGTTATCGAGATGAAGAACCTCTCCGAGGTTGCGGTTGGCCTCGCGTACTCTGCCCTCCTCTACTACGACGCTGGCCTCGCCCGCGAGGTAATCGCCATAGAGGACGAGATGGACGAGATGCGCTACCGCCTCGAGCGCTGGGTCCTGCTCGCCGCCCCGCGCGTCGAGGACTCCTCGCGCCTGCGGGGTCTGTTGCACCTCGCCATCGCAGCCGAGACCATCGCCGACTGCGCGATGGAGATGGTGTGGATGGTGGAGAAGGGCGAGGAGGTCCACCCCGTCCTCTCCGCCGCCGTCGGCGAGTCAGACGAGGTAGTCCTCAAGCTGACCGTCTCGCCTGACTCCCCTGCCGACGGCAAGACGTTGCAGGAGCTGCAGCTCGAGACGGAGACTGGCATGTTCGTCCTGGCGGTGAACCGCGGCGGGCGCTGGACCTACAGGCCCCGCGGTACCTTTGCGTTGAGAGGCGGCGACTCCTTGCTCGTCACGGGTGCCCCCGAGGGACTCGAACCCCTCGCCGAGCTCTTCGGCCAGGAGCTGGAGGAGCTGGAAGAGTAATCGAGGGCGGTTCTCAGAGGCCCCAGACCCTACTGCTCTGGGCCACGCTCGCACCGCTGGCGTCCCTCCTTTACCTCGGGTTGCTCGCTCTCTCGGCGAGGCTTGCGCCGGCGCTGAGGGAGGGCTCGAACGACCTCTCGATCTACCGCCAGGCTGGAGAGGCCGTCCTGCGCGGGGAGATCCCCTACCGCGACTTCTTTATCGAGTACCCACCAGGCAGCCTCCCTGCCTTCGTACCACCTGCCCTTTTCAGCGCAAATGAGCAACACTACATCTCCCTGTTCTCCTCGGAGATGGCGCTCGCGCTGGTGGCTACGCTCGTCCTGACGGCGCTGGCGTCCCGCAGGCTGCGGGGGCAATGGATCGTTCCGGCCGTGACGTTCGTCGCCGCGGCGCTGCTGCTCTACCCGGTAGCCGTTACCCGCTACGACGCGGTAGTAGCCCTCGCTCTCGCCGTCGCCGTCCTCTGCGTCGCGCTCGGCGGGCGCTACGTGCTCCTGGCCTACGCCGCTATCGGCCTCGGAGCGACGGCCAAGCTAATCCCGGCCCTGGCGAGCGTTCCCCTGGCTCTGGCGCGAGACAGAGCGGCGCGCGGCTACGCGGTATTTCTCGCGGTTCTGGCGCTGTTCTTCGCGCCAGCCATCCTCCTGGGAGGGTCGACCCTCGTGGGCAGCCTCGCCTACCACGTGGACAGAGGATTGCAGATGGAGAGCTTCGCCGCCTCGGTGCTCATGAATCTCGGCAGGGTGAGCGACGTAGTCTTCGCGTACGGCGCCTTCGAGGTGAGGGGCAGCGGCGTGGGGCTCGCCGCTACCCTAAGCCTGCCAGTGACGGGCGCCTTGCTCCTCCTCACGGCGCTCCTCGCGTACAGGGAGTACCGCAAGGGGAGGTTAGGGCCGGCGGCGTTCCCACGCTACGCGGCGGCGCTTATACTGGCGTTCATGCTCGGCTCCAAGGTACTCTCGCCGCAGTTCGTGATCTGGCTGCTCCCTCTCGTGCCATCGAGCACGGGCGGCGCCACACAGGTAGGCGTCTCCGCGATCTTCCTGTGCGCCTGCTTGATGACCACCCAGGTCTATCCCACCCACTACGCCGAGCTCGTGAACCTGATGGCGCCGGGGCCCACCCTTCTCCTCGCCCGCAACCTGTTGCTAGCTCTGCTCTGGCTTCTCATGCTCGTTCTACAGGGGAGAGATCCGGTGGAGAACGCACCGTGAAGCGCGCGGCGACATCCCCTTGGGCCAGGGCGCTGGCGCTTCTGATGCCCCTGCTCCTCTTTGCCACGGGTTTCGCGCCGGGTGCGCAGATGACCGCCCAAGAAGCTGGGGAGAAGGCCAGCTTCGTCCCGAAGCTGGATGCCTACTACTCGAAGCCGACGGTCGAGACCGCGGCGGACTACGACCCCTCGACGGACACTTGGCGCGTCGCCCTCACCGAGGAGGCCTCGGGGAGCACCATCGCCTACCTGACAGTGGCCGACGATACCGGCGAGGCTGAGGGGGCGACGGTCCTTCCCGCCGCAGTCGAGCTCACCTACCCATCTCTCTCGGAGGAGGAGGCGGTAAAGCTGGCCGCCGCGGACGAGCGGGTACGGGAGGAGCTCTCCGAGCACGGCCCTCACAGCACCGACGCAGAGTACAGCGAAGGCAAGTGGACGGTCCACTTCTACGCTTGGGAGGGCGGGCTCGTAGGGGGTGAGCCCGCAGGAGGAGGAAAAAAAGAAGTAGCTGAAGCAAGGGTCGACGATAGCAGCTGGGTCCTGGATTACGTGTGGGTAGGGGATCAGGTCGGCTGGAACATGGCCCGCGGCGAGTACGGCGCCTACGGCAAGCACGCGAACTACCCTTACGTGTGGTTGCCGCTCGCGCTCCTCTTCGCCCTCGCCTTTATCCGCACCGACAGGCTGTTCTCTATGCGGAACCTCGACGTTCTCGTCATGCTAGGGTTCCTTGTCTCGCACTCGTTCTTCCGGCAGGGTATCGTCTACGAGGCCGTCCTCCTGTGGTACCCGCCCCTGATCTACCTCTTCCTGCGAACTTTGCTGGTCGGCTTCGGCATCGGCGAGAGGGTAGAGAAGACCAGTACCCTCCCTACCTGGCTCCTCTTCAGCCTTGCAGGGCTAGCCGGAGGATTCGTCGTTGGCCTCAACCTCGATGCCCGCGTCATAGACGTCGGCTACGCAGGGGTAGCAGGAGCCGACCTGATCCTCGACGGAATCGTCCCCTACGGGAACATGCCTGACGACGTCGGCACAGGAGATACCTACGGACCACTGAATTACCTGCTCTACGTACCTTTCGCCCTGATCTTCGGGTACTCGGGAGAGTGGGACTACCTCCCCGCCGCTCACGCCCTGACGATCCTCTCCTTCTTCGCCGGAGCCCTTGCCCTGCTCTTCGCAGGCTGGAAGCTCGCGGGACCGAGGGGAGGCGCCGCCCTCATCTTCGCCTGGACCGTCTTCCCCTATACCCTCTACTCGACCAACAACAACACAAACGACATAGTGGTAGCCGCTGTCTCTGCTATAGGACTCGCCGCCGCGGCATCGCCTGTTGCGCGCGGGGCCACTGTCGCGGCCGGCTTCGCGGTCAAGCTCTACCCCATCATCCTCGGGCCCCTGTGGATGATGCACGAAGGCGTGAGACGCCGTCCCATCGTAGACTTCATCCTCGGCGGCGTCGGCGTCGCCCTTCTCACCTTCTGGGTACTCCTTATCGACGGCCATCCACTCGGGGCCGCAAGGCTCTTCTACGAGAAGACCATCGCCTTCCAGGATGACAGGGAGACCCCGTGGACCGTCTTCACCCAGATCCCAGAGCTCGGCTTCCTGCAGCAGCCGCTGCTCGCCGCCGTCATCTTTCTCGCCTTCGTCGTCGCCGTCTGGCCGCGCAAACGCACGCTGCGCCGGCTCGCCGCTTTCTCGGCAGCGCTCGTCATCGGTTTCCAGCTCACCACCAACTACTGGTTCTACACCTACGTCAGCTGGTTCGAGCCCTTCGTCTTCCTCTCCCTCCTCCTCGCCACGAACGAGAAGACCACCCTCGACGGGGAGAGCTATCAGCTGTCAGCGATCAGCGATCAGCAGAGAACGGAGGAAGCGGCCTGATGGCCGCAGCGGCATCGCCACTCAAGTAATGACCCCTACAGGAAAAATCTCGTGGCCACGCGAAAAAGCCTTGAACCTCACGCGACGTGAGGGTGTATCTTCCGTTCATGGACGCGATCGGAAGACAAGAAGAGGGTTCTGCGCGGCCGATGTCCTTGAGAGTAGGCGAGCTGGCGCGGCGGACGGGTTTGTCCGTGCGCGCGCTTCACTACTACGATGAGATCGGTTTGCTCTCTCCCTCGCTGCGCACGGACGCGGGCCATCGACGCTACACAGCCGAAGATGTAGCGCGCCTGCAGCGCATCAAGGCTCTCCAGCACCTCGGGTTTACCCTGAGGGAGGTCGGGGACTCACTTGACCGTGACGACTTTCCGCTGGAGCGGGTAATACAGCTCCACCTCTCGCAATTAAAGGAGAGGATCGAGCTGCAGGAGAGGCTACGCGACCTGCTCGGGAGGGTCGCGGCAAGGCTAGGCTCGGGGGAGGATGTCTCCTCAGGGGAGTTCGTGGAAACGGTAATGGAGGTGATCCACATGTCCGAGAGGTTGGAGAGGTACTACACCAGGGAGCAACTGGAGTATCTCGAGGAGAGAAGGCGCGAGGTCGGGGAGGAGAGGCTCCGCCAAGTCGAGGGCGAGTGGGCTGAGCTCATCGAGCAGGTCCGCGCCGAGATGAAGGCGGGCACCGATCCGTCAGACGAGCGAGTGCGGTCCCTCGCCAGGCGCTCGATGGAGCTCGTCCAGGAGTTCACGGGCGGAGACCCGGGGATCGAGCGCTCGCTCGGGAACATGTGGCGGCAGGAGGAGAACATCCACGGCATCGACACGCGCGAGATGCAGGAGATGATGGCCTACCTCTCGGGTGCGACGGCCGCCCCACACGAAGCTTCGGACGAGCGCGAAGATCGCGGCTAGTAGAGGCGGCTATCCGCCCTCTCTGCGCTGGCGCTCCTTGCGCCAGCGCTCGATGCGGTCCTTGATCCTCGCCTCATCCCCCCGCGCCTTCGGCTCGTAGTAGACGCGTCCGGCGAGCTCGTCCGGCAGGTACCTGTCGTTCATCCCCTCCGGCGCGTCGTCGTGGGCGTAGCGGTACCCTGCCCCGTAACCCTCCTCCCTCATCAGCCCCGTCGGGGCGTTGCGCAGGTGGAGGGGCACCTCCGGGACGATCCCTCCCCGCACTTCCTCGAGGGCGCGGCCGATGGCTGCGTAGGAAGCGTTGGACTTGGGAGCGGAGGCGAGGTAGGTAGTCGCCTGGGCCAGCGGGATGCGCCCCTCGGGCATCCCGATCAGCTGCACCGCCTGTGCTGCGGAGACGGCGAGCGGCAGGGCGCGCGGGTCGGCGTTCCCTATGTCCTCCGACGCGAGGATGACGAGCCGCCGCGCGACGAAGACGGGGTCCTCCCCCGCTTCGAGCATCCTGGCGAGGTAGTGCAGCGCCGCGTCAGGGTCGCCGCCGCGCACGCTCTTTATGAACGCGCTGATCACGTCGTAGTGCTCTTCCCGCCCGTAGCGCAGCGCCTTCTGCCCAACGGCCCGCTCGACGTCGGCAACCTCGACGCGTTTCGTGCCCACTCCGGCGACCTCGAGCGCGTTCAACAGCCGCCGGCCATCCCCGCCGGCGAGCCGCAACAGATACTCCCGCGCCTCCTGCGAGACCTCTACCCCGAGCTCCCCCACCCCCCTCTCCAGCAACGCGCCAAGGTCCTCCTCGGAGAGGGGCCGCAGGCGCAGGACGCGCGACCTGCTGAGCAGAGGAGCAGTCACCTCGAACGAGGGATTCTCCGTAGTAGCCCCTATGAAGTCAACTAACCCCTCTTCGAGGGCCGGCAGCAGCGCATCCTGTTGCGCCTTGTTGAAGCGGTGGACCTCGTCCACGAAGACCAGCGTCCCGCCGCCTTCGTACTTCAGGCGCTCCCGCGCGCCGTCCAGAGCGGCCCTCAGGTCCTTCACCCCGCTCGTGACCGCGCTCAACGGCACGAAATCCTCCTCTACGGTACTCGCGAGCACCCGCGCCAGCGTCGTCTTACCCGTCCCGGGCGGTCCCCAGAGGACGAGGGAGCCGACCCTGCCCCGCTCCACGATGGCCCTCAAGGGTCCCCCCTCATCGGTAAGGTGCGGTTGGCCGACTACCTCGTCGAGGCTTCTCGGACGCAGCCGTTCGGCGAGCGGGGCGCGTCGGGTAAGGCTCTCGAATCCGGGTTCGTCGAAGAGGTCCATGGTTGGAGTATACCGGCCACCCTGACGGCTACCCTTATGATCTTCCGGCATACCTCTCATCGTGCTCGCGGCGCTGGCGGTCCATGCGGCGGGCCGCTTCGAGGACGTCCTGCGGGTAGAGGCTGCGGAGGGCGCCGGTCTCCAGGACCTGATCCACAGAGTGCTCGGGGATCATCATCCATTCGGCCGCGTGCGGTGCGGGCAGCGGCCTGTTGAGGACCCTACAGGCAACCCAGACCAACCATCGTCCCGGGCGCGAACCGGAAAGGAAACTCAAAGACCGAACCTCTCGTCGGATTACAATCGGAGGACCATTCTAGCCTAACTACCCGTAGCCAGGCGAAACGAGCGCAAGCTCTGAAGTACAATACTTGCATGAATGGGGAGACCCTTGACTTCTACGAGCTGGTGGAGCGGGCGTTCGACGGGTTGCCGCCCGAGCTTGCGTCGCTCCTCGATAACGTGGCGATCGTGGTCGAGGACTGGCCCGAGTACTCGACGCCGCTGGTCTCGGGCGACGGCGAAGCCCTGTACGGGCTGTACGAGGGGATTCCGCTGACGGAGCGGGGAGCGGGGTATTACGGAATCCTGCCCGACAAGATCACGATCTTCAGGGGACCCCTGGAGCGGGACTTCTCGCGCGGGTATCTGGAAGAGCAGATCCGGATAACGGTGGTGCACGAGATCGCCCACCACTTCGGCTTCGACGAGAACCGCCTGGAGGAGCTAGGCTGGGGATGAAACGGGAGACAGGCGGCTCCATAAGGATCGAGCAGCGGGTGTACGCCCCTGCGGAGGAGGTCGCAGCCTACATCGGCGACTTCCGCAACGCGAAGGAGTGGATGGTCGGTGTCGAGAGCGTAAAGAAGCTGGGAGAGGATTCCTACCGACTCACGCTGGAGAGCCCCATAGGCAGGATCGAACCCGACGCGAAGATCGTGGAGCACGGCCCACACAGCATAAGCTGGGTCTACACTTCGGTCATCGACGGCGGTGGACGGGTCGACGTCGCGCCGGAGTTGGATGGCTCACGGGTCACGTACTCCGGAGAGTTCTTACTCAAACGCAGGTTGTTGAACAGGGCCGCACGTCTCGCCGGCATCGAACACTTCGCCCGCAAGAACGGCGAGAGGTCCCTCCTCCGCCTCAAGCACCTGATGGAGGCGCGCCGCTACCTATGAGCGTTGGCCTGATCGAGTTGCTGCTGATCTTCGCGGTGTTCCTCATCCTCGGCCCGAGGCGCATTACCGACCTCCTGCGCTCCCTCGGACGCGGAGTCCACGACTTCGTGGAAACACTCGGGCGCGACAAACAGACCGAGCTACCCGAGGAAGAGCAAGACAAAGAGCAGGAGTAAACAGGCTCGTAGGCTGTAGGCTTCTGCAAGATACCTCTTACCTGATGCCTCCTGGGCGAGTGGATTCCCGCTTGCGCGGGAATGACGTTGTAGGGGAGCGCGGGAATGACGTTGTAGGGGAGCGCGGGAATGACGATCAGGGGGAGCCGACGTGTTCAGGCTGACCTGTTGCCTACAATCCCAGCACCACCCTGCCGCCTGGTCCGACGCGCGCGTTCGGGGGCTTGTGGTCGACGCCGGAGAGATCTTCTCCAGCGTCCTTGAGGTAGACGCGGGGCTCCTCGACGGCGAGGCCGGGGTTCGAGGCGTAGGTCTGCCACGTGACGCCCTGCCAGGTGAAGGTAAGGAGGGCGGATGGTTCCTCCCCCTCCTCGAGGTCGACGTGCACCTCGGGCTGGCCCAGGGTTCGGGAGAGCGCGTTCATCGAGCGGCGCTGCTCGGAGTCGT
>Ga0126311_10001882_pt1 | contig 10331 bp, 10 predicted proteins | sample Plot61_FD_92539 | JGI IMG/M metagenome (GOLD analysis project Ga0126311, IMG submission 92539) | Serpentine soil microbial communities from UC McLaughlin Reserve, CA, USA - Plot61 | ecosystem: Environmental > Terrestrial > Soil > Grasslands | place: USA: UC McLaughlin Reserve, Lake County... | reverse complement strand
GTCGTCGGTGTGCTTGATCACGTCAAATGTCTCGCCGAGCAGGCGCCAGTTCTCGGCCGCCGCCAACGGGAGCCTCCAGTAGCTGACGCCGCGCAGGCCGAACTCGCGGACGAGGTTGAATTTCGCCTCCAGCGAGGCGCGGTTCTCGTACCAGACGACGTGCCGCTCACCGTCCGCCCCGTTGTATTCGAATGACTGCGAGCGTGACGGCCAATCGAACGTGACCGTGGCGTCGTATGCCTTCGCGAGGCGCGGCGCCTCATCCAGCGTCAGCGTCCGCGCGCGTGGCGCGGTCGGCGTCTCGGACAGCGCCCAGTCGTAGCCGTACAACGGGACGCCGAGCAAGATCTTCGCCGGCTCGATCTCGGATGTGGCGTAGTCGAGCACCCGGCGAACATCTTTCATCGGTGCGACGGCGCGAGCCGGTCCCGTCGAGATGCCCCACACGTACGTCATCAGGACGACGAAGTCCGCGATCCGGCCATGCGCCGCATAATCGTGCGCAGCGTGCCAAGGCCCTGTCTGCTCCGGTCCCGTTTTGGGCGCCAGCGCCGTCGAGAGTGACAAACCTTCGCGCTTCAGCCGGTCGGCCAGCAGTTCCAGCAGCGAGGTGTAGGCACCTCGATCTTCTTCGGGAACGTTTTCGAAGTCGACGTTCACCCCGCCGAAGCCGCGTGCGGCTGCCGTCTCGACCGCCGCCTCCGCCAGCTTCTCGCGGGCTTCGCTACTCGCGAGGACATCGTGCGCCAGGCGCGGCTCGAATCGTCCCTCTTCCGTGTTCGTCAGAACCATGAGCGGCGTCGTTCCAGCTGCCCGCGCAGCGTTGCGAATCACGTCGTCGGGTGGCGCGTCGATCCCTCCGTCGGGGCGCACGTCGTAGCTGAAGAGCGAGATGTAGGAGAGTCGAGGAAGGATCGCTGCGACCTGGGACCGCGCCGCGCGCTCGACGCCTAGCGGGACGTACGCGTTCACCTCGATCGGCACGCGGGCGCGCGCGGCGTGCCGGAGCGCACTGGTGGATGACGTCGAGCGCAGTGCCCGGCGGCGTCCCCACCTCCGGCGCAGCGCGCCGGCTGCGTCAGCGGGTGATCCGAGGAGCGCCTGCGTCTTCCCGGGCGCCGGCCGAAGAATCTCGAACAGGGCGCCCGCCCACGAGGCGGCTGCGCCCGCCACCACGAGCGGCCGTACGCGAGCGTAGACGTCCGCGACGTCAGATCCCCAGCGAGCGACGTTCCTGTCGATCCGCCGAATCCGCATCGGCAGGTGCGACACGACGAGCCCCTGGAGGATGGGTCGGGAGATCAGAAGGCCGGCGGGATAACTCGTGAGGTAGATGCGACCGAGCGCCCGCCCGCGCACGAAATGGTGCCTCAGCAGTCGCAATGGCGTCGTGCACGAGCTGTGATGGAAGAGCCGCGCGTCGGCGGCACGGTACGTGGCGAACCCGGCCCTCGTAAGCGCACGGTTCACGACAGTATCCTCGCCCGCGCGCATGTCCTCGGGAAACGCTCCGACCACGTTCAACGCCTCTCGTGTGTACGAGCAGTGGGCCGGTGGGCCGGAAAGCACGCCGGACGGGCGTCCGGCGAGCACCGTCGTATGGTCGAGGAAGTACGAGGCCCAGCCGGCCGCCGTCCGCGTGCCGTTCATCGTCGTGCCGGTCACCATCGCGTAGCCGCGCTCATGAGCGCGAATACGTGCCGCAAGGCTTCCGGGCGCAAGCACGACGTGCGAGCCCGGAAACGAGATGTAGTCGCCGCGGGCGACTCGGATGCCGGCGTTCCGCGCTTCGCCGGGCAGCGCCGCACGCGGCAGCTCGACGAGGGTGACATCCGGGAAATGCTCTCGAACGAGGTCAGCGGTACGGTCGGTGCCGCTCGTGACGACGATGACCTCGAAGGGATCGTCGCACTCCTGGCTCACGACCGAGTTCACCGTCCGTAGGATCCGATCCTCGTCGTCCCGCGAGATGACGATGGCCGAGAGAACCGGCCGATCCAGATCGAGCATCGGAGCATTCGACACGGCTTCCCCGTCGGCCATTTCGGCGCTCCCGGCGAGAATCGGGATCTCGCGCCCACGCGGCTTCCACCGGTGTAGTCGACCAGGTGGATCGAGGAGATGAGCGTAGTTCGGCTGGGACGCGCGCTCGGCGTCCACCTCCAGGTACTTGGCGAATCGGTTCTGCCGTCGCGCGGCGGTTTGGCCTGCGAGGTGCTGGATCCGAACGGTCGTCTTGAGCCACCGGGCGCGGGGGATGTCCGTGGGTATGGGAACGAAGTGGAGGCGATCCTCCGGAAATCGCTGCCCCTCGCGGAAACCAAACAGTCGGTATGCCCAGAGATCGGCCCGGTCGTAATGGCTGCCGTCGTCGATCATGCGGTACACGCGGAAGCCGTACGCGAACACGGGAATCGCGTCGCAATCGATGAACTCACGTAAGGCGCGGGCGTCATCGGCGTCGATCCGCTCGTCGGCATCGAGCGAGATGATCCAGTCGGGCGAAAGCGCGGCCGCCGCCTTCAGAAGCGCGTTTCGGTTCTCTCCATCGTCCCAACCGGCGTAGCCTTCGCGCGGCGGGTTCGCGAGGAGAATCTCCACCAGCGAATGGGCCTCGAGTACGCGCCGTGTCCCGTCGCTGCTCCCGTCGTCGAGCGCGACAACGGCGTCGGCGAACGTCACGACGGAGTTGAACCAGCCGGCGAGGTCGGGCTCGCAGTTCCGCGCGGGAAGCAGGCAGACGACCTTCGGTCGAGAGCTGTTCACTGCTGCGAACGACTTGCGCGGATGTGCGCGGCCGTCAGCTTGCCCGGGGCCGTCCCTGGCGGCGCGATCACTGCGAGGTCCGTCGGGCGCGGCTCCCATTCGAGCAGCTCATCTGCCGGCGGCCGGTCCATGCCGCTGAAGTCGATCTGGTGGACGCCGTCGGGGTCGGCCTGTCGGTACTTCTCGAGCCGCGCGAGCCGCGCTTCGTCCGATGCCGCTCCGAAATGTTGAAGGCGGATCGTCGTGCGAACCCATGCCGCGCGCGAAATCGACGTCGGAATCGGGTTGAAATGCAGGCGACGCTGCGGGAAGGCGAGCCCGGGCCGGTAGGCGAAGAGGCGATAGACCCAACAGTATTCGGGGTCGTAGGCCGTCTTTCCCCACATGCGGAAATGCTGGAAGCCGAAGGCAAGGCCGGGCACGGCATCGCTTTCGATGAACCCCCGCAGCGCGTCGGCGTCGCCGTCCGGAATCCGTTCGTCGACGTCGAGCGACAGAATCCAGTCCGGTTCGAGTGCGGCTGCAGCGTCGAGCAGGCGTGCCCGGTTCCGGCCGTCGTCCCACGCGTCGTATCCACTGCGCACCGGGTTCTCCAAGACCAGGCGCACGAGCGGGCTGCTCTCGAGGAGCTCGCGTGTTTCGTCGGTGCTGCCGTCGTCGAGCGCGACGACGCTGTCGGCGATCGGCGCGACCGACGAGAGGAACTCGGGCAGATCGGCTGCAGCGTTGCGTGCGGGGACGAGGCAGATGACGTTCGGCGTGCGCGGTTTCCCGCGACGCGCCGTCGCAGCGCGTTTTCTCGCCTGCTGGGCCGCGCGCACCAGTCGATCGATGTCGAGGTTGCCGGGACAGGTCTTCCCTGCGTCGATCTCGCGGTGCCCGACGACGTGACGCCGGTCGAGTGGAATGCCCCACCGCTCGGCCGCCGCGGAGATGATCAGCGCACCTGCGGCGTACTGCGCAGCGGGACGGACGGCATCGTCAGGCGCGCGGCCGTCTTCGAACTCGATCCCGATCGTGTACGGGTTCGGGTTCTCGTCGGTGACGAGGTCCACTCTGGCGTCTTTTACCCTCCCTGTATGCCGAGCCGTGTCGCGCTCATCGACGAACTGGACAACGCGCCCGTCGAGCGCGACGAGGTAATGAGCGCTAACTCCGGACCTCGCGTCGGCAAACCAGCCGATCGTCGAGTCGAAGCTTCCGACGTTCGTGTGAACCACGATCGCGACGGGGCGACGACCGTCGCGGCCGGGCGTGTAGTGCGGCGTCAGGCGGAGGTCGACCGAGAGCGGGTCGGCTGACACGTCATGGAGCGGAGGATTCACGAGATCGTCGACACCGCCGCGACGCGTGCGCGCACGACGATTTACCCGCGGCTTTCCGAGGTGGAATCTCAAGTCGCGTTGACGTTCGACGATTGCAACAGCGCGGATGCGTGGGAGCGAATACTCGACATCCTGGGCGACGGTGGACTCAAGGCGACGTTCTTTCCGTCGGGGCCGAACGTCGAACGACTTCCCGAGCTCGCTCGTCGTACCGTTCTCGCAGGCCATAGCGTCGGGAGCCACGGCTGGAGCCATCGACGCCTCATCGGCGTCGCAGAGTCGGAAATCGCGGAGGAGCTAGGACGCGATCTGGCGGCGTGGGCTCGCATCGACGGCGTCCAGCCAACGCCGTATTTCCGGCCACCGTACGGCGCGTACGACGCGAACACGCTCGAAGCTGCGGCGGGATCCGGCTTCACGAGGATCATCACCTGGGACGTCGAACCGCGTGACTGGACCCGGCCGGCCGCCGGCCGCGTCGCCGAGCACGTTGCGCGCTCGTCGCGTGGCGGCAGCTTCATCGTGCTCCATGCCCTCGAGGAAACGGCGCACGAGCTACCGCAGATTCTGACGGCGCTGCGCGACAAACAGCTGCAGCCGTTCTGCCTCGACGACCTCTTCGCGGGCCACGTTGCTCGTTGAGACACGACCGGCTCTCTAACCCACGTAGGCAGCGTCTTCCGGCAAGCGGCGAGGCACTGAGGACATGAATTCGTCGATCGTCGCGAACCCGTAGCCGCGGTTGCGTATCTCGCGGATCGCCGTCGGGAGCATGTCTGCGTCGATCGTGGCGCCGTCCGTGGCGGCACCGATGTGGATCAGGTAGATAGCGCCCGGTCGTAGGCCGCGCACGACGAGTTGAAGTACCCGCTCGACCGACATGCCGCCGGCTACGCCGCGCCAGCCGGCCGTATCGACCGTCCATCCGATCGGCGTGTATCCGAGTCGCCTCGCGATTGCCGTCGTTCGAGCGTCGAAATCGGCGTATGGGAAGCGAAACAGCGGCTTGGGATCGATACGCAGAGCTGCCTTGATGACGCGTTCCCCGCGCGTGATCTCTTCCTCCACGAGTGCGTCCGGGAGGCTGGTCAGAAACTCGTGCCCGTACGTGTGGTTCCCGACCCGGTAGCGCGCCGCGATATCGCGCGCCAGCGCCGGGAATCGCTCGACCCAGATGCCCGCCAAGAAGAAGGTCGCCGTCGCGCCGCTGTCCACGAGGGCACGGAGCATGCGGTCAGCGCCCTCGGCCGTGTCGCCGGCGTCGATCGTCAGCGCGACCCGGCGCTCCGTCGTAGGGAGCACCGTCCAGCTCCATTCGGCGCTGGGTCGCGAGTGCGGCATTAGTCGTGGAGGAAGGTTCACGACGCGATCGTACTCCGTGGTCGATCCGCCGCATCTCGGATGGACTTTGACATTCACCCGCGAAAGTGGTTCGATGCGAGGACTGCGGCGAAGGGATTCGAATGTCCAAAGAGCAACTCGTCGATGCGTATCTCGAAGGGCGGATAACACGCCGGACATTCATGCGTCGGCTGGTCGCGGCCGGAGTGTCGCTGTCTGCGGCAGCGGCGTACGCTGCGGCGCTCGGACCCTCGGCCCGTGCGGCCCCATTTGATCTCACGGCAGACGGATACGACGGATACGACGGATATGACTACTATCCCCCGACGGCGGTCCGGGTGCTGCGTTTCTCGGTCAAGCGCTCGCAGCGCGGAGTCAAAGTCTCGTGGAAGACGGCGTTCGAGGTAGACACCCTTGGCTACAACGTCGTCCGCTCCGGCGGCCTGAAAAGTCGGCGGCTGAACCGCTCGCTCCTTCCGGCGAAGGGCCGAAGTGCGGCCTACGCTTTCGAGGATCGAAGCGCCCGCCGCGGCAAGTCGTACACGTACCGGCTGCAATCGGTTGACCTTGACGGGACGCGCACGTGGCTCGGCGCCGCAACGGTGCCGAAAGCACGCTAAGGCTCGAAGCTCTCCAAGTCGCTTCCACGGGAGCGTCGTCCACTTCGAGCGTCCGAGACGTTGTCTCGCGTGCTACTGATCTTCTCGTAGCTGGAGGGCAGACTCTTTGAGCATGCTCCTGTCGCCCAACCATCACGAGCCGCTGACCGAGCGGGTCTGGGATGAGGCGTGGGTGCGGCGGCGAATCGACGAGATCGTCGCGGACGCGGAAGGCGCCGTGGGTGCGAGCGGGCTGTGGGCGGAGCACCCTCGCGACTTCGACGAAAGCGGCCAATGGCTCAAAGGCTTCTACGCCGGCGCGGCGGGCACGATCTGGGGCCTCCACGTGCTGGGGCACGGCCGGGACGACCTGATCGACGGCCTGTACGAGAGCTACGTGAACGAGCCTGATTCAACTGGTTTGGTGCCCGGCTACTGGGACGGCGAGGCAGGGATCCTGCTAGTCGCGCAGCTGCTCGGCGGCGACGCGGCGGGTGCCGACCGGCTGCAATCAGCGATCGGCCGCAACGCGGGCAACGAGACCAACGAGCTGATGTGGGGGGCGCCGGGCACGATGCTGGTGGCGCTGGCGATGCACGGGCGCAGCGGCGAGCAACGCTGGGCGGATGTGTGGATCGAGAGCGCCGAGCAGCTGTGGTCGAGGTGGTCGGACGACGACGACGCCGGCTGCTACCTCTGGACGCAGCTGCTGAACGGCAAGACCGCGCAGTACATCGGCCCCGCGCACGGGTTTGCGGGCAACGTGCTGGCGCTGTGGCTGGGGCGGCACCTGCTGGACGGCGACCGAGCGGCTGAGCTCGAGCGACGCGCGGTCGCGACGTCGACGACACTGGCCGTGCGAGAGGGCGGACTGGCGAACTGGCCACCGACCGTCGGCCCGCTGGCGCACCGCGGGCGAGTTCGTACCCAGTGGTGCCACGGCGCGCCGGGGATGGTCACGTCGCTCGCATCTGTCGCGCGCGACGACGACGCGTTCACGGAGCTGCTAGTGGAGGCAGGCGAGCTGACCTGGCGGGCGGGCCCTCTGGCCGCAAGCCCCGGCCTGTGTCACGGGACAGCCGGCAATGGGCTCGCGTTCATGGCGCTGTACGAGCGGACCGGCGAGGCTGCGTGGTTGGAGCGTGCGAGGAAATTCGCCGTCCACGCGCTGGAGCAGGTCGCGCGGGAGCGCGAGGAGCACGGCACCGGCAGGTACACGCTCTGGACGGGCGACATCGGCGCCGCGGTGATGGCGCAAAGCTGTATCGAGTCCCGCGCCGGAATGCCCTCACTCGACTGGGTCTAGCCGCGTCCGGCGGCTGCGAATAAGCTCCACTCGATGCGCCGCCTGCTCCTCGCTCTCTGCGCCATCGCTGCGCTTGCGGTTTCTGCTGCGACCGCGAGCGGTGGCTCGAGCGCCAGCACCGACTGGTCGATCATGTCCACGTCGATCGGCGGCGCCCATCTCGGGCAACCGAAGAGCTATTACCGGCCGCTGTTCGGCCCGTCCTACCGAATGGAGTTCCTCGAGAACGGCTTCAGCCGGATGACTTTCGCGAAGCGACGCGTCTACGTCTACTACCGGAAGGGAACGGCCGGCGCGATCGCGATCGTGACCTGGCACAGGAAGTACCGCACGCCGGAGCACGTCGGGCCGTGTTCGCCCGTGGACGCGCTTGCGACGTACCCAACGGCGAAGAAGGTCTTCAGCAGCGGAGCCTCGAGCGGGAACCAGGGGGCCGTCTACCGGCTCCACCAGCTCCTGTTCCGCGTCGAGAAGAAGCGGATCATCAGCGTGGCGCTAGGGCCGTCGAGGCGCGCGATCTTCCTCGCGACGACGGCGCCAGCCTGCCGCTGATCGCCACGCCCCGCCAGCGGCTCATAAGCTGCGTTGGCCGGAGCTCGAGTGGAGCGTACCGGGATCGAACCGGTGACCTCCGGCTTGCAAAGCCGGCGCTCTCCCAGCTGAGCTAACGCCCCCTCGGGAGTCAGTGTAAAGAAGCCGGAACGCGAGCTGACGTCTATGGCCGGAGCCGGGCTTCGCCCGGCGGGAGGCCCGAGCTGGTGCTCTCGAACCCGCGCTCAGTTAAGGAGGGGGCTCGTGGGGGAACTCCTGCGTTCCCCCATGCTCAAGCGGCGCGGTTAAGCCGCTCTTCGGCGCGTGCGCGCTGGATGATCTGCTCGCGGTCGCCGTTTCGCAGCGTCGCCCGCGTCTCGCGCTGTTCGGTCCACAACTCGTCGATGCGCGCGTTCAGCTCCGCGAGCTCGGCGGCAAGCTCGGCGTCGTGTCCCTCGGAGAGGCGGTGCCAGAGGTCGGTCCGACGCTCCGTCGCATCCTCGATCTCAGTACGGATTTCGTCTAGCGGTCTCATCAGTGTTGACAACGATGAATCCTCCTTTGGCATTCCCTTTACCGCCAGCGGCCAAAGACAAACGCGAGGATGACGAGCGCACCGACGACGAGCGCCAAAACGGCCACAACATTCAGAAAAGTGACCACTAGTCGTAGCCCAGCTCCTCGAGCCGGTCCTCGTCGATGCCGAAATAGTGCGCGAGCTCGTGCAGCACGGTGATCCTGATCTCACGCTCGAGCTCTTCAGGGTCGTCGAAGGAGTCCTCGAGCGGTCGCCTGAAGATCGCGATCCGGTCCGGGAGCGGCCCCGTCGCGTCTCCGGTTCGCTCCGGCAACGGCGTTCCTTCATAGACGCCGAACAGGTCAGGGTCTTCCGGATCCTCCTCCCGGATCACGACCGCGACGTTCTGGAGCGCAGCGGCAAGCTCCGGAGGCAGCGATTCGAGCGCCGCCTGCACGTGCCGCTCGAACGACATCAGTACGCAGGCTCGAGTGGTCTTCGGACGGCGAACATGCGCACGGTCAATAACCCGAAGACGAACCCGCCGATGTGCGCGAAGAACGCGACGCCGCCGCCCGACTCCGGATGCTGGAGCGCGGCGGAGCTGGAGATCAGCTGGAACCCGATCCAGACGACCAGGAAGATCCACGCCGGGACCTGCCATGGAAGGAAGAGGAAGACGAGCGTGAGGACCTTCGCCCGCGGTAAGAGGACGAAGTATGCGCCGAGGACGCCCGAGATCGCGCCGCTCGCCCCGAGGAAGGGAATCAGCGTGTCGCGGTGCGGGGCCGTCGACAACGTGACGAGCGTCTGCAGAGCAGTCGCCGCGAACCCGGCGAGGAAGTAGAAGACGATGAACCTGATCCGGCCCATGGCGTCTTCGACGTTGTTGCCGAAGATCCACAGGAAGAGCATGTTGCCGAGCAGGTGCACCCAGCTGGCGTGCATGAACATCGAGGTCACCGCCGTCAGCTCCCAGCTCTCGCCGACCTGCACGCAGGAGCTTGTGACCTCGCACGGCTGGAAGGCGAGGTCGTCGACCGAGCTCTGGAGGTGCGGTAGCTCGTAGAGGATCCAGACCGCGAAGTTCGCCACGATCAGCGCGACCGTGACGATCGGGAATCGTCGCGTAGGCACGTTGTCCTTGATCGGCAGCACTAGCTCGTCCCTGGCCGGCGGCTCCCCCCGGCCGGCGGAGCCGGCCTCCGGAGCCGCCTGACGCCGCTCGCGGCGTGATGCTGCGCCGGCGGCGCTTGTCCGTGCTGGTATGCACTGTCCTGCGCGCCGCCGGCTTGTCTCCCTTGCGAGCGACGCCCCAGAGACGAGCTAGGGCCGCACCGCATCAAGGCACGATGAGCGCCATCAGCGCCTTCTGGGAGTGCAGCCTGTTCTCCGCCTGGTCCCAGACCGCCGACTGGGGTCCATAGAGGACGTCCTCAGTGATCTCCTCGCCATAGTGGGCGGGCAGGCAGTGGAGCACGATCGCATCGGGGCCGGCCAGGCCGACGAGCTCCGCGTCGATCCCGAATCCGTTCAGGTCCCGAAGCCGGCGCTGCCGCTCCTCGTCTTGGCCCATGCTCGTCCAGACGTCGGTGTAGAGCGCATCCGCGCCGCGAGCCGCTTCGCGCGGGTCGTGGACGAGCTCGATCGTGCCTCCCGACTGCACGGCCGCGCGTCGCGACGTCTTGACCACGTCCTCGTCGGGCTCGTAACCCTTCGGCACCGCGGCGATGAACCGCATGCCGAGCTTTGCTCCGGCCGTCATCAGCGAGGCACAGACGTTGTTGCCGTCACCGAGGTACGCGAGGCGGACTCCTGAGAGCCGGCCGAGGCGCTCCCGGATGGTCATCACGTCCGCCAGGGCCTGGCAGGGGTGAGCGATGTCGGTCAGGCCGTTGATCACCGGCACGTCGGCGTGCTCCGCGAGCTCCTCCACGTCCGCCTGC
>Ga0126311_10001881_pt1 | contig 10331 bp, 7 predicted proteins | sample Plot61_FD_92539 | JGI IMG/M metagenome (GOLD analysis project Ga0126311, IMG submission 92539) | Serpentine soil microbial communities from UC McLaughlin Reserve, CA, USA - Plot61 | ecosystem: Environmental > Terrestrial > Soil > Grasslands | place: USA: UC McLaughlin Reserve, Lake County... | reverse complement strand
GAACACTACCTCGAAACGGAAATGACTGACTACGAGATTGAATGCGAGATCAGCCAGATAGAGCTGACCAACTTACTGACGGCCGAGCTGCGCAAGCGACATCCTGAGAGTTATCGTATGGCGCGTCGTATCTCGACCTTGATCCAGTCGAGTCCCAATTTCCGTCGTTTCGATTCCAGTGGTATGGATGACGAGCCACATCGTCGTCTAGCCGATCGTGTTTATGGTTTGAGTGAGTGGAAAGACGACAAATCGCGCCGCGGGTCACATGATGTCGAGCAGCGCGTGCAGATCATTGCGGTGCGGCAGCGAGATACGCGCATGGTCGGCTGCACGGGCGATTCACAGATCGTGATCAGCAATGCGGATCTCGAAGACTTGATCGTATCAGTGCTTGATGCGGTTGATTCGCCGGTTGACGTTCGCACTCTGCGCAGCATCGTGATGTCGCGGTTGCCGGTGATGGATATTTATCTGGTTCCACTCGACGGCGACGACAGCGACAACGAAAACAGCAACAGCTATGAGCCTGTAGACAAGCGCGAGAACCCTGAAGAAGGGTTGCTGCGACGCGAGTCGGAGCGCGAAGCTGCGAACTTCGTCGAGCAGTTTATGGTGAGCTTAAACGAGGCAGTGCGGGGGAAAGTGAAGCAGTACAACCGCATTATTGGTGTGCTGTGGTATTGCTACTTGAGCGCGGATCATGCGACGCAATTGGAAGTCGCGGCAGTATTAGGTGTTTCTGATTCACTGGTTTCGGACTATCGCCGCCGCATCGAGCAGGAGCTGCGCGCGCTTTCGTTTACCGAAGTTGAGGAAGCGAAGCAGTTTGAGCTGGCGCTGAGGAAACATGTGAAGGCGATGATGTTTGATTTGGAAGAAAAGGTCGTAAGCGTCTAATCGAGGATCTGTGAAGGGTTGTATAAGTAGGCTGCCGCGCGTCCAGCGCCGCGGCTTTTTTTAGTTACCACGAAGAGGCGCAAACAGAAGTGATGGGTGAAAGACAAATGGTGCAAATCACCACAATTGCAAGTTTTGTGCTATCTTGAGCGCCGGAAGATCCGCCCCCGGCTTCAACTAAATGCAGCCAAAAAAGCGCAGACATACGGGAGTACTCGTTCGCGGACTGTTTGAGGTACTGCTGGAACACCCTGACGGACTGCCTCTTGATCTCGCTGTGCAGTCGTGTCTTCTGCGCGTGTCGAACGGAGAGAGCAGGCGCCTCGGTGAACAGTTGCTGCGTGGCTGCGTCGCGCCGATGAAAGCCGGCTGGCTCGTGATGAATGGCAGCGGTTGCCTCGTCTCGCAAGAAGGTAAACAGGCTTTCCAAACCTACAGCGATCCGGACGACTTTCTGCTGCGTGCCGGACAACATTCGTTACGCGGTTGGATGTCGGTCCATTTCCCCGAGCCGTACTTCTTCCTCGGCAAGTTGCGTGATCAGTTTGCATCGGAGTATCGCGTTGCAAAGCGCATTGGGATCAAGAACCTGTTCGAAAAAGCGATCGGCACGCCCGCGTCGTGGCAGGAAGTTTTGCCCGTCCAGACGGCGCGCCGCATCAACATTCCGAACCTCGAGCTTACGAACCTTGATGCGTTTCTCGGCGAGTTAAAAAACAACGGTCTTGCGTACGGCGCTGGCGGTCACGCTGTCTACCTTCCGCCTGAGACGATCGAGAACACTGCTTTCCGCGAGCTCTCAAACTACTATCCCAAAAACTCCGGAGTGAAGATCGTCAGACATCCCGGTGGAATCTCGGAGAGCGTTTACGTTTACAAAGGCGAGGGCGAGAGCCGTCTTCATCTGAAGCTGATTCACAACCTGCGTCACCTCACACTCGTCGCAAACCTGCTTCATGTTAACGGCGTTGGTCCGCGTCTTCACGATCTGGTGGAGTTGCAATGCAACAACAATTTGTGGACGGCGTTTGTCGTCGAGCACGTTGCGAGCCCGGTGACGTCTAACGCTGTGTGCGAAGAAGGTATCCAGACGATTCGCGAGCTCGAACAGCGTAACCTCCTGAAAGTCATTCTACCTTCCGGCTTCGATGATGGTGAGTTTCAGTGTCCGGATTGTAGCGGCAATGCTTTCATGACTGTCGACGGGAAGTTTCGTTACATCGACTTTCAAAACTTCGCGCTCACTGGCTACGGAGATTTTTTGAAGGACATTGCTCTCGCAGCAGCAGGAGAGACGCACTTCGGCGACAAGAGTATTCTTCGTGGCGGACGTTATCTTTACCAGTCAGTTCCCGGTGTGGATCTTCCCGGCAAACGCAATCCGGAAAAAAGATTTGAAACGTTGCGGGAGATGATGAAGACGGCAGGCGTGTCAGTCGAGAATCGTCTCGTGCTGGATATCGGCTGTAACATCGGTATGATGATGGCGCAGTACTTAAAGCAGGGTGCGCTCTGGTGTCACGGCTGGGATCAGGAAACGGTTGTGCCTCACACAGAAAAACTCCTCTACGCGCTCGGCTGCACGAGGTTCTCGACCACGGGCGGAGTCATCACGCAGTCGATCGATCTCAAAAATGATCTTGGATGTTTTTTGAAGCCCCATCTCAACGGTTGTGTCATCTCGTATCTTGCTATTCACGGCCACATTAAATGGGTGAATGCTCTGAAAGAAATACCGTGGGCATTCATGGTTTATGAAGGACACGAGGGCGAAACTACCGAACAATCGCTTCGCTACCTCGAGGAGCTGAAGAAAGATGTCCCCTTCCGGATCGGAGCCCAGGGCGAGTATGAAGATGGCGACAGCGAGTCGCGCACAGTCGCCATTCTGATCAAAGATTAGACTCGCCAGTTTGCTCGGAAGATGTCAAAAGACCTGCCAGGGAATTCACGTCAGGAGTATTTCGATACTGAACATCTGACCGCTGCCATCGGGAGCCGCACTGCACGTGGCGGCGTGGTTACGTTCGTATCGCATGGTTTGAAGTTTGCGCTCAGCATCGTTGCGACTGCCATCCTCGCACGCCTGCTCACCCCTCACGATTACGGACTCATCGGAATGGTGGCTGTGTTTACCGGGTTCGTCGCGATGTTCAAGGACCTTGGGCTCTCCCTCGCAACAGTGCAACGACCGGAGATTAGCAACGAACAGATCAGCACGCTCTTCTGGGTCAACGTCACAATCAGCGTGGCGATCACGGCGCTCATGATCGCGCTGGCGCCTCTAATCGGATGGTTTTACGGCGAGCCGCGACTGACTCTGATCACGATGGTCACGGCGACTGGCTTTCTGTTTGGCGGCCTCGCAGTGCAGCACGAAGCGCTACTCAAACGCCAGATGCGTTTCTATGCGCTCAGTGTAATCGCGTTTGCGTCGATGATGATCGGTTACATCGTCGGCGTTATTTTCGCATGGCGCGGCGCGAGTTACTGGTCGCTTGTTTTCAGTCAACTCGCATTGCTGTCGTCGAACACGCTGGGTGTGTGGTTCACGTGTCGCTGGCGTCCGGGTCGTCCACAGCGCAACACCGGAGTACGATCGATGCTGTCGTTTGGCGGCAACATCACGGGCTACGCGCTCATCAATTACATTTCTAAAAACTGCGACAACCTCGTCGTCGGACGTGCGTTTGGCCCACAACTTCTCGGGCTTTACTCTAAAGCGGTGCAGCTTCTCGGCTTGCCCACCGACCAGATCAACGAGCCGCTTTCAACCGTCGCGATTCCGGCGTTGAGCCGTCTGGCCGACTCGCCTGAGCGATATCGCCAGGCGTACCTGCGGATCATGGAAAAAGTCATCATGGTCACGATGCCGGCGGTGATGTTGATGCTCGCGACAGCGGATTGGCTGGTGCTGATTATTCTCGGTCCGCAGTGGGGCGAGTCGGCGAGGATATTTGTTTTCATGGGTATTGCGGGACTGTTTCAACCCGTGGCAGCAACGGGCGGGTGGTTGCTCGTGAGCCAGGGCCGCGTGCGCGACATGCTGCGCTGGTCATTGATCAATGCCCCCATTTCGATCCTTTCGATCGTGGCTGGTGTGCCGTGGGGCGTTGCCGGTGTTGCGGCTTCGTTTTCACTCGGAAGGATTCTCGTCGCAAATCCTTTGCTCTTCTGGTTTGTCGGGCGCACAGGTCCGGTGCGTACGAGCGACTTCTATCGGTTGTTGGCGCCGTTTACCGGCGCGTCGATCTGTTCGCTGCTGGCGTGTCTTGCGTTTCGCCGGTACGTTCCGATTGCGAAGCCGATAGTCGGGTTTGTCGCGTGCGCGATCATCATGGCGGTAAGCATGCCGGTGTTTCTGGCGCTGATGCCTGCGGGCCGGAAGGCGCTTGCCGACATCAAGCATTCGATGCTGCTATTGCTTCCGCATAAGCCGAAGGTTGTATGAGTGTGGCGCTGAAAAAATTCGCGGGGCAGTCGAAGACGCTGATCATTGCGCACAGGATCTTCGACAACTGGCGCCGTCGCCGGGCGTTCAAGGCCGGGAACACGATTACGGCTTACGGCTCGACGCACGAGTCCTGGAGTCTCGAGAAAAGCGTCAGCTACATCAACCGGGTTTATGACGAGTATTTGGAATTCGCGGGTCTTGGTCCTGAAGCACTCCGAGGCAAGCGCATTCTTGAAGTGGGACCAGGAGATAACTTCGGCGTCGCGCTCAGGTTTCTTGCCGCCGGGGCTGCGAAAGTTGTTTCGCTCGACAAGTTTTACTCAGAACGAAACGTCGAACAGCAGACGCGTATTTATCACGAGCTAAGAAAACAACTCTCGCCTGAAGAGGCCCGCGTCTTTGACGAGTGCATCAAGCTCGACGCCGACATCGTTTTGAACGAGGACCGGTTGCAATACATTTACGGCCACGGCGTCGAAGAAGCCGATCAGATCCTCGAGCGAGGCTCATTTGACTTCATCGTTTCACGCGCAGTCATTCACAACGTCTACGACATCGACCGCGGCTTCGAAGCGATGGATCGACTCATGGCGCCCGGCGGTTACATGCTCCACAAGATCGATCTGAGCGACGAGAACATGTTCAGCAGCCGCGGCATGCACCCGCTCACGTTTCTGACGATACCGGAGCGCATTTATTACATGATGGCCAGCGACTCCGGAAAGCCGAATCGTAAGCTGATCAGCGATTACCGCGAGCAGATGCAGAAGCGCGGCTACGAGACAAAGATCCTAATCACGACTGTGCTGGGCGCCGGTTCGCTCGTGCCGCACAAGGAACAGCTCGAGCAAGGCGTGGACTATTCTGACAAAACTCTCTTCTTGATACGCGAGATTCGCTCGAAGCTCGTTGCCCCGTTTTGCGACCGCTCGGACGCTGAGCTGGCCGCCACTGGTATCTTTCTTGTAGCCGCAAGAAGCACAAAAGGCACAAATGAGTGAGATAAACGATAGGAGTTACCCTTAGCTTTTGTGCTTTTTGTGCCTTGTGTGGCTAATGCTCATGATTCTTTGTGGCTGGAAATGAGGCTATTTTCGTTGTTTAATGGCTGAGATGAGGCTTTTCGTCGAGAGCATCTTCTGGATCGCCGTGGTAGCTATCGCGTACACGTACGCTGGCTATCCTTTGTTGCTGATGCTTCTCAGCAAATTTCGAGGAAAGCCGGTGCGGCGCCGCGAGTTTACGCCACCAGTGACCGTCATCATCGCGGCCTACAACGAAGAGCGCGATCTGGCTCATAAGCTCGAAAACACGCTCGCCCTCGACTATCCGAAGCAAAAACTGGAAATCCTCGTCACGTCTGACTGCTCTACCGATCGGACCGACGAGATCGTGCGTAGTTTTGCGAACCGTGGTGTCCGCCTGCATCGCCAGGAAGAACGGCTCGGCAAGACTGCCGCTCAGAACGCGGCGGTTGAAAAGGCGAACGGCGAGATCCTTTTGTTCTCGGACGCGACCACGCATTACCAGCCAGACGTTCTACACCGCCTCGTGCCCTCTTTTGCAGACGATACCGTGGGCTGCGTGACCGGCAACGTCATCTATTCGCACGATGCGGATTCGAGCGTCAGCCATGGAACGCGCTCTTACTGGAATTACGAGTTTCTGTTGAAGAAGCATGAGAGTGCGATCACTTCGCTGATCGGTGTGTGCGGCTGCATGTACGCCGTGCGGAAGTCAGCTTACGTGCCGCTGTATCACGAAGCGTGCAGCGATTTCCTCGTCGCGACGACGATGGTCCGTCAGGGACTGCGGGCAGTCTATGAGCCTGACGCTGTCTGCGTCGAAGCGCCGAACGCGAAAGGCAGCAAGGAGCTGGCGGTCCGCGTCCGCATCATTACGCAGACGCTTGCTGATCTCTGGCGCAACCGCGACGTGCTGAATCCTTTTCGCAAAGGTTTCTACGCGGTGCAACTGCTGTCGCACAAGGTCATGCGTTACCTCGTGCCGTTGTTCTTGATCGCATTACTCGTCACGTCGGCATTGCTTGCCTGGCACAGTCTTTTCTACGCGGTGATCTTGATCGCACAACTCGGGTTTTATCTTGCGGCCGCTGCGTCCGCGTTGATGGTCCGAGTGGGGATCAATTCGCGACTGCTGGCGTTGCCGCAGTATTTCGTGATTACAAACCTCGCGTGCCTGCTTGCTTTGATCAAGCTGATGCGTGGTGAACGATACGTCAGGTGGGAGCCGGTGCGGGATCGGGTAAATGCTTAGAACGATGAACTTGGAAGAGGTACTGACTGTATCCAACAGCGTTGGTAGATTCGAAGTGAAGTAATGAAGAACGCTATTTCAATTGATTTAGAAGACTGGTTTTGCGTCCACAATTTGAGCGGCGTCATCAAGCCGAGCGATTGGGACAACTGCGAGCTGCGCGTGCAGCAAAGCACTGAGCGACTCCTCGCACTCTTCGAGAAGCACAAGACGCGCGCGACGTTCTTCGTGCTCGGCTGGGTTGCTGAACGTCTTCCCGAGTTGATTCGCAAAATCGAAGCACAGGGACACGAGATTGCATCGCATGGCTACAATCACCTGCTGTTGACTGAAATCACTCCTCAGGAGTTTGAAGCTGATCTTGCGAAAGCACTCGAAGCACTCGAGAAGTGTGGCGTGAAAACGCGCCCGATCGGATTTCGTGCTCCGTCGTTCACGGTCGTCGAGAAGACGAAGTCGTGGGCGCTGCCGATCCTCGAGAAGTACAACTTTAAATACGACTCGTCAGTCTTCCCGATCGGCTTCCACCCGGACTACGGCGTTCCAAACGCTCCGCTCGTCCCGTACAAAATCACTGACGGTCTGTACGAGTTTCCGATGAGCTGCGTGGAGATGTTTGGCCGTCGCTTTCCTTTTGGCGGTGGTGGTTACTTTCGACTCTTCCCGTATGCATACACAAAGTATTGCATCGGGAAAGTGAACAACGTCGGTCGTCCGACAGTTTTTTACCTGCACCCCTGGGAAGTGGATCCGGGGCAGCCGCGCGTGAAGGATTTGTCCCTTTCGCAAAAGATTCGACACTACCGAAATTTAGATCAAACCGAGAAGCGTTTCGCGAAGCTGTTAAATGATTTTGAGTTTACGACAATGAGAGAGGTATTGGGCCTGTGAACGAAGAGATCGTAGCACAAAGAAACTACTGGAATAATGAGGCTGATGCTTTTCAGCGCATCTACACTCATCGAAAGTCCAAACTATCAAACATGCTCGACAACGTCTTTCGTAAAGACATGTACGAGCGTTACGTGTTCACGATAAAGCACTGTGAGCCAATCAAAGACCGGACGTTTCTTGACGTCGGTTGTGGCAACGGTCTTTACAGTCTCGAGCTCGCACGCAAGGGCGCGCGCAAAGTTGTCGGCATCGACATCGCGGAAGTGATGGTCGGTTTGTGCAAACAGGCGAGCGAGAAAGAGAATCTCGACCGGGTTTGCGAGTTTCAGCAAACGGATCTGCTTGCGTACGAGGGCAAGGAGAAGTTTGACGTCAGCTTCGGCATCGGGCTTTTCGATTACATCAGCGATCCGCTGCCCGTGCTCACGAAGATGCGAGAGCTGTCGAAAGACAAAGCGATCCTCGCGTTTCCGCGGTTCTGGACGTGGCGTGCGCCGGTGCGCAAAGTGCGACTGAACGCGCGAGGCTGCGACGTCTTTTTCTACACGCGCGCGAAGATCAAAGAGTTGATGGACCAGGCCGGCTTCAAGCGTCACGAAGTTTATCGAGTTGGGAAGCTTCATTGCGTGATCGCTTACACGTCGTAGAGGTTGCGTTCATATGCGACATTCGCCTGACGTTCTTGATTACGAAGGAGTGTTTCCCTCCAAACGTTCGCGCCCTGGCGACGCGGAGTCGTTCGGGAAGGGCGTCTTTAAAGAAATCGATCTCGATAAACCGTCAGAAAAACCGGCTGAAGATTCCGAGAACAAAGACGAGAAGCCGAGCTTCATGGAAGTGGAAGCCGGCAAGTGGCAGGACAAGCGAGGCCATGGTCTGACGTTCGCCCTGCTGTTTGTTTTCAGTATCGTTCTTTACTTCCGTCCTTACGAGCTGATCCCTGCACTCTCTGGGTTCAAGACGATGGCGTTTTATGTGGGCATCGTCACGCTCGCCGTGTACTTCATCAGCCAGCTTGCGATTGAAGGAAACTTAACCGCGCGGCCGCGAGAAGTGAACATGGTCCTGCTGTTCGGGATCGCGGGGCTGCTATCAATTCCGTTTGCGATCGATCCGGGTGAGGCGTGGGCCACGTTTGTCGATGTCCTGATCAAGACGATCTTGATCTTCATCGTGCTCGCGAATGTTCTGCGCACCGAAATGCGCATGAAACTCCTGATTTATCTCGCGCTCGCGGTCAGCATTTATCTGTGCTTCCATTTGATTAACGATTACCGCGCCGGAGTTTTCAAGCTCGGCCTGGCGGAGACGAACACACAGCGTGTTGCGGGCGCAATCAAGGGCTTGTTTGACAACTCAAACGATCTCGCGCTTCACCTCGTCACGATGGTCCCGCTCGCTTTTGTGCTCGCGCTTGAAAACAAGAACCCGTTGCGAAAGATCGTTTTCTGGGGCATCACGCTCCTGATGATTGCCTCGATCATCATCACCTTCTCGCGGGGCGGCTTTCTCGGTCTGATCGCGATGGCGCTAGTGCTCGTGCGCAAGATCGGGCGGCGTAACAAGACTGTCGCTGTCGGAGCGCTCGTGTTGGGTATTGTTTTCTTTCTCGCGGTCGCGCCGGGTGCGTATGCCGGGCGTTTGGCGAGTATCTTCAACTCCGCCTCAGACCTCACTGGCTCATCGAGCCAGCGAACAGTGGTGTTGAAGCGATCGATCATGGTCGCTCTTCGGTATCCGATTTTTGGGGTTGGATTAGGTAATTTCCATTACAAGTCGGAACAGGAGCTGGGCACGCATAACGCTTACACAGAGGTCGCAGCGGAAACCGGGATCGCGGCAATGGTCTTCTACATCATCTTCATGGTGCATCCTTTCAGAAAGCTGCGAATGATCGAGCGTGATTTATTTGAGCGAAAGGAGAATTCGCGCTTCTACTATCTTGCGATTGGTCTACAAGCGAGCCTGGTGGGCTACATGGTGGCGAGTTTCTTCGCCGCCGTTGCTTACCAGTGGTACATCTATTACCTCGTTGCCTACGCGATCGCGCTGCGACGCATTTACTACCTCCAGGAAGCGAAGAAGTTGGAATTAGCCGCGGATAAACGCGGATGAGTTACGCGCGTCCGATCAGAATCATTCGCCCCGTTTCGTTCTCGCCGTTCGATGTCTTACGAGGGCTGCGCGAGCTGTGGCAGTATCGAGATCTCTTCTATACGCTCACCGTTCATCGCATCAAGGTTCGCTACAAACAATCAGTGCTTGGCCTCGCCTGGGCCATATTGCAACCACTGTCGCTGATGTTGATCTACACGGTCATCTTTTCAGTGATCGCGAAAGTGCCAAGCGAGGGTGTTCCGTATGCTGTCTTTGCGTACGCGGCACTGCTGCCGTGGACGTACTTCTCCAGCTCGCTCACAAATGCGACGCAGGGACTCGTTAGCCACAGTCAACTCGTGACGAAGGTCTACTTCGCGCGAGAGATCCTGCCGTTGACTTACGTCAGCGCGGCGCTATTTGATTTTGCCGTGGCGACGACATTCCTGATTGCGCTCTTCATTTATTACGGTGTTGGTCTGACAACCTACGCGTTGTATGCAATTCCGATATTGATCTTGTTGACGGCAATCGCGACGGCGTTCTCGCTGTTTCTCTCAGCAATGCAGGTGCGCTTTCGCGACATCGGCGTGGCGATGCCGCTGTTGCTGCAACTATGGATGTTTTCAACGCCCGTTGTTTACCCGTTGAGCGCGGTGCCACAGCGCTTCCGCGGTCTTTATGTGCTCAATCCTCTTGTGGGCGTGAT